>Ga0210406_10004338_pt1 | contig 15232 bp, 10 predicted proteins | sample IncBWC30MmetaG_FD_155454 | JGI IMG/M metagenome (GOLD analysis project Ga0210406, IMG submission 155454) | Forest soil microbial communities from Barre Woods Harvard Forest LTER site, Petersham, Massachusetts, United States - Inc-BW-C-30-M | ecosystem: Environmental > Terrestrial > Soil >... | reverse complement strand
CCGCTTCAGATCGCTCATGCTCAACCCGAAGAGTGAAATGATCACATCATAACGCCGGTGGTAAACGGCGCTGAAGGTATAGAACTTGTATATGCTTGGCGTGTATTCGCCGTTTTCGATGTCCGTCACCCAGGCGTGAGAAATATAATATTCCTCGTTGTGTCTGTCCCTCGCGATTTGCTTGCTTTTCTCTTCAACTTCGCGCGTAGTCAATCCAAGGCTCTCGCGCAGTGCCTTCAGGCGCTTTCCGGCACTCGGACTCGGCTTGCGGGGCTCCATTGGCGGCAATCCTACCCTTGTAACCGGTTTATGTCCAGCTACGTGAATCTTTGTTTACCTATACGCGGTTTCTGTCCCACTAGGCTGAAAATCTTGCGATTGGTCAGAATTGCTGCCAACGCATCGATAATTCACGCGTCACAAAAAGTCTTCGATATACAGAGGGAATTGGTGTGTCTTCGAAATGGACAGGGCCCTACAAGTGCGGGAGATTCTCTCAACACGCGGCTTAACCCTCTACAACGTTTCTCGCCAGTCCGCTGAAATCTTTAAACGCTCTTCCCAGTTTTACGTCCCTCACAATTTGTATTACGACTTGGCGCATACTCTTTCGGTCCCCACGATCTACCAGATGCTCGCATTGAGTCACATCACGGACTATCGACTGTCCGACTGGCTGGCAGTGTTCGGTTTCGCCCTGGATCAAATTTCCCGGCTTCGCTTGCTGGTTCCTAGGCAGCGAACCACACTTTTAGACTCCACGGTTTACGACATAGACGCATGGGTTCCCTGGTTTGCCGAGAGGCCCGTAACAGGGCCGATGCCGCCGATCGCTCCACTCGGACAATTGCTTGCGTCAGCCAAACCGAGACGTGCAAAGGAATTGCTCTCCCTCGGCAAGAAGAAATTTCTATATGGCCGGGTTGGCGAAGGAGACGTGCATGCGTTTCCCCAACTTGTGCCCGGCAGTATCGTCAGAGTGGATGAGCGGAATCCTCAAGAACTACTAACCTGCGGGAAGAATATTGCCGAACGGCCATTTTTCCTTGTTGAGCATGGCCTTGGATTGACGTGCTCGCAGCTCGTGGCGCTCGAGAAGGGCAGGATCATGCTGCATTCGCTGCAAGACCCTTGTGCACAGGTCGAATTACGTCTCGACAAGGATGTCCGAATCCTTGGAGTAATAGACGCCGAAATCCGGCCGATGACGGGCCGTCGCAGTAAGCAAATGCCGTCCCGATCAGCCGGTTCACCTAAGCCCTCATTTGTGCCCATACCGAACCCACATAGCAATCTCGGGAATCTTCTCAGGAGTTCCCGTTTGCGCGCGGGGCTATCGTTCCGGGAGGCGTCCGGAATGAGCCGGTGGATCTCCGACACTCTTTCAGACGAGCTCTATTTCACAGCGCCAAGCACCCTTTCCGACTACGAAACCCTATCGGGTCCACCGCGGCATATTCAAAAGATAATCACGCTCTGTGTTCTCTATTGCATCGACTTCGAGGAATTTCTCCAGGCGTGCGGGCTTCCACTCGATCAGATTGGCCACGAAGCAATTCCGGACCAGCTTATTCCGCGGCGGTCGCCGGATAGAAGCCTCCGTCTCCCCATGACCGACGGGCAGGGAAGCATGGGCGAACAAAACGGTTTCTTAGTACCGCTCATTATGCAATGGGAAGAAATCCCTCTTTTCCTGAGGCATTCAGTCAACGAACTTGCCAGCCTCAGAAACTTTTCTCTTTCAGATGTGTATTGGGTGGGTGGAAATGAAACACCTGCCCACCCTTTATTGATCAAGGCTACATTTGTTGCCGTCAACCGGCGGATCAAGAAACCCGCCAAATCCACGGCAAGTACGGTCTGCGAACAGCCGATCTGCCTCATTCTCAAGCGGGATGGCAGTTATCTGTGCGGTCGTTGCGCTCTGCATCTGGAAAATCTCACCGTTCATGGTTACCCGGGCGGACCGTTCTGCACACAGCAATTCAGGAACGGGATCGACGCCGAGGTAGTCGGTCAAGTCACGACCATTTTGAGGCGTCTCCGTTGAGGATCGGGCCTCACGCAAGGGTCCGCCCCCTCTGTGCGGACAGTTGAACAACCCATATTATGTGGAATAGGGCTGGTTCTCCTGCCAGACGTATCGTGGATTCGGCCCCGAAGGGGCCGAATCCACAATGGAGGAACCAATGGCCCTGGAGTTAACGATCTGTGAAGTGCGCGGATTGGAGACGGCAACGAGTTCACCCTAGCGCTGCGAGACCGACGATTCGCTGACTGGTCCCTCCTTCCATTTTGGCTCAGTCGCTCCGTCTACGACTTCGAAATTTGTTGTTCCTGGAGAAGCGAGTGCAGCACGTCAACACTGGCTTGATCAGACGGAGTCCATAGCTCAGATTTGGGGCTACGCCAGTCCCAGACGTCTGGCTACCTCGGGTTGATATCGGCTCATTCGCAATTCCTTGCCATTTTCGAGCAATACCAAGTGATGGCCTCGGAACCAACGCTGGATCTCCTTGATCCGGTGTACGTTTACAATGGTGGAGCGATGAATTCGCAAGAAATCAAGCGGATTCAGTCTGCGTTCAAGGCTCGTAAGCGTCTCGCGAAGTTCGTATTCGCGCACACCAACGTGCAGACGCGCGTAATTCCCTTCGGCTCCGATCCAGTCGATATCCCTCGCCTTCACGAGGTGGACCCGCCCGCTCTCGGTGATTGCGATGCGCTCCGCACCTCTCTGCTGTGTTTGGATCTGCCCCAAGCTGGCTACAACACGACGTAATTCGTCGCAATTGAGATTTCCTTCGATCCGTTCCCTAGCACGAATGAGAGCGCGTTCGAAGCGTTCTTTGCCAAATGGCTTGAGCAAATAGTCGACCGCGTTTGCATCGAACGCACGCAGTGCGTAGCGGTCATAGGCGGTCACAAAAATAGTAACCGGCATTTTATCGGCACCGATCGTCCTTACGACCTCAAAGCCGTCCATCTCGGGCATCTGCACATCGAGGAAGACGAGATCAGGCTGCTTCGTCAGAATGGCGGCAACCGCCGATTCTCCGTCCCCGCATTCCCCGATCCATTCCACATCGGCATGGGCTTTTAGGAATCGACGAACGCTGCGGCGGGCCAGCGGCTCATCGTCGATTACCAGAGCGCGCATCGTCACTTCACGACCTCTTCGGTAGTCACGGGTTTTGCGGCCGCCAACTGCCGCACGGGAATGGATAGCTTGACGCAAACGCCTTTCGGCTCCAGGTTGCATAGCTGAAGCGAATGCTCGTTGCCGTAAAGCTGTTCGATTCGCTCCTTCGTATTCGAAAGTCCCGTGCCTCGCGATAGCAACCGTTCAGGCGTATCAGCAAGCGAACTGGTCCGATTGCTGACTTCCAGGTAAAGCTGGTTCTGCTCTTGGAAGGCTCGGATGGAGACCACGTCGCTCTCTTTATGCTTGCCGATGCCATGCCGGATAGCGTTCTCGACCAGTGGCTGAAGCACAAAACTTGGAACAGCAAAGGCTAGCACGTCGTCGTCTATTCGAAGATCAAACCTGAGCCGGTCTCCGAACCGCCGCTCTTGAATTCCGATGTAGCACCCGAGAAGCTCTATTTCCCGAGAGAGCGGAATTTCCTGCACATGCAGTTCATCCAAAGAAACACGGAGCAGTTGGCTCAAACGCAGGAGCATGTCCTCAGCTCCATGGGGATCATCATGAATCAGCATGGTCGCAGCTTGCAGCGTGTTGAATAGAAAGTGAGGTTGGAGTTGCATCCGCAGCATCTCCAAGCGTGTCTCTGCTAGACGTGTTTCAAGTTGAGCAGACTGGAGCTGGCGCAAGCGCGCTTGGTCGTACATGCGGTAAAACATCGCTGCGGCGACCAGCACCCAGTACGACAGCAGACTGAGTTGCGTGTGCTGGCCAAAGTAGTGCCGTACGGCTTCCATGAATGACAAGTTGTGTGCGTGCCGCAACAATCCAACACCGGTCTCGATCGATATCTGGAGGGCTGTCAGAAAGAGACTAGTTGCAAAGTGCAGAGGCACCGTGCGCTTCCAAGTGCCCGATACAATGGGATGGCGGAGCGCAAACCAGAGCACGAACGGAGTGAGCGTCCACATGTACAACGACCAGCCAAGATAGTAGGCGAAGGGATTGGCGCCTCCGCGCGTGGCGTCGTAGACATACCACTGACTCGCGAATAGGAAGAAGGCAATTGCCCAACCGAGGGAGATCAAGGTCCAGTTGCGAACCGTTTCCCGCCTCGCCCAATCTTCGATCGTTGAAACTTTTTTCATGTCTCCTTCGACATTTTGAAACACGCCTTCCAAACTCCCTGGCGAAATCCTAATCCTAAACGAACATCCCGGCGCAATATTTCTGGGGTCCGCTACGATTCATCCCACATAGGCGACGATTCGTCCCAAGAAGGTTGTTGCCTACAAGCGGGCCGCGCTAGTGTGAAAGCCGCAGTTCGCAAGATGAGCGATTTATGTCCAATATTGCAATCACGGTAAACGAGAAGCGATGCCTAATCGACGCCACACCTGACACGCCGCTGTTGTGGGTTCTTCGCGATATCCTGGGACTCACCGGCACAAAGTACGGGTGTGGGTTGGGTCTTTGCGGGGCCTGTACCGTACATCTGGATGGCGTCGCGGTGCGAGCTTGCCAAACGCCTCTGGGATCCGTGGGCACAAAGAGGATCACGACCATCGAAGGGTTGTCGTCGGACCGGAGTCATCCGATACAGCGTGCATGGATCGCCGAGCAGGTGCCGCAATGCGGATACTGCCAATCTGGACAGATCATGCAAGCAGCAAGCCTCCTCGCAAAGAATCCTCGGCCGAGCAAAGAAGAAGTCGACGAAGCCATGAGCGGCAATATCTGCCGCTGCGCAACTTATCAGAGAATCCGTCGTGCCATCCAACGCGCCGCAGGACAAAACGCCTAATGGTTCTTCAAGCGGAACTTGACCGGCGTAAGTTTCTGACGACGAGCACCAGGACTGCCGGCGCCCTCGTTCTCGGCTTCTACTTTCCTTTGCGCGGACGAATTCAGGAACCCGAGTCGGGTGCATCGCTCAGGATCTTCAAACCCAACGCATGGCTGAGAATTACCGCCGACAATCAGATCACCGTCCTTTTGGAAAAACCAGAGCTTGGACAGGGCTCGCGCACATACACGCCCATGATGATCGCGGAGGAATTGGAGGTGGATTGGCCCGCCATTCACGTGGAGCAGGCCCCAACCATTCCTTCGATCTATCAGGGTCTGCGTACCGGTGGCAGCGGCGGCGTGGCAAGTACGTTTACTCCGATGCGTAAAGTGGGGGCACAGGCACGCGAGATGCTTATTACGGCTGCGGCCCAGCAATGGAAAGCAAAGAAGAGAGACTGCCGAGCAGAGAACGGCACCGTAGTGCACGGTCCTACAAACCGCCGCTTGGGTTACGGCGAACTGGTGGAGGCAGCATCCGAACTCCCGCCGATAAACCCAGATGAAATCGCTTTGAAGCCGCCGAAGGATTTTCGCTATATCGGTAAACCCATGCCGCGCACGGACGTGCCCAGCAAGGTGGATGGCAGTGCGACATTCGGCATCGATGTCCGAGTTCCCGGCATGCTCTTCGCTGTCATCGCACGCTGCCCCTTTTTCGGTGGTAAGCTTCAGAGCTTCGATGCATCCGCGGCCAAGACCATTCCGGGAGTTCGCGCCGTTTTCCCGGTTCCACCGCTCCCGCGCCGCTTCAACACGGCCGGTGGCGTGACTATCGTGGCAGATTCAACTTGGGCGGCCATACAGGGCCGCAGGGCACTTGTACTCAAGTGGGACAAGGGACAGGGCGGAAACGAAAGCACGGAAACACTGCGCAAGCTAATCGTCGAGCGGGCGGCCGCTCCTCCCACCTTTGTTGCCGTCGATCGCGGTGATGCCCTCGATGTTTTGGCGGGCTCAGCCGAGAAACTTGAAGCCTCCTACGAGTCGCCATTTCAAGCACATGCCACGATGGAGCCGATGAACACGACGATTCAAGTCCGAGATCACGAGATCGAAGTGTGGTCACCAACACAATTTGCGGATGAGGTGCAAAAGGAGATCGCCGAGCTCTCCGGCCTTCCCTTAGACAAGGTGATCGTACACATGACGCTCTCGGGAGGATCGTTCGGCAGACGTTATCAGTGGGACTACGCTGCCGAAGCATGGCAGGTCGCAAAGGAAATGAAAAATCCGGTACAGCTGCTGTGGACGCGGGAAGACGACATGCAGCACGATTTCTATCGGCCCTACAACTACCAGCGCCTTTCTGGTGGCTTCGACGATCGCGGAAACCTCGTGGCATGGTCCACTCGCGTCGTCACCACCCCCATTTCGGGGTCCAACCTTTACACGGGATTCATCGAGTCTGCGGTGACTTTGAAAGACCCAGCCACCGTTGCGGCACTGGAATGGTATGGCGCCGACATTGCGCCGTACTCGATCCCAAATGTTCGCCTGGACTATGCTCCCGCGGACTCAATTGTGCCGCGTTCCTGGTGGCGATCCGTCTCCTCCTCCTACACCGTCTTTGCCAAAGAATGCTTCCTGGACGAATTGGCTGACGCCAGCGGCCGCGACCCGTTGCAATTCCGCCTGGACTTACTCGCCGACAAATCACCGCAGGCGGCCCGCCTTCGCGTGGTATTGGAACTCGCGGCGAAAAGTGCCGGCTGGGGCAAGCCGTTGCCGAAGGGCCGCGCGCGCGGCCTCGCCTGCCGCTCCGGGGAAAGCTGCAGCGCCCAAATTGCGGAAGTCTCCGTGGATGACGAGGGCGCCGTCCGAGTTCACCGGGTGGTGAGCGCCGTGGATTGCGGTATCGCCGTAAATCCGGATGGCGTGCGGGCGATGACGGAAGGCGCCATTAATTTCGCGCTTACGGCCGTGCTATCCGGCGAAATCACCATCAAGAATGGCGAAGTGCAGCAAAGCAATTTCCACGACTACCAGGTGCTGCGAATCGATCAGGCCCCGACGGTCGAAGTTCACATCGTGCCAAGCACCGAAGATCCGAGCGGCGTGGGCGAACTCGGCGCCATGCTTCTGCCGGCCGCCGTTGTGAATGCCGTTTTCGCCGCCACCGGCGTGCGCGTGCGCCGTCTGCCCATCGATCCAAAACTTCTGAAACGTTCGCACCCCCTTTCCACCCGTGGAGGCGACTGATGCACCGCAGGTATTTTCTGGAACGCTCTTCGACGGCCGCCGTCGCTTTGGCGTGCTCCTCTTTATTCCCGTTCTCTGCGCTGGGCAGCGTCAAACCCAAGCGCATTTTAGTCCTCGGTGGCACGTTTTTCTTGGGCCCCGCGCTGGTTGAGGCGGCCATGGCCGAGGGCCATACCGTCACGCTCTTCAATCGCGGCATTACCAATCCCGATCTGTTTCCACACCTCGAAAAACTCCGTGGATTCCGCGGCAACGATGCCGGGGACCAGGATTTTTCCTCCCTGGCGCGGAGACACTTCGACGTCGCCGTGGATGTTTGGCCCAACGACCCTGTCACCGTCACGTCGGCTGCGGAATTTCTGCAAGATCGCGTAGGCCATTATCTCTACGTCTCTTCTGTCGCCGCCTACGACGGCAAAGAATTCACCCGGGCGGGCATCGAGGAGAATGCTCCTATGGAGCCTTGGGACGGCCCGGGCCGCAAATACAACCGGGGCAAAGCGGAAAGCGAACGAAGGCTGCACGCCATTTTCGGCGAAAAAATCAGCATCGTACGCCCAGGTCCGATCAAAGGGGTTCGCGACACTACTCCAGACCTGCTTACGTGGTTGGTGCGCGCGCAAAGCGGCGGCCGCCACATCGCCCCCGGCGACGGCAGCGACCAGGTGGAAATGGTCGATGTGAAGGATGTCGCCCGCTTCCTGATGCTTGCCATTAACCGCTCGCTACAGGGTACCTTCAACTTGACGGGAAGGCCCGTGAGTTTCCGCGATTTTCTGAATGCGTGCAATGCCGCGACGCTCTCCGAAGCCCAATTTGTTTGGATCCCTCAGGATTTCCTGCACCAGCATGGACTCGAAACAGATGATGCCCTGGGGTTGTTTGCCGGCAATTTTCCTTTTTGGCGTCCGCCGGGAGCCAAGCCGGGCCTGTGGCAGGTCAGCAGTGAGAAAGCCTTCCACGCGGGCTGGCAAACCAGACCCTTCCGCGAAACAGCGCTGGACTGTCTCGCTTCGTTCCGCTCGCAAGGCGAGACGTTGGATTGGAGTGACTTCCTTTCTCCTGACAAGGAGAACCAAGTCCTCAACGCCTGGGAGCATCGCTCTCTGTGATCACCGCGCCCAAATGGGGCCGGTGGCAAACTCGTTCAATGCCTTCGCCAGCGGGTACTCTGTGAGCTCTACGAACTTGAGTTGTGGCGTCCGATGCAGGCAACACGCACAGAACCGGGCAATACAATGGATTACGATTTATTGGCGTCGTTGGCGAAATCAAGTCGGACGGCCGCCTTTTGCGGCGGTTACTTCCGAGTGACCGACCATCCGGGAGTTATCGCGTGGTGGCTCGCACCGGGATTCGTCTTATTGGGTTGTCTCTCGTAAAGTCTTGCCCTTAATTGCTTTGAATTTATGGTGAACTCAATTCGCAATCTAGTGGCAGGACACTTGACCGGGCAAACCCTTCTTCGCCAGCAAACATCCGGCAATCCCGATCGCCAGCAAAAGCAAACTCCCCGGCTCCGGCGTCGACGTGGTTGCCACCGTCACCGACGCCCCGGCAGTTACTTCATTTCCCAACGAAACAATATCCGCCGTTGGATCGAAGCTCGCCGAATTGGGGTCGACGCTGTAAAGGTCATAGAAAAAGATGACCTCCCCGATGGCACTCCCTGTCGCGCCTGGATTGATCGCAAAACTTCCCGCGCCCGTCATCAAGCCATTGTTGAAGGCTTGGGTGATGCTGGTGCTTTCGGGGGAAGGGCCGACCACCAGGAATTGTGGGCCGGCGAAGTCCGTGTAGGTGCCGAGGGAATTGGCGCACGGCGAAGTGATCACGCCGACGCAAAAGTCGGAACCGGTGACCACCGCAAAATCCAATCCCAGGTTGGTGAGAGTGAAGCCCCAGCCGACCGTTGAGCCAGCCGCGCCGGTAAGCGCGCCGCCGGGAGGGGACAACGTCAGAGTTGGCAGACCATCCGCGTTAGCCGTCGCGCACAGCGTGAGCACAAAGAGAAATCCGACTAACACTCCTCGAAGCATTTTCATAAACATCTCCTTGTCCTTCCGACCCGGTCAAAATTTGCTTCAGTTGCTGAAATCCACTCATGAGGCTGCGTTTACTCGTACTGGTTATAGCGCACGACGTAGCCGGAGACCGTTCCGCTGTTGGCCGAATAGGTGAACTTCGCGGTGAAGCGCGCGGATGTCGCGCAGCCGGTGAAATCAATCGGTACGATGGCTGTTCCCGTTTGCGAAGGCGCTAAATCGCCAACTGCCAGGGGAAAGGCGGTGTCAATGATCGGTGTGCAAGCCGCTCCGTAAGTTTGCATGAGTGTGAACGAATTAATCACTGTGCCAAACGCCCCGCCGGGGCCGTTGTCCAGAAGCGAGAGGGTCCAGAAGCGGGCGTTTTGCGGACCCGCTTTAGCAATGATGTTGCCGTACATGGTTGTGGATTGCGCGATGAAATTCGCGGTGACCGTCTGCGTGGTGTTCATTACTATCGTGGTCGACAGGTTACTCGGGTCTGCAACGGCTCCCGTCCAGTTGACGAATGAGTTTCCCGGATTTGGCATCGCCGTCAGCGCTACCACCGAGCCCGAAGGTTCGCTATACGTTCCTGCAGCCGGCGATGTAGTTCCGGCCGCAGGCGGCATGACCTGGACGGTGAGCGTCGGGGGTGTCGAACCGCCGTTGTTTTCCAAAATAAGGCACGGCCTCACGAAGGGAGGGCGACCCTCCAAGCACAGTTCAAACGCGCCTATATCGAAGCCCTCCAGCGCCGGCCGCGGCTGGCCGCGCTGATCGTTGAGCAGCGATGTGACCGGGTCAGCAGCATTGAACGCAGGGCTGGTCTGGGGAATCGCCATGGTTGGCGTGAAGCCCCCGTTGAGTTGCAATGGTCCCAAGAGCGGATCGCCCGTCGACGCCACGCCGGGGCAATTGTCGTTGTCTTGGATCAGATTGCCCGCCGCACCGACGACCGCGACTGACCCCTGTATGGAACACTCTGCTGCACCGTTGTTAGCAATAATTGTGTTCTCGAGCGTGAAAAGTGGTGTGAGCGACGGAGAGCCCAGCAGGACCATGACAACGCCACCGCCGGAATCCGTGCTTTGGTTGCCGCTGATTGTGGCGTCGTTTATGGTCAGGTGACCATTTAGAGAAAAGATCGCACCGCCCACGCCGGAGCCGTTGGCCACGGCACCATCACTTTGCCCCCCGCTTGCCGAATTGGCAGTGAAGGTGCTGTTTAGAATCTTGAGCCCGCCGCCCTCGTTGAAGATGGCACCACCCAGTCCGCCACCGCCGCCACCAATGCCCTCGACTCCTTTTCCACCAAACAATCCGGGTAGGGCAGCGGCAACCGGGCCACTGCCACCACCAAAACCGCCGCTCCCGGTGTCGCCGCCACCGCCGCCTCCAAAACCACCGTTGCCACCTTGCCTGAGACCACTATTCGTAGCCGCTCCGCCTCCCCCACCGCCGCCATAGTTACCGCTGCCACCAGCAGCGGGGCTCGCACCGTAGCCGCCGCCACCGCCCCCAGCTCCTGCACAGGTCGCGTCACCGCCTGCCTGGTTGACGCTGCCCCCCCTGCCTCCACACAGCGCGCCTGGCCCTCCGGGGAACAGATCACTGAAGGAATACGTACCCGTGCCGCCGTTGAATAGAGTCCCGCCGCCACCGCCGCCAGCAGCTCCGAGCAGGGTAGGGCCGAAACCACCAGGCACTCCGGTTGTGTGAGCGCCTCCGTCGCCGCCGTTGCCTTGAGAGCCGCCACCACCGCCGCCGCCCCACACAACCCCACCAGCGCCCCCACCGAAGTTGAACTGGGGCCCAGAGTTGCCGCCGGTGCCAGATAAACCGCCGCCACCGCCAGCTCCTTGGGAACCGTTGCACGGCCCGCCGCCACGGCCACCGACGGCTGTATTGGCGGAAAAGGTACTGTTCTCGACGACGACAGTGCCAGCAGTAAGATAAATAGCCCCGCCAGCCCCGAGGCCGCCGCCCGCCTTACAGCCAGCGTCACCACCCTTGGCGCGAAAGCCTTTGATGTAGGCATTCCTGAGGGTAAGACTGCCGAGGCCGGAGATGGAACCGCCGTTGGGGAGGGTCGCCGAAGAGTCGGCGACAGCAAAGGCGCGGGTATTCCCACTTCCCTTCCACGACAGCGTGGAACCGTTCCCCTCGATCCTGATGGTTGAAAAGATGAGAGGCGTAGCTGTTGATCCTACGTAATTGTGGGCATCGGCTGCGGGTGTGGTCATTAAAAGCGTAGCGCTTGTGGGCAGAACAATAATGTCGTTACCTGTGCCGGGCACGCACTGAGTCGTAACGAAGTGGTCCGAGCCGTCCGGGTTCACGTGATCTACTGCGGCGTTTGTCTGTAAGTTGGCCGAGTAGATGGCCTCCTTCAGCGAGCAACCTCCTATAGAACCGACCTTGTCTTCAATAGTGGTGACGTAGATGACGTTTTGCGCGACGCTGTGGCTAGACAATGTTAGGAGCACGAACAAGAGGCTCAGTACGCGGAGGGCGAGCCGTGAACAGGGACGTAGAAATGAAACAATGCGAGGACTGGGGCTCATGCTGGGCCTCCTGAGCGGCGCGACAATTCTCTGAGATGAGCGAATACCCGTGGGGACAGAGACCTGTCGAGAAAGTGGCTTGGCATATCAGAATCTTGCGGCGAGCGTCAATAGAAGGCGGGTGGGGAATGGGTGCAATAAAAGTGAAAGTCCAAGCAACTGATTATAGGAAATTTATATTGCCAAAGATGAATCCAAATGGGCACAATTCCTGCCAAGTCCCCGATACGCCATGGCAAGCCAGGTCGCCACTTACCGATTCGGCCCCTACGAATTGCGCACTCCCTCGCGGGAGCTGTACAAAGGTGGGACTAGACTGAGGTTGCGTCCCCAGTCCTACCACGTCCTCCAACTCCTGGTGACGCGCGCAGGGGATACCGTTCATCGCGAAGAATTCCGGAAACTTCTGTGGCCTGCTGAAACAGTTGTCGATTTCGAGCTTGGCCTGAATACATGCGTCAAGGAATTGCGCGGGATACTGAATGACTCGGCGAGCGAGCCGCGGTACATAGAAACACTGCCGAAACTCGGCTACCGCATCATCGTTCGGGTTGAGGCGGACCAGCCCGCGCCTTTGATAGAGGAAACCGCCACACCACGGCACAAAGCACTGGACCGACCTGCGGAACAAGAAATCATCCCGGCCCACCTCTCGCTGTCGTTAGCCTACTTGCGACCGGCAATTCTTGCCGGGTTCACCCTCTTCATGCTCGTAGCCTTGGGCGGCTATTATTGGTCACGTCCGCGACCACACACGCAACCCTTGGCACGCTCGATGGTTGCCGTTCTTCCATTCGAGAATCTCACCGGCGACGCCGGACAGGATTATTTCACCGACGGCCTCACCGAGGAAATGATCGCGCAGCTCGGACGCCACGATCCCGAGCATCTCGGCGTGATCGCTCGCACCTCCATAATGCACTACAAACACAGTCCGGAGCAATTGGATCAGATTGCCCGCGAGTTGGGAGTGCAATACGTCCTCGAGGGAAGTGTCCGGCGCGAGGCCGGCAGAGTGCGTATCACTGCCCAGTTGATTCAGATGAAGGACCAAACCCACCTCCTGTCACGCCAATACGATCGTGAGGTCAGCAACCTTTTAGCGCTGCAGGCGGAGATTGCGCAGGAAATTGCTGACGAAATTCAGCTCACTCTCGGCGATCCGCACAAATCCAACACGGCGCATCGAACCGTAGCCCTTTCCACCCCTTCCTACGAAGCCTATGATTGTTATCTCAAAGGCCGCTATTTCTGGAACCAGAGGACAGCAAAAGGCTTTCAGCAGGCGGCGGAATATTTTCAGCAGGCAATCGCTAAAGATCCGAAGTACGCCCGGGCATATGCCGGATTGGCGGATACGTTCGGCTTAATGAGCACTTGGAATATGGGTTCCCAAAATGGGCTGATGCCGAAAGCACGCGCCGCGGCGCTTAAGGCGCTCGAACTTGACGAGACGCTGGCCGAAGCGCACACGTCGTTGGCTTTGATTGCGGAAAATTATGATTACGACTGGCAAACCGCGGAGAGGGAATTCCGGCGCGCCATCCAACTCGATCCCGCCTACGCCACAGCCCACCAGTGGTACGCCGAGTATCTGTCCTGGCAAGGTCGCATCGACGAAGCCTTGGCCGAAAGCGAACGCGCCCGCCAACTGGATCCCCTATCGCTGATCATTGCCACCGATCACGGTGCAATTCTTTACTTCTCACGGCAATACGACCGGGCGATCGCCCAATTCCGGTCCGTGATTGACATGGATCCGCATTTCCACCGCGCAATGCTGATTGTTTATGCGTACGTGGAAGAAGGCCGGTTCGCGGAGGCTTTAGATGAAGTCAAACGCAGGATGCCTCCAGACAATTCACCGTGGACCTGCTCGACGAAGGCCTATGTGTACGGCCGTTGGGGCCGAACTGCGGAAGCTCAACACGCGCTTATGAAACTGGAGCAGATCGTTCGGCCTCCCGAATCCGATCTTCTGTTCGCTTACGTCGGCACGGGCAGGAAAGACCAGGCCATTGCCCTGCTACAAAAGGCCTACGTGGAGCACTCCAGTGCTGTCGTCGGTCTCAAAGTAGATCCTGCGTTCGATCCCTTGCGCGGCGATCCGCGTTTTCAGGCACTACTGGGCCGCGTCTGGCAGGCACAATAGTTTGCCTCCCTGCTACCAGGATGACCCCTCCCGTGGATAGCCCTATTGTGGTCGGGTGACGCGCAAACCGGAAGTAATCCTCAAGTCCTGATTAACGCTGCCGGCTCAGACGGTCGACGCAACACTTGCTTGGAGTTTACTCGCTGGAGTTCGAAATCCTAGAGTTTTTCTTGGACGTTGATTCAAGCGCAGCTCGACCTGGTCGAGGTGCGCTTGAGTGATGGGAGGGACGAACTAGATTTCGAGGTGTTACACTTCGGCACCCATGATTAGTGAAACGCTTCAAACAACTGTGTGGATGTGACCTTCAGAGGGTGAGGGTCTGTTGGGGGGGGTAGCAGATGCAGCAAAGGCATATAGACCAAGCTCGATTCCCAGTGCGGATCGGCAGCATGGCAATAGCGGCTATTTTTCTGCTCGCCGCAATGCTTGCCGGCTATCGATATATCGGCTGGCCTCCGGTCATCATCGTCGGGGGTTCCGGCACCGCTGCCTTTGTTTTGTGGAGGCTGACATATCTTCGCCGCCCCCTGCCGCCGGAGATCGTCCTGCCGCCATTCCTGCTCACGGTCGCCGCACTCGAAGCCCACATGATTGAGGAATACCTCACCGGGTTTGGGCCAGCCATGAGCCGGCTCTTCAACATCAGCTGGAGCGAGCGTTCTTTCCTTATAATCTTCGCTTTCATTGGTCCCATTCTTTACAGTCTAACGGCGTTGGGGCTTTTCCGACGCGTTCCCCTCGCTGGCTTTCTTATGTGCTTCATCTTCATCGGTCCTGGCGTTGCCGAATTTGTTCACTTCATATTCCCGGCTCTCCAGCCAGACGTGCAACCCACGGTAGCCGGGCCTGTGCAGGCCGTCGTCGGCCGTGGCCAGCTCATGCAGAACCTCCCAAACTTCTGGGTGCACGTTACTGGGCGTTACTATTTTCCCGGCATGTACACGGCAATTCTGCCAATGATCCCCGGTGTCTACGGTATCCGCAACTTACTTGGCGCAGCGCGAGCAGTGAGACAGACCACAAAATCGGCAGAGGCCCTCGAAGTCGATGCTCAAAATGAAACGGAGCGGGCGACTCCCAGTTAGTCGGTTTGCCAGCATCGAAAACCACTTCTCCGGTAATCGGACAAGTGCCGTACCATTACTTGACTTGTCCGGTTACCCGGGTGGTCTCAATAGGTCGACGCAACACTCAGGTCGAACCCGACTTGCAATGAAAACAAAGGCTAAAGCGCTCGCTAGGGTTAGATCAGCCGGAACACTGCCCTGGTTAGGCTTTGACCGAGTACAGC
>Ga0210406_10004336_pt1 | contig 15239 bp, 14 predicted proteins | sample IncBWC30MmetaG_FD_155454 | JGI IMG/M metagenome (GOLD analysis project Ga0210406, IMG submission 155454) | Forest soil microbial communities from Barre Woods Harvard Forest LTER site, Petersham, Massachusetts, United States - Inc-BW-C-30-M | ecosystem: Environmental > Terrestrial > Soil >... | reverse complement strand
ACTGCGGACCTTCGGGATCGGGGCACTTCGTGAAAATGGTGCACAACGGCATCGAGTACGGGATTATGCAGGCTTACGCCGAAGGCTTCGACATTTTCAAGAATGCGACCAGCCAGGAGCTTCCCGCAGAACTGCGCTTTGATCTGAACCTGCCGGACATCGCCGAAGTGTGGCGGCGCGGGTCAGTCATCAGCTCGTGGCTGCTGGACTTGACTTCGATGGCACTGGCCGAGAATCCGACATTGTCAGAGTACACGGGCTTTGTGCACGACTCGGGCGAAGGGCGTTGGACAATTCAGGCAGCAGTTGATGAGGCCGTTCCGGTCGATGTTCTCTCGGCAGCCTTGTTCGTGCGTTTCCGATCGAGACAAGAACATACCTTTGCAGAAAAAATGCTTTCCGCCATGCGGCAAAAGTTCGGCGGCCACATCGAAGCCAAGAAATAGAACGCGGGTTTGGCCAAGCGACGAGGAATGCAATGGCATTGACAGAGGCACAGCCAGTCACGGCAGGGCAACCGATCGGGCGTCCTGGCGATCCATGCGTCATGGTGATTTTCGGTGCGGCGGGCGATCTGACGCGGCGGAAACTCATCCCTGCTCTCTACAATCTCGCCAAATATCAGTTGCTGTCGCGCGAGTTTGCGGTAGTAGGCATTGCGCGGAGCGGAATGACGACCGAGGATTTCCGCAAGAAGATATCTGACGAGATCAAAGAATTCGCGACGTCTCCACTAGAGCCGGATTTGTGGGAATGGTTCGTGCGCCGGCTGCACTACATGCACGGAAACTTCGGTGACAAAGCGCTGTATCCGAAGCTGAAGGAATTGCTGGCCAAGGTCGATCAGGATCATTCAACGCACGGCAACTACTTTTATTATCTTGCGACTTCTGCGGACTACTTCGGACCGATCATTGAGAACCTCGGTGAAAACGGCTTGATGGCCGAGGATAGTCAGCACTGGCGGCGGGTCATCATCGAAAAACCCTTTGGCCATGATCTGGAGAGCGCTAAGGAACTCAACCAGCAGATCCTGAAGGTCGCGGACGAGAAGCAGATTTATCGAATCGATCACTACCTTGGAAAAGAGACGGTTCAGAACATTTTGGCATTCCGTTTTGCGAACGGAATCTTTGAGCCGATCTGGAATCGCCGTTACATCGATCACGTTCAGATTTCGGTGGCAGAGACGGTGGGCGTAGAGTCGCGCGGCAGCTATTACGATCAGGCGGGAGCCATGCGCGACATGGTGCCGAACCACATTATGCAGTTGATTACGTTGACCGCGATGGAGCCACCGGTTTCGTTCAAGGCAGATGCTGTGCGCGATGAGCAGTCGAAGATTCTGCATGCCATTCAGCCACTCAGTTCCGAGGATGTGCTCAGCAAGACCGTGCGCGGGCAATATGGCGAGGGGGTGATGAACGGGCAACGAGTTCCGGCTTATCGCTCCGAACCGGATGTGCCGCCGGATTCGCGGACCGAGACATTCGTCGCGATGAAGTTGCAGATCGACAATTGGCGTTGGGCGGACGTGCCGTTCTACCTTCGGACGGGGAAGCGCATGCCCGCCCGCAATACGCATGTCGTAATCCAGTTCCGGCGCGCGCCCTTTGTTCTGTTTCGCGATACGCCGGTCGAGAACCTGATGCCCAACCAACTGGTGCTGCACATTCAGCCCGAGGAGGGGATTTCTTTGCGGTTTGCAGCCAAGGCGCCTGGGCCGGTGATGCGACTGGGCGGCGTAGATATGAACTTCGAGTACGCGGACTATTTTGGCCAACAGCCCAGCACGGGTTACGAGCGGCTGCTGCATGACTGCATGATCGGCGACGCAACGCTGTTCCAGCGCGCAGACATGGTGGAAGCTGGGTGGCTGGTGGTAAGTCCGGTGATGGACGTATGGAAGGCGCTGCCACCACGAAACTTCCCGAACTACGCTTCCGGCACGTGGGGGCCGAAGGAAGCGGACGAACTCCTGGAGCGCGATGGCCGCCGATGGAGGAACTTCGAGCGATGATCCTTGCCGGAGATATTGGCGGCACGAATGCCCGCCTGGCTTACTTCGAAGTCGAACAAGGAAAGCCAAAATTAATGGCGCAGCAGGTTTATCCGAGCCGCGAAAGCCGCGGGCTCGACGAAATCGTCACTAAGTTTGTGGCTAGCCAGCCGCAGAAGCCGAAGATGGCGTGTTTCGGCGTTGCCGGTCCGGTACGAAACGGGCGAGTCGAAACCTCGAACCTACCTTGGATGGTGGACTCGGCACAATTGGCTGCCGAACTGGGGCTTTCCAAGGCCCTGCTGATCAATGATCTGGAAGCGAATGCTTGGGGTATCGCTGAATTGGAAGAAGGCCACCTGGTTGCATTGAATCGGGTGAAAGCGCCGGTCGGGGGGAATCAGGCGGTCGTCGCAGCCGGAACCGGGTTGGGTGAGGCCGGGCTGTTCTGGAATGGCGAGAAGTATGAAGTATTCGCCTCCGAGGGTGGGCACTGCGACTTCGCTCCACGCAATGATCTTGAGATTGAGTTGCTGCGGCATCTTTCGGCGCGCTTCGGTCATGTGAGTGTGGAGCGCATCGTCTCCGGACCAGGTCTGGTGAATGTGTACCGGTTCTTGCGCGACACGCATCGCGGCGAGGAGCCCGCTTGGCTCACCGACGAGATGGCGCATGGAGATCCGGCCGCTGCAATTTCCACGGCCGGTATGAACGGAAAATCACCCCTGGCAGAACACGCACTCGATTTGTGGATTTCGATCTATGGCGCGGAGGCTGGGAATGTGGCGATGAAGTTGATGGCCACGGGAGGTGTTTTCCTGGGCGGAGGGATCGCTCCCCGGCTGGTATCGCGGCTTGCGGGTCCGCTCTTCATGCAGGCTTTCACAACCAAGGGGCGCATGCAGACGCTGCTGGAATCGATTCCGGTAAAGGTAATCGTATACGACAAAATTGCGCTGTTCGGGGCGGCGCGTTACGCGATTACCAAATGCCTCGCGAGTACTCTCGCATGACGGGCCAGCGCGATCTCCGCATCTTCCCGAATCCGCAGGCGCTGTTCGAAGCGGCTGCGCAAGACTTCGTGAAGCAGGCGAAAGCTGCCGTGCAAAGCCACGGACGATTTACGGTCGCACTCTCCGGAGGATCCACTCCTAGAGGCTTGTTTCAAGTGCTCTCCACAAAAGATCACGACCTGCTCCCGTGGGATCAGATGTTCTTCTTCTGGGGCGACGAGCGGCATGTGCCGCCCGACCACCCAGACAGTAACTACCGGATGGCCTACGAAACGCTGCTTTCGAAGGTGCCTGCGCCGACAACCAACATCTTTCGCGTGCCGGCGGAAGATCCCGACGCCGATCAGGTAGGGGAGCGCTACGAAAAGACTCTCCAAGATTTCTTCAAGCTGGCGCCGGACGAACTTCCGAAGTTCGATCTCATTTTGCTGGGCCTGGGGCCGGACGGCCACACCGCTTCCCTGTTTCCGCAAAGCAAAGGCTTACAGGAGAGAAAGCGGCTGGTCATCGCAAATTGGGTTGAGAGGTTCTCTGCCTTCCGGATTACGTTTACGGTTCCGGTTTTAAATGCTGGACGTGTCGTAGAGTTCTTGGTGGCGGGTGCAGATAAGGCTACGGCACTCCAGGAAGTACTGGAAGGAAGCGCCAGCGCAGAACTCTTTCCTTCGAAGCTGGTCGATCCGACTGACGGTAAGTTGGTTTGGATGGTGGATCAGGCAGCCGCTGCGAGTCTGACCTGATCGCGCTAGGCGGCGCTGCCACGCCAATCGGCAATCTCTTTTAACCCATCGCCAAAGACATGTTCGAAGAGCCGGACGCGATGGCGAGAGTTCTCGAACTCGTGGATGTCAGCCCATACCTCCGCCTGCCAGGCGCGCTCGTGGGTCGACGACTCACCGCAGGTGGCACAGCGTGTGTGCAGTTTCGTCGGCGGCGCTGCCGTTTGGCGGTGGCTTTCCGATAGCTCGATAAAAATGCTACGGACTTCAAGAATCTCTTCGTCTTGACCGATGATGTGCTCGTAACGCAGCAGATAGCCAAAGCCTAGCTTTCTAGCTTCAGACTCGGCTTCCACACGGGTGTGGAAGGGTCCGTATTCGGCCCGCAACTGCTCGGTAGAGTCGCACGCCATCCAGAAAGTTTCTTTGTACGCCATCTTGGCCTCTGGCTGTTCAGGGTTAAGCTCGGCTGGGAGACGAGCCGCACACAACGACAGAGACATTCGAAGCAATTCAGTTACCGCGGCCTGTGGACAGCGGAACTGCTGCAAAAACAAGGGCTTGGTAAGAGTGGGCGGCTTAAATGGGGCCGGATGAGGTGCAACAAATTGCAGTTGCTAGGTCGAAGGAAATGCGGCACCAGGGACTGTAGGGCAATGGCTGACGGTGAAACACAGGACGTGGCGTGCTTTATGCCGAAACCCCGTCGAACCACGGTTGTTCTTAGATTTTGATAGAGTGATCGCGCACGTTTCTAAGCCGTCAGTTGAAGCGAGAAAGCCTTCGATCAGGATCACTCGCCCTCCCGGTTCGGATTTCATTCCTATGGCAAGAGTCTTGAGCGTGGTCGGGGCGCGCCCCAATTTCATGAAGATCGCGCCTATTGCGGCTGAACTCCGCAAAGTGCCCACCTTTCAGCATTGCCTGGTTCATTCGGGACAGCATTATGACGAGTTGTTGTCGGGCAACTTCTTTTCGGCCTTAGCGCTCCCCCAACCAGACGTGAATCTTCAAGTGGGATCAGGATCGCACGCGGCTCAAACGGCCGAGGTGATGAAGAGGCTGGAGCCGGTGCTTATGGATTTCCAACCTGACCTGGTGATGGTCGTCGGGGACGTAAATTCGACTCTTGCCGCCGCGATTACGGCGGCGAAGTTGGGCATCGCAGTGGCGCACGTGGAAGCCGGTTTGCGAAGCTTCGATCGTACGATGCCTGAGGAAGTCAATCGCGTGCTGGTCGATGCCGTTTCTGATCTGCTCTTTGTTTCTGAGCGCAGCGGTGTCGAGAACCTGCACGCGGAGGGGATTGGCCCCGACAAGGTATTCTTTGTCGGGAATGTGATGATCGACACTCTGCTCCGACACCGAGAAGTCGCAGCGCGGTCTCCGATTCTTCAAAGGCTTGGCCTGCTTGGCGGAGGAACCGAAGCTCGGTCCTACTGCGTGCTGACCTTGCATCGCCCTTCGAACGTGGATCGGAAAGAAGTTTTGTACGGGATTCTGGCCGCCGTCGCCGAAATCGCTCGCGAGATGCCGGTGCTCTTCCCCATACACCCGCGCACTCGCAAGAACATTGCCGAATTTGGGCTCGAGAGGTTCGTGTCCATGAATGGGAGCGGTTCCGCCGGGATACGACTGCTCGATCCGCTAGGGTATCTCGATTTCCTCGCGCTGAATGACCGGGCACGGCTGGTCCTGACCGACTCGGGAGGAATTCAGGAAGAAACTACCGCGTTGGGGGTGCCTTGTCTCACCTTGCGGGAGAACACAGAGCGTCCCGCTACCGTCGAATTTGGCAGCAACCGGATCGTAGGCACGGACGGCGCTCGCATCGTCGCTGCGGCGCGGAAGGCATTCCAAGAAACACCACGCACTTCGCGAGTGCCTCCACTCTGGGACGGCCAGGCCGCCGTGCGAATTGTCGACATCTTGCGACAGACGCTGGACAAGGGTCCCAACGCGTGAGGGTCGGATTCTGATGCTTATCGGATGCTGCGCGTCCTGATGCGCTAGAACAGAGCGCCTGGCAGTTCAGGTCTTCTTCACCTGATTGAACTCTTACAAAAGGTATATCTGACGTGATTAACCGGCAACGCATCGCGGTCGTTCTGCCTGCCTACAACGCCGAGAAGACGCTCCAGGCGACGGCGCGGGAAATTCCCGACCTGGTCGACGACTTAATCCTGGTCGACGACTATTCCGGTGCCACACCGTGGATGTAGCCAAGCAGTTAGGTTTGCGGGTATTTGTGCACGCCTGCAACTATGGCGATGGACGCAATCAACAGACCTGCTACCGGGAGGCACTGGCGGCAGGAGCTGATGTGGTCATCATGGTTCACCCTGACACCAGTACACGCCACTTCTAGTCACCGCGATGTCCAGCATGGTGGCCTATGAAGTGTGTGACGTTGTGCTGGGGTCGCGCATCATCGGCGGCACGGCGCTGCGCGGCGGGATGCCGATTTACAAATACATCTCCAACCGGGCACTCACGGCGTTCGAGAATATTTTCCTACGCGTGAAGCTCTCTGAATATCACACTGGCTATCGGGCATTCAGCCGGGAGGTTCTGACCCGGCTGCCGATATTGGAAAACTCCGACAATTTCGTCTTCGACAATCAGATGCTGGCTCAGGCGGTGCATTTCGGCTTCCACATTGGCGAGGTATCTTGTCCGACGAAATACTTTGAGGAAGCCTCCATCAACTTCCGGCGGAGCGTGACTTATGGGCTCGTGTCGTCGGCACCACACTTCGATTCTTTCTACAGCGAGTTGGCTTAGCACACTACCCATGTTCAGCGAAAAGGGCCGCAGACTGGAAACTAGGCAACTGAGCTACTACGCGCAAGAAATCCCGGCAATCAGCGCTTCCGATTCGGATGCTTCGTAAAGGCGTAACCGTCGGCCCAGCGCGCATCGCGATACCGAAGCTTCCTCCATGGTAACCAGCTTTAGCCGCTCCACGCCCCCCTCGATCCACTCGAACCATGCCCGCTCTGTTGTCCGCATGAACACTCGAACGACCTCCTTTCGCGCAGATTTGCTTCGGACGTCGACTGAACATCCTACTTGTATCGTTGAACGATATACTTGATCAGCGCTTCTTTGCTCCGGAGCCCCTATTGACTATGATCTGGGCGAGCCTCTTTCCCCGCACTTTGTCGCGTCATCGCCGCACTCCAGCCTTCTGCGTTTCGATTCAGGGGCAACAGTTCCCCTAAAGAAACCAGGAGGGCGCAGCACAGTTGCCTGCGCTGGCTCTGAGATCGGTTCAAAGAGACCGGTCCCACGCGAGGTCCGAGGCTGAATACGCCGTGGAATGCGCTCCACGGGCACGTCGAAGGAGAAGAGTTGGACCTCGTCAAACTGATTCACAATTGACAAGGAAAGCGGCAGGAATTTCAAGCGATCGTAGGGGAGCGGTCGTAATTCGCAGGCTGGAAGACCGCAATGGTTGCAGAGCGTGTCGAGGATCTTACGGAAAAGCTCGCCGACCGAGCCGCAGCAAGCCGTTCCACCGGGAAAGCAAACCGATTTCAAGATAGTGAATGCGAGCGGCATAGCCTCGCAGATCTTGCGGCGAAATTCGAAATCGCTCGAGCAACATCGGCCGGTTCTTCCGCCAAACGAGCAGCTTCGTCTTTCCCTTGAGGCGCACGATCTGCAGCATCGTGCCGTCGGAAAGCCTCTCCGGCTGTAATCGGTTTGATAAAGGCGCATGCGGAATTCCCGCGGTCAGGTCTCTGGCAGTCTGTGGCGCATTGTCACCCTCTTGGGTGTCCGGCAAATCGGGGACACGAACACCCCCGAGAACTGCCTTCGCGGGACTGGCTGCTGGTTTTCTTGCGTCAGTTTTTCCGGGACCGAGGACACTATCTAAAGTAGAAAGAAATAGATTGTGTTATGGCCCGGTTTACTTCAGGCAACGTCTACACAATCAGCCCGTCAAAGGGTCACTCATCAAACGGCCACCCGGTAAATGCGTTGTAGATCTCCACAGCCGGAGGGTTGTAGCGAACCAGAAAACAGGCAGCCTGGGTCATCGCATCGGCCATATCGTCATATCGAGACGCCGGAACCGTTGTGATTTGCTCAATGAAAGACTCGGTCGAGGCTGCTCTGCGGTCGGCCTACCAGTCGCCCGCTTGCCACTCGGGAACAGCGGCGAACATACGCGCAATTTTCCCGCCCTTTGGGTTGATTGCGACCACTCCCGGGATGTTGGCTTGCAGGCGCTGAATCACTGCCGGCCCGTTCGCTTTGTCTTCGACAATTACCGCGCTGATTGGCCAATGTTTGTCTCGTAGCCGTCTGATCTCGGCTTCTGTTGCAGCCGCATCGAGGTGCTCGTTTACCACGCTGCGGGAGTATGGCGCAACTCCAGATTCATCACAACGTAATGCGGAGTCATTCCGGTAACGACTCGGAAGAAAACCTGATCACGCTATGCAATCGCTGCCACCAAACGGTCCATCGCCAAGCGAAGCAACCACCACAGCGGGTTTGATCGCCGCGAACCCGGCGAGGCGCCGAATCGACATTTGCTGCGCGCCCAGGAGCAGCAACGGGGACTGCGAGAGGTCCGCGAAGATGAGACCGCAACTGTGCAGTCCGCGTAACCGCTCAGTCCGCGTTAGAAACCGCTGGCCTTCGGCCAAACAGCCTGGGAACAAGCTCTCGACGCGCTATCACACGACTCGTGTGCCGTCGGAGACTCGCCCCAGTCGCGCTTCGGGTTGGTAGCGAGGACCGGAGCGGGCTTGCTTCTTTCAAGACTGGGAATGGACCGACACTCCAGAAAGAACAAAGGGGCTGCTGGTTGGCAGCCCCTGTTGCGAGCAACTGAACGTTTTTGCTGTTCAATGAACTTAGGGTGTGGCGACGAAAGCAGTGTTGAGAGGCGGCGTGCCCCAGAACCCGACCAGATCGCCTTTGTCGTTGATGCCGTTGACCAGCGTGGTATCAATGCCGTTTGGATCATCGATGGACTGCCAAGTCGCCGTGGTCCGGTTGTAAACAAAACCGTGCGTGTTCCCTGCTTTGTCCATGTAGGCACCCACGACTTGTTGCTTGTTGTTCAGGCCGAGCGCTTGAGTGAAGGTGGACTTCGGGAAGTTCAGTGGCTGGAATTTGCCCTGTACCAAGAGCCAGCCGTGGTTCACACCTTTCGCGTCAACGTAGAAGCCGCAGACTTCGCTGGCATCGTTAATGCCCGTGGCCTGCGCGCTGGTAGAGCCGGGGATGGTGAGTACTTCAAACACTCCGCCGAACTGGTCATAGATATAAGCATGGTCGGGTCCAGTGCCGTCCGCCTTGGTGCTGTAGTAGCCGGCGGCCTGTCCAGCATCGTTGTGACCAAGCAACTGGTTAAAGGGCGAGCCAGGAAAATCCACTGTGCTGAAGACACCATTGATGTCCTGGAAGCCGTGGGTGCGATTGTTCTTGTCGATGTAGAAGCCAACGGTGGTCGGCTGGTTGTTGTTGATACCGATGACCTGGGTCTGCACGGAATTCGGGTAGTTCTCAAGCGTGAAGCTGCCCGTGGCTACGTTGTAAGTAAAGCCCTTGTTGACACTGGCACCGTGGTAGCCGGCAACGATTCCGTGGTTGTTGATGCCGAGGAACTGGGTAAACGTGTCACCGGTGAAATTGACGTCTGTGAAGTTGTAAGTGGTCTGCGCCGAAACAGGCATGCAAGCCAGAAGTGCGGCACCGAGAGCGAGGATGAGCGATTTGCGGTTCATGAGCTTTTCTCCTTAAATTTTTAAGTCTTTCCTCGAAATTTTCTCCGCCCCAGTCTGCTGGGGTCGGAGCAAATAGATCCTTGGGGCTTTGGCTGAGGGTCTCTGGTCCCTCGCAGGCTTGTTTTCTTGCCTCCACTAGCTAAGGCGACGCCGGACCACAGATCCCCTCATGGACACGAATTTTTTTTTCAAGATGAAAAGTCGGCGAACGGGGTAAGGCGAAGACGGGGATGGTGTATCATCGTGTGCACTTTTTGAACCGGACGAAATTCGAATCCCCGGAGGGAATCTGCCCCCGGCGTCTGGACCGGTGAGTCGGTGAACACTCGAAGTTCCCCTCTTGGTCCAAAATGTTTCCGCCCGAGAATTGCCAGGACCACAACGTCGTAAATCGCTCGTCCTGTGAGTTGTTCCAGCGAGTATTCTTTGACGGACCCAGCAGACCGTTGGAAGACTTGCCCGCGTGGATAGGCTCCGGGTCCCCAGTTCGAACGGGGCCCGACTCATTCAAAAGGAAGTTAAGGCAACGACAAGCCGGAGGGTTTATGAAAATCCGTTGGTATTTTCTCTTTTTCATGATCTCAGGATTCTGCAGCCTGGTCTATGAGGTCGTCTGGCTCCGGCTCTCGATCGCAAAGTTTGGTGTCACTACGCCCATGGTCTCGATCGTGTTGTCGGTGTTTATGGCGGGGTTGGGACTTGGGTCGTGGGGAGGGGGGCGCGTTTTGCGGCGGCTCAATGTCGCCGACCCCGCGGCTTCGCTTCGTCTGTATGGTCTGACTGAAATCTTGATCGGGATTTCGGGGCTGGTGGTTCCTTCGCTGCTGACGTGGGGCTACGTAATGCTGGGAAGCTTTGGGAGGCAATTGGTTTGGGATTCCTACGCCTACTATCTGGCATCGGGCTTGTGGGTTGCGATTTCACTTCTTCCCTGGTGCACTTGCATGGGCGCCACGATTCCGTTTGCCATGGCGGCGATACGGACGACAACAGTCGCAAACGAATCGCAGAGGTCGTTCAGCTATCTTTATCTGGCGAACGTTCTCGGGGCAATTCTCGGGACACTGATTCCGGCTTTCTTCCTGATTGAGATGTTAGGGTTCCACGGAACGCTGTTGGTGGCGAGTTCTCTGAATGGGTTGCTGGCCGCCACCGTGTTTCTCGTCAGCCTGAATGCGCCACCCGCAGTTCCAGCTCCTACCAGTTCGAGAGTCGAGATCGCACGGCTCTATAACCTCTCCGAATCGAGCATTCTCCGGCTGTTGTTCACGACCGGGTTGTGCAGTATGGCGATGGAGGTTGTTTGGATCAGGCTCTTTACGGTTTACCTGGGCAACGTTGTCTATGCCTTCGCCGCGATCCTGGCTTTGTATTTAGGTGCGACCTTCTTCGGTTCGCGGGTCTATCGCTGGTGGGCAGCTCGCGACCTCAATCAAACAGCGTTCCTTTGGGCGATACTTGGCTTCGCCGCGTTACTTCCGCTGCTATTCGGCAGTCCGACGTTGCCTCTCCCTCTGCTGCGACACGAAACTCGCTTTGCAGTGGGAGCCGTGCGCGCCTTCTTCGGGATCGTGCCATTTAGCGCGATCCTAGGATTTTTCACGCCCATGCTGGTAGACCTGTGGTCGGGCGGAGATCCCGACCGAGCCGGCCATGCCTATTCCATCAACGTGCTGGGCACAATTCTCGGGCCGCTTTTTGCGGGATTTCTGATACTGCCCTGGCTGGGAGATCGCTGGGGTTTGGTCCTGATGTCCGTGCCGTTGTTTTTTATAGGGTTCCGCATCAGCCTGCAACCCAAAGCGGGAGCAACCAGCCCTCAGACTCTTCTGCAAGGCCGAGCACTTTTTGCGAGCGTCGTCCTGTTTTCCATTCCGCTTGTTGGCCTTACAAAGGGCGTGGGACAAAAAGATCCTCACCACGTCGAAGTCAGGGACTACACGGCGACCGTGATTGCTACGGGCGGGGGGATGCAGAAGCAATTGCTCGTCAATGGACTCGGCATGACCGCGCTCACTCCAGTCGCGAAGGTAATGGCGCATATGCCGTTGGCTCTGCTGGACCGTGTGCCCGACAAAGTGCTGGTCATCTGCTTTGGAATGGGAACCACGTTTCGTTCGATGATGTCGTGGGCTACCGACACGACCGTGGTGGAACTTGTACCGAGTGTTCCCAAAGTTTTTGGCTACTACCATCCGGATGGCCCCGAACTGCTGAAATCACCTAAGGCTCACTTGGTCATCGACGACGGGCGGAGATTCCTCGAACGGTCTCAGGACAAGTTTGACGTGATTACGCTCGACCCTCCGCCGCCGACGGGCGCGCCCACGTCCAGTCTGCTTTACTCGCGTCAGTTTTATTCGATCATTAAGAGTCACTTGCGTCCCGGGGGGATCGTGCAGGTCTGGTTGCCGAGTAGTGACCCGGGCACACGTGCCGCCGTCGCCAAGGCTCTGGTTGACAGCTTTCCCCATGTGCGTGCCTTCGAATCACTCTCGGGACAGGAGGGTCACGGTTTTCATTTCTTCGCCAGCGCGGACCACGCGATCCCCAGCAAGACCTCTGCCGAACTGGCCAGCCGGCTGCCTCCTGAAGCTACGGAGGACTTCGTGGAATGGGGACCTTATAAGACGTCCGACGAAATGTTTGCCGATGTGCTTCGCCAGGAACGCAGCCTGGCCAGCTTCATCGCCGAGAGCCCGCGTGTGCCTCCGATCGACGACGATCAGCCGATCAACGAGTACTTCTTCTTGCGGTGGAATTTCGGGTACTACCGCTGAAGCCGGGCGGGGCTTCATCGCTCGAGGTATTCGAGCAATAGCTTGTGACGGGTGAAAACCCAAGCGATGAGGCGGCCGCCAAAGGCGACAGCGGGTAGAGGCGGCTTGACGACCAGGGAGCCAGACGATCGGCTCTCTTCGAGTTGCAATTGCAAGTTATCCACCTCGTAGCAGACATGATGAAGGCCGCCACCCTTGGCGACAAAACTGTGCAGAGGAGATTGATCGCCCGCAGGCTCCACCAGTTCAACGGCCGGCGTCTCCGGTCCACCAGAACGGAAGAAACTGACCCGGGCCTGCTGCAACGGATCATGGATGATGTCTCCGTTCCAATGTGCGCCAATCGAGCGCGCGAAGTCCTGGCCGATCTCAGAAATTGATTTCACGACGAAGCCCACATGGTGGAAGGCTGTTCCCTGCCTTCCGGAGATGCCGGTAGCTTTTGAAGACATGCAGAGACCCTAGCGCATCGCGCGGGGTCGGTTCAACTTTCTTGTGGGAAATCGAGGTTTGTCTGGGAAGGGCCACAGCCGCCCAGGCCGTGGCCACTGGTGTCCAGACGAACCCTGCACAGGATCACCTTGCCGCTACGCACCCGGCGTGAGGGACGATCTTTCCTTAATGCGCCCCGCTCCGCGCTTTCACTCGAAGAGAGCAACCCGATCCTCAAGAACCCACTGCAGCTCGCTCGTTGGCTCCCGCCCTTCAACCAGCGCTCGCATCTGAAGCGAGTGCCGGGACGGTCGAGACGGTTTGCGGACCGGGATTTGAGTCCGGCCGGATGATCCATCCGTCGCCGCCGTGACCTGCAACGTAGAGAGCCAGTTCGAGGCGACTCCAGACGGCGAGTTTGTCGAAGGTGGTGCGGAGGTAGTTCTTCACCACCTGCTCGGTGGTTCCGATGAGGCGGGCAATTTCCCGGTTGGTCAGACCCTGACACACGTAAGTTAGCAACTTGAATTTCCTTACTGGTTAGCTGATCGCGGGGTTGCATGATTCCATCTGCTCTTTGGCAAACATGGCGGTGGCGACTTTGACGCGCTTGCGGCCGTCAGTGATTCCGGCGCGCAGAAAAGGGTGCGCAGGTGCTGCTTAAGGGTGCGCGGACTGATGTTGAGTTGCCAGGCGATCTCTTTGTTGCTGCAACCTTGAGCCAGCAGCCGCAAAACGTCTTCATCACCGGGCGTGATTTTGATGGCATCGAGATCGATCGCTACCCGATTCCTCCTGGCCGAAAAGCATGGTTTGAATTCACCGAACGCCATATCCCAAAGCAATGCATTCGCCAAACGTTCGCCAGCTAAACTTTGGGTTAAGACCTAATGGATTGTGAAACATGCGGAAACTAAGAGACTTCGCCCTTTTGCCGTGCGGTGTCTGTTTCGGGAAAAGCAAGCATCCGCGGACTGTTTATGGAACGTTCCGCCGTCTTGGGGTGCACGGTAGACGAGATCCAATTGAGTTGCTCTAAACAACTGGCGTCTGGCCTGAGCGTTTCTTAATGTAGGGTTCGGTATGCTGACAAAGCGTTGAAGTGGGAGCCATCATGCAAATCAAGAAATGGATTCGCCCAACATTTGGCTGGATCGCGGTGCTGGCAGTGGGTCTGCAGGGAGCTGCGCAAACGGCGCCCGCCACCGGGAATGGGAACCCGGGGCCGATGATGATCACGCTGGCGGACGCTCTGAAGCGGGCGCAGCGCACGAATCCGGAATACCGGTCAGCGGTGACCGACTACGGTTTGGCGCGCGAAGATCGTGTGCAAGGCCGCGCGGCAATTCTGCCCAATGTGACCTATAACAATGCGTTTGTGTATACGCAGCCGAATGGCACCCGCAGCAATTTAGGCGCGTACATCGCCAACAACGGCGTACACGAGTACATCAGCCAGGGCAACGCGCACCAGACGGTTTCGCTGAGTTCGTTTGCGGATTACCGGCGTTCGGCTGCTGCCGAGGCGGTGGCCAAGGCGAAAGCGGAGATCGCAGCACGCGGTCTAGTCGTGACGGTCGTGCGCTCGTACTATGCGCTGGTCGTCGCGCAGCGAAAGTATGCGACCGAGCAGCGCGCGGTCGAAGAGGCGGAGCGCTTTCTGAACATCAGCCAGAAACTAGAGCAAGGCGGCGAAGTCGCGCACTCGGACGTGATTAAAGCACAGATCCAGTTCCAGGGAACGCAGCGCGACTATCAGGAATCGCGGCTTGGCATGGAACAGGCGCGACTGGACCTAGCAGTGCTCATCTTCTCGGACTTCAATGAGAATTTCAGCGTGGTCGATGACCTGCAGCAGCCACAGGCGCTGCCCGAATATACCGAAGTGCAAACGCTGGCGGCCCAGAAGAATCCGCAGTTGCGCGCCGCCGCCGAGGCGTTACGCGCCGCAAAGTACGATGTAACCAGTGCGTGGGGTGGACTGCTGCCTTCCGGGAGCATCGACTACTTTTACGGGATTGATGCGAGTCACTTTGCCACCTACCAGACCGACCCGACGACCGGATTGAGGATCAACAATCTTGGATACTCTGTGGTCGCCAGCCTGCAGGTTTCGATCTGGAGTTGGGGAGCCAATCGCAGCCGGGTAAAGCAGGCCGACTTGCGGCGGGACCAAGCCAAAGTGGAGCTGAGTTTCGCACAGCGCCAGTTGGTGGGCAACCTACGCTCGTTTTACGACGAGGCGGAAACATCGCGCTCCGAGTTGGAATCGCTGAACCGATCCGCGGAACTGGCAGATGAAGGACTCCGGCTCACCAATCTGCGGTATCAAGCCGGGGAAGCAACCGTATTGGAAGTGGTAGACGCGCAGAACACTTTGACTGCAGCGCGCAACGCTTATGCGGACGGGCAGGCACGCTACCGACTGGCGATTGCAACATTGCAAACCCTCACAGGGAGCTTCTAACCACGCCCATGGACGCAAAGAAGAAGAACGAACTGTCACGGCATCAGGAACTCAACCGGGCGCTGATTCGCGTGACGCTCTC
>Ga0210406_10004335_pt1 | contig 15243 bp, 10 predicted proteins | sample IncBWC30MmetaG_FD_155454 | JGI IMG/M metagenome (GOLD analysis project Ga0210406, IMG submission 155454) | Forest soil microbial communities from Barre Woods Harvard Forest LTER site, Petersham, Massachusetts, United States - Inc-BW-C-30-M | ecosystem: Environmental > Terrestrial > Soil >... | reverse complement strand
TGCGGAATGACCGGCGCAGGCCGCCTTGCCGGACAGCAGGAAATCGTCGCCGCAGTTCGCCAGACCCTGCGCGCCCAGAAAGATTTCGAAGGCCAGACCATGCTGATCACCGCGGGTCCAACTTGCGAAGACCTTGACCCGGTTCGTTATTTGACCAACCGTTCCTCCGGAAAGATGGGCTATGCTGTGGCTGAAGCAGCCGCGCGCCGCGGCGCGAAGGTAAGTCTCGTGAGCGGTCCCGTAAATCTGGAAATACCCGCCGGTGTCGGGCGCGTCGCCGTGCGGACCGCCGAGGAGATGCGCCACGCCGTCCTCGACCGCCTTCCCGAAAGCACGATTGCGATTTTTGCAGCAGCGGTTGCCGACTATCGCCCTGTTGAAACACGAACGGAAAAAATGAAGCGAAACAGAGAGCCGCTGACCATCCACCTCGAGCCGACGCCCGATATTTTGGCCGAGGCCGCGCAAACGAAAGGCGACCGGCTTATTGTTGGATTCGCTGCGGAGACCGAGCACGTCGCCGAGAACGCCCGCAAAAAATTGGCTTCGAAGAACGCCGATCTTATCGTAGCGAACGACGTAACCGCCGAAGGCGCCGGCTTCGATCACGACACCAACATCGTTACGTTGTTCTCGCGCGATGGCCGCGACCTGGCCCTACCGAAGCTGAGCAAGAGTGCAGTTGCCCAGCGCATCCTCGATGAAGTGTTGCGCCTGCGCGGCGTGTTGCGCCACAAAACCGAATCGCATCGCTCTGCTGTCTGACCCCGTCATGGCCGAGCGCATCCCGGAAACTGTTTATAAAAAACTCTCCGAACGATTGCATTTCTACGAAGACCTCGGCGTTCGCCTGTTCTACAGAGACCGCGGCGCCCCGCATGCTCTGTCAATGGCGACGCCTGCGGCAGAATTTTTCGAAGCACCAATCGGCCAACCAATCTCCTCGGAGGAGGTGGCTTTGCCAAAATCCACCCGAAACCCGGGATTACCCAAAGCCACACCACCGGCGCCGCGAGCCCTTCCCACGCGGGTCGCGGAAACAGCGCCGCGAGCTGGTTACCAGCCCGAGCCGCTGCCCATCCCCGCGGCTCCCTCGCTGTTCGAGGAATTTGACAAGGTTCCCGACGACACGCTGCTCAAGATTCGAAGCGACCTTGGCGAATGCACGCGCTGCAAACTCCACACCACGCGCAACAAAATTGTCTTCGGCGATGGCAATCCCAAAGCTGAACTCGTGTTCGTCGGCGAAGGCCCCGGACACGACGAAGACATGCAGGGCCTGCCGTTTGTCGGCCGCGCGGGTAAACTTCTGACTCAGATGATTGAAGCGATGGGGTTGCAAAGAAACGACGTCTACATCTGCAACGTCGTGAAGTGTCGTCCCCCTGAAAATCGTGCCCCGGAAAAAGACGAAGTGGAGCAGTGCTCGCCATTCTTGCTGCGCCAGATTGATGCCATCGCGCCCAAGGTCATCGTCTGCCTTGGAAGCGTCGCCGCGCAGACCGTTCTCGAAACCAACCGCGGCATTTCTCAATTCCGCGGCCAGTGGCTTGAATTTCGCGGAAGAAAATTGATGGCCACGTATCATCCCGCCTATCTGCTGCGCAATCCCAGCGCGAAAAGCGAAGTCTGGAAAGATTTGCAAAAAGTCATGGCGGTCCTCGGCCTGGAAGTGAAAAAAGGCAAGTCCGCCGAGGCGGGAAAGTCCTCGTAGTCGGTCATGGGGATTCTGCTGGGTCTGCTGACGGCTCTCTCCTGGGGCGGTGCGGATTTTCTCGCCCGTTTCGCTACCCACCGCATCGGAACTCTTCGAACCATGCTGTACATGCAGTTCAGCGGTTTCCTTCTGCTCACAATGTTTCTCCCCTGGCTCGGCGGCTGGGGTCATCTCGCCGACGGTTCCGGCTGGCCGCCGTGGGCGTGGGGCGCGCTCGCCGGAATCATCAACGCTGGCTCAACGCTGTCGCTCTACCGCTCTTTCGAAATCGGCAAACTGGCAGTAGTTGCGCCGATCTCCGCGAGCTATCCGGCCCTGACCGTGCTCCTTTCTGTTTTGAGTGGGGAACACTTGCGCGCGGCGCGCGCGGCGGGAATTGCGTGCACCCTGCTGGGCGTAGTCCTGGTAGCCGGAGGGGAGAGAGGGCCCGAAGACCACGATGCGGAAGGTTTGCGGCGCAGCGGACGAGGAATTGCGTGGGCGCTGTGTTCCGCCGTTGGATTTGGATTTTTATTCTGGTTGCTCGGCGTGCGCATCGTGCCCGCTACGGGTGCGACGCAAACGGTTTGGCTCATCCGTCTGACCAGTTCAGCGCTCACCGCCGTTTTGATTTTGGCAGCCCGCAAGCCGATTAAGCCGCCGACGGGCCGCGTGGGGGGCTGGATTCTCGGCATGGGCCTGACGGATACGGGCGCGTTTGTCATGAACGACTTCGGAATGCAAATCGAGCAAGTAGCCGTGGTCAGCGTGCTGGCTTCGCTCTATGGAGCCGTGACCGTTGGTCTGGCCGCGATTGTTCTGCGAGAACATGTTTCGCGCTGGCAGTGGCTCGGAATTGTCTCGGTTTTCGCCGGGATTTTTCTGATCAGTCGCTAGCCGCTGCCCTGGTCCCCAATCAGCACAGTTCTAGAGCAAACTCAGAGGATCCATATCGACGAGCACCGCCGTCTGCGGAATTTCTTGCGCGTCGCAGAAAGTCATGGCTCCGCTCAAAAGTTTTGTCAGGATCGAGCGTTTTGGCGATTTCAGCAAAAACTGGAAGCGATGTTCCTTTTTCAGGCGCGCGAGCGGCGCGGTCGCCGGACCGAGAATGCGCACGGTGTGTCCATCGTGCGGTAAAAAGTATTCGGAAAGCTTACGCGAGAAGCGAATCGCTTTTTCGAGGTTCACTTCGCGCACGATCACATTCGCCAGCGAAGTGAGCGGCGGATACGACATCATCCTCCGGAAATGCATTTCGCGCTCAAAGAACGAAGCGTAGTCCTGTTTCACGGCATCTTGAATGGCGTAGTGCTCGGGATAATAGGTTTGGATCAGAACACGCCCCGCCAATTCGCCGCGTCCCGCGCGTCCCGCGACCTGCGTCAACAACTGAAACGTGCGTTCCGCGGCGCGAAAATCCGGCATGCTCAGCGACGAATCCGCGGAGATCACGCCCACCAGGGTAACGCGCTGAAAGTCGTGTCCCTTGGCGAGCATTTGCGTACCGACCAAAATATCCAGCGCGCCGCCGGCAAACGCTCCGAGCGTTTCCTGATATTGCCGCTTGGTTCGGGCGGTATCGCGATCGAGACGCGCGATGCGCGCTCCCGGAAATTCCTTTCGCAATCTTTCCTCGAGATGTTCAGAGCCTTCCCCAAAAAAATAAACATATTGCGACTGGCATTTCGGACATCGCTTCGGCACCGGTTGGAGGGAGCCGCAATAGTGGCACTCCAAGCGGTTGCGGCTTTTGTGATAGGTCATCGAAATGCTGCAGTTCACGCAGTGCACGCTGGCCCCGCAGCTCCGGCACAAAACAGACCACGAGTATCCGCGGCGGTTGATGAGCACTAGCGCCTGCGTCTTGTTGGCAAGGCATTCCTGTATCCCTGCGTGTAGCAAAGCGGAAATGGGGCTGGTCTGATGCGTTTTCTGGAAGTCCTCGCGGAGGTCGACGATCTCCACGCTCGCCAGCGCGCGATTCTCGACCCGCGAAGACATAGTGAGCAGATCGTATTTTCCGTTGCGCGCGTGGTAATAGGTTTCTAGCGAAGGAGTGGCCGAACCTAGCAGCACCAGGGCTCCTTCGCTCTTGGCTCGCACGATGGCCACGTCGCGCCCGTGATAGCGCGGGGTTTCTTCCTGCTTGTAGCTGTTTTCCTGTTCTTCATCGACGATGATCAGCCCGAGATTCTGTAGCGGTGCAAACACCGCGGAGCGCGTCCCGACCACGACGCGCGCCTCGCCGTTGCGGACACGCCACCACTCGCGAGCGCGTTCGGCATCGCTCAACGCGGAATGTAAAACTGCAACGCCTTCGTATTTCGCTCCAAACCAAGAGCGACACTGCCGGCCGATCCACAAAGTCAGCGCGATTTCCGGCACGAGGATGATCGCGGTTTTGCCGCGCGCGAGAGTTTCCTGCACGCAACGCAAATACACTTCGGTCTTTCCGCTACCTGTCACGCCGTGTAACAATTGCACTCCGAATTCCCCCAGCTCAAACCGCGCGCGAATACTTTTCATCACCCTTTCTTGCTCTTCATTCAATGCGTGGGCGGCCGGCGTGTAGCCTGTGTCAAACGGATCTTCCGCTGGATCGACGCGTTCTTCCCAGCTCTCCAGTAATCCATCCGCGAGCATGCCGTCAATCAAGCGCCGGGAAGCCTGCGCGAGCTTAAGCAGTTGCGGCATAGGCAGCGGCCCGCGTTCGGTTTCAAGCAGTGCCCGGACCTTTTCTTCTTTTTCTTTGAGTGTTTTTTCTATTCCGTCTCTAAAACCTTTCCACGCAACGATGGTTTGCGACTTCCTTTTCGTATCCTGCAAAGTCTCTCGAATCTCGATCACGCCGAGCCGCCGCAACCGTTGCAAGGCAGCGGAGGAGACGCCCATCTTCGTCGCCAGGCTGACGGGAATTGGGCCTTTCTTGGTGTTTACCTTTTCCAGCAACGCCGCTTCCGCAGCACGCAAACCATGACAAAGCTCCCCGCCCCCGAGACTCTCGGCCGCGCTGCGTCCCTCGCAGGTCAAGACAATCTCCCGGCGCAAGTTCAGCTCGGTGATCGGAGGCAACATGGCTCGGAAAACTTCTCCGACAGGAGCCAGGTAATAATTTGCGATCCACTGCGCCAGCACGATCATCCTGGGAGTCAGAGACGGCGCAAATTCCATGACTTTGATGATTTCGCGAAGCGTAACGTTCGCGGGCGCCCGGTCGGCCATTTCGACGACCACGCCGACCATGGACTTCTTGCGAAAAGGGACAAGCACGCGCGAGCCTGGTTGAAGCGTGTCGCGCAGAACTTCCGGCACGGCGTACGTGAACGTCATGCGGAGGGGGACGGGCAGGGCCACGTTACAAAAGGGAGAACTCATTCCGAGTTGTAGTGTATCAGCAGCTCGAAGAGCGCAGCCGAGCGAGAGACGTCTTGAGAGCATGATTCCTGGACAAGGAGCAGAAAAGCGCGTGGACCGTCCGCCCTGCCGATTTCTCTTGATGTTGGCGTGCCCGCTGGACATTTCCTGCGCGGCTCCGTGCGCTCAGGATCATCCCAGCTATTCTTCAGCGGCATTCCGCAATCCGCAACGCGCAGGCAAAATCAAAACTGTGACGCGGATATTTCTTCAAAGATGAGGCGTTTGTCCATATCAAGCATTTGCTTGCGGTAGAAGTGGACGCCCACAAGGATGACGGTTACGAGCGGGATGAAGAGCACGGCGCGCCAGGGATCGGCTAGGGACCAGAATTCGAGATCGGGAAGATAAGAGCTGAAAACCACGAAGCTGAAAAGATAAGCCACGAAAACCAGCGCGGAATGGCTTTGGAACGGGGGGTACGAACAGGTGAAAGGGATTTTTCGAAAGCGTAGCAAAAGGAGTTCAACAAGAGCGATGGTACAAGCGGCAAAGACGGCGGAGTGCAAGAACGCCGTGCTTAAATCCCAGAGGATCCAGGAACTCGCGAAACAGACTGTGGCCAGCGGGAGCAGAGAAAAAGTGAGAAGGATTTTTCTGGCGATAGAGCGCGTTTCGAGAGTGTTGGGGTCAAGCCAGAGGGCGAAGACCCAATTGGCACGGAGGTCCGTGGGGATTTCAAAGGCCAGACGGATTCCGACGACGATAGAGAAGCTCAGGATGAAGGGGATGGAAAGGATATCCGCGGTGGGACTGCGCAGCATGGCCGCGGCGTTCCCGCGGAAAGCCGACGCAAAGGATTGTGCGCTTACAACTAGCCCTATGGCGACCAAGGCTGACGCGACCTGCAGGTGTGCTTCGCTGCGCAGGAGCGTTCGCGTTATGAAGTGGAAGCAGGCGCGTTGCGGCGGATCACGAAGGATTGTGCGGTTAAGCAAGCCGCCGCGTAGCAAATGAAATTGCGAGCGCGGGAGGGGGCCGACTTCCGCAGTTTCTGGAATGCGGATAAAGAAGCGGCGAAAGCTGAGAGCGTAGGACAGGATGGCGACAACGAGTGAGATCCCGAGGGCGAGGACGGCGGTGCGAGTCATCGCTGCGAAAAACGGATTGTGGCCGTTCCCCCAGAATGTCTGGCCTAGGCCCAGGAACCAGACCGGCGGCAATAGATTGACGGCGAACTTGCTGATGCCGGCGAGCTGGCCGAGGAAAGAAGTGACCGCAAAGCTGGTGGCGAGAAGAGCGAGGAGCGAAAGCGCGGCGAGAAAGCGGACGTAGAGAGAGATTCTGCGGAACAGCGCGTAAGGCAAGAGCGCCAGAAGAAGGCCAATTAGGGCGAAAACAGCAAAGAAACTGAAAGCGCTGGCGAGAATGACGGTCAGTGCGTGGCCTGCAGTGAATTGCAGGAACACTCCGAGAGAGACCTGCGAGCCGACTACGGCCACAGGGAAAAGAATGAAGCTGGCGGCGTTCACATCGAGAGTGAGCGCCACGGCGAGGAGGAAAATGGCCGCGAGATTTGCGAGAAAGATGCGACGGAGCGAGATTGGCAGAGGAACGATGTTGGAGTAGTCGCGGCGGTCGAGCAAGAGCGCATCCCAGCGCCACACGGCGGCTGCGCCGGTGACGACCATACTCAAAACGATAAAGAAATACTCGTCTGGGATGGTGGCCGTGAACGGGTCAAAGGCCCCATCACCGCGCATCCAGCGAACGAGAGAGCCGTATTTCTCGAAGAGAAGTAGAGAGACGAGGACGCCGGGCATGGCGAGCAGAATGAGAATGACACCGAGAGCGACATCCATCTCGGAAGCGCCGGAATCTCCGCCACCATGGAAGACGCGGCCAATGAAGACGCGCAGAAGAGTCGCAAACGGCTGGCGAGAGTACGATTTCCAGGCCGCGCTGAGAGTCTGTTTTGCGCGGGCGATCAAGGCGAAACCATCACTTCGACGATATTGTTCGCAATTTGAGCGACGTCTCTATCTTCCACGAGATGAAGGAAAATGTTTTCTAGCGAAGTCTGGCCGATGCGCTGGCGAACTTCTTCGGTGGAACCGCTGGCGATGACTTGGCCTTTTCTGAGAATCAGCAGGCGCGAACAAACTTTCTCGACGACTTCGAGAACATGAGAGCAATAAAAAACAGCTTTGCCGCGTGCGCTGAGCGATTGAATTAGATTCTTGAAGACCAGAGCGCTGGTGACGTCGAGGCCGGAGAGAGGTTCGTCGAGGATGAGGACATCTGGGTTGTCCATGAGTGCGGAGATGAGCAGGATGCGTTGGCGCATGCCTTTGGAATAAGAGCTGAGAGCGACGTGGCGATGCGGAAAAAGAGAAAACAGTTCGAGGAAGGAATCGATTTTCGCATTCATGCGTGGCGGAGACATGCCGCGAAGAGTGCCGACCAGTTCGAGGTACTCCAGGCCGGTTAAGTAAGGATAAAGATTGGCTTCTTCGGGGACGTAGCCGAGGTGTTTGCGGTAGCCGACGAGATCGTGCTGAATATTTTGGCCATGAAACAGAACCTGGCCGCTGGTGGGTTCCAGAAGGCCGATGAGCATCTTGACGGTGGTGCTTTTTCCTGAGCCGTTTGGGCCGAGATAGCCGAGGACTTGGCCGGGCTCCAGACTGAAGCTGATGCTTTGGACGGCGAGCACCGAGCCGTAATACTTCGTGAGCCCTCGCGCTTCGAGCATCGGGCGCCCTCCCCGGAGCAGACGGACTTCGAGCGAATCCCAGCCTAGTTCGTTTGACACCGAGGAGACACAAAAAGTTTCTGCCAACAATACCTTCATCGAAGCGGAGTGCATCGTCTGATATTTTGACCCGCAATGGGCGGTGTGCAATATGGGACTGACAAGGGATTTTCGTCGCGGCTAATATTCCTCAGCACACGACGGTTGACATCGAGGCGTTAAGGTGCACCGGCGGCGCTGGCGAAACCAACAACCCGGCTTGGACTGAGTTATGGAAGTAGCCGCTCGCGACCGCACGGATTAACTCCCGCAACCGCCAAATCTCCCGAGGCCCCCCTCAAGAGTGCGCAGCAGGCCAAGATGCGAGTCGAATTGTCGAAAGTCGAAGTGTCACGTCAGCGGACAAGTTTTCTCCCGATCCTGGTGCTGAACTTTCTCCTGAACCTCACACTGATAATAACGTGGGCGCCGTGCGCCAAGGCGCAAGTGTCCGGCCTGGAAGGAGTAGAAGGGGAGATCTCGGGGACCGTGCTTCTGGAGGCGGACAAGCGGCCGGCGAGCCAGGTGGCCGTCAAGCTTAAATCGCGCGTTGCCGGAGTATTTCGGAGTGTTTTGACGGATTTCGAGGGGCACTTCCGAGTGCCGAATCTTCCGCGAGGTACCTACGACATCGCGGTAGATGAAGAAGGATATGAAGCAGCCCAGACCAGTGCGCAGCTCGACGGCTCCTCTGCGAATCTCGTCGTGTACCTGAAAGGCAGATCGGGGCCGATTCGCCACAGCAGTTACACGGTTTCGGTGCGGGAGTTGAAAATCCCCGGCAGGGCGCAGGATGAGTTTCAGAAGGGCTTGGAACGATTGACAAAGAATGATCCTGGGGGGAGTCTGAGCCATTTCACAAAGGCTAGCAATGCGTTCCCCGGGTATTTCGAGGCTTACTACCATATAGGCGTGGCGGAAACGACGCTGGGCCACACAGATGAAGCAATAAAGGCTTTTCAAACGGCCATCGATCTCAGCGGCGGGCGGTACGCCAAGGCGGATTTCGGATACGGTTACCTTTTGTGCCAGGAAGGGAGGCCGGACGAGGCGGAGAAAATCATCCGCAGGGGGCTGGAAGTGGAGGACGCTTCGCCCCAAGGATACGTCATTTTGGGCCAAGCCCTGAGGCAGCTCAATCGGTTGGACGAGGCCGAAAAAAGTGTGCATGAGGCACTACTCCGCAATCCAAACTTCGCGGGCGCTTATCTTGTGCTGTCCGATGTGGCCGAGGGCAAAGGCGACTATCGCGCGGAGATCGAGGACTTGGATATTTATTTGAAATTGCAGCCGAACGGACCCGGGAGCGAGACCGCCCGCAAGGTGCGCATCCAGGCTCAGAGAATGCTGGTAACGTCGCATCCTCTGAATTGAACTTACCTTCAGCAAGAAAATCCATCCTGCCAAAGTGAGGCGCAGCGTTCCGCGCCCCTTCACGAGTAGCCGATAGAAAGCGGATCAGCCGAAAGCCGGAGCCATCGGTGAACTGCTTTCGGCGAAGGCTATTGGAGTTCACGGTAGGGGGGCGGCGCGTTTGCGCCAGAAGAAGTAGGCCGGGACGCCTAGAACGAACAGCGCGATGGCGATGGCCAGGTTTATGAATTGTTTTGGGTCGAGCAGGGCGACAACAATGGCGTTGCCGACGATGGCTGCGGCTGCGAGTACGAAGAGGAGGGGCGTCCAGGGATAGCCTGGGACGCGATAGGGGATGGCTAGGCCTCGGCCGGCGCGGCGCAACGGAAAAATGGCGGCTGCTCCTAAACCGTAGAAAATCCAGCCGATGAAGATGACCCCGCCGATTAGCTCGGCAAACTTGCCGGCACACGCCAAGATGGCGGACCAAACGCCCAGCGCTACTATGGCCGCGGCGGGAGTCTGGAAGCGCGGATGAACTTCGGCAAGCTTCTTGAAGAAGAGGTTGTCGTTGGCCATGGCGTAGAAGACGCGGGGGGCGGTGAGGATGACGCTGTTTGCGGCGCTGAAGGTGGAGATGAGGATAGTGAGCGCGACGATGATTTCAGCTCTTCGGCCAATGACGACCCCAACGGATGTGGAAGCGATGGTGTTGCTGGCGGTGGCGCCCGCGGGGCCCAGGGCTACCAGATACGCGACTACTGCGACCAGATAGAGGCCCGCTAGAACCAGCGAGCCTAGCAGGAAAGCGGCTGGGAAGGCTTTTTGGGGATGAACGACCTCGCCAGCGCTGTAGGTGCCGAATTGCCAGCCTTCATAGGCCCATAGGACGGAAATCATGGCTAGGCCAAAGCTGGAGAGCAGGCCGACGCCGTGCTGCGTGGAGCCGAGGGCGGGGGGCAGGTCTCCGGCGTGGCGGCCTAGCGAGAGAAGAATGGCGCTTAGAATGACGATAATGCCGACTTTGACGAGCGTGGTCCAGTTTTGGAGGTTGGAGCTTTTGCGCGTTCCCCAGACGTTTACTGCGGTGACTACGGCAATCATCACCGCGGAGAGGACGGTCTTTCCGATGGTCGACAGTCGGATGATTTCCGCCAAGTGTTCCGCGAAGGCGCGTGCCAGGGCGGCCACCGAGCCGCTGGCGATGACCAAAAACAGGCACCAGCCGTAAAGGAAAGCGGGAATTCGACCGAAGCCGTCGCGGATGAAGCAATAGAGACCACCGGCTTCGGGATTTGTGGCCGCTAGCTCGGCATAGGTTAGGGCGCCGAGCAGAGAGAGGGTGCCGCCGACGATCCAGACTAGGAGCGAGTAGCCCACGGAGCCGTTGAGTTGGCGAAGGATCAGCCCAGGAGTAAGAAAAATGCCGGAGCCGATGACCGAGCCAATGAAGAGTAGGAGGAGGTCGCGCAGGCCGAGGGTTCGGAGAAGGGGTGGCATTAGTTGGCGGCGCGGACCTAGGGGCGCGGGTTCGAAGGATGCATGATAGCTCGAGTTGGGGACGGGTCAAATCGAAAGTTTGGCGGGCTTCCCGGGCAGATCGTCTGGCGGTGGTAGAACAGCTCTAGCTTTAGTTGGGTGGCAGCAGCTGTCCAGGGCGAAAGGCAGCTGGGGCGAAGGTCGAAGCGCAGAATTGAGGGAGCAGGACTTGGGAGCGGAGGACTGGTCGGGAGAGGGTTAGAGGCCGATGAGGGGGGCGGGCATGAAGCACAGGATGAAGACAACCAGGGTCAGGAAGGCGGCGAGACGGCGAGGGGGGTCGAGGGGGATGGGGTCGTAGATTGGGGAAGTGCGAAGGAATCGAAGAGCCAATAGCAGGCCTGCCCAAATATACCAGACAAACCAGATACGACCGAGTGGTAGAAGGGTCAGCGGAACGAGGATGCTGGTGATGCGGTGAAAGCTGGGGCTTATGGATCGGAGGATGTGCCCGCCGTCGAGTTGGCCGGCAGGTAGGAGGTTCAGACTTGTGGCGAAAAGACCGACCCAGGCCGCCCGGCCTACTGGGGGAAGCAGGAGGAAGTGGGGATTGACGCCGGGACGAATGAGGGCATCGAGAAGGCGGAGAAGTAACGGAGTGCCGAAGATGACGGTGTTTTGAGTGGAATCGGAGGTTGCGATTGCGGGAACGATGCTCGAATGGAGTACACCGTAGATTAGGGCGGGAACGGCAAAGACAAGACCGACTAGCGGGCCGGAGGCGCCTACATCAAAGAGAGCACGGGTGGTGCGAATCGGCGAACGAATCAGGATGAAAGCGCCGAAGGTGCCGATTAGCGAGGGGAACGGTATGAAGAACGGGTAAGTGGAGTGAATGTGATGGTGGCGGCAGGCAAAGAAATGGCCCAGTTCGTGGGCGAGAAGAATGGTCAAGAGGGTGGCCGCGAAGGGCAGGCCAGCGAGAAGGCTTGCGGGATTCTTGTAGAAGAGAGTGAAGGCACGAAGAAACTCGTCAATGGAAGCAGCTTGATTGTTGGCATAGGCGATGGCGAATTGCGTGCCCGCGGTCAAGCAGGTGCAGAGCGTCACGAAAAACAGGGCGACAGCTAGGATAAGCGATTTGACGGAAGGGCGCGGAAGAACGGGAACGTAGAATGGTGCGCGCGGGTGAAGGGCATTCCAATCATTGGGGATTGGGAGTGTGTCCAGTGTGGAATCGGAAGGTGGTGTGGTCACAAAGAGATCGAAAACTCGAAAAGATTTACCAAAGACTAGTACAGCATAGGTGGAGGAGTTTGCGCTAGCGGGTCAAATTGGGGCGAGGTTCCGTTGGCGTGACCGCCATATGGCTTTTTGTCTGATTGTCGGTCTCCTAACCGGTTTCGCTCAAAACCCCCGATAGCGCGGCGCCTTGTGCCGCGGCCGTGCCCGCGGGGGTCAGGGTGTCATTGCTTTTTAAGGGTGTATATCGACACCGAGGCGCCATTTTCATTTGCCACGTAGGCGAAATGGCCGGAAGGATCGATCGCAAGGCGGGAGGCTGCTGATCCAGTCGCGACCGCGGCAACCAGGGAGAGGGTTCCATTTGTGGCGTTGATGGTGAACATCGAGGCGGTGTTGTCCAATTGGATCGCTTTGATTTTCCGGCTGGCGCGTTTGGACCGACGAACGGATTGTGTCCGAGAGAACAGTGACTCAAGCAGCACCACGCCAGCCATCGTCAAGCGTTGTGATGGCAATGGCAGGGCGGGGCGGACTATTCTGAATTGATCGGGACGGAGGGCCAAACGTAATGGGATTCACCGCACACTTTCCGCCAAAACGGCGTTGTTTCCTCAGGTGCGCAATCGGCATTGCCGCGGTCCTTCTCGTGGCGCTCGGTTGTCGTGCACAGACTGCCCCTCGAGCCTCGCCCGACATGCCGTGGTCCAAGGACCTAAACACGTATCCCGGATTGTTATCGGAGTTCGGCAAGTTAGTCGAGAAGCTCGAGCAAAACATCCAGTTTCCGCCAGGCCGAAGCGAAAGCCGTATCTTGCCTCTTTTGCCGGAGTCAACGATGTCTTATGCCGCCTTCTCCAACTACGGCGACGCAGCAGAACAAGCGCTGAAAATTTTTCGGCAGGGGCTGCAGGAGAGCGCGGTGTTGCGCGACTGGTGGCAACATGGGGACTTGGCCGCGGACGGGCCAAAGCTGGAAGATTCTTTGGAAAGATTCTCACGACTTCACCAGTATCTGGGTGAAGAAATTGTCGTGGCGGGCTTACGGGAAGGCCGGGATCCCAGCTTGTTGCTTGTTGCGGAGGTACGGAAGCCGGGACTGAAAAAATTCCTTCAGGAAACGATCGCCCAACTTGGCGGAGGATCGAAGCAAGGTGTGCGTGTTTTAGACCTGCAGGAACTCGCTGCGGCAAACGACTCTGGCTCGTCGCCGGGCTTTGTCGTTCTGGTACGGCCAGATTTTGTCGTTGCAGCGGTCGATCTCGCCACGCTGCGTAGCTTCAATGCCCGGCTGGACCGCCGAGGCCGGGAGTTTGTCTCGACTCCGTTTGGTCGGCGTGTCGTGAAGGAGTACGAAGGAGGTTTGACAGTTCTGGCGGCTGCTGATGTGCAAAGGATCATGGATGAAGTTCCCGCTGGAGCTAGGCAGAACGCGACTTTCCAGCGCAGCGGATTTGCTGATGTGAAGTATTTGGTGTGGGAGCACAAAAATGTGGCGGGCCGGGATGTAAGCCAAACGGAATTGAGCTTTGGTGCTCCTCGGCACGGATCGGCGTCGTGGCTGGCGAAGTCCGGGCCGCTGAACAGTCTGAATTTTGTTTCACCCAAGGCGCTGCTGGCGGGCACGGTGCTACTCAATAATCCTGCGCAGATCTTCGAAGATCTAAAGGAGCTGGAGAGTGCGTCGAGTTCGAATCCGTTTGCGTCGCTCGAAGCCTTTGAAAAGATATTGAAACTCAGTCTGAAGGACGATCTGCTCAGTACGCTGGGGGGTGAGCTCACCGTGGAGCTGGACAGTCTGGATCCCGGGAAGCCTGGATGGAAAGCAATCCTTGGCGTTCGAGATGCCAGCCACTTGCAGCAAACGTTGAATACGTTGCTGGTAGCGGGGCATGTCGAAGCGCGGCAGTTCGAGGACGGTGGAGTCACTTACAATACCGTGCGAATCCCTTCTTCGCCGGCGCCCATGGAAATCGGCTATGCGTTTGTGGATGGGTATCTGGTCATCGGGTCAAGCCGTGAACTTGTTGCGGAAGCGGTTCGGCTGCATCAGCACGGCGGGTCCTTGGGAAAGTCAAGCACGCTTCTGGCATCACTGCCATCTGGGCACACCTTGGAGGCCTCCGCGTTGATCTATCAAGACCCGATTGCCATGACTGCGCTGAGATTGCGGCAGATCGCGCCAGAGATGGCGGAGTCTCTTGCGCAGATTTCGCGAGGTGCAACGCCCGCGGTGGTCTGCATCTATGGTGAGGAAAGTTCCATTCGCGAGGCAAGCAGCAGCGGCAAGTACGATTTGGGTGCGGTTTTGGTCTTGGCGGCCATGGCCATTCCCAACTTGCTGCGTTCGAGAATCGCCGCCAATGAAGCGAGCGCGGTGGGTAGCCTACGCACGGTGATCACCGCCCAAGTCACCTATGAATCCGTTTATCCGCAAAGAGGCTATGCCCCCGATCTGGCTTCGCTCGGCACAGTTCCCCATGGGCCGGTCGCCGGTTCGCAAGAGCACGCGGGTTTCATTGACGAGACTTTGGCCAATGAAAGTTGTACGGGTGGTGCCTGGTGCACGAAATCCGGATACCGCTTTACGGTGAGATCTATCTGCAAACAACATCTTTGCGAGGAATATGTGGTCGTGGCTACGCCCGTGGATAGCAACACGGGAACAAGGAATTTCTGTTCGACCTCCGATGCGATTGTTCGCTACAAACCCGGCTCTCGGTTGCCCTCGCCGCTCAGTGTGGCGGAATGCCGAGCGTGGTCGCCGTTGCAATAGCCAACAGCAGGGACCCTGGCGGAAACATTTCTTCAAAATGGAATCTGCTCAAGGCGTGGCTGCGATCAACATTTGGGCCTCAGAGGGATCAACTGGCCGAAGCTCGCTTCCTGTGTGCGTATTCGATCTGACGGCGTGTGCTCCGGAAATAGTAGGCTTTGTCGGCTGTCGCGGTGAAGCTGATGGCCGCCGTGGAAGAGCTGACCACACTCTGGAGTTTGGGTCGTGCGCTGGTGCATAAGTGGTGATCGCCGGGTTCCACGGGAAAGAAAAAGTAAGACCTGGCGCCTACCTATTGAGTCATCAACGCCGAATCTCGTAGGCGGCGTTGCGATGTGAAAGGCAACATCGTCGGCCCAGGCTACGCCAATCACGTAAACCAGCGCCTTGCCGGCGTCGGGCTGTGCCGCTGGGTGCTGCTTCTTGTCCGTTTTCACATCAAAATGAACTTCATCCGCGCTGCAACCGGCAGCCTCGCGAGCGTTGGCCGCCCAATCCTCAACAAGAGTTGTCTAAACAAGAAGCAGCACAGCCAAGGCAGTCCGG
>Ga0210406_10004333_pt1 | contig 15244 bp, 12 predicted proteins | sample IncBWC30MmetaG_FD_155454 | JGI IMG/M metagenome (GOLD analysis project Ga0210406, IMG submission 155454) | Forest soil microbial communities from Barre Woods Harvard Forest LTER site, Petersham, Massachusetts, United States - Inc-BW-C-30-M | ecosystem: Environmental > Terrestrial > Soil >... | reverse complement strand
CCGATCCCAACTATTATTATCAGCGCGACGCCCAGCATGGATGGTGGAACGGACCTGCCATCGGACCCGCCGTGGCAGCACCGCCCAGGCGATCGCGGGTGCATCGATCACATTCGGCTGCGATGCGCGCGCAATAACATTTGTTGCGACGGCGAATTGTCGATTGGAATTCTGACGGGGATACTTATGAAGTCCGACAGGACGCATCGCCGCGCCGCGTCGAAGCCCGATGATTCATTGCCGATTAACCCTGATTGCTAACGGCACCTCCATCTCGACGGCGTAGGTAGGTGGCCAGGGACGTTCACAATCATTCCGGCCACGAACCTCGACAGCCCTCAGAACCGACCATGACAGATGCTGGCGCCTCTTTCGACGCGAGGGCCTCCATTCGGGGCGGCCCGGTCCGCTGGCTGGTCGCCGGCGGCCTGGTCCTGATCGCGGCGATCGCGATCGGAACGACGATCATGGCCGGCACTTTTCGGGAGCGCGCGCTGAACGGCAGCAAGCGCGAACTTGAGAACACCGTGATGCTGCTGGCTCGCCATTTCGATCAGCAGTTCCGCGATTACGGTGCGATCCAGCAGGACCTTATCGGCTTCATCAAGTCGACAGGCATCGACAGCCCCGAGAGCTTCAGGCGCAGAATGTCGAGCGCCGATATCAATGCGATGCTCGAGGCCAAGCTTGGTGCCCTGTCCTATGTCGGCGCCGTGAACCTCTTCGATTCGGAGGGCCTGCTGGTCAACTCGTCGAATGTCTGGCCGGTCCCGTCCGTCAGTGTCGCCGATCGGGCCTATTTCAGTACATTGAAGACCGATCCCCGCTTGCCCGACACGCTGGTCGAGACCGTGCACGGCCGCGTCACGGGCGTCTGGACCATGGTGATTGCCCGCAGGATCACGGGACCGAACGGTGAATTCCTCGGCGTCATCGCCAGAGGCGTCGAGCCTGCCAATTTCGAAAGGTTCTTCGCGACCGTGACGCTTGGGGCGGACGCGTCGATTGCGATGATCAATCGGGACGGGACGCTGCTCGCCCGCTATCCGCGCAATGAGTCCGTTACTGGCCGCAGGTTTGGGGGTGGTCCGTTGATCGAGCGCGTGGTCGCCCAGGGCGGCACCGCCAGCGGAACGTTTGTCAGCCCTGTCAGCGGCCAGAAGCGGCTTGGCGCCTTTGCGAGACTGAACGGTTTCCCGATCATCGTGATGGCGAGCACCACAGTCGATGCGGCGCTTGCCGGCTGGCGCGAGCAAATGCGGTTTTTGATCGGCGTCGGCGCGGCGTCCGTGCTCGTGATCGCCATCATCCTGTTCCTCGTCGTGAGACGGTTGTCGCTGGATCATCGCATGTCGCAGGAGCGGTTGACGCTGGAAAAATTGCGGCTCGACCGGGCGATCAACAATATGACGCAGGGACTGCTGCTGTTCGATGCCTCGGAACATGTGGTCGTCTGCAATCAGCGCTACATTGAGATGTACGGGCTGTCGCCCGACGTCATCAAGCCGGGATGCAGCTTCCGCGATGTGATCGCGCATCGCAAGGCCAGGGGATCGTTCGCGGGCGACGAGGATGAATATGTCACCTCCGTGCTGCGCGACATCGGCCGGAAAAAAATCATCATCATCGAGACGCCGGACGGACGTTCGATCCAGATCGTCAATGAGCCGCTCGTGGGTGGCGGCTGGGTCGCGACCCATGAGGACATCACCGAGCGCAGGCGCGCCGAACAGCGTATCACCCACCTCGCTCACTATGACGCCCTGACCGATCTGCCGAACCGCACCCTGTTCCATGAGCGGCTGAAGCAGCACATGGCCCAAGTCCGTCCGGGCGACCTGCTCGCCGTCCATTACATCGATATCGACGAGTTCAAGAGCGTCAACGATTCGCTCGGCCATCTGATCGGCGACGAGCTGCTCAAATCGGTCGCGATCAGCCTGAGCCGTTGCGTCGGCCCGGCCGGATTCGTTGCCCGGCTGGGCGGCGACGAGTTCGCCATCGTTCAGACCAGGGCGAAGAGCCGCGACGACGTCACCGATCTCGTCACCCGCGTTTTCGATGCGATCAGGTCACCCTATGAATGCCTCGGGCACCAATTGACCACCGATGCCAGCATCGGCATCGCGCTCGTCCCGGAGCACGGCACCGATCTCGATCAGATCCTCAAGAATGCCGATCTGGCGATGTATGCCGCCAAGTCGGCGGGGCGCCGCACCTACAGCTTCTTCGCGCCGGAGATGGAGGCCAAGATGCGCGCCCGCCGCCTGATGGAGATCGACCTGCGCTGCGCGATCACGACCGGCGGGCTGGAAGTCCATTATCAACCCTGCGTCAGCCTCCGTGACAATGAGATCACCGGCTGCGAGGCGCTGGTGCGCTGGCGCCATCCGGATCGTGGCTTCGTCTCGCCGGCCGATTTCATCCCGATCGCCGAAGACACCGGCCTGATCAACGAGCTTGGCGAATGGGTGCTGACCACGGCTTGCATGGAAGCGGCGACCTGGCCCGCGGATATCAGCCTTGCAGTCAACGTATCGCCGGTTCAGTTCAAGAGCGGCACGCTGGCATTGAGGATCGCCGCCGCGCTGGCGGCATCGGGGCTGCCGGCCAGCCGGCTGGAGTTGGAGATCACCGAAGCCGTGCTGATCCGTGACGATGAAACCGCGCTCGCCATCCTGCATCAGCTTCGCGACATCGGCGTGCGAATTGCGCTCGACGATTTCGGCACCGGCTATTCCTCGCTGAGCTATCTGCAGCGTTTCCCGTTCGACAAGATCAAGATCGACCGCTGCTTTGTCAACGACATCGCCGAATCCAGCGGCTCATCCAGCATCGTCCAGGCGGTCGTGAACATCGCTGCCGCCCGCCACATGACGACCACGGCGGAAGGCGTCGAAACCGAGTCGCAGCGGCGGCTGCTGCGCGCGCTCGGCTGTTCGGAAATGCAGGGCTATCTGTTCAGCGCGGCGAAGCCTGCCGCGGAGATCAAGAAGCTGTTCGCTCTCCACTTCGATCAAATCGCAGCGGCACCAAACGGCGCACTCAAGCAGCATCACGCCAGAAAATCCGCGTGAGCCTGCAACCGCGGCATCGTCAGTTCCTTATCAGTTCTTGGCCTCAATTCGGCACGGCCGCCTTCGGTGCAGGACGCACATCCGCATTGACCGTGACGCCGCGCAGCAGGTCGTAGGCGGCGTGCAGTGCCTTGTCGTCCTTCTCGTCCGGCGGCACGTAGGATTGCGAACCGGTCTGTTCGGTGCCGTCAGCGGAGAGATGGCCGCGCATCGATGCTTCGCCGCGGATGTCGACCCGGCCCTTCAACTCTTCCGGCACATTCTGCAGGATCTCGATATCGGGCGCGATGCCCTGGGCCTGGATCGATCGTCCGGACGGCGTGTAATAGCGCGCGGTCGTCAACGCCAGCGCGCCGTTGCCGGCGCCAAGCGGAATGATCGTCTGCACCGAGCCCTTGCCGAACGAGCGTGTTCCGATCAGCGTGGCGCGCTTGTGATCGTGCAACGCGCCCGCCACGATTTCGGACGCCGAGGCCGAACCGCCATTAACCAGAACGACCAGCGGCTTGCCCTTGGTGAGGTCGCCGCCGCGCGCGGTGAAGCGCTGAGTTTCCTCGGCATTCCGGCCCCGCGTCGAGACGACCTCGCCGCGCGGCAGGAACGTGCTCGACACCGAGACCGCCTGATCGAGCAATCCACCCGGATTGTTGCGGAGGTCGACGACGTAACCCAGCAGCTTGTCCTGCGGGATCTGTTTGGAAATCTCGTTCACCGCCTTGCGCAGGCCATCAGTGGTCTGCTCGTTGAACGAAGTGACCCGGATATAGCCGATATCGCCGCCTTCGGTGTGGAAGCGGACCGGGCGCACCCGGATGATCTCACGCGTCAGCGTCACGTCGATCAGCGCATCCTTGCCCTTGCGCATGATCTTGAGCTTGGTCTTGGTGTTGACCGCGCCCTTCATCTTGTTGACGGCCTGCTCCAGGGACAGCCCTTGCACCGCCTCTTCATCGATCTGGGTGATCAGGTCGCCGGACATGATGCCGGCCTTCGCCGCCGGCGTATCGTCGATCGGCGCGACGACCTTGACAAGGCCGTCCTCCATGGTGACCTCGATGCCAAGCCCGCCGAACTCGCCGGAGGTGGTCTCCTGCATTTCGCGCCAGGCCTTGTCGTTCATGTAGCGCGAATGCGGGTCGAGCGAGGTGACCATGCCATTGATGGCGCCTTCGATCAGGTTGGTATCATCGGGCTTCTCGACATAGTCGGAGCGGACGCGCTCAAACACTTCGCCGAACAGATTGAGCTGCGAATAGGTGTCAACTGCGCCGGCCGCGGCCCTCGCCTTGGCGATCAGATGCTCGCCCTGCGGACCGGTGACGAGGACAGTCAGGCATACGCCTGTCAACGAACCCAAAAGAAATAGGAAATTCTTCCGCATGGCGCCGGTGGCCTTCCTGTGCTTCGCTTGCCTACGACCAGGTCCCACGATCAAGTAAGGTCGAAAGCTTAGCGTCACAATACCTTTCTGGTTTCTTCAAGGCCGACCTGCCAGGTTGACGGTTTCGTCCCAAAGCCACGCTTGGCCCGGGTACCGAGCCAATAGCCGAACTGCGGTGGTACGTTCCGAAACGGGCCATCTGCGCCTAATTTCAGGGCAGCGTCCATCGGCCAGTTCGGATTATTAAGGATTTCTCGGCCGATCGCGATCAAATCAGCGTGCCCATCCCGCAAAATCTGCTCGGCCTGGTCGCCATGGATAATTAAACCGACCGCCATGGTCATGATATCGGCGTGCCGGCGGATATAATCCGACAGCGGCACTTGGTAGTTGTACCTGATTTCCTTACCCAGAATCGGCGCTGCGTCGGTAATTCCGCCCGAGGAGCAATCGATCGCGTCGACGCCCTTGCTTTTCAATATCTTGGCCAGCCGCGCGCTCTGCTCTAGGCCCCAACCGGCATTGTCCTCCACCGACAGCCGCACCAACAGGGGCTTGTGGTCCGGCCAATGCGCGCGGACCGCCTCGGTGATCTCGATCAGGAAGCGCATCCGGTTCGACTCGGAGCCGCCATATTCGTCGGTGCGGTGATTCGAACGCTCCGAAAGGAACTCGTGCACGAGATAGCCGTGGGCGCCGTGCAGTTCCAGAACGTCGAAGCCCGCCTCATGCGCCCGCCGCGCGCCGTGGCCCCAGGCCTGCACCAGATCCTTCACCTCCTGCCGGTCCAGCGCCCGCGGCACCGGCCATTTTTCGCTATGGGCGATCGCGCTCGGTGCCACCGGCGTCCAGGCCTCCCAGTCCTCGATCTCGGGCGTGCGCTTGAGCGGGCCGTCGTCCTCCCAGGGCCGGTTGGCGCGCGCCTTGCGGCCGGAATGACCGAGCTGGATGCCGGCGACCGCGCCCTGCTGCATGATGAATTTGACCAGCCGCCTGAGCGGCTCGACGAAGGCGTCGTCCCAGATGCCGAGATCGCCGACCGTGCCGCAGCCGCGCCGCTCGACCTTGGTCGACTCGACGATGACGAGCCCCGCGCCGCCGGCAGCGAACTTGCCGGCATTCATCAGGTGCCAGTCGGTCGGAAGCCCCTTCGCCGCCGAATATTGGTGCATCGGCGGCACCACGATCCGATTGCGCAGTTCGACGCCCCGGATCGCAAGCGGCGTGAACAACAGCAAGCCCGACATGGCCTATTTCCTCGTGCAGTCGTCTTCTCGGGCACCGACGATATCGGGCGCGGGCGCTGCGGCAAAGCCGGAAAGCCGGTGCGCTGCCGCCCGGCTCCGCCCAAAAGCCATGCAATTTTGGGATGGCATGACGCCTCGCGACGCGATAGGCGAAAGAACAACAACCGCAAAGCAGTTCTCCGGGAGGAACAGATGAACGAGGCGACCCCGATCCGGCCGGCGCGAAACGTCGAGCTCAGCGCGAGCGGCGAGCAATTCCAGAACCTGCACGAGTTCATTCGCAAGGCGCGCGCCAACCTTAACCAGAACGCCTGGGATTACATCGTCGGCGCCGCCGAGACCGAAACCACGATGCGCCGCAACCGCATGGCGCTTGACGAGATCGCCTTCCGCCCGCGCGTCCTGCGCAACGTCGCCAAGGTCGACGCCTCCGTCGAACTGTTCGGCCGCAGGCTGCGCCTGCCGGTCGTGCTGGCGCCGGTCGGTGCGCTGGAAATTTTCGACCCCGACGCTGCTGCCGCCGTGGTGCGTGGCGTCGGTAAATTCGGCGCCGCCCATATGTTGAGCTCCGTGTCCGAGCCCGGCCTGGAGAAGACCGCCGACGCAGCACCCGATGCGCTACGCATGTTTCAGCTCTATGTGCGCGGCGACGACGCCTTTGTGGAGGACAGCGTCAGCCGGGCGATGGCCAAGGGCTATGCGGCTTTCTGCCTGACGGTCGACACCGCCCATTACAGCCGCCGCGAGCGCGATATCGCCAAGCGCTATGTGCGCGAAAGCCGGCTGCGCGCCACCGGCGGCGACTTCCAGAAGGGCCTGGAGTGGCGCACCGTCAAGCTGATCAAGGACAAGTTCAAGATCCCGCTGGTGCTCAAGGGTATCGCGACGGCCGAGGACGCCAAGATCGCGCTCGATCACGGCGTCGAGTGGATCTACGTCTCCAACCACGGCGGACGCCAGCTCGACCACGGCCGCGGCGCCATGCATGCGCTGCCCGAGATCGCCGATGCGGTGAAGGGCCGCGCCAAGATCATGATCGATGGTGGCTTCTGCCGCGGCTCCGATGTAGTCAAGGCGATCGCTTCCGGCGCCGATCTCGTCGGCATCGGCCGCCTGCAATGTTGGGCACTCGCCGCAGGCGGCGAGGACGGCGTGCAGCGGATGCTGGAGCTGCTGGAAGACGAGGTGATCAGGACGCTCGGCTTGCTCGGCGCCACCAGCTTTGCCGAGGTCGATAAATCGATGCTGCATCCGGTCGCGCCGACCAACATCCCGGGCGTGTTCAGCGCATTCCCGCTCTTGGACATCGAGCCATATAGGTATTGACGGACTGGCAGGGAGGTTTACATGGGCGCGCCATGAGTTCTCCCCGCTTGTCCCCCGGCGATGCCGATGCGCTGCTGTTCGATCTCGGCCGCGTCGTGCTCGATATCGATTTTTCCAGGGCGATCGCCTGCTGGGCCGGTCACGCCGGCTGTGCACACTCCGACATGAGCGGACGGTTCGTCGTCAACGAAATGTATCACCATCAAGAAACCGGCCGGATCAGCGACGCCGTGTTTTTCGACGGCTTGCGCGCAATGCTCGGCGCGCCGCTGTCGGACGCGCAGCTTCTGGAAGGCTGGAACGCGATCTTCGTCGGCGCAATGCCAGGCATCCCCGCGCTGCTCGCACGCGCGGCGAGCCGGATACCGCTCTATGCCTTCTCCAACACCAACCGGGCGCATATCGAATATTTTTCGGCAGCCTTTGCCGATCTGATGGGCCATTTCCGCGAGCTCTATCTGTCATCGACGATCGGGCTTCGGAAACCTGATGCGGCGGCCTATGATCACGTGGTGAGGGCGATCGGCGTGCCGGCATCGCGCATCGTGTTCTTCGATGATCTTGCGGAAAATGTCGAAGCCGCGCGGGCCCGCGGGCTGAAGGCCGTTCATGTCAGATCGTCCGGCGATATTGCGGATGCGCTCGCTGCGCTCGGAATCTAGGAGATATTGCCCGTGGCCCTGATACCGGTTGCCGACGCTCTTTCCGCAATCCTCGCGGGCGCCGAGCCGCTTGAGGAGGAAACGGTCGCGCTGGATCAGGCCTTTCATCGCGTGCTGGCGCGCGATGTGGCGGCGTTGCGCACCCAGCCGCCGCAGGCGATGTCGGCGATGGATGGCTATGCCGTGCGCGCGGCCGATGCCTCAAAGGCACGGTCACGCTTGAAGGTGATCGGCGAAGTTGCCGCCGGCCGGCCGTTCGATCGGACGATCGGCGCGGGTGAAGCCGTGCGCATCTTCACCGGCGGCGTCATCCCCGGCGGCGCCGACGCGGTCGTGATCCAGGAAGCTACCGTTGCGGACGGCGACAGCATCACCATCGCGCAAGCCGCGATAGAGGGCCGGCATATCCGCTCCGCAGGCGTCGATTTTCGCCAAGGCGACGTGCTGCTGTCGGCGGGAAGCCGCCTCGCCGACCGCGACCTCTCGCTAGCTGCGAGCATGAATCATCCGAAGCTGCCGGTACGCCGCCGACCGAAAGTCGCGTTGCTCGCCACCGGCGACGAGCTGGTGATGCCGGGCAGCGATCCCGGCCCCGGCCAGATCGTCTATTCCAACGGCTACGCCCTGCATGCGCTGGCGCGTGTCGAGGGTGCCGAGACGATCGATCTCGGAATTGCCGCCGACACGATCGCAGCCACAACCGCCGGCATTCGCCGCGCCCGCGACTTGCGCGCCGACATCCTGGTGACGACCGGCGGCGCCTCTGTCGGCGACCACGACCTTGTCAAGACATCGCTCGAGATGGAGGGCGTCACCATGGCGTTCTGGCAGATCGCAATGCGACCGGGTAAACCGGTGATGCACGGCCGGCTGGGCTCCATGCGCGTGATCGGCGTGCCCGGCAATCCGGTGTCGTCCTATGTCTGCGCCTTGCTGTTTGTGGTGCCGCTGATTCGCGCATTGTCCGGCCGTACGGAGGTTCACCACGTCCGCGAGCGCGCGTTGCTGGGGTGCGATCTCGCCGCCAATGACCGACGCGAAGACTATCTGCGTGCGCGTCTTGAGACCCGCGCCGATGGCGAACTGGTCGCAACGCCGGTCAATCACCAGGACAGTTCACTGCTTGCGAATCTCTCGGCCGCGCAGGCCCTGGTGATACGTGCCCCGCTTGCGCCCGCAGCCGGCGCCGGCTCGGCTTGCGACATTCTCCGGTTACCGCTCTGAGCGGCCCGTGCCGGTGTGCTGGCTAAACTAATCGCGTTCACCAGAAATTAAGAGGTTGCGGAACACATATCGAACATATAGTGTCCGTTCATGATTTGTTTCGAGAGCTAGTGCATGTCGGCGAAAAGCAACGGCCAATTTTCACTCATACCAGCCTGGGCGCGTTTGCACGCACATGCGGCACCCCTTTGGTGCTTGCCCGCCCGATGCGCGTAGCGCAGCGAAGAAGCGGTAGCGATTGCTCTTATGAATTCTGACTCGTGAATTCTGACTCGCCATTTCTGACTTGAACGACATCAGCAACCGGGGGACCTGCTCGAGATGCTCACGCGCAAACAGTATGAACTGCTCCGTTTCATCAATGAGCGACTCAAGGAGGCCGGCGTTCCGCCCTCCTTCGACGAGATGAAGGACGCGCTGGACCTGCGCTCGAAGTCGGGCATTCATCGCCTCATCACGGCGCTCGAAGAGCGCGGCTTTATTCGCCGGCTGCCCAACCGGGCACGTGCGATCGAGGTGATCAAGCTGCCCGAGCTTTCCGCCGGTGGTGGCCGGCGCGGCTTCACGCCCTCTGTCATCGAGGGCAATCTGGGCAAGCTGCGCGGTAGCAGCGCCGGCGGCGAGGACGGCGAGCGTCCGGTTGCCGTTCCCGTAATGGGACGCATTGCTGCGGGCACGCCGATCGAAGCCTTGCAGACCAGGAGCCACACCATCAGCGTGCCGCCGGATATGCTCGGCTCCGGCGAACATTACGCATTGGAGGTACGGGGCGATTCCATGGTCGATGCCGGCATTCTCGACGGCGACATGGCGCTGATCCAACGCAACGACACGGCGGAGACCGGTGACATCGTGGTGGCGCTGATCGACGATGAGGAGGCGACATTGAAACGCTTCCGCCGCCGCGGCGCCTCGATTGCGCTGGAACCCGCCAATACGTCGTACGAAGTCCGCATCCTGCCGCCAAACCGGGTCAAGATCCAGGGCAAGCTTATCGGCCTGTACCGCAAGTATTAGAGCGTTTCCGCCTCGCTCTTGGCTAGTGGGCCGGACACGGTTCAACCGAGAAAACGCGTCGGAACAAGAGACTGGAGCATGATGCGACGAGGTGGAAATACCATCATGCTCTAACTCTTTGTTTGAGCATGATCCCTCGGGTCAAGCCCGAGGGCGTGCTTTTCGGATCATGCTCTGGACACGATGGGATGGGTTCGATCGCCATCGCGCTCTCGATCGCGCCTGCCGGTTCTTGAAGAAGCATGATTTCCACGCAAACGCGTTCCGCGTTTGCTGCGAGGGAAAAACCGCTACACACTTCTGTGGATCATGCTCTAGACTGTCTTCTCCAATCCCTGGAGCGATCCGGGGCAACAGGGGCTTCGCCGCTGGATGCTCTCCGGCGGAGAAGGTGGTTTTGTTGCGCGCAAGCTAGGAACCGCGCGCCCTTAAACGGACTTGTGATTTGGGCTCGGAGCTGCGGGCCGTACAATTGCCCATAACCGGGCAAAAGCTCACAGCTTACTGTCCACTTTGATAGAGGCCTGCGCCTCCCGGAGCATGAGTCGGGAAAATCGGGAAAACCGTTTTTCCCTCCGCGACAAACGCCGAGCCGTTTGGCCGGAGGTCATGTTCGAGCAGAATGTGGAGTCGTGGGTTTGCTATCTCGAACGAGGAGCAATCCGATGTGTGACTACAGCATGCATGCCATGGCAACGCGCCCCGCGGAAGTCGGCGAGACGCTTGTCACCACGACATTCCGCGGCACCTCGACCCGCGGCTTTGCATCCGAAAAAGATCTGTCCGTTGCTGTTTGTATGCTTCCTGGAACCGAGCTGGCTTTCGCTGACGACGTTAAGTACGACAGCCGCTGGATATGGACTCGCACCATCAATTGCCGGGTGGGCAAGTTCGGCAAGATCGACCCGCATGTGCCGGACCGACACCACGATGCGATCGAGTTTCCGAACGGCAGCTACGTGCTGGTGACTCAGTTGCGCGAGGGTCAGCGCGCGACCGTTCTGCAATTGCCGGTCACTCATCCCGTCAGCACGCCCGCGAAGACGGCGACCAGCGCGCCGGCACCGAGGTCGCTTCCGGTCGACTGACCTCTCACGCATCGATGGTCTCGTCAATTACAGCCGGCGAGACCTTCGATCGCGCGCGGGAGGACGATCCGTGGTCAACAAGATTTCCTGGCAGAAGGCCGGTGGGGTCACGGAGCCGGGCCGCTATATGTTTACGTTTGGCTGGCTCACGGTGACAGCGGAAGATCTCGCGGTCTGGAAGCGATTCCCGCAGGCGATGTTCACGCTGGTGAAACTGTCCTCCGGTACTAACGCGGATGCGACCGATGTCGCGGAGGAATTTCATCTGGGCTCATTCGAACTTCCGGCGACCTCTTCGCACGGCGAGTCGTGAGCTGAGCTGAGCGCGCCGCAGCGGCTGGCGGCTCAATCCTCCGCCTGTAAGTCGGTCTCCGATGGCGTTGCGTCCTGCGGTCGCGGGGCCGATGGCCGCGCGACGAGAGTGGTGTCGTTCTCGATTTCGTTTGGAATCGCGGGCGACCATGGACGGTCAAGGCCCTTCGACTTGACCGCATCGACTGAAAACTCGTTTGCCTTTCGCGTCAGCGCCAGCGCGCCTTGCGGGTGCAGCCGGGCTTGATCGATCACGGCAGCGGCGCAAGGATGCGGCGCCTGTCTTGTGGTGACGATGAGCACGGCGCGCACGCAATCATCTGCCAACGCCTCCGGCCGCAGCGCCTGCGCAACGAACGCCCCATCCGCCATCGCCACCACGCAGCCCGTCTCATCGCAGGAGACCCCATCGGTGAGCGATGGATCAGTGGCGGACCTCGGATCGGCGTCGGCAGCGAGCCACTCCTTCACCAGAAAAACATCCTTGGCCATCCGCATCAGGTGCAGACGCCCATCCCTGCCGCGCACCGCGACGCTGCGGCCGTCGCCCGAAATCAGAATGTCCGGCCGTGTAGCCGAGACCGCCCAGGCCGTCGCTAGCATCAGCATGATCGCCCCCGACCAGCGCAACGGGGTGCGCAACAATCCAATCAGGATAATGCCAAGACTAGCCAGGATTAGCGGTCCGATGCCAAACGCCGCCATATGGCCGATAGCGCCGGGCAAATCGGCGACCCATCGTGACACCACGATCATCCAGTCGATCCCTACGCCCATCGCCCACCAGAAAATGCCGTCAAAACCGAACGGCATCGCCGCAAGCCCGAACATCCCCGCGGGCATTACCAGCAGGGACACCACCGGCATCGCGCCGAGATTTGCGAGCACGCCATAGGGCGCTATGCGATGGAAATGAAAGGCGGCGTAGGGCGTGGTGGCAAACCCCGCGACCAGCGATGCCATCAGGAGCATGACGAGCTCGCGTCCGCCCCATAGCGCGATCTTCGCGGTCGTCGAGCTGTCGGGCGTGGCGAGCAGGCGCGGCAGACCGATCTGCGCCAGTACCACCAGTCCCAACGTCGCCGCGAACGACATCTGAAAGCTTGGATGGTACTTCCAGTTTTGCTTGTAGCATCAATTTCTTACCCTACCTTTCTATCGTCTTTCCGGGACTTTTTCCGGGACTCTGCGAGCCGCTCGACGGCGGCCGCAACATCGTCATCCAGCACATGCGCGTACCGCAGAGTGCTCTTGATATCGCGATGGTTCATCGCCTTCTGGACCAGCTTCAGATTGCCGCTGTCACGGAGCAACTTGGTTCCGAAGTCATGCCGGAAGTCGTGGAAGCGGAAACCAATCAGGCCAGCGCGCGCGCGAATGCGCTGCCATGCCGACTTGGCGCCGTTGTAGCTGATGGGATAGCGCTCACCACGCACCAGGCCGAGCTGCTTGTTGCCGTAGACCGCGACATAGGTGAACACGAACTCCGGGTGCTGGCCTTGCAGCGGGAACAGGATGTCTCGAACGCTGTCAGTGACCGGGAACACCACGCGCCGGCCGCCCTTGCCGATGCGAACAATCTGACGGATACCGAAATCGACCTCCGACCAGCGCAGCGTCACGCATTCCTTTAGCCTCATGCCGCTAGCACGAGCGAAGTCTAAGAACGGGCTATAGTCATCGCGCATCGCGCCTTCGATCGCATCCGATTCCTCACTCTTCAACTCGCGGACACGCTCTTCCGGCTCCGACAATAACAGCTCTTCCCACTTCGGCTCGTCGTCGAACACCGCGCCCTCGGCCTTGGCGAAGGCGAACAGCCGCTGTAGCACCTTGGTCGCGGAGCGGTTTACGGTGGCGTTGGAAATCAAGGGCAGCGCTTCCCTCTTCTCTTTGGTCAGCTTTCCACGCCGGGAAACCCGATGACCGCGCCGCCATGCGACGAGCTTCTTAGCCTCGCTATGGTTGATGGCGGTTAGCGACTTCGCCTCCCCGAAATATTCGATGAGCCGCGCCAGATTGGTTTCGGTCGCCTTCGGATCCGCGTCATACTGCGCCTGATCATTCCACAGCCGGTCGGCGACATCGTCGATCGCAAGTGATGCCTTCGCGCGTTTCGCGGCCTTTATCAGCGCCCTCGCCCGACCCTGCTCTGCGCTCTCGAAACTCAGGGCGTCTTTGCGCGACGTGCATTTCGTTGAGCCATGAAACCTATGACCGTCGATCTGGAAATCGAACTGGTAGTACGGGGAACGCTTGTCGCGGTAGACAGACACATTTCCCTCCTGCGGCGCCTTTCTAAAAATTCCTGAATGTCCTGCTCGGTGTATCGCCGACGTGGACGCTTCTTGCCGCGCCCGACGTTGATGTAGCTGATCTCGCCGTCCGCCGTGAGCGCGCCAAGCTGCTCCTCGGTAATCCGTAGTCGGATGGCGGTTTCTTTGGTGGTTAGCAGGATCAAGCCGAGCCCCTCTAAGTGCCGAATGGGATGGACATCAGGCCACCTTGCCCTTGCTCATCGCGTCCAGCGCAGCATCGATCGCAAGGCGATCAAATAAATGCTTCCTGCCGAAGGACTGCGCCGGGCCTGGAAGGATGCCGAGCGCGATCATTTTGCGAATTGTTGGTTGGCTACGGCCAACGTAGGCGCACAGTTCGTTCATGGTCATGCCGCGCGCGATTGTCTCGGGCCTGGTCATGGCTCGCCGCTCCTTCGATGTGATTTGCGATGATTTCGAATTCTCCCCGAACTCCGTTGCGCCCGTCAATCGTTCCCTCATTCCCCTCATCACAATTTCGTTTCCGTCAATCTACGGGCGAAAGCAAAGAGGGGATTGAACCGGCATGGCTCAATCCCCCTCTCTCCCCCGGCGGCGCTAACTGTTAGTCGACAATTTTTGAAGTAGATCCACCGCCACTTGGCGACGAACCAGCAGCGTTGGGGACAGCCGCAGGTAAATTATGAAAATGCGTCGGATCGGTAACACCGTGGGTATGTGCCGGCATCGTAGTCGTCGTCAGCGTGTTGCTTTCCAGGCCGCCCGTCGCACCAAGATTGGTCGAGTTGCCGCCAAAGTAAGTCGAGGTCTGACGCGTTGCACTCCATCGACGACGAGCGGTTGAGGTGACAGCCTCCAGTGCTTGGAAGGGTCGAATGGCTCGCTGTCCTCGTTGACGATCGGAAGCCAATCACCGCGAAGATCCTCCGCAGGATGGAAGGTCGTGATCGGATGCTCACGGTGAACGACTAAAGCGCCGTTCCTGACCAACGCGTATTGCTGTTCGGCAGGCATGTTACGAGGCCTGGCTAAGGTCGAAGCCGTCGTTCTGGAGCGAACGAGCAACGGCCTGCCTGATGTACGCGCTGGCCGACGTGAACTGCTGCGCCGCAGCCATCTCAACTGCCTCAGACATCTTGCGAGGAACGCTTACCGCCAACTGTTCGTCGTAGCGTGGTTTAGAAGGCTTCATGCTCTGTTCCTTTCGTTTGAGCACACGCAAAAAAGCCCCGCGCGCGAGCACGAGGCTGGTGAAAACGTAGAAACCCCGCAACGATTTCTCGTGCGAGGTGGATAGAATCAGGTCGGTACTCTTGCGAAGCTATATATTGCATACCTTGTTGGTGGCACCCTGTCAATTTCCCGGTGATTTTGATGCCCCTTTTTACGCACTAAAGGAGCAACTCAGGTATTTCCGAATAGAGGACGCCCTCACGAGCTCACCCCGACGCGACGCCACACGACAATAGGCGTCCGGTGACTCAGAAACCGGGGCAGGAATTCGGTTTAGCTCCGAACGCTACTCACCCAGCGCATCTCGGGAAAACGCACCACGCGCCTCCCCAGAGTCACTGCCGACACACCTCTCGGCCAACCAACCAAAACTAGCATTACCGGTTTTGACCCAGGCC
>Ga0210406_10004332_pt1 | contig 15244 bp, 9 predicted proteins | sample IncBWC30MmetaG_FD_155454 | JGI IMG/M metagenome (GOLD analysis project Ga0210406, IMG submission 155454) | Forest soil microbial communities from Barre Woods Harvard Forest LTER site, Petersham, Massachusetts, United States - Inc-BW-C-30-M | ecosystem: Environmental > Terrestrial > Soil >... | reverse complement strand
CGTGAACTACCGTCACTTGCGGCAAAGTTATCTAAACAACGTTTTCGGCCCCGATCATCCGCTTTACCCCGTAGTCGAGCTGGCCTCCCGCACCCGCTCGCTAAATATGGGCATGAATCAGCCCACTCCTCCCGCGCTCAACGACAATCAGGACTGGATGCGCTGGAACAATATCGGTATCGGTTTTCTCGACCAGCAGCAATACTCCGACGCCATCGAGGCCTTCCAGCAGGTCACAAAGCTCCGCCCTGACTACGAAGACGGGTTCGTCAACATGGGCTTAACCTACATCGAGTGGGAGAAATATTCGCTGGCGCGGCCCGCTCTCGAGAAAGCGTTGCAATTACATCCGGACTACGCCCGCGCTCTCTACTATCTCGCTTTGGTCGAGCGCCGCGAGGGACATCCGGAACTCGAGGTCGCGGATTTACAAAGAGTTGTCGAACAATATCCGCAATCGCGCGATGCGCGGCGCGAACTGGGCATCGCCTATTACCAGCAGCATCACACCGATGACGCCGTCGCCCAGTTTCAAGCCTTGCAGGCCATCGATCCTGACGATCTCGCAGCCCACTATAATCTCGCCATCTTGTATCGTCGCAAGGGCATGAAGGCCGAGGCCGCCGCGCAAGCCGCTTTGTATACCACCAAGAGGATCGATCCCGAGGCTCCCACGTATTCGCTCGATTTTCTTCGCAAACATCCCGAGATATCCACTGAGAGCGTGCCCTGGCACATGCACACGGACCTGAAGCATGTCCCCGCTCGTGCCAGCGTCGGCGGCAATGGTGGTGATAAAGGTCAGCGGTAGTTTAGGAGAATTAGAGTTGCATTCGGATCGCCGGAAGTTTATTCGTTCGCTCAGCCGCAGTGCCCTCGTGCTTCCGTTCACTGACATTCTGGCGCTGGCCGCTCCTCCTCAACAGCCGCAAGCGCCTCCGAAACAGAAGATTGGGCCCATCGAGCGCAGCTATGACGCCAAGCCCGCGCCTCCTCCCCCGGGTCCGAAATCCCCTATCGAAGGTACGCCGCTGGGCGTCAGTTTCGTGGATGTCGTCAAGGGTTCCGGCCTCGACGTCGAAACCATTTACGGCGGCGTGGGCAAGAACAAATATCTTCTCGAAACCACCGGCTGCGGCCTCGCCTTCTACGACTACGACAACGACGGCTGGTTCGACGTCTTTATGGTGAATGGCTGGCGCCTCGAAGGATTCGCCAAGGGCCACGAACCGCACTGTCGCCTCTTCAAAAACAATCGCGATGGCACCTTCACCGATGTCACGAAGGGAACCGGCTTCGAAATCCGCAGCGGCTGGGGACAAGCTTGCTGCGTCGGCGACTACGACAACGATGGCTATGACGATCTCTTCGTCACCTACTACGGCCAAAACGCTCTTTATCATAACAATGGCAATGGCACCTTCACGGACGTCACGGAACGCGTAGGCCTCCTCCAGCCCGGCCCCAAGACGCGCTGGAATACCGGGTGCACCTGGGTCGATTACGACCGCGATGGTCATCTCGATCTCTTCGTAGCGAACTACGTTGACTTCGATCTCAAGACTGCTCCTCTTCCCGAGGAAGGCCCCTGCACTTACAAAGGCATTGTCGTCGCCTGCGGTCCTCCCGGACTAGCGGGCGGAAAAAATATTCTCTATCACAACAATGGAAACGGGACGTTCACTGACGTAAGTCAAAAAGCAGGCATGTGGAACGCCGTCGGCACTTACGGTCTCAGCGTGGCCGCCTCCGATCTCGATAACGATGGCTGGCCTGACATCTACGTGGCCAATGATTCTGCTCCCGCCACGCTCTATCTCAATCAGCACGACGGCACCTTCAAGGACGTCGCCATCGAAAACGGCGCTGCGCTCTCTGCCGAAGCAAAGCCCCAAGCCGGTATGGGCGTTTCCATCGGCGACTACAACCGCGACGGCAATCTCGACATCGTCAAAACCAACTTCGCCGGCGACACCGACTCCCTCTACACCAATCTCGGCGATGCCGTTTTCGAGGACCGCACCTATCCCAGCGGCCTCGGCGTCAACACCCGCCTCCTCGGCTGGGGCGTCGGTTTCTTCGACATGGACAATGACGGTTGGCTCGACATCCTAATGTCCAACGGCCACGTTTATCCCGAGGTTGACAAATCCAAAGCCGACCTCAAATACGCCGAACACAAGTATCTCTACCGCAACCTCCGCAACGGCCGCTTTGAAGAAGTCACCAACCAAGGCGGCCCGGGAATTGTCGAGAGCGCTCCAGCCCGCGGTTGCGCCTTCGGCGACTACGATAACGACGGCGACCTCGATATCATCGTCAACTGCGTCAATGCCATTCCGCAGCTTCTTCGCTGTGACTCGACCCTCAATCGCAACTGGATCAAAGTCAAGTTGGTCGGCGTCAAATCCAATCGCACAGGCATTGGCAGCCGCGTCCTCGTCACCGCCAAAACGGTCCCAACAGCCGAAAAGCCCCTCGTCCAGATGGACGAACTCCGCAGCGGCGGCAGCTACTTTTCCCAAAATGACATGCGCATGCACTTCGGCCTCGAACAGGCATCCAAAGTTGACATGATCGAGATTCGCTGGCTAAGCGGCCAAATCGACCAATTGAAAGACCTCGACGTCAATCGCCTCTACGTCATTCAGGAGGGCGGCAAAATCCTAAAGTCGGAAGCATTGAAGCCCGCTACGAAATCGTAGCCTGCCAGGAGCCTCGCACTGATGAAGCCGCAACGACGAATTCGCAGCCACAGAGAAGTACTCTGAAAGCGATGCGAGGCACTCACGCATTCGCGCTCGCCCTGGCCCTGGCGCTGCTCACGCCTGCCCTTTGTCATGCCCAAACGAAGTGCCCCTGGATCAACGAAGCAACGGCGCGCGGGATTCTCGGTGGTCCCGTCACTTTTACTGCCAGCGTCAACGACCAAGGCGTCGGTGTCTGCAACTTTTTGCGCCGCGAAGGTTCCGTGGTGAATGAACTTCATATCTCGGTGGACATCTTGACTGACATTCCCAAACAATTTCCCACATTCCTCTCGCAATGTCCGCCCAATAGCGCCCCCCTCCGCGCCATCGGCAACGAAGCCGTGATGTGCAGCACCCAGGCCAAAGGCGAACCCTTTGCCGAGAAAGTGGTCGGCCGCGTCCGCAATCAAGCCTTCGTAGTCAGCGTGTCCTCCACCCTCACCGACGATCCGTCCATGACCCAGCCCATGCGCCGCCAAAAAGCCAATCTCATCGCCGAGCAAGTAGCCGGCATCCTCTTCTAGCCCAGTCTCCCCGCCTCCTCTTTTTTCTCCCCGTTGTCGGCATGGCTTTTACCAGCGGCACTACGCCCGCCGATTTGGTTTATGATGTACGTTCGCGCTCGTCATCGCTCTTTGGAGACAATCCATGACAGCACGGGAAGACCCTCACTAAACGGGCCACTCCTCCTCGTGCTCAGTTTTAATTGACAGGATCAATTCCGATTGGCTGCTGGCGTCATCAAAACTCCCGTGAACCCACCCGAGACTTATGAGTCTAAAAAGAGTCGAACCCGGTCGGCAAGCTGGGTGAAATCAAAGAAGTCGTGGATGCAGTTTTGTTCCTGACGGACACCACGTTCACCACGGGTGAAATACGCCGCTCGGCAAAATTCGTCGGGCCGCAAGGCGGCACACCTCGGGGCGCTCAGCGCCCTCGCTCTCGCTCGGCAGCACTTGGGATCGCTCGCCAAAGTGACCGCATGCCTGGAATCGGAACCCGGAAGTTATCGTTTCGTCGGTCGGATTAGTATCGACGATGCAGCGCGCGATATCGTTCTGATCCGCGTATCCCGTTTCGAAAAGCGCAACCATGGCCTAAGCCTCGGCGGTGCGATCTGCGATGGGATAGTGGGAAAAGATGATGCCATGGACGAAAACTACTCGTTGTTCTTCCTCGGTCTGGACGCAAACGCGATCGTTAACGAAGACGGTACCGGGAGTTGGAGTAGGGCGGGCAAAAAACTCCTTTTGACGTGGCACCGGGCTCATGGTTTCTTAGCATGTCCTATCCTCAATCAAATCGAAAAGCGGACAGGTTTAGGTCCGCACCCTACTCTTGAAAAAACCCCAATTCTGGCCGCTCTTTAGGGGTACGTCAGGAGTTCTGAAGTTATTCTGAACGACCGGCACGTGCAACTAAGCTCCGCCTCTTTCAGTGGTTCGTGGGAGCAACTTTGGGAGCAGAACGAACCGAAATCATGCCAAATACCGTACAACGCCATACACCTAAGTCGTAGAGAACTTGTAGTACACGTAAAGTCTTAAGTCGCTTGCTCACCGCGCGTACGCCTTCAGCCGCCAGAAGCGCTTCGCGTTGCCGCCCAGAACGGCCTCGCGCTCCTGCTCGGAATGCCCGCTCAAATACTCTTTTACGAGGCCCATCACTTGCGAATACGATCCGGCCAGCGTGCACACGGGCCAATCCGAACCAATCATTAACCGGTTCGCCTCGAAATATTCAAATGCCACGTCCAAGTACGGCGTCATGTCTTCGGGCTTCCACCGATTGCAGTCTGCTTCGGTAACCAAGCCCGACAATTTGCAGTATACGTTGGGATACGCAGCCAGTTCCGCAATCCCTTTTTTCCACTGGTTAATTTTCCCCGACCTTATTTCCGGCTTGGCCATGTGATCCAGAACGAATCGCTGCTCGGGGAAACGCCGCACGAACTCCGCGGCCACAGTGAGATGCTTCGGATAAATCAAAATGTCGTACGCGAGGTCGAATTCTCGCAGCAGGGAAATACCGCGCAAAAAATCCGATTGCAGCAGGAAGCGATCATCCGGCTCGCTTTGCACGATGTGCCGGATTCCTACCAGCTTCGGATTCTGGGCCAACGGCTTTAAATCCGCACCAGCCTGCGGCGATCGCAAGTCCACCCATCCCACCACACCCAGAATGAACGGAGATTGCGTCGCAAAATCCAGCAACGATCGAGTCTCCCGTAAAGACTGCCGCGCCTGTACCGCAACGCTCCCCTGAAATCCCTCGCGTTCCAATTCATGCCGCAGATCTGCAGGAAGAAAATCCCGTCGCAGCGGCGTCATGGTCTCGTCAATCCATTCATATTCCCGCGGGTCATAGATCCAGAAGTGCTGATGAGCGTCGATGTGCATGATTGCGGTCTAGCAGGCTTGCTGTTCTGTTTCCTCGACGATGAGACTTTTTCTTGCGAATTCTTACGAATCAGCTGAAATGCTAATACAACAGGCCCGTAAATACATCTCTCGGGCGCGCGGCAGTGATAACATGTCTCGCGTCAACAGTCCTGGTGAGCAATGGCCTTCACAGCGCGTTCGGTAGCTTCTCCGCGAGTCATCAATATTCACGACCTCCGGCGTCTCGCAAAACGTCGGCTCCCTCGAGTGGTTTTCGATTACCTCGATGGCGGCGCCGAAGACGAGTTCACCCTGCGCGAAAATTGTCGGGTCTTTGAGGACGTGACGTTTCGTCCGCGCTATGCCGTCGCCATGCCGAAGTGCGACCTGCGCACCCGTGTCCTCGGCGCCGACCTCGCATTCCCCGCGATTTTGGCGCCCGTAGGTTACAGCCGGCTGATGCATCCTGCCGGAGAGCTCGCAGCCGCGTCCGCAGCGGGGTCGGCTGGTTTGATCTACACACTCTCCACGATTTCCGCCCACAAATTGGAAAATGTTCGCGCCGCTTCTACAGGACCCGTCTGGTATCAACTCTATATCGTCGGCGGCCGCGAGGTTGCCGAAGCAGGCATCGAGCGCGCTCAACGTGCCGGCTTTTCCGCGCTCGTCGTCACTATCGACACGCCCGTCGCTGGCCTCCGCGAGCGCGATCCGCGAAACGGAATGAAAGAACTGCTCGGTGGCTCGATTCTTTCCAAACTTCCTTTTTTGCCGCAGATGTTCGCGCATCCAGGATGGCTGGCTTCTTTTCTTCTCGACGGCGCCGTTCCGCAGCTGGAGAACATCGTCATACCGGGCGAGGGCCCCATGCCATTGATGGATGTGACCGCAGCGTTGGCCAAGGCGTTCGTCACCTGGGAAGATTTTCGCTGGCTGCGGAAAATATGGACCGGTCCAATCCTCGTCAAGGGCGTGCTGACGGGCGACGACGCCAGACGCGCGGTCGATGAGGGCGCCGCCGCGATCATCGTTTCCAACCACGGTGGACGTCAATTGGACGGCGCGCCGGCAACTCTGCGCGCGCTCCCTGAAGTTGTCTCGGCGGTCGACGGACAAGCCGAGGTCCTGATGGACGGCGGGATTCGCCGCGGCAGCGACATCGTCAAGGCCCTGTGCCTCGGAGCTCGCGCCGTCTTGATCGGCCGCGCCTATGCCTACGGACTCGCCGCGGCAGGCCATGCAGGCGTCAACCGCGCACTGGAAATTCTGAGCGCTGATGTAGAGCGAACCCTACTACTTATTGGTTGCCCCTCCGTCTCTGCCTTGAACGCTTCGTATGTAAACATGCCCAAGGAGTGGTGAAGCTCACCCCCAAAGTGCGGGTTCAGGCTAAGAAGAAAACGATCTGGAAAAAGTGATCAAGCGTGAACGGGTCGACGTGGTCGTGTTTTCTTATAGCGATGTTAGCGATGGGCTACAGCGAACATCAACGCCAGGAAATGGAAAAAAACCATTCACCGCGCAACGGGCGATCTGGTCTTAATTTCCACACCCTTCAACCTCGGCCTGATTCTGAACATCGATAAGCCTTTCCGGGGCGTGGGCTACGAAGTGGTCTGCCGAACGTGGCAAATACTTGCTCGAGCAGTTGCGCACGATCCGCAGTTCTGCCGTGAAGGAAGTTCGCGGCCGCGGCTTGTGGATCGGTATCGAACTGCACAAACAAGCGCGCCTGTACTGCGAAGCCCTGAAAGAGCAGGGAATCCTCTGCAAAGAAACACACGACCGGTCATCCGCATCGCTCCTCCCCTGGTAATCACGCGCGAGGAGATCGACCGGGCCTTAGACCGCATCCGCAAGGTCCTGATCTAATCCGCGCAGGAAAAATTGTTTTGTACTGGCCGACCTTCAGGCCGGTTCTTGTCTTTCGCTTTCCTCTGTAGGGACGGCCTTCCGAGGTGGTCCGCTCTTCGGTTCTTCCTGCCGCTCCACCTTTTCCACGCCGTCGCTCCGCGCTCACGCCAAGAAACTTCCCCGCACAACGCGCCCCTGAATCGTCTACAATCAACCCACTTTTGTTTCCGGCTTCCGGCGACCTTCAGGGAACGCGCTCCATCCCGCCGGCCACCCTGTTCGCTGGGCAGGAAGGAAACGAATTCCCGAGACCATCGATGAAACTCAACCCCTATCTGCTTCGAAGCACGATGGTGGCCGCCCTCGGCGGTTTGCTTTTTGGTTTTGACACCGCCGTCATCGCCGGCACCACACATGCGCTCACCGAACTCTACGGCCTCTCGCCAACCGCGCTCGGCATTACCGTTTCGAGCGCGCTGTTCGGAACAATTATCGGTTCGATGCTCGCGGGAATCCCCGGTGACAAGTACGGGCGTAGAGACAGCTTGCGTGTCATGGCCGTGCTCTACGTCATTTCCGCTGTGGGATGCGCTTTTGCTTGGAGTTGGACGGCGCTGGTTTGTTTCCGCGTCATCGGGGGCCTGGCCATCGGAGGCTCCTCTGTTCTCGGCCCCATGTACATCGCAGAAATCGCCCCAGCGAAATGGCGCGGTCGTCTCGTCGGATTCTTTCAATTCAATGTGGTGTTTGGAATCCTGCTGGCCTACTTCTCCAATTACGTGATCGGCTTGTTTGGATTCGGTCCGAATGAGTGGCGTTGGAAGCTGGGTATCGCGGCCATTCCTGCTCTGGCTTTTCTCGTCATGTTGTTCTTCATTCCGCGCAGCCCACGCTGGCTCGTCAAGCAGGGTCGTATCGAAGAGGCGCGCGAGGTCCTTCGCCTGATTGGCGGGGAGAATTACGAGAAAGAACTGCAGGACATCGTCGAATCCATCGATGCGGAGCACACCCAGCACGACGTCTTCTTCTCCTGGAAATATCGGTTGCCCATTTTTCTGGCCATCACCATCGGTATGTTCAATCAGCTCGCCGGCATCAACGCGATCCTCTATTACTTGAACGACATCTTTGCCCATGCCGGCTTCAACAAGGTTTCCTCCGACCTGCAAGCCGTGGCCATCGGCGCCACCAATCTTCTTTTCACCATGATTGCCATGTCGCTGATTGATCGCGTGGGCCGCAAACGCCTCCTTCTTATCGGCGCCGTCGGTACCGCGCTCTGCCTTGCTGGCGTCGCGCGAATTTTCCTCACCCACAGGCACGAAGACTTGCTCGTCTGGCTGTTGATCGGCTACATCGCCTTCTTCGCTTTTTCGCAAGGTGCGGTCATTTGGGTTTACATCGGCGAAGTTTTCCCCAACCGCGTGCGCGCCAAGGGCCAGAGCCTTGGCAGCTTCTCTCACTGGCTCATGAACGGCATCATCTCTCTGATCTTTCCGGTGATGGCAGCGCGTTCCGGCGGCTACCCCTTCGTCTTTTTCTCCGCAATGATGGTGCTGCAACTTTTTGTCGTGCTCTTCTTCTATCCGGAAACCAAGGGCTATTCTCTGGAAGAATTGCAAAAGAAGCTTGGCATCGCCTGAAGGTCCATTCGGGTTTAGCGCCGCCACCCACTATCATCGATACCGATTGTCATCCTGAGGGCCGCGCCGTTTGCGGCCCGAAGGATCTTAGCTAGTCCGCGCAACAAGATTCCAATTTGCTGAGCTGTCTGTCAGTCTCCACAAATCCATAACTCCTGTCCAACTTTCTGGATTGTAGAAGCGGCCAAATGTTCAGCTAGCTCTGCCAAGCCAGAATCGTTCCTCCCCCAAATTAATTTTTCACGAATCGCTGAAACCTTTTGCAAACTCGCGTCTCCCATACCCGTGTCAACCCAGCCGCCCACATTTCCATCTCGAAGGAGCAACTCCATGGGTAATAAAACTCGAAGTGTACTGTCATTAATTCTGCTTGCCGGAGCAGCACTCGCTTGCGGGCCTGTTTACGGCCAGCACGGCGATGATCGGGACAAGGATCGCAGTCCTGCCGTCTTTGTCATGACCAATGCCGCCGACCGGAACGAGGTCATCTCCTACAAACGAAACGCCGACGGGACATTAACCGAAGAGCGCCACTTTTCCACCGGGGGACGCGGCAGTGGTGGCAACAACGATCCCCTCGAATCGCAGGGTTCCCTCACGCTCACTCAGGGTCACTCCCATCTTCTCGCCGTCAACGCGGGCAGCGGCGACATTTCCCTGTTTCGGATTCATGGCTCCGATCTCGACCTCCGCGATCGCGTCTCTTCCGGCGGTAGCGAGCCGAACGCCATCGCCCAGCACGGCGACCTTGTCTATGTCCTCAACACTGGTGGGAGCAGCAGCGTCGCAGGCTTTCGGTTGCATAACGACGAACTTACTCCCATTGAAAACTCTCTTCGCTTCCTCAGCACCAATACCTCGGGCGCGGCATCCCTGGCACTCAGCCCCAATGGACAATTCCTCGCGGTAACCGAACGCTTGACCAACAGCATTGACGTCTTCCTCGTCCAGAATGATGGCACTCTCTCACCGATCGTCGTGAATCCCAGCGTCGGACCCGGCGTATTTTCTCTCAGCTTTGCTCCGAACGGCACCGCCATTGTCTCCGAGACCGGTGCTGCGGGTGTGCCCAATGGTTCGGCTGCTTCCTCTTATTCAGTTCAATCCAATGGAACTCTCTCGGCGATTACCGCCAGCGCTCCTACCCTGGGCGCGGCGAATTGCTGGAACGCGGTTACACCCGACGGGCGCTTCGCATACTTCTCGAACGCCGGCTCTTCAACAATCTCTGGATTTGCCATCGCCGCCAATGGAATACTGACGGCGCTGCCCGGCACGGTAGTTGGACAAAATCCCGCTGGCGCAACGAACCTGGACATCGCCGCCAGTGGAGATGGCAAGTTCCTGTACACACTGAATGCCAAGGTTGGAACGGTAGGAATTTTCTCCATCCAAAATGACGGCACGCTAGCGCCTGTGGGCTCCGCCGGCGGGATCACTCCAAACTCCGGCTTCAATGGAATTGCGGCCGAATAGATATTCGACTCACAAACCTGAGCCTGGGAATCCCAGCGCCATCTCGCAGGGTCATCCTGAGGGCCGCGCCGTTTGCGGCCCGAAGGATCTCAGCTGAGCCGAGCTGCACGACTTCAACGCCGAATCCGGCCCGCTACTTTCGCGGGTTTCTTGCCCATCGGAATTCGCGCTTCTAGTGTGGCGGTTTCCATGTGCCGATCGATCAGACGAGCTCTGCTTCTAGGCCATCACGGCTTCGGGTGAGCGCTGCCCGACTTACCTCCAAAATGTATGTTCAACGTGAGGCGCGTGGCGGCAGCCGAGTCGGTTACCGGCAGCACCACCGTCAGCATTTCCGTGCCGTCGCTGGCCTTCGTAAGCTTACCGCCTTCTACGCTGGCGATCTGTCCGCCGTTGAACACCGCCAACTGATACGTCCTTCCTCCCGATCCTTCCAGTTCCAGGGTAAGCACGTCGTGGCCACTCGACCATGCCTCCGACAAAATTCGCAGTCCCTCGCTGCTACTCGCCAGTTCCGGAAGGCGCGACGTGTAGCTCACGCTAAAATCATCGCGCAGCCGTACGCGCACTGTGCTCGGCCCGCCATATGCCTTGAACCGGGTCATCAAATGCTGATCGCTGCTGTTCGCCTCCAGCTTGTAAGGCAGCGGCCGTCCGTTCAGCTCCACGCTTTGCACTTCCGCGCGCAAGCTCAATTCCGGCTGAAATTGAATCTCGCAATCGCCTGATCCAGTGCGCCGAACCTCCAGCACGATTTCTTCCGCGTTGCGAGTGAAATGAAAATCGGCGTTGGTATTCCCCGCCTGCACGTTCTGCACTCCAAAGCTCCGCCAGTCCGCGGGCAGCGAAGGCGCCAGCGTAATGGTCTGTTTCGCCGCATCCACTTGCAGCCCCAGCATCCCGCGCAACAGCGGGCTCACTACCATCGCCGCGGACCAGATCTGATGCGGTGAACTGGTTACCAGCGGCTGGTAGTAGTCGCCCGAGAGAACTTCCGTCGTGTGTCCCGGTGAGCCATCCAAGGCCAGCAGCGCATTCGCGCGCAAATTCTGCAGCGCTGCATTCGGCTGATGGTAGCGATACTCGGCCACCGCCGCCCACCCGGTGAACAGCGGCCACACCGACCCGTAGTGATAGCCGCCAGCACTGTAATTCGCGTAGCGTGAAGAAATGATGCGCATGCCCCAATCGGTGGCGTGCCCGCGCCCCGCCAGCTGTTCGATCATGGCCTTGGAGTTCTCCGCGTCCAGCACGCCAAACCACATCGGCACTGTGGCCAGCACGCTCTGCTCATCCACACGTTTCCCACTCTGATCCAGCGCAAACGCATAAGATTTCTTCTCCGCTGACCAATACGCCTCGTTCAGTTTGGTTTTCTCCTTCGCCGACTCTTCCGCCAGCGCCTTGCTCTCAGCGTCTTTGCCCGTCCACTTCGCCAACACCGAAAGCGAACGCAGCGCCTCCACGGCCAGTCCGCTCTGATACAGCTCCGATTTGATCGGCAGCAGCGGCCCGCCTTCTACCCAACCGTGTCCCACGCCAAAATTCTTCGGGAATCCCGCCTCGTAGGTGGACTGCAGAAACTGGTACGCTCGCCACAAATTGTCCCAGTGATCCTTTGCAAAGCTCACATCTCCGCTGCTGCGTACATAGTCGTCCATGGCGATCAGAAAAAGCGGCGTAGCATCCGCGGACGCAAATCCGTACGGATAATTCTTGAACCAGTCCACTAGGCTGGCAGTCTGCGCAATCTCGTGGGGGATCTTTCCATCCGCGCGCTGAAACTGCGTCAGAAAAGTCAGCGCCTGTCGCGTAGTCGCAAAATCGCCCGCGCTATTCAGGGCAAACGAGGTCCACAGCGAATCGCGCCCGAAAAACCACGCGAAGCCCGGCCGCTGGCTCTCGCCCGAAGTGCGATACCCGGCCACCAATCCCGTGCCCATGTAAGGGTTCGTGACCAGGCCTTGCAGTACGCTCACTCGCGACCAGTCGTACGCCGCTTGCAATTGTGCATCCGGCAGCGTCACGTTCACCGTGCGCTTGAGGTAGTCTGCATAATATTTCTCGGAGTTGCTCTGCAATTCCGCGCCGCGCTCCAGCAGTTTGCGATACGTTTTCTCTGCGTCGGCCACGCCGGTCACCGAGCCGGCAATCACCACCAATTTTGTGTCTTTGCCCTTGGCCGTTACGCCAAGCTTCAGCGTATCGACCGTCGAAGAAGCATAGTTGGTATCGAATACCTCCGACTCCACCACGCCGCTCGGTGATCCTACCAGTCCCGCGAATTTCTTGCTCTCTTCTCCCAACGAAAACGCGTGCAGCGCCGCATCCCACGACCCGTACGTGGCTCCCAGCCCCGCCGGCCATTCCAGCTGAAAATCCGGACGCCATGCCACGATGATTTCCAGTGGTGCTTCCGTCTCCGCTTCAAAGCGAATCAGCGCACCTGGCTCGTCCACGGGAACGAAGAACGTCTCTTTCACGCGAAACGTATTGCCGCTGAACAGCAATGTGGTCGACTCTGGTCGCGCGATAACGGTGCGCACCATCGATTCCGCCGGGAAGTCTCCTTCGGGCGTGCGAAACGTCACCGAAAAATTCCGAAACAACTTCAGCGGGTACACCCAAGCTTCTGCTCGCCCAGACTCATTCCCGAAGATCGCCGCGCGCTTTCCCACTGCACACAAAAATTCCCACGGTCGCGCAGGGCGCGAAATCTCCAGCGCTGGCGCGGTGTCGGCAGGCGCGGCAGCCAACTTGTCGGACATTCCAAGCAGCAGCGAAAATGCCGTCGCAGCGCTGGCAACAACTACACTTGCGAAACGGATTTTCTTGCGAATTTGACGGGACTTGCCTCGATAAAGGAAACTCTGGAGGGTCTTCATGCGATTCAGTCTGCCTGTGGGTCGACTTGCAAAATCGCAGGCCGGTTAATATAAAAGAATTGAGCAGAGTCTAGCACAAGCGAAAGCTGGGAAGGTATCGACCTTTTGTCTTCATCACGCCGCAGGTTTCTGAAATCGCTCAGCCGCTCGGCCCTGGTTCTCCCTCTCGCAAAAATTCTTTCGCTGGCTCGGCCACTCAGGGTCCCGCCGTTTCTCCAGGACGCCGGCGCTAAACCAGCTGTGCCAACACCCCCGCCATCCGCGCCGCTCGGCGTCAATTTCGTGAACGTCGCGAAAGAAGCCGGCCTCAACACCAAAATGATTTTTGGCGGCGAGCACAAAAACAAATATCTGCTGGAGACCACCGGTTGCGGCGTCGCCTTCTACGATTACGACAACGATGGCTGGCTCGATATTTTCCTGGTGAATGGCACGCGGCTGGAAGGCTTTCCCGCCGGCCAGGAGCCCACCAATCGCCTGTACAAAAATAATCGCGACGGTACTTTCACCGACGTCACCGCTCAAGCGGGCCTCGTTCATTCCGGCTGGGGGCAGGCCGTCTGCGTCGGCGATTACGACAACGACGGCTTCGACGATCTCTTCATCACCTACTTCGGCAAGAACGTCCTCTACCACAACAACGGCAACGGCACGTTTACCGATGTCACCGCCAAGGCCGGTGTCGCCACCGACGGCAAGCGCTGGAACACCGGTTGCGCTTTCCTCGATTACGATCGCGATGGCAGGCTTGATCTTTTCGTAGCCAACTACATCGACATGGATCTGGCCACCGCTCCCGTGCCCGAATCCGGGCCTTGCCTCTACAAAGGCGTGATGGTCGCTTGCGGTCCTCCAGGCATGAATGGCGGCAAGAATATTCTCTTCCACAATAACGGCAACGGCACCTTCAGCGATGTTTCGGAAGCGTCCGGCATCACCAACGCCAACGGCACTTACGGCCTCGGCGTGCTCACTGCCGATCTGGACAACGATGGTTGGCCCGATATTTATGTTGCCGACGATTCCACCGCCAGCGCTCTCTACCAAAATCTGAAAAATGGAAAATTTCAGGACATTGCCATTGACGCCGGTTGCGCACTCAGCGCGGATGGCAAGCCCCAGGCCGGTATGGGCATTTCCGCCGGAGATTACGATCTGGACGGCAACCTCGATCTGGTGAAAACAAATTTTGCCGGCGACACTCCTTCGCTTTACCACAACCTCGGCGGCGCCACTTTTGAAGACGCCACCTTCCCCGCGGGACTCGGCCGGCACACGCAATTTCTCGGTTGGGGCGTTGGCTTTTTCGATTTCGACAATGATGGTTGGCCCGACATCCTCATTTGCAACGGTCATGTCTATCCTGAAGTGGAACAACTGCGCACCGAAGCGGGCTACGCGCAGCGCAAATTGCTGTACCACAATATGCACAATAGTCATTTCGCCGACGTTTCGGAGGAAGCCGGCCCCGCCATTTCCGAGCCGTCTGCCTCACGCGGCTGCGCCTTCGGCGATTTCGACAATGATGGCGACATCGATTTCGTCATCAACTGTGTGAACGACGTGCCGCGGCTGGTGCGCTGCGATTCAACGCTGAAGCACAACTGGATCAAGGTGCGCACCATCGGCACAAAATCCAATCGCAGCGGCATTGGCGCTCGCTTGCGTTGCGTGGCGCAAATTCCCGGGGAAACCAAGCCGCATTCTCAAATCGATGAGGTGCGGAGCGGTGGCGGCTATTTGTCGCAAAGCGATCTGCGCGTGCACTTCGGCATCGGCAAAGCCGAAAAAGTCGATCTCATCGAGATCAAATGGCCCAGCGGCGCGGTAGATACCCTCAAGGACATCAAGCCCAATCAGGTGATCTACGTCAAAGAAGGCGAAGGCATCATCCGCAACGTGACCTACGACCCCGACAAAAAAGCCCCTCCCAAAAAGTAAGACCTGTCGCGCAGAGGCTCTTTTTGGAAGTGTGCTGGCTGGCCGCCGCTTTTATCCAAACGCGATATCAGCGCGAACCTAAATGTTTGCAACCCACGCAAACGTGCCATGTCGAGCGAAGCGAGGAATCTGCTTTTCCCGCGGGCTAAGACAACCGCTTGCGCTATAGTTCCTCCTGGAGGCCCATCCATGAGGAATCGACTCCCTGTGATTCGCACTCCGCTTCCATTCACGCTGCTGATTGCCCTTCTGTCCACCACCGGTTTCCTACTAGCCGCGACCCAACAAGAAATCTGGAAGCGCGTCTCGCAAAC
>Ga0210406_10004331_pt1 | contig 15244 bp, 14 predicted proteins | sample IncBWC30MmetaG_FD_155454 | JGI IMG/M metagenome (GOLD analysis project Ga0210406, IMG submission 155454) | Forest soil microbial communities from Barre Woods Harvard Forest LTER site, Petersham, Massachusetts, United States - Inc-BW-C-30-M | ecosystem: Environmental > Terrestrial > Soil >... | reverse complement strand
GCGAGTCCGCTCAATACCACCTGAGCCGCATCCGCCAGATCTGCGGCACCGATTGCGCCGAATACAAATCGCTTGCGATGGCGCTCGACCAGCCGACGGGTACTGGCCTCGTCTACTGATTTCGGCAGATAACGATTCAGACACCGGCACGGCCCCGCAGGATGCGCCGGCCGAGGCCGATCAGCAGCATCGTGGCACCTGTCCTGAGGCGGCCCGCCGGGTCGAGTTACGTGCGACCAGGAGGCCGTAGCGCATCGAACCGGTATGGTAGGCCGCCCAGATGCGCAGCAGCGTCAGCGCAAAGATGCGATTGCTGGCCCGCGCGTCGCGCAGGAACCGGCGATAACTCCGGTTCACGAGGAGCTTGCGCGCGAGCCGCGCTGCGCAAACGCCCCAGGTCCGCCGCACGCGAAGGCTCAGATCCTCGAATGCCTCGACCGTGAAGCCGGCCCGCTCGGCGAACTTGCGATATTCGACCTCGTTCCCCATGCCCGGCAGGCGTCCCTCGCGACAGATCGGCTCCAAGAGGTGCCGAACTTCCCAGGAACGCGGATCACTCCGGGCGAGCCAGGCGCAGACCGCCAAGCGTCCGCCGGGCCGGAGTGTCCTATAGGCCTCGTCGAAGAAATGCTGTTTGTCCGCCATATGCTCGGAGCTCTCGATCGCGACAATATGGTCAAAGCTCCCGGTCTCGAAGCCGTTGTCGAGCCAATCCCGGCACAGGAAGCGGAGCTGCGAAGAGCCGGTGGACCGCTCGGACGCGCGTTGTGCCTGGACGGCCGAGATGGTGAGGCCGGTTACACGTACGCCGTGGTGCTCGGCCAGCCACTGGGCCGTCGCCCCATAGCCGCAGCCGACATCACACACGTGTTGCCCCGGATCGAGTTCTAGGCGTCGCGCCACCCACCCGATTAGGTTCTCGACGGCCTGAGCCCGGTTCTCCAAGCCTGTGATCCAAAGGCCGTGGTGAACGTGATCCCCCCAGAGCTCGCGATAGAATGGGTCCAGCTCATCGTAATGCTGCGCCACGGCGGCGGAAGTCTGCTCCTTGGCCGGAATGATCATGGCGAGGCCTCAGCTCTCTCGAGAACAGTCTGTTCTGGTTGGAAGGTGTTAGGTCGTGCGAAGCCTGCTCCAGTAGCTCTGCGAGCACACCGTGCGTTTCGTCCATCAGCGCGAACTGCTCGAGGATCACTTGGTTGAAGCGCCGCGCGTGCGAAGCCAAGCAGCCGAAGCTGTCGTGAACTGTCGCGATTTGTCGTACGCCCTCCACAGCTGCAGCGTTAGCCACAAGCAGCAAATGAGCAGCGTCACAGGCGCGTACACAATTAGGGGCAACACCGTTAGCTGATTTCTCTTTGTCAATGGCCTTCTCCTGTTGTGAGAAGAACGCGCGCGCGTACCTTGAGGCCCCCGACGCCTTCATTCGTAGCGGCCGTAGGAAAGTACGTTGGAGTGAAAGTCGTTGTTGCGTTCTCCACTTCTCCATATTCAAGGCCGACCGCTTCAGCCTCGGCATCGCGCGGCCATGCGGCTCTGGCCAACCGGTCACCGCGGTTTTCAGCCCGCTGATTTGATCATGCCTTTGTCATCTTGATCGAGCCTTCATCATCGGTTGATGTGGGCGCTCGGAGATTGGCCGTCATGAGCCCATGACGCACTTTCACCAGTACTGGCGCGCACTGTTCGCCGCCCGCGCGTTGACTGGACTGATCTAGTTTTGCTGATCAGATTTGGACCCAAGATCGGTTGCGGTTTGGTTTGGCCGATTTCCCGATCCGTCTAATCTGGTCTTGCGGGCTTTGGTCCGAGCCGGGCTCGCGGTGGATCGTCGTGAGCCGCGACGGCTCATCCATCCTCGCGAAAGGTCTCGGTCTGTTGGGCGACTTAAGCCACCACGCGCGCCTTGCTGCCGCCGATTAAGCGGCTGGCTCCTACTCTGGAGGACGTGGCCCGTCGGCAACGGAACAGTGCGCGCCAGTACGGGTGAAAGTGCGTCATGGGCTCACCACATCCGACCTCTATCGATCTAACTTCATTCTCCACATCTGGTCGGCGGGACCTGCTCGCCACGACCTCGGACGGGAGAATGTCCTTTGCAAACAGCATACGTTAATCGCGTCGCGACGGCGGTGCCGCCCTACGACGTTCATGATGCCTTTCGCCGCTTCGCACAGTCGCTGTTTCGCCACGACCGGCGCAATTCGCTGCTTTTCGAGCGCATGGCCGCTAAGTCGGGGATCGAGCACCGCTACTCGTGTTTCGCGCCGAGCAATCTGCCCGAAGGCGATTGCCTCGACGCGGAAGGGTTCTACCCGCGCGGCGATTTCCCCGACACGGCAGCGCGCATGCGGCTGTTCGAACAGCACGCGCCGGCGCTAGCGCAAGCCGCGGTCGATCGTTTGCAGCTCGGAGCCGAGTGCAACCGCATCACCCATCTGTTGATAACCTGTTGCACCGGCTTCTCCGCGCCCGGCCTCGATCTCGAACTCGTCGAGCGCTGCAGGCTTCCGAGCACGATCGAACGCACGGTGATCGGATTCATGGGTTGCTATGCCGCCATGAATGCGCTCAAGCTCGCGCGCCATATCGTTCGCTCCGAGGCTTCCGCGCGAGTGCTTGTTGTCAACCTCGAGCTTTGCACCCTCCATTTGAAGGACACGACCGACCTCGAGCAGATACTCTCATTTCTTCTGTTCGGCGACGGCTGCGCGGCATCTATCGTCAGTGCGGACCCGGTCGGCACCGCCCTCGACAGCTTCCACGCGGTGCTGGTGCCCGGCACGCGCGAGTTGATCACCTGGAATATCCGCGAAGCCGGTTTCGACATGGTGTTGTCGGGAGGGGTTCCCGCGGCGATCCATGACGGCTTACAGGAACACGGAAACGCAATTCTTTCTGGTACGCCCGTCGCCTCGATCGATCTTTGGGCGGTGCATCCCGGCGGCCGCACCGTGCTCGACGCGGTCGAACGCGCTCTCGACCTCCCGCCGGCGGCGTTGGCAGCGTCGCGCGATGTCTTGCGCCAATATGGCAACATGTCGTCCGCGACCGTCATGTTTGTGATCGAGAAGCTGCTGCGCTTGGGTGCGCGCGGTCGCACCGGCTGCGCGATGTCGTTCGGACCCGGATTGACCGCAGAGACCATGCTGTTCCACACCGCGGCCTGACGCCATGAACACCCTCGCCGGCACAAGGGAAGCCGCGCGCGATCTGTCTAGGCGCAGCCACGAATCCGAATGGCTCGACGGCGCCGATGCAAGCCCGGAAGAGTTGGCGCTCGTGCTGCGCGATCTCGCCCGGTTCAATGGGGCGATGCTTGGGCACTGGCCGGTGATCGACTGGTTGCGCCGCGCCACCAAGAACGCACGGAAGGAAACGGCGCTCACCCTCGTCGATGTCGGCTGCGGCTACGGCGATCTGCTGCGGGCGATCCGGCGTTGGGCGCGCAAGCGCGGCTTGACGATCAGGCTCATTGGGCTTGACCTCAACTGCGAGACCGTCCGCATTGCGCAAACAGTCACCGAAGGTGCGGATGAAATCGACTATTGCGTCATGGACGTTTTCGACTTCGCGCCACCCGTGCCGGTCGACTTTGTGGTCAGCAGCCTGGTGACCCACCATTTGTCCGACGACATGATCGCCAAATTTCTGCGCTGGATGGAGGAGACGGCGCGCAAAGGCTGGCTGATCTGCGATCTTCAACGCCATTCGGTGCCTTATTATTTCATCACCCTCATGGGCAAGCTGACGCGGCTGCATCCGATGGTGATTCATGATGGCCGCATTTCCGTGGCACGCTCGCTCACCCGCACGGAATGGCTCGCGCGAATAGGCGAAGCCGGCATCGCGCGCGACGCGGTGCGGTTGCGCTGGTTCCTGTTCCGCTTTGCCATCGGGCGGCTGCGATGATGCGGGCCGAGATCGTCATCGTCGGCGGCGGCCCAGCCGGTAGCGCGACGGCCTGCGGTCTGGCTGCTTTGGGTCGCGACGTCGTGCTGATCGAGCGGACAGCTGGGCCGCATCACAAAGTGTGCGGCGAATTCCTTAGCGTCGAGACGCAGACACAATTGGAGCGGTTAGGCGTCGATCCATCGGCACTCGGCGCGGCGCCGATCGAGCAGGTGGCCGTTTATTCTTCCAGTCACAGCGTGACTTCAGCGCTGCCATTCCGCGCGCTATCGCTGTCGCGCTATCGGCTTGACGATGCGATGCTGCGGCGCGCGAGAGAGAGCGGCGCAAGATTGAAACGCAACGTGGCAGTGAAGTCGGTAACGCCGGACGGTGCTGGATGGAATGTGCTTTGCGATGACGGCGAGACGATCTACTGCCGCCATTTCGTGTTGGCAACCGGGAAACTGGGCCTGCGCGGCGTCGACGATGCGCGCGACGGCTCGCTGGTCGGCCTGAAGATGCATCTGCGGCTTGCGCCCGAAACCCGCCGCGCGCTCGAGGGCTGGGTGGAACTCTTTTTCCTCGACGGCAGCTATGTCGGTCTCGAACTGATCGAAACCGGCATCGCCAATCTTTGCTTCGTGCTGCCACGCGTCACGGTGGCCCGGCTTGGATCCGGCTGGCCGGCCCTGCGTGGCCATCTGGCCTCGGCGCTCCCCAGCTTGGCCGAGAGGCTGGCAGGCGCCGAACCGCTCTGGGACAAGCCGATGGCTGTGGTCTGTCCCACCGGCGGGCATCTTCATCGGCAACGAGGAACCGCTATCTATCGCGTCGGCGACCGGCTCGCCCATATCCCACCCTTTACCGGTGATGGCCTCGCCATCGCGCTTGCATCCGCCGCACTCGCTGTCGGGCACATTCGGCGCGGCCGCTCCCCCGACGCCTATCTTGCCGCGGCCCGGCGACTTACGGCCAGTCCCATCCGGCTGGCGAGCATCATCTCCGGCCTCGCAAGGAGCAGCGGAGCACGCAACTTGATGTTGGGGGCCGCGGCGCGCGCTCCAGGCCTGATCCGGACCATCATCCGACGAACCCGGCTGACGCTCACCGCGGACGGATTTTGAGGCCGGCCAAATGACCGCACATCGCGACTTGCCAAATCCTCCCTCTTCACCTCGACAAGCAAGTGCGTTGGCGCTCGCCACGCAGTGCAGAAAGCTATGACAGTGATGCGCACCGAATTGGCCGTCACGGCGATCAGGACATGGATCGGCTTTGGTTTGATGTGCCTTGGTATGTTTATGGCGATCCTCGACATTCAGGTCGTGGCGACTTCGCTGCCGACGATCCGGAACGCGCTTGCGATTTCTCCTGAGGCGATGAGCTGGATCCAGACGTCCTATTTGATCGCTGAGGTCATCGCCATTCCGCTGACCGGCTGGTTCACGCGTATACTTTCGATGCGCTGGCTATTCACGGCCGCCATCGCGTTCTTCACCTTGGCATCGATCGGGTGTGCTGTAAGCGATAGTTTCGCGATGCTCGTTTCGTTTCGCGTGGTGCAGGGATTCGCAGGCGGGACGCTGATTCCGACAGTGTTTGCCGCAGTATTCATCTTGTTCCGGCCGCGCACGCAGGGCATTGCGACGACGATTGCCGGAATCATGGCGGTGCTCGCACCGACGGTCGGACCTGTCGTCGGCGGCTGGATTACGCAGACGTATTCCTGGCACTGGCTGTTTCTGATCAACGTCTTTCCGGGGCTGATTGCTTGCGTCCTCACGCCGTATCTCTTGCCGCGGAAAAATCTGAATTTCGAAGGCGCCAAACTCGATGGCTTGTCGCTGTTTCTAATGGCGGCCGCGCTCGCATGCCTCGAGATCGGGCTCAAGCAGTCGCCACAAGATGGATGGTTCTCGTCCATCTGCATAAGTTTGTTTTCTCTTAGCGCTCTCACCGGCGGGTTCTTTGTTTGGCGAACATTGCGAGCTGCCCATCCGATTGTGCAGCTATCCACATTCAGGGATCATTCTTTCGCAATCGGGTGCGTGTTGAGCTTTTGCTTGGGTGTTGGACTATTCGGCTCTGTTTATCTCATACCGGTTTTTCTTGCGTTCGTCCGGGGACACGATGCATTGGAAATCGGTTCGACCATGCTGGTCACTGGCGTCGCTCAACTTGCGGTCGCGCCAATTGCAGTTGCGCTGGAGCGTCGCGTTGACGCAAGATTGTTGACAAGCGTGGGCTTCGCTCTGTTTGCATTTGGATTGGGGCTCAGCACATTCGAGACGAGAGACACAGACTTCACCGAGATGTTCTGGCCGCAAGTCATTCGCGGCGCTGCAATCATGTTTTGCCTGTTGCCGCCGACCCGTTTGGCATTGGGGGCGCTGTCCGAAACGCAAGTGCCGGATGCAAGCGGCCTCTTTAATCTCATGCGTAATCTGGGTGGCGCCATTGGCATCGCGCTGATCGACACGGTTCTGTACGGACGAACCGGTATCCACGCGGACGCCCTTCGTGTCCGACTTTTGGCGGGAGACATGACTACCGCCAAGGCAATTGGATTGGACCCAGGATTGTTCGCGAGCGGACTATCCGGTCCGCTAACGCCAAACACAGAGGCCTACGTGCGACCAATGATCGAAAAGGCGGCTTTTGTCTGGAGCGTCAATGATGCATGGGCGATGTTGGCAGCGTTCGCGCTGCTGGGCGTGTTGGTTGTGCCATTCGCGTGGAGAACAAAGCAGGCATCAGCAGTGGCGATAAAAGCGAATTGATTAGAAAGAGAACTCGAAGGCAAAGTTCTCAGAAGTAATCTGGCTAAGAAAGATTTATTTGACCAAATTGCCTGAATTGACGGCAAAAACTATGGCCGTCCACGATCTGTCACATCGGCGTTTATTTGAAGTGATCAAACCATCGTGCACGATCCCTTGGCGTCGATGATCGCCGGCATACGGTCGTGAAGTTTCCGAACCAAATCATCAGCGCAACGGTAATCATACAAATGCAAACGGTCAGAACACGATTCGGGCAGCATCACAACTTCGCACACTGAGTCCTCGACGCCTTGCTCGACCAGCCTCGCCGAATTACGTCCTCGGCCGTCGGGCCAGCAGACACACGCGGCCGAGGGACGACATCGATCTACATAAACGCAACCACGAACCCTCGTATTGGCCTTAAAGAGCCGCGCGGCGGCGGAGAGACCTAACAATCGACCTTAGCGAGATTTTCGGAGCCGTTCGATTTTCAACTTTTTCAACGGTATCTGCCAAACGCGGAAGTCGCACAGCGCCCCCCCGCCATACGTGGCGCCGCTGAAGAAGGCTCTGAGGCGTTTATGGGCGTTTTCTGCCGGAAAGACAGTCGCCGAATGTAGCCGTTCCGGCGATCCACGAGAAAGTCCGTCCTGAATCATACGATCCAGGACGGACGCTGCAGCGTACTTACCGCTTCCCTTCCTCACGCGCCGGCGGGCGCGGCGCGGGTGGGGGCGGGCGCGGAGCCGGCGCCATGCGCAGCGGCGCTTCCCTCACAGCCGGAGCAGGCGGCGGCTCCGGCCGGCGCTCTTCAACCCGCGGCGGCGGCGCCATCCGTTCCTCCGCCTTCGGTGGTTCGGGGCGTGCCTCTGGCCTCGGCTCGACGCGCAGCGGTTCGGTTCTCGGCGCTTCCTGCGGCACGCGGCGCGGCTCTTCCGCAGGCACCCTTTCCTCGACCCGCGGTGGCGGCTCCCTGTCCATCTCGTTCACGCGCGGCGGCTCACCCAGACGCGGCGCCTCACCGGGGCGCGGCAGCTCGTGCCCCTGCATCTCCTGCGGTTGGCCAGGCCGGCCGGGCTCGCCCACGGGCGCGACCGGAGTGCGGCCCGCACGCACGACGCCTTCACCCTGGAGCACGCCGGGGCGGGAGGTCGCGGCGACCGCAGGCTCGCCGTGGTTCTGCTTGGCGAACAGCGAGCGATCCTGGCTCGCGATCTCGGCGTGCTGGCGCTGCACCGGCGTCGCCACGATGTGACGCTCCCGCGCGAACGCCTCCTGCTGCGGTGTCGGCCGCGCCTGTATGCCGCCGTTGCCGCCGTTGAAGCTGACGCGGCTGACGTTGTGGTTGATCACGACCGTCTGGTTGTAGACGTTGGTGATTTGGACATTGGTGAAGTTGTTGACGGTGCGGTTGTAGAAGAACACGCCGTGATCCCAGCGACCGCCGTAGTAGCCTTCGCCGGTGTAGCCGAAGCCGTAATCGATGCCGCCGTAAAAGCCCACCTCGCGGCCCCAGTAGCCGGGATGGAAGCCGTAGCGGCCATCGACCCAGCCCCACCACGCCGGCGTCCACAACAGCTCTGGCTGCGGCGGCTCGACCCACGTGCCGGGGACCCAGTAATAGTCCAGCGCGACCGGATTCCAGGCCCAATAGCCGGGCGCCCAGATGTAGCCTTCCGCCGGAATTGGCGGCTGCTCGTAGTAGGGAAGCGGCGGGGGCGGAACGTCGACACTAATGTCGACCGCGATCTGCGCGTGCGCCGGCACCATGAGATACGTGGGCAACGCGGCTCCCAGCACGAGTGCGAAAACCGACGATCGAAGTGAATTCATTTGAATCCTTTCATGAAGATAATGGTCAGGAATCCGGAACGCAGGGAGGCGGGACACCCAACGGCGGAGTGTCGCTTTCGGCTCCATCAACGGACGAAGGTGGGAGCCGCCTGCCAGTGCGATGACAGCTCTACCGCCCAGCCCCGATGGCCTGCGCGACTCCCGCCGCATTAGTGATGGTGGCCTGCCGCGGAAAGACCTTCTCCAGCAGCACCCGATGCGCTTGCTCGTCGCCGTCCGAGCAGCAATCGCCAACGACCAGCAGTCTGTAGTCAGCGTCGGCGGCATGGCGCAGGGTCGAGAGTACGACGCCGCTGGTGGCGATTCCCGTCAGGATTAGGGTCTCGATGCCGTTGGCGCGCAGCATCAGGTCGAGATCGGTCCCAGCGAAGGCGCTCACCCGATGCTTGGTGACGACGATTTCCTCGGCCAGCGGCGCGACGGTAGGATGGATCTTCGCATTTTCGGCACCCGCGGCGAATACGCCCGAGGCCTTGAGCCGGTTGAACGTCGCATTTCGGTCGCTGACCTCCGGATAGCCGGTACGAAAGCCGACGACCACATAGATCACCCGCATCCCTGCTGTGCGCGCGACGGCGATCAGCTTCGCCGTCCGATCGAGCAGCGCCTCCGCACCGGCGGCATAGTTGTCGACGATCAGCGTCTGGAAATCCATGACGAGCAACGCGCTCGTCCGGCGATCGATTGAAAGATTGTCTGCCATTGCTGGTCCTGCTCCTATGCTGCTCGCGGCGTGATTGGGGGGGCGCGCATCGATAACAAAAAACTGCCAGTAGCTCGTCGTAACGCGCCTTCCTTCAAGCTAATGTTCCGAGGTGCATCGACTTCTGCGCGCTACAGTTTACTAACCTCGCTTTTCACCTCGGCTATAAGGTCCTTATCCTGAAGATGATGCTCTTCGGTATCGATGATCGCTCGGAATGCGTCTCGCTTCAGCATCCTGATGTCGGCTTTACCCAATGCGCCCTCCATGGCGGCGGCGTCCGTAACGATGTCAATCAGGCGCTCAGCTGCGTCGAGACGGCCCCAAAGATAGTCGTGCTCCCGGCGAGATCTCCGTCATAAACGATATTGATGACGATCGCGACGAATTAGCATTCGCACAACTTGATCTGCCGTGCTATTTCAGCATGCCTTGCTCTGGAGGCACCCATGTTCCGAGGCAGTTCATCGCTGAAGGTCAGGCGTCGTGAGCGGATGACGCACTTTCGATGGTGCGGAGACGCCTGGAGCTAGGCCTGATCCGCCCCATGGGCGGATGGCGGGCGACCGTACCGATGACGAAATTTCCGCGCAAAATTTGTATAGTCTCGAAAGCCACAAGCGTACGCGACTTCGCTGACAGGCTGGCCTATACTAAGAGATTTTCGGCGACGCAGAAGGCGCGCAGCCTGTTCCAAGCGAAGCGAGTGTATGAATTCACTGCAGGTCGTACTTCGCTGCGTAAATAGCTTCTGCAGGTAACGTAGCGAAATCCCCGCTTCGATCGCCACCTCGCATGGACCTAAAGCAGGATCGGAAAATCGTTCTTTTATGATATTGCAGACTCGAGTGAACAGCTTGTCGTTATGAAGCGAGGCGAACACTGGATCTAGCGGCGCGAATATTGCTCCGAGAAGATCATAGACCGCCAGCTGCATATAGTATCCGGATGGAGCGGACATTGAGCTGTCGTCTCCCAGGTTTTCCCGGATGAATTGGTGTAGCAAACGCCCTGCCGGGGCTCTAGTGCAGCCGCGCAAGGCGTCATGCGGTTCGAAGCCCAGGTGGGAGTTCAGTTGCTGGCGCGGCAACTGTAGAGCGAACCACTGTTGATTGCCATCGTTGTGGTACGTCACAGGGCGAGCAGAATCGATCATCACGATGTCGCCCGCCGACAGTGATGCAGCGTGGTCATTCTGAATGATCGTTGATCGTCCAGCGATTTGAAATAAAGCATAGTAGTGGTCAACGCCGTCGAGACGAAAATCCCGCTGTGTTCGATCGCACCGGACGGCGTTGTTACCGACATCCGCTGCGTTAAATCCGAAAATGCTCCAAGGGCGGACCCTGCCGACAAAGACCTTAGGGTCGTCTGGCGTGTACAGCCCCCAGTCAGGGCGCACCGCTTCTCTCCACTGCTCGTAGTTTAACTCAACGGTGCTGGGCAAGTCGCCGCTCTGATGCATTGTCATCTCCATTTCCTGGGACCTCGTAACGAAGCTCAAGTGGGGACGCCGAACCGGATTTTTCGCGACCAGGATCGATCTCGATCGCAAACCGGAGCGTCCCGCGTGGAATGACCTCAGCGCTACCTCTCTGGCGCTGAGGTTAGTTTGGGTGGATCGCGCGTACAGCGCGATAAGCCGCCGAACCCGAATGTACGCGAAGGCTCTCTTCAGCAAACAAACGCACGGCCGGACCATACATTGGGTCAATCGCGTCACTTCGACCGCGCGCCGTTCACTTCCGGTCTTCCCCGACTAGCAGCCATTCTCTAGTCGTCTGACTGATTGTACGGCGGTTCAGCTACCTGAAGGATTAAGCGACGGGTCTTTACCGCCGACCCAAGACGGGTCCCTTCCGCTAAAGCCAAAGCCGTTCGTGTCCGAGCGGTCAAGCGTTGGTGGGGCTGCATACGAAGGCCCGTTAAACTGATTGTACTCTCCGCGAAGATTCCGGAGATCGTGGACTCGGTCATGATGGGTCGATTGAGCGAACACGGGCGTGGCAACGGCGGCGGAAAGAATTATGACAGCACTTAGTGTTTTGATTTTCATGGTCATGTGGTTTCTCCGTTGTGTTCTGGGGAAACCCGCCTAGGAACGTTCCTGCATTAGAAAGCTACTCATAGGAAGAACGTTCCTGAATTCAATCGAACGTGACCTTCTGGACTACCACAATCACCCGCCTGTTATTATGCATCAGCAGCACCGATTGTGGCAGGCGAACGCATAGCGACCCGTTATAACAGCTCGTACTGCACACACGGACGCTAAACAAGCAATGCGACTTGTCCCGTCACTCCCGCTAGAAGTGATGGGTGGGTACGCCGCCTTTCCTAGAAGGGATGCGGCCGGCCCATAGCAAATTATACGCGGAACCAATCGCGCGGCGGTTTTCAAAAACCGTCCAAGCCGTCGAAGAGCGCGGCAATACGAACCCATAATTACGACCGCGTAGCCCGCGCCGCCGGAGAATTTGCCGACACCGGTCAAGGCAGCGTGGCGGGAAATGCAATCTCGCGGCTTTTGGTTGCGAAGCACTTGTCGAAATTGATGCAACGTTGATGGCGGCATATCGCACCGACGAAAAGAAGTCAGCTGACGCTGCCTTGTTGATCGGTGCACTCAGCGTTACCCGCCGACGGCATGTCTGCGGAAGTCGCTCGACTTCCGCCGGTGCTGCCGGCTAGCTGGGAAGTAGTGGATCTACTTTGCTGGGCGCGCCTTCGATGCGCGGCATTTGTCGGCCGATTCCCGCTGATCGCCATGCTGTACCACCGGTGCGCTCGGCCTCGATGTCCATCGAAGAATAGGAGCTTGCCGATTTCGATCGGATGTTCGCGGTCAATGTCCGCGCCGTTTTTGCCGCCGTGCAAGCCGCGGTCAACCACATGGGTGCTGGCGGCCGCATTGTCACCCTTGGCAGCGTCACGGCGGATCGCAGCGGCTTTCCCGGTGCATCCGTCTACAGCATGACCAAAGCGGCGGTGGCGGCGCTGACCCGGGGTCTGGCACGCGACCTCGGATCACGCGGCATCACGGTCAATACGGTGAAGCCCGGGCCGACGGAGACCGACATGAATACGGACGAGGAATATCCGCGCTTTTCTGCGACCGATGTTGGCGTTGGGCCGCCTCGGCAAAGACAGCGAAATTGCAAGCCTGATTGCCTATCTGGCTAGTCCGGAAGCGAGTTTCGTCACCGGCGCGGCGCTTACCATCGACGGCGGCTATCTCAGCTGAACGGCCGCCGCGCGATCGAAACAAAACACCCTGGCAGGGTCACCGAAATTAGGCGCACTGCCTAGCATCTCAGTTTTGCGAAGCGGGTCGGGTTGTAAGCGACGACCGCCAGAGACACTCAAGCCAATCTTTTCCTTCGCCAGCTACGACCCGCCGCTGGAAAGGCGGCGGGTCTGTTTCCTGGGTCCTCAGCTCGCTTGTCGTCCTAGCGCCCTCGCAGCTTCGTTCCTCAGTCGTCCCGCGGTTTGTACCTCGGACGTAGCCACCTTCGTGCGCATGTCGCGAATTGTGTTTACAGTGCCGTTCCAAAGCTCGATCCGGGCCTTGATACTGTTGCACGCGGCGCGCAGAGCCCGCTCATCCCTCTCCGGCGAGTTGGCAACCAGACCTTCAAGCAGCTCCCGCCCCATTGGACCGTGACTGTCTCCATCGAGCTCGATGTGCCGATCGATGTAGTAGATGAAATGACGCAACGGATCGTCGTGCTTTGCGCCCGGCAGAGTCTTTTGAAGCCTGCTGAACATCTCCGGGATGATGTCCTCACGGCCGTAAAAGAATGCTGCCAGGACCTCTTCCGTCGATCCGGTCCGCGCTAGCGCCATTGTATGCTCGACAAAGGCATGCACATGAGGTGGCACACCGATCCGCACCATAGCCGTTTCGACAGAAATACCGACCCGCGCCATTGAACGGAATGTGTCGAATTGTCGGGTATTGGCGCCGACGTCGACCATAGCACGGAGATAAAGATCGAGGTGGCTGACATAAGAGCCGTCTGGATCGACATCCGTCTCCTCACCGATCACGATGTCGTTGATCAGGCGTGCAGCCCGCGCGTCATCCGCCGGGAACCAAGGCACTGTTGTGCATGTCAGATCTTTCTGCAGCCGCTTGAGAAGCGACATGAAATCCCAGACGGCGAAGACGTGATCTTCCATGAATCGCCTCAGATCCTCGACAGAAGAAACCTCCGCGTAAACGGGGTGGTCGAGCAGCTGCGCGCGAAGAGCAGCAAGGCAGTAACGGTCCTGTTTTGGCATGTTTGGCCTCTATTTCCGTATGTTTGATCTTGCTGGGTTGAAGTGTGAACCCGGCTTCGGCGAGCTAATCAGCCCGGCCGGTGATGCAACTGTTAGTGCGCGCGTGTACCGCTCAAAGGGCGTCACAGGCACACGACACCCAGCGCTCTCCGTTCATCGACGTCACGCAAGCCTGGTGCCGTGGTCGTTGGGCTCGCGCCGCCGCTCGTCAAACTGCCGCGCCTCCGACTGCCGTGATGAAGGCGCGTAAAACTTGATGAGTGGGCGCTCGCGTGGAGTTGAGTAACAGTGATGTCAAAGCCAGTAGCGTTTCTCCGGAGCGATTGCCACCTGCGATAGGTGCTGAGGTTGGGAGCGATATCTCTGACGGAGAACGGCAATGTTGCGTAAGACGGTGATCGCGTTGTTGGCAGTTGCGTCGGTTGGTCTGGCTGTGCCACCCATGGCGTTGGCGCGTGATGGCGGAGGCGGCGGTGGCGGTGGTGGCGGCCACGGAGGCGGCTACGGGGAAGCGGCGGTTTCCACGGCGGCGGCTTTGGCGGCGGCAGCTTCCATGGTGGCTTCGCCGGCGGCTACCATGGCGGCATGGCATTTCGTGATGGCGGTTTCCGCGGCAGTGGATTTCATGGTCGCGGGTTCGACCATGACCGTGGCTTTGGCCATGACGGCGACTTCGGACGCCGCTTCGGATTTGGCTTCGGCGGCTACTATCCGTACGACTACTATGATGACACCGCTTACGGCGACACATACTATGACAACGGGAGTTGCTACGTGATTCAGCGAACACCACGCAAGGCTGGCGGCTGCAACCCGTTCAGGTGTGCGGTTGATGGACTGACCTAGATCGATATCGATCGCGAACCGGAACGTCCCGCCCCCGATTGAGTGGTGGCCGTGGGATGACCTCAGCGCAACCTCTCTGGCGCTGAGGTTAGTTTGCGTGGATCGCGCGTACAGCGCCATAAGCCGATGAACCCGATTGTGCGCGAAGGTTCTCTTCAGCAAAGAGAATGATGCCGCCATGTGGCCATACATAGACGACTGGGCCCAGTAAATTCGACGAGCCTCGTTTCTCTTGCTCGAGCGACAGGGAGTCGAACTGAAGGTACGCGGCTGTCAGAGCGTAATGGCGTGGCGAGAGTCCATGCAGCAATCACCACGAGTGTACGTGGCTCAACTGCCAGCAAGATCGACTGGAGAACACACGACCTTGGGCAAGCTGGCGGAGGACAGGGATTCGAACTGAAGATACGTTGTTAGCGCGCTGGCAGGACGCGACCGCAAAGGTGGGGCACGGGCTAGGCCTGTCGATCATCCAGGAAATTATGACAGCTCATGCAGGTACGCTGACGATCACATCGACACCGGGGCGCGGGACAACGGCCTGCCTAAGCTTCCCAGAGGCTCCGCGGGAACGCCGAGTGATTCCTGAACCCGCAATGTAGCAGTAACCTGCGCGATCTGGGCCGGATGTGCTCGGAGTGGTCAATTTTCGCAGCATGTTCGGCACCATTGCCCGGTGCGTGGCCAGAGAGGAATGGCACGGCGGATGATGTTGGTCTTTTGTTGGCACTTTTGAGACCTCACTGCTTCGGCGTATGTCCGCTTCGCGCCGATTGTGTTGAAGAAGTCCGCGAACAAGCGATCCTAGATCGGACAATGCGACCGGCGCACGGGGGCTTGATTGTGCCTAAGTGGGCTGGAGCGCAGAGATCGGGATCAGCTTTGCGAGCTTCCGGAG
>Ga0210406_10004329_pt1 | contig 15247 bp, 11 predicted proteins | sample IncBWC30MmetaG_FD_155454 | JGI IMG/M metagenome (GOLD analysis project Ga0210406, IMG submission 155454) | Forest soil microbial communities from Barre Woods Harvard Forest LTER site, Petersham, Massachusetts, United States - Inc-BW-C-30-M | ecosystem: Environmental > Terrestrial > Soil >... | reverse complement strand
TGAGGTTCTCGGGGAATGGCGCACCGTGCGATGAGATCGGAGCCGCGCGCTCCTGCGTTCTCTTGATCAGGCTTGCCAGCGCGCTATCGGCGCGGAACGGCATCTGCCCGGTGAGCATTTCGTAGAAGATCAGCCCCGCGCTGAACAAGTCTGAGCGTTGGTCGAGGTCCTGAGCCAGCGCCTGCTCGGGCGACATGTACTCCATCGTTCCGACCAACGCGCCAGTCTGCGTCATGCCGTCGCCTTCGAGCGTGCGGGCGAGGCCGAAGTCCATGACCAGCACGCGGCCGCTGCCGTCGAGCATGATGTTCTGCGGCTTCAGGTCGCGATGGATTACGCCTACACTGTGCGCCGAATCGAGCGCCAGGCAGACTTGCTCCATGATCCCGACCGCTTCTTCCGGCGGAAACTTCTTGCGCTCGAAGATCAGGCTGCGCAGATCCTGACCCTCGATGAACTCCATGGTGATAAACTTGACGCCGTCGCCTTCACCGAGGTCGTAGATGCGGATGACGTTGCGGTGCGTGACGCGCTGCGAAAGCAGCAACTCCTGCTTGAAGCGGTCGATGATCGCGGGATTCTTCGCCAACTCGGGCCGAATCACCTTCAACGCGACCATCCGGTTCAACTCGAGATCTTTAGCCTGATACACGGCCCCCATGCCACCTTCGCCCAGAGTGCGCGCGATCTCGTAGCGGCCAGCGAGAACCGATCCCTCTTCGAGCACAGGTTGTGGGTTGTAGAAACCCTGCGTGCTCGCCGCCGTGCTGCGATTGCCTGGGGGCGGAGATGGAGGGCGGGGTGAGGGGAGACGAGGGGTCGGAAAATTCATGCTTCCGCGGGCAGCCCGAGGGAACGGCGACGGCGCGTCCACCAAGGTCGGAGAATCTGAATCTGGGGGCAACGGGACCATCGTAGGAGCGTCTGAGGGAGGTTCGGGAATTGGAACGATGGTCGGCGCGTCTTCGGGCATTGGTGGCCCGGAGAGCGGCACGAGTGTGGGAGCGTCTGGCCCCATCTCGTCCGGGCGAGGCCGCTCGATTCTGGGATCGGGATTTTCGGGCGAGGAACTGCCGCCGGAACTCGAGGGAGTCCGCACCCCGGCTCCGCCGTTGACCTGCTTCCGAGAATCCTCATCACGCCGGGGCCGGCCGTGGTCTCCCATGGGTCTGTCTCACGTAACAAACGACTGAAAATCTCGCCGGGGGGCGGCTACCGGAGACGCGGGCCGGAGCCGTTGCGAGAAGCAAGAAGTATATACCGGGGGGAGGGCAGTGTCAGGCTGCCATTAGGCCCAGGAAACCGCCTCAATACCGGGATAATCCGGGCTTCGCAGCCCGAAAGCGAGCCCTCCCACGAAGCTCTTTCATCGGGCCTCGGTCGCCCCTTAGGTAGGGGCAGGGGCCGCCGCTTTCTCCCTCCCGGTTACTGCGGCGTGAGCTTGAAGTAGTCCGTATCAACCGTGTAGGAGCTGCTGGCTGCGTTCTTGCCGACCGCCGTCAGCTTGAACGTGTAATTCCCCGCAGCCCCGAAGGTTATCTTGCCAGCATCGAGTTCCTGGAACTTTCCGGCTGTGTTGGAACTGTATTCGTCGATGGGCGACCCTACGTTCGTTCCGTTGACCGAGAGTTGCACGATCGCGCGCGTGGTGTATTGTTTCGATCCAAACTTGATGTCATAGGTCCCGGGCTGCGTCACATTGACCGTAAAACTCAGGAAAGCTCCGACTTTTTTACCATCGGCAACCACACCCGACTTGTCAGGAAGCCCGCCCCAGGTGAAGACGCGGGTGTTGGGCGAGCCAGTGACGGGAATCTTGGTCGCCTCGTAGACGCTAGGCGTCGGGGCTCCCGAGGTGTAAGTCCAGCTCACAATCTCCTGCGTGGCCGTCGATCCGCCGCTTCCGGCGGTGAATCCCACGAATGCCGTGTTCCCGCCGACCGTTGCCGGAATATTCACCGTCCAACTGCTCGTGAACGTTTGCGTTGGCGTGGTGCCGTCGGTAAGTGTGAGAGTGAGGGTGGTCCCGTCATAGGTGACGTGCGCGTTGAAGATATCGCCGCTATGCAGATTGACGCCTCCGCCCAGCGTGACCGCCGGCGTCGTCGGCGAGGCACCATTGGTGTACAGCCCGGTGGAGTTCGCACCCTCCCCGGCATTGCTAAACAAATCAAACTTCACCGCGACGCTGGTGGGAATTCCTGGGGTGCCGCCCGGCGCATCGGGCCCGTAACCCAGACCTCCGCCTAATGGTCCCAGCGCCGTCGTGCCCGCGTTTTGAATCACGAAAGTGAATCCATCGCCGGTGGGATTTGTAAGTTGGAAGCTGAAGTCGCTGGTGAACGACTGCACATTGAGCGGCGTTGTGTACCAGGCGCTGGCGGCTTCGTTGGCACTGCCGTCGGTGAGTTGCAGGCGTGTACCGTTGAGTTTAGTGCTGCCGTTGAATGCAAGTCCCGTCGTGGAGAATCCGGTCGCATAGTTTACGAACGGATTGCCGGTGTTGTTGATTGTGTAAGTCGAGGTTGTGGTTGCGCTGTTGAGGGCACCGGCAAGGGTTGCGTACGCGCTGATCGTCGTAGTGGTATTTACGACGATCGGTGCGGTGTATTGCTTGGCAGTGCCGGCGATTGTGTAGAAGATCGCCGAACCAGCCGTCGAATCTGACAGCGTAACCTGCTGACCCGGGTTATAGACACCGGCGGCGGGACTGAACACCGGCGTCGCGACGACGGGCAAGCTGGAAACGTAAGTCCAGTTCAGGATCTCCTGAATCGCCGTGGCCCCGCCTGTTCCTCCCGTGAAGCCAACGAAAGCGGTGTTACCGCCAACGGTCGACGGAATGTTGATCGCTTGGCTGGTCGTAAACGTCTGCGACGGGTTGTTCGCGTCGGTCACGGTCCACTTCAAGGTGGTGCCGTCATAGGTCATGTGAACGTTGAAGATGTCGCCGCTCAGCAGCACGACTCCGGAACTAGTCATGTCGACAGCGGGGGTCGTGGGCGACGCGCCGTTGGTGTACATGCCGGTTGAGTCGGTGCCTTCGCCGGCGTTGCTGTAGAGATCGAACTTCACCGCGATGCTCTTGCTGATGCCGGGCGCCCCTCCGGGCTGGTCCGGACCGTAGCCTAAGCCACCTCCCGAAGGACCGAGTGCAGTCGTGCCCGTTCCCTGAATGGTGAAGGTGAAGCCATCTCCGGACGCACTCGACAGCTGGAAGCTGAAGTCATTGGTGAAGGTCTGCACATTGATCGGAGTGCTCGACCATGCACTGCCAGCTTCGTTGGCGCCTGTATCTGTGAGGCGCAAACGCGAGCCATTGATGGTGGCGCTGCCGTTGAGAGTGAGGCCCGTGGCGCTAAGGCCGGTACCGTAATTGATTCCGCTGGCTCCCGGGTCGATGTTGTAGGTCGCGCTCGCCACAGCACTGTTCACAAGGCCTGCTGCAACCGCGATCGCATTCACCGTGGTCGTGCCGTTGACAGTCAGCGTTGTGCACACCGGGGAGCTTGCCGTGGGCGCGCTGCCATCAGTCGTGCAATGAATTACCGCCCCGGCAGTGACGTCGGAAATCGTGACGGACGTGGCACTCGTGTAGCTACCCGGCGCCGGGGCGAAGGTCGGTGTGGCCGCGCCGCCGGTGCCGCTGATGATCCCGTAGGCGCTCACTTGGCCCTGGCTGCCCACGAATACCTTGCCGTTTGCGATGATGGGGGCGCTGAACTTGACGGCTCCTCCTGGATTGTCGTGATTCTTCGGGGCCTGCGTCGAGTTGTAGAGCATGGTGTTCAGGTTGGTCGCGTCATAGGCATACAACGCCTGGCAGCACGTAGATCCATACGCACTGTTGTCGATCAGCCACACGATACCGTTGGTATTGCCATTCGAAGAGACGACGGGAGTGCCGGTCGCGAAGCTGAATGTCTTCGCGCTCTTCGATGTCGGCGAAGTGGAAAGCACTCCGCTGTTGTTGACGTTCACTGCGAATGCCTTCAGGTTGTCGGGGTTGCCGCCATCGTTGCCGCCGCCCCAGTACACGTTTCCATTCCAATACGAGGGGGCGCCCCACACGCCTGTAGTCGCACCCGGAATTTCTTGAATGATGTTGGTATCGACGCTCGTGCAGGTCGAACAGAACTTGCCCATGTTGTCCCGATCGATCAGGTAGATCTTGCCTTCTTTACCCATCTGCACCAGCTGGTGTGTGTGCGCGACGCCAGTCGGCATGTCAGGCAACAGCAAGAGGCCGCCGGACGCGACGTCGGTATCGCCGTTGCTCAGACTGTTCTGGTTGAGAGGAGTGAACCAGTCCGCCACTGGGAATGTACCGCCGCTCGGAGGGCCGAGCTTCATGATGCTGTCGCCGTAATTGGTAACGCCGTCATACGTGCCATTGCCGGTGGCGAAGTACAGATTGCCCGCCGAGTCCGCCGCTACGCCGTCACCCGACATCCAGATGCCATCCAGGCCGCCATTCGGCGAGGTATTGAAGACCGCCTCTTGCGCCAGAGTGCTGGCGCTGTAAGACATGGTCCACCCGTGGTAGGGACCACTGTCGCAATGCGACGCCCAGGCGATCACCACGTGCCCGTTTTCGAGCAGCAGACCAGGGCGGTTGTGTTCCTTCAAAGGATCAAACGAGACCTTGCCGTTGGTGCTGCCGTCACCGTTTCCGCTCACAGTCGCCTGGATCACGACCGGGCCGCCAAACTTCTCGGTGTGCGTCACGATATCGAGCGCGTGCAGCCGCTGCACGAAAGCGCCATTCTCTTTCGTCTTCGCAATCAAATAGATTGTGCTTGTCGTCGTGTCGATGGTAGGGGTGCCCGAGATTCCGACTTCCGGTATCAGGTCACTGCAGTTGACATCGCTGCTGGAAGCCGTGGTCACACCACCGGCCGGGTTGATGAAGCTCTGCTGCCAGTAGATCGTTCCGCTGTCGGCATCGATGGCGTACAGGCTGTCGTGCTCAGTCGCGACATAAAGGACATTGTGCGTCCCGCCATTAATGCTCACGTTGGATACGTACAAGGGCTGGGCGTAGACGTATCCGTCTAGTTTCGTCGTGTACAGCTTGCCAAACTGGGTGCTGTTGACGTTCGCGGGCCTCAGCGTGGTTTCCTGGGAATTCAAACCCGAGCGCGTGTTGTCGTTGTGGTAGGTGGTAACGTTTACCTGACCCTCAACAATGGTCCCGAAGAACAATAGGCAAGCGAACACACGTTGTGCGACGTGAGCGGCGTCGGATCGATGCATGAGCGGATCTCCGGCAGAAGAACTGAGCACCCCAATGGCTGCCGGATTGTCTAACAAAAGGGCAGTCCGGGCAAGGGGAAATTCGGCCAAAACGCCTGTCCCGCACCGCTTTTGACTGCGGATTTCTGTTAAGGCGATGAAATTAGTGGAGATTGAATGGCTCCATCCGATCGTCGCAAAGCCCATCCCGGTGCGCCTTTTCGTGAACTTTTATCCACAGGACGGAACCACTCCCGTTACTTCTGCATATTCTGTATTGCATTTACCTTCAGACGCTGTCAATCGGCGGAGGCAACACGCAAGATGTACTTGGGTTGGGTCACGGCGCGCAGAGCGAACTTTCTATCCTTGCAGACCTCCGTTTTTTGCGCCGAATGCGAACTGATCAGCGAGAACAATACCAACTTTTGCCTGGCCTGCGGAAGCCAGGCCCTGCTGGGCCTGTCGCGCATGCTCGGCGGCTCGCTGAAGGGTCAGGAAACCGCAAACCTGATTGCGGACGCTGAACTCGACCGGCTGGTACGTGACTTACTCCGCACTGTCCCGGACGCCATTCCTTTTGCCGAGAAAAAGCCGGCTGCTTCCGTCGCAATGAGCCCGGGCCGTCATCATCTGCGGACGGTCGGCGTGAACGCGCTGGCGACGGACCCGCTACCTGAAACCGTTGAACTGCCTCTTCACCCTGGCGAACTGAATCTGGAGCCCGGGATCGACATCATCGCGGAGCGTGCGCAAACCCTCACCGGTGCCACGGGAGCCGCGATTGCGCTGCAGACGGGCGACGAAATAATCTGTCGTGCCCGCTCCGGGCGCACGGCTCCTGACCTTGGTGTCCGATTGCAGACCGATACGGGTCTTTCTGCGGAGTGCGTGCGCACTGGCGAGATTCTGCTTTGTCACGATGCCGAAAAGAATCCGCGCGTCGATCTGGCAAGCTCTCGTCGGCTGGGTGCGCGTTCGATCCTGGTCGCGCCGCTGCGCCACTATCGTCGCACGCTGGGAGTCTTTGAAGTGCTTTCAGCTCAACCGTACGCATTCGACCAGCGCGATGTAGCGACCATGCAGTTGCTTTCGAGCGTGCTGGTCGCGGCGATGACGCGACTCTCAAGCAACGCCGCCAAGCGTGCAAGGCTTGCCTGATCGGCCTTTCGGCCACTAAAGCCCAGGCGTGAGCGCTTCCTCCAGACGTACCCTTCTGAGTGCACCCTCGTCCAATCGTGCGCTTAACCAGGATTATTCCGGGTTAGAATCGAGAAACGAAGTCAGGCATGCAGCCTTTTGAGAACCAGTTCGCGGGTGGTGTCCCCTCCTTTCCGCAATCCCTTCTGAGGGAGCGCCGGTCCATACGGCACAAAGTTCACACGCCCGCTTACGCGAGCCTGCAGCAGGTCTCGACTGAAACTGTGCTAGACCTCTGCGAGATTCTCGACATCAGCGAGCGTGGCGCGTTGCTGCAGACTCCGGTGGGATGGCAACTGGGCACGGCCCTTGATCTGCTGCTCGATTTTTCCGAGACCCAAACCAAGGTTCACACTAAGGGAGAAGTGGTCTGGTCGGACGCCGGCGGCCGCGTCGGTGTGCGCTTTCCCGACCTTACCGAGGATGCACGGCGCCAACTGCAGGAGTGGCTGTTTCTGAACGTGATGGTGGCCGCGGCAAATCATGCGGTGGGCGTGGAGTCACCGGCCGCTCCTCGCGGTATACCGATCGTTCAAGAAGCCGCGGATGCAGCCGCGCTGACCTCGCTCGCGGATGAGAACATCCTCTCTGATCAACAAGACGCCCAGGTTGCTGAGCCGGAATTCTTTGGTCCGACCCGCGCCGACTACACCACTACGCTTGCCGCTTTAACCGCGGTACAACGCGAGGTCGAAGCGGTTGGGAACGACTTGGACGCGGCGTTGCAACTCGTCGCGACGCGCACTCGCAACCTGACGCGGGCTTCGGGTTCCGCCATCGCAGTGGCGGAAACTGCCGGCATGGTTTGCCGCGCGAGTTCGGGCGAAGCCCCCCCGGTCGGTACAATTCTTGAGCCGGGCGCTGGACTCTCAGGCCGGTGCCTGCAGACCGGTCTTCTCCAGCGTTGTGACGATGCGGAGCGCGATTTGCGAGTCGATCGCGAAATCTGCCGCGAACTGGGCATTCGCTCGATTCTCGCCGTTCCGGTTCGCCGTGGCGATCGCGTACTGGGCCTGCTCGAAGTGTTTGCGCCCCGCTCGTATGCGTTCGGCGAACTGGAAGCGGCTGCACTGCAACGCTTGTCAGAAACTGTACTCGCCGTACTTCACCGCAGTGGACATCTGGCCTCGGTGCCGGCGGCCGTCAAACCTGCGCCCCAGGTTCCGGCGGCGAAAGCTCAGCCATCGGCCAGACCAGTCCCGCCGCCGGTGATTCTGGCGCCGTATCCGTTCGCCGCGATGATCGAAGCCGCAGGACCGGGCGAGATGACTTTTCTACGCCGCCACCTCGCAGTCCTAGTCGGTGTAGCGATCCTGATCCTGGCTGCGCTCGCCTACATCCTGGTTCCACAGATCGCCGCGCGAATCAGCGGATCTCGGCCTGAACCTGCCGCAATCACCCAGCAGGCCGCGTCTGCGCCGCCCGCCGTGCAAGGTTTTCCGAGCCTCGATGAAATTCGCCAGCGCGCCGAGCAGGGCGATGCCTCCGCCCAATTCACGTTGGGCACGCGGTACGCCACCGGCGAAGATGTTCCCCAGGACTTCGGCGTCGCCGCCCGTTGGTTCCAGAAAGCCGCCGAGCAGGGGCTTGTGATCGCACAGGACACGCTCGGCAATTATTACTGGGCCGGTCGCGGAGTTTCGAAGAACATCACGCAGGCCTATTACTGGTCCGTTCTCGCCCGCCAGGGAGGCAACCAGGCCAGCCAACTTCGCGTCCAGTTTCTCGCTCCGCAACTCACCCCGGAGCAGGCGCATTCGATCGAACGCTCAGCCGGAGAATTTTTCCGGCAGCATCCTCCCATCGAACGCCACGAACTTCGCGACTCCCGCTAACTTCAGTCTACTGGCCTACGATTAGCCGGCGGCGAAAGCAAATTGCAATTCCCCAACTTCCCAATTGCCAAATTTTCTAAGGTTCCTTGCGGCCCGCGGACGACTAAAATGAAATCAGCGAGTCTCCCCATGTCTCTTCGCGACACGCTCGATCGCCGCGTCCGGGTCGGCGATCTATTCGAGCCTATCGACCGCAATCGCATCCGATGCTTTGCCTGCGGCCACTGCTGTCCTATTGCCGAAGGCCAACCCGGCGTTTGCAAAGTGCGCTTCAATCGCGGAGGCCAGCTCTACGTCCCCTGGGGATACGTGGGCGGCGTGCAATGCGATCCCATCGAGAAGAAGCCTTTCTTCCACGCCTATCCCGGCGCGCTAGCCTACAGTTTCGGCATGCTGGGGTGCGATCTGCACTGCGCCTATTGCCAGAACTGGGTGACCTCGCAGGCACTGCGCGATCCTTCAGCGGTCTCGCCTCCGCTTGATGCCACGCCCGAAGCGCTCGTCGCCGACGCACTCGCGCAAGGTGCGCAAGTCCTGGTCAGCACCTACAACGAGCCGCTGATCACCGCCGAGTGGGCCGTGGTTATTTTCAAAGAAGCCAAGGCCGCCGGTCTCGTCACGGGATTCGTCTCGAACGGCAACGGTACGCCGCAGGTGCTCGAATACATTCGCCCGTGGGTTGATCTCTACAAAGTCGACCTCAAGAGTTTCGATGACCGCCATTACCGCCAGCTTGGCGGCCGCATCGAGCCGATCCTCGACACCATTCGCAGCCTGCACTCCATGGGCATTTGGCTTGAGATCGTCACCTTGCTAATCCCTGGCTTCAACGATTCGGACGACGAACTCCGCCGCCTTACCGAATTCGTGGCCTCGATCTCGCCCGACATTCCATGGCATGTGACAGCCTTCCACCAGGACTACAAGATGAACGACCCGGCCAACACGCGCCCGCAGGATTTGATGCGCGCGGCAAAGATCGGCCGCGAGTCTGGTTTGCACTTCGTGTATACAGGCAATCTTCCGGGACGGGTCGGGGACTCGGAGAACACGCGCTGCCCGCGATGTTCCGAGCTGCTCATCGAGCGCTACGGATATCTCGTGGAAGACTACCGGCTAACTGCCGACGGCTCCTGCCCCAAATGCCATGCCCAAATCCCGGGTCGTTGGGCGCCGGCATTTCGCGGTCAGATCACTGACACACCTTTCTTGCCACATCGGCGCTCGCCATTGGTTACAATCCACGCGCGAGTTGATCGTTAGCCACCGGAAGGTGCTTTCGAAGGCTCGTGACATCAGTAATATTCTGAGCCCTCTCTTTCCTATCTACAATGACAAACACATACGCCTTGCTACATGCGTAACTTTCATCTCGCTGAGCCTGACATCACTCGCGCAGTCCAGCGCTCCCGCGAACGATTTTGCTATCACGCTCGAGCGACGCAGTTGCCTTGGTAACTGTCCCGACTACGAGGTAACAATTCTCGCCAACGGTTCGGTCCGATACGAAGGCCGTTGGTATGTGAGAGTCAAAGGCATACGTCAAACTGTTATTCCGGTATCGACCGTTCAAGAGCTGGCTCAAGAAGTTCGAGACAAGAACTTCTTCCAATGGCAGGAGAAGAAGTTCATCTGCATTGACTACCCAGAGGTGCACATCACGGCCATTTCCGAAGGCCGACGCAAGCATGTGTTAGAAGGATGCAACACGCCAGGGAAAGTTCTCAAGCTAGCCGATGAAATCGATAGGATTTCGGGTGCCTATGCTTGGGTGGGACACAGCAAGCAACCTTGAGGATCAGACTGCCTCTAGAAGCTGGCCCCGCGAACGAGCCGCCCTTCGGGTGGCGCAGCGCGTCAGCTCTGCGTTTACTCGCTCTTCCGTCAACCGCTTTAGCCTTTGAGGTCAACAGCCCACCAGCCTCTAGTACACTCTTCCTTAATCCAAATGCGGAAGCTCTTGATCCTCATAACTCTGTTCTCGCTCCCCGCGTGCTCCCCGCGCGACTATCTCACCCGGCGTCTCGCAACTGCGCTTATTGCCGGCTCCGACGCGTTCTCAACACCACAGCAATTCTGGCTGCGCACCGGCCTCGTCTCAAACAAGGAATACTCATCACCCGAATACCTTGTTCTGCAGCGTCGTGGATGGATCTCCGCGACCAACGCTCCATGCCCCGCTGAGCTCACGCCGCCGCCGTGCTGGGACGTCACGCTCACCCCGCTTGGCGTCGACGCCTTCCATGACTTCACCAAGTCAGGCGACACAGGCAAGCAATCGTTCACAGTGCCGATCGCCCGCCGCGAATTGATCGCCATTACGGGCATCAGCTCGAACGGCACTCTTGCCGACGTTGAGTTCACCTGGCAGTGGGTGCCCACCAGCGAAGTCGGCTCCGCCCTCTCCGCCGGCAACCTGCAATACAAGTCGAGCGTTGGCTTGAAAAAATACGACGACGGCTGGCGCCTGCTCGACGCCACCGGCGCGAAAACGAACCAAACCCTGGAAGATGCCCTCAGGAACGCCGGGCCAACCACATAAGGTCGTGCAAGGACTGACGCCCGCGTCTGTCTAAGCCAAGCTGAGCTCGGCTGGTGTTCAAACGCTAGACAAAGCCTCGGGGTGTCCCAGTTTGTCGTGCTCTACGCGACGCTCACCACTCATCAATGAAACTTCTCCCCGCGCCGCATCATTTCCAGAATGGTCTCCAGCCTCCGCGCGCGCGTCTCCGGCTTCTTCGCGGTCTGCAGCCGGTACGCAATGGCATACGTGTTCGCCTTATTGAGCGACTCAAAGAATGCCAACGCCTTTTTGTCCTTCCGCAGGGCGACCAGAAAATCGTCCGGCACACTAGCTTTGCTGGGCGAGTCGTAGGCCGCTGTCCATCGGCCATCCTTCTTGGCCACGTCAATCTCAGCCTGTCCCGCCGCCTTCATGCGCTTTGCAGCGATCAGCCGCTCCGCGTGCTGGGTATTGCGCTTCGACCACCCGCTCCTGGCGCGTCGTGGCGTAAATCGCTGCCGCCACGAAACCGCGTCGTGCGTTTGCTTCTGCCCGTCGATCCATCCATAACAAAGCGCCTCATCGAGTGCTTCGGCATAGGTAATCGATGGCTCTTCAGAGTCCTTCTTGAAAATTTGCAGCCAAATGCCCGCGGACTTGCGATGGTTCACCGCGAGCCACTTGCGAAAATCGGAAGCCGTACGGAAGCTAAGGACTTCGTTCATAAGGTACCCGTTCCATCACTGTGAAATGATAGCGGCCACGGTGGCTCAAAGAAATCTCTTGCGAGAGCAATTCCGATCAAGTCGCCAAAACTCCATCCGGCTATAACGTCTGGGTGCCCGTGAGTATCCGCAACAATCCGGTCGGGAAAGTGCTTTGGTATATCGAGAGCCATTTTACGGAAGACATCGCGCTCGAAGATATCGCGACAGTGGCTGGCGTATCCCGCTACCACCTGTCGCGGGCGTTCGGCTTCGCGATGCGGTCTTCTATTGCCCGTTATGTGCGTGGCCGCCGCCTTACTGAGGCTGCGCGCACTCTGGCGAATGGCGCTCCCGATATCCTCACGGTGGCGCTCGACGTGGGGTACGGCTCTCACGAGGCATTTAGCCGTGCGTTTCGCGATCAGTTCGGGATCGCTCCTGAGGCGGTTCGCGCACAACACACTGTTAAAAACATTCAACTCGTGGAGGCGATCAAAATGGAAGAAACTATGATTCTATGATTCAACTCGAACCGCCGACGTTTGTGACCGGCAAACCACTGCTGATAGCAGGGCTCAAGGAGCGTTACACCGAAGAGTCCAGCGCTGGCATTCCCGCGCAGTGGCAGCGCTTTCAGCCCTATCTAGGCAACATCCCCAGGCAGATTGGTCGGGTCGCCTATGGCGTGGTCTGCAATGCCGACGAAGCCGGCACCATGGAATACATTTGCGGCGTCGAGGTCTCGGATTTTTCGTCGCTCCCGTCTGAGTTAGCCCGCTTGCGAATACCAGAACAGAGGTATGCGGTATTTAAGCATTGCAATCATATCTCGCGGATTCGAAGCACATGGCACACCATTTTCAGTGAATGGATACCAAACTCAGGATACGAAGTGGTCGATGCCCCCGACTTCGAGCGCTACGACGAGAACTTCGATCCGCGAACGGGGACCGGTGGGCTTGAGATCTGGGTGCCAATCCGAAAGAAGTGAGTGGAAGTTGCTGGATTCGTTGGAGACTGGTTGGTCGAATGGCGTGGGCGCTCTGTTCTTATCCGAAGCGCAACCCGCTGAGATGGGACGCATCCACGCCCTTCGTCGCAACCAGTACCTGGAATGTTTCGCCCATCCCCATGGGCGTCACGAGATGCTTGAGTTGCAACGCGACCTTCGCGCGCTCTTGCGGCACCCGGCAGTCCTCGAAGGCGTCCGCGAACTCGTTGGCCTCGCCAATTCCCATTAGAAACTGTGACTGGGTGCGAAGTTTTTCGGTTCGCATTCCGTGGTCGCGGGCGGCGGCGGCCAGAGCCGTGAAGTTCACGTGCGCCGTGATGTCCTGCTCGCCCGGAGCTTCGTACGGGTTTGTGCCCGCGGAGTGCTGGCGGTAGGTCATGACTGTGCCGCGGTGCCGGCCGGCGAGTAACTCTTCGCGCGTGTAGCCGTAGTCGACGGCTACGAAGTAACCGCGGTCCATGCCGGAGGCGATCTGCCCCATCAGTTGCTGCGCTGCGAGTGTTGCTTCCACGCGCTCGTGCTCTTCAGGATGCACGCCGTACCCGTCCAGAAACTCCAATTGGTCGGGCGACGCAGCGGACCATAGTTCGGTGAATCGCCCGCCCTGTGCGTCGATGCGAAGGGAACCGCGCGAGCTTAAGATTTCTACCGGTAGTGCGTCGAAGAACTCGTTCGCGAAGATGATGCTGGCGCTTCGCGCGACCGTAGCCAGATCGGTCGAGTGGTCAGGAATAACAGCTTTCCCTTCTTTCGTGTATCGTGAAACGATACTCTGCAGCCGAGTTCTGAGCGCCGGAGACCGTTCCCACAACACGTAACGGAGTGCACGGAAGAAAGCCGGGAACTTCTTTTCCGACCACGCCAGCACGTCCTGTGCAAACAGGCCCCGCCCCGGCCCCAATTCCAGCAACTCGATCTCAGATGGCGACCCGAGCGTCCTCCACATTTCTTCGAACTGGCGCACCAGCAGCCTGCCAAACACCGCGTGCACGTCGCTCGAAGTATAGAAGTCGCCGGCCTTTCCGAACTTTTCTTGCGATCGCGAGTAATACCCGAGCTCCGGATCGTAAAGGCACAGCTCCATGTAGCGTGAGAAGGGAATCGGGCAGCGCTGTTGGATTTCCTGCTCGATCTTACGCCGTAGGGTCACAAACCGCCCTCGCGGCGCGCGTCATTCGCGCGCAGCGTGCGGTCTTGCGGCGTGCGCACAAACATTTCGATCAGATAGTCGTGCAGCGCGTCATAAAGCTGGCGCTGAAACTGCCACTCGAACTGAGAATGATCAAGATCCCGCGGATGAAGTTCGAGCACATAGGTGTGGACGTAGGGGCTGCTATCCGGTTGGGTCGCCGCAGCCGCGCCCTTGGGGTGAATTTGAATTTCAACCCCGTCCCCTTTTGGGTGAGCCAAGAACTCAAACAGTGGATGCTCATACAGTCGCAACTGCTCCTGCACCCGGTGAAGTCTGATGTTACTTTCGTCGACCATAGCAAAACATTGTACTGGCCTGAAGTACGAGCAGGGTACGAGCGAAGAACTTAAAGCTAAGAGCTGACAGCTGAGAGCCGCCTCACGCAGCCAGCTTTGCTTGTATCTCGTCCGGCAAACCGTAGATCAGGACATTGATGCTGGTCTGTTCCGCTTCTTCCTTTACACTATGGAGTTTGCATTCCAATTCTCAATCATCGATGAAGCATTGGGTGGAAGAGGTTCGCTCGGGTGATCCTCGCGCGCTGGCGCGCGCGATCAGCGCGGTTGAGAACCGTGCAACCGGATGGGCGGAGCTGCTTAAGGCTTTGTTTCCGCATAGTGGCACGGCGCGCATTCTAGGCCTCACCGGCGCGCCCGGCGCAGGCAAGAGCACGCTGGTTGATCAGCTTGCCAAGCATTACCGCAGGACAGGCAAGACGCTGGGCATCGTAGCAGTCGATCCCACAAGCCCCTATACCGGGGGCGCGATACTTGGGGATCGCATTCGCATGCAAGACCATCATTCAGACCCAGGTATCTACATTCGCAGCATGGCCACGCGCGGATCGCTCGGCGGCCTGGCGCGCACGACCGCCGATGTAGCCACGCTGCTCGATGCATCGGGCCGCGATCTGATCATGATCGAGACGGTGGGCGTGGGCCAGGATGAAGTCGACATCGTGCGGCTCGCAGACGTCACGATCGTCATCCTTGTCCCCGGCATGGGCGATGATGTGCAGACCATCAAGGCAGGCATCATGGAGATCGCGGACATCTTTGTGATCAATAAGAGTGATCGTGACGGCGCAGAGCGCGTAGAGCGAGAGATCCGCTCGCTGCAGTCGCTCGCCACACGCCACGATGGCTGGACGCCTCCGATCGTGAAAACAGTGGCGAGCGAAGGAAAGGGCGTTGCCGAACTGGCTGACGCGATCACGGAGTACGAGGCCTACCTCACGCAGAAAAATCTGGCGCAGCAGCGCAGCGCAGAGAACTGGAAAGCGCGGCTGGTGGAGATGGTCCGCGATGCGATGCTCGACAAGGCGCGGGCCCAGTTCGGTGATGGACAGGTCGAACGCTACGCGGCTGAGATTGCCGAGCACAAGCGAGACCCTTACACGCTGGTGGAAGAGATTGTTGGTGGGGCGCGCCCCGACCAGACGCGACCCGGAAAGGCAGGGCGATGATGTTCAGCATCGATCACCTGGGTGTTGCAGTGAAGTCATTGGCGAGCGCGAAGGGTATCTACGAGAAGCTTGGGCTGACGGTATCGGCCGAAGAAGTG
>Ga0210406_10004328_pt1 | contig 15247 bp, 16 predicted proteins | sample IncBWC30MmetaG_FD_155454 | JGI IMG/M metagenome (GOLD analysis project Ga0210406, IMG submission 155454) | Forest soil microbial communities from Barre Woods Harvard Forest LTER site, Petersham, Massachusetts, United States - Inc-BW-C-30-M | ecosystem: Environmental > Terrestrial > Soil >... | reverse complement strand
GCAACGGCTTCTACTGCGAGGGGGAAATCCTGCCTTCGCCAACGCTGTGTTCGGTCAACCGCTGATTCGGGAGTCAAACGCCTGGCCGCTCGACGGTTTATAAGGGATTAGCCCTGAGCATCGGACCCACTTTTACCGTCTGGATTGTCAGCAAACTGGAAACTAACCGGCGCAATGCAGTCTCCGATTGACAGGAACTGCTCTATTCGTAGCGTAACGCTTCGATAGGATGCAGGCGTGACGCACGAATTGCTGGGATCATGCCGCTGACCAATCCCACCAGCGCGAGGATTGCGGTAGAAACCAATACGCTGACTGGTGAAATCATGAGTCGAATGTCACCGGCTTCTCCGTGCTGGGCTAGTGCACTGTAGAAAGTGAGAGTCCCCACAGAGAACGAAATGATGTAGGCAAGCACGATCCCGAAAATGCCGCCCAAAAAGGTAATCGCGAGCGCTTCGGATAAGAACTGCACAAGGATGTCGAAGCGGCGAGCACCTAGCGCCTTCTCCACCCCGATCTCGCGCGTTCGCTGGGTCACGCTCACCAGCATGATATTCATGAGTCCCACGCCGCCAATTCCAAGAGTCAGGGTTCCAATAAAGGCAAGCATGACCTGGAGCGCAATGGTGATGATCCGAAATTGCGAAAGTTGATCCATCATGCTGAAAACGAATAGAGCTCGCTTATCGTCGGAACGGAAATTGTGTTGCGCTGCCAGCGTTTTGCGAACCGAAGTCTCGACGCCTCCATAGTTGTAGCCGAGAAAATCCAACCAGATCATGTCGATGTAGTAGGTGCTACGGAAGTCGCTCATGGTGGAAAAGGGAACATAAACGACGCGGTTGATACTGTTCTCAGTACCCTGCTGGGGTCTGGGCTTCAGCACGCCAATTACTTCGTAAGGAATCCCGCTGATACGAACCGTCCCGCCCAGCGGAAAACGGCCGGAAAAGAGCTTCTCCTTGGATTCTGAGCCCAGCACACAGACACGCGCACGCAGTTTCAGATCTTCGGCACTGTAGAAACGGCCGAGACCCAACTGCAGGTTCTGAATTTCCTGGAGCGCGGAATTGCCGCCGTGAATGCTCCAGGTATAGGAACGCCCCTCATAGCTGACGGGTGCATCCAAAAACGATTCGGGAGAGATGCGAGTTACTTCCGGCACATTTAGCACGACACGATCAATGTCATCGCTGGTCAAGCGGATACTCGCGCCGGCTTTGGTGCCTCCGGCCTGCATCGACGTACGCCCGCCCGCGATGCCCATTGCCGACATGCTGGCATAGCTCCTGAATATGTTGACGATGGCGGTTGAGAAACCCGTACCATAGGCCAGCAACAACACTACAGTGGCGATGCCCCAGGCCATGCCCAGCATGGTAAGCGCGGTGCGCTGGCGGTTGTGCCTGAGCGACCGATACGCTTCTGAGAAAACGTCTTTCGCCTGGATCATTCGTTACTCCTGACGAAGAGCTTCGACAGGCTGGAGCAAGGCCGCGCGCCGCGCGGGATAAAGTCCGGCGACAATTCCAGCCAGGGCAAGGCTGGTCATGGCGAGGATAGCAGTCGCCGGGTAAATGTGCGGCAATTCGAATCCCTCAATGGCCGGCAGAAGTTCAAATAGCTTGGTGGCGACGTAGGCTGCGCCCACGCCAAAGGCGCCGCTGATTCCAGTAAGCATCAAGCCTTCGAGAAAGAACTGCGACAGGATGTTGCGTCTGGTAGCGCCCAGCGCTTTGCGAAGGCCGATCTCCCGGGTGCGCTCGGTAACCGACACCAGCATGATGTTGATCACTCCGATGGCGCCCAGACCGAGTGTCACCAAACCGACGGCCCCCAGGAACATATCCATAGCATCAGAGATTTTGCCGACCATCTCGGCGCTGGCGATCGAGTCCCAATCGTCAAAGGCGTCGGGCGTCTCGGGATCAAAGTTATGGTTTCTAGCAACGATCCTTCGCACAGCCTGCTTAGCCTGGGTGTGCTTCTCCCGCGTGATCGGCTGGTAGATTACATACTTGATCGCTTTTGCATTGCCTTCTCCCTGCATCGGGAAGTAGGTAGCCATGGTGGTGTAAGGCATGATCAGGCGCATGTTCTGGTCGGCGTTGTTTCCGTGACCGATTTTCTGCATGGTCCCAACCACCTCGAACGGCACACCATTGATCATGATTGTGCTGCCGACGGCAGGCCGGCCAGGAAACAAGATACGGACAAATTCGGTGCCGATTACGCAGACCGAGCGACGCTGGAGTTCGTCGGTCCAATTCAAAGAGCGACCTTGACCGATGGGCTGGTAACGAATGCCAGTGAACTGTGGCTCGGCGCCATCGACGTAACCGTTGCTGCTGCCGTACGCGCTGACTAAGCGAAGGTCGCCACGATAGATGACCGGCGTGGCATTGCGGACGAAACGCGAGTTACGAATATCCAGATAGTCCTGGTAGTTGAGGTAGTACTGGCGAGAGGAAAGCTGGCTGCCACCAACGGCCGGCACGCGTCCGTTGTAAATCTGCATGAAGTCTTCGCCGAAGCTGGCCATGTTCCTGGCGGTTCCCGCGCGAAAACCCTCACCTAATCCAACCAAGAGCAGCAGCGATCCCACGCCCCAGGCGATCCCAAACATCGTGAGGAAGGAGCGGAGTTTGTGCGTCCACATGGCGCGCAACACCTCGCCGAAGCTGGCGACGAACCGCCCCATAGTCAAAGCTACGCACATTATGCCAGCAACGTTCCTATGTATTTGGATTTTTTCGCGGGCGGCTGTCCCGTTTCGGGAAGCTTTGATGCCCGCTCCGACGCCGACTCGCATGGTTTGGCAAAAATCGCCAGTTTACTCATTGATCTGGCAGTGGGGCTTGTGAGTGAAGTCGCTGGCTGACCGACCTATGGAGTGGGCGCTTGCATCCAGAACGTGGGGTCGCCCGCGGCGAATTCCTTCGAGACGTGCGACATCTCCGGATGGATGGCATAGAGATTGGTTTCGCTGGAACTGGTTGCGGCCAGCGGGGCGAGTACTTGGGTGGCGTTCGATAGTCCCTGATCGACGCCTTGCATCGACCGCATGGGTTCGAGAAAGAAAAAAGTCAGATCGGACAGGCCAGCGTTCACCTGGTAAACCGCCCAAGATTCCGTTGGCGTTGGGTTAGTCGGCCGATTGTTCTTCAGCGCATTTACAAAATCACCCTCGCGCTCCGGGCGAACCTGCACTATGCGAACCCGAAGATAGCGCGCCTTGGCCAGATTCAGCGTGCTCGCATTGACGCTGAGATCATCGCGCAGGACGGCCGTCACGGTACGCGAGTTGGCGATGAGATCTTCGATCTGCTGCTGCGACTGCGAGAGGTCAGGATGCGTGCCGTAGATTTGTGCGAGCACGGCGCCCGCCTTGTCAATCTCGGCAAAAGAATTCGCGGGATCGACGAACAGTGCTTGCGGTGGGCCGGTGAGCGACTCAAGTTCGATCCACGAAATTGGAGCGGCCAGTCGGTCGAAGCTGCCCGCGATATCTCTCTCGAGCGCCTGGCGAGTGCCCCCCTTGCCCGGAAGAAATTGCTGATAGACGAGAAGCAGAGCCTTGGGCGCGGCCGCGGGGTTCGGCGTGGGGGCGGCCGTTTGCGGCCACAACGGGGTCACCAGCAAGACGGTGGCGATTGCCAGGGTGCGTTTCAACATTGATCTCTCCGGAGGGGAGCATGGTATCGCAAACTTACCCACGTGCTCGGGATCGTTCTGATCGCCGAGCTAGATTTCTTCGTGCCTGAACAAGATGGCTGGCTGGCCTTTGTAGGTAGAACGCTGAAACTCGCGGAAGCCGTGACGCTCGGCGAGGCGAATAGACGGGCCGTTCTCGGGAGCAATCAGGCAGACCGGACGCTTCGGAGCGAAGCGCGGTTTGCCCCACGCAAGGGCCGTTCGAACCGCTTCACTCGCGTAGCCCTTGCCGTGCACGGACGGTGAAAAAATCCATCCCATTTCGGGTAAACCTCGAAACGAAGGCTCGAGGTCGCGCTTGAAGTCGCCGAATCCCATTTCTCCGACGAATAAACCGGAGGCTTTCTCCTCGACAACCCAGTAGCCGAAACCTAGTAAAGACCAGTGTCCGGGGCTGCGCAGAAAACGCGTCCAGACATCTTCTTCAGCGAGCGGGTGGCCGGTGGTGTGGCGCGTGACCCGTTCATCGGCCCACATGGCGCAGCAGGCCGCGAAGTCTTCCAGGCGATGCGCGCGCAAGCGGAGCCGCTCGGTGTCGAGAATCGGGACGTTGGGAGGAGATGGGGCGAGAGTCAGCATCGCAGGTTATTGTGCATGCGGCGAGGTAATGGATCAATCGAGGCGCGGGCCTTTCAGGTCAGATCGGCGGCGTCACGGGCATAAACAAAATGTGGAAGGTCTCAGTATTTGCGCAAAACACCGATGACCTTGCCCTGAATATCCACTGAAGCAGCGGGCACGATGATCGGTTTCATGGCGGCGTTCGAAGGCTGGAGGCGAATGTGGTCGCCTTCGCGGTAGAAACGTTTCAAGGTCGCGTCGGCGCCATCGACCAGTGCCACCACGATCTCTCCGTTGTGCGCAACCTTCGAGCGCTCGACCAGCACGTAGTCCCCATCGAGTATGTGTTCGTCCTGCATCGACTCGCCGCGCACTTCCAGCACGAAGACTTCTTTCGAGCGAACGAAGTCCGCAAGCGAGATGGTGTTGGCGTCACGCTGCTCGATCGCTTCAATAGGCTGGCCGGCGGCGATCCGCCCCAGGATCGGCAGCACCACGCCGGTATTCACGCTCATCGATTGTTTGAGCTTGCCTTTGGGCGGAAGGAGGTCGATCGAGCGGCTGCGATTGTAGTCACGCGTGAGTAGCGATTTTTTCTCCAGGTTTGTGATGTGCTTGTGCACGGTGGCCAGCGAATTCAGGCCCATGCCATCTTTGATTTCTTCGTAGGACGGGGAATAGGCATGCTCCGCGATAAAGCGGGAGATGAAGTCGTAGATCTCGCGTTGACGTCTTGTGATCGCCATGAGGCGATTCTGGGCGAATATAAAGCGAATGTCAAGAGCGAAGCAGGTTACATCTTGCACTCGGCTATGGCTGAGACGTGACGGATCTCAGAAACCGGTAGTAGAAATCGACGCCAGCGTAGAACGATTCCACGCCGAGGCGCTCGTCTTGGCCATGCGCACGCACGTCGTGCCGGTCAATGGCGGTGCCGCTGATTCCGTAGGTGGGCATCCCCGCCGCATTCGTGTACACGCCATCTGAAGCGCCGGTAGCCATACTGGGAATGACCGGCGTCCCCGGCCACATTTCTTTCACGATGCGTTCGAGGGGCTGAAATACGTCGGGACGCAGCGGCGGTGGGGCAAACGACTGCACATTCGGTCCGTAATCGGTGACGCCGCCGATGGCACCGACGTAGCGCACCGCCATTTTGGGATCGGCGAGAATCTCAACAAGCTTCAGCCGAACGTCTTCAGAAGAGTGTCCGGGTGCGATGCGGCAGTTCACGTTGGCGCGCGCCATCTGCGGCAACGCGTTGTTGGCGTGGCCGGCATCGAGGCGGGTAGCGACACAGGTAGTGCGCATCGTCGAGTGGTCGATCGGATCTTTCGACAAGCGCTCGACTGCCGCTGGATCGGGCGGCGTCTTGAGCAGAGCTTTCATGTCGACGGCGCGCTGCCCGGTTTCGATCTGCGACATGCGCTCGTAATAGGCGCGGGTCACGTTGTTGAGATCGACCGGGAATTCGTAGTGCTCGAGGCGCACAAGACCGTTGGCGAGATGATAGATGGCGTTGTCGGGCGTTGGGATGGAACTGTGTCCGCCGGGATTGGTCACGCTGAGCTGGTAATCGGCGTAGAGCTTTTCGGTGGCATCTACTTCCATCATCACCAGCTTGCCGTTGTCTGTGGTGATGCCGCCGCCGTCAGGATTGAGCACGAACTCGGCATCAATCAAATCGCGGTGATTCTTAAGGAGCCAGTCAACACCGTTTGAAGAGCCGCCTTCCTCGTCGGCGGTTAACGCCAGGATGATGTCGCGGTCGGGCTGGTAACCGTCCTTCTTCATGCGGATCAGGGTTGTGACCAGGATGGCGTCGCCATCTTTCATGTCCTGCGTGCCGCGGCCGTAGTAGAGGCCATCTTTCTCGATGAACTGAAAGGGATCGGTGGTCCAGTCTTCGCGGCGGGCCTCGACCACGTCGAGGTGGCCGATGAGAAGCACGGGCTTGTGCTTGCCGGTACCGTGGAGGCGCACGACCATATTCTTCTTGCGATCATTGGGCCCAAGAATCTGGATATCGCTGGCAGGGAAGCCGGCGTCGCGAAAGCGTTTGGCCATGGCCTCTGCCGCGGTGGTCACGTTGCCGACTGAATCGGTGGTATTGATCTCGATCAGCTCCTTGAAAATGTCGTGAGAGAGTTTGCGGGTCGCTGGATCGAGTTGCCCAGAGGCAAAGACGGGGAGAACGAGGGCTAGGGCGGTGCAAAGAATTGTGCGCTGGATCAAGGCCGTGGGCTCCGGGGACCTGGGCTGGGACAGAGTGTTCTAAGCTACCAGAGGCAGAGCTGTCCGGAATATTTTTTCTGATTTTTCTTGGCTGATTGGGAAAGGTGTCGAGTCCGATTAAGTCGCGATCTTCCAACGGGTTTGCCGCGGGCTTGTGCTCTGAACGCTCGGCAGGTCGCGCGATAGATTGATAAACTTCGATTTTTGTGCTTGCGAAAAAAAGTAAGTCATGGCAAAGTCACAACATCCTTCACGAAAGGACGCTCGCATGGCGAAAGAAAGCACAACCCAACACGTGCCGCAGTTGCCAAGCCGATCGATTAACGATCGACTTTGTTACCGGGCGTCTTTTATGCGCGTCAGTAAGTAACTTCCCCAGACGCCGTAGACGCTAGCACGTACAACCATAACTTTGCTGGGTGGCGTAGGCCGCGGTTCCTTCTCTGACAACGAACCACCGCTGCCGGTTATTCCCCCAGCCCTAACTTCGCAGGGTCAGTGGTGAAGGCTACGGCTACTTCTGGTAAGCCGTAAGGCGAGGAGGTTCGAAGCCTCCCGGGCGAAAGTCCGAGTCCGTGGCCGCATGTTCCCTGACCAGATTTCTAAAGCTTGGCGCGGGCAAAATGGCCCGCGCCCTGAGGGCGCGGTGTGTCTATCTGCCGCATACGATTCGCCGGTGGTGAAAGGGAAGAGATACTTCGCTCAAAACGAATGGCGCGCAGGGTCGCGAGCCCTGCCGGGGTGCAGAACTTGCGGGACGGAGGCGTAGCCTCGAAACACCAGGTACCGCAAGTGAGACGGCCCCGAGTCGACTCTTCTCGAGAGTTCCCCGGCGAGTAAGGACTGGCGATAAGTCGGTCGATAGCCCGCTTGGAACTAAGTGAGTGGATTGCAGGTGGCCGCAGGTGATGCTGAGAAAGGAGGCAAGATGCCTGGGATTTTTGTCTGGCTTTTGGTCGCTGCCGTGATTCGCGCGATTCGATCGGCAGGCGCGCAGCGCGAGGTGCCTACGAAGCCCCTGTGCATCGATTGCGCCTCTGCACACGTGCAGTATGCCGCGAATGGCAAGCGGGCGATCTCGTGCACCTTCGGCGGCGGAGTGCGTCCGGTTGGGATGGATGTTTTGTATTGTACCGACTACTGCAACCGGAATGCTCCGCGGCGTGTGGTGACCATTGGGTTTGCTCGTGAGAGCAACCCAGCAGATATGGCCGAGGCTGCCAGCGCGCCTTGAACCGGGAGTTGGTCGCGCAACGAGTAGGGCAACTCCCGCTAGGGGAATTCGAATTCAGCCGATCGTGAAGCGAGATTCCTTCCCAACAATAACTCCAGCTTCGTGCTGGTTAAAAACGTAACAAGCATATGTGGCAATTACTAAAGCAGATGTTTGGCGGGCAGAACCAGTTCACCACGGGTGGATTGACGCTCATGATCGTGGGAGGCATTGGCGTCTATCTCCGCGCCATTCCGCTCAGGATCTGGTACTGGATCGTCGATCAGACCACGATGGAGATCACGGTTAAGGACGACGACAGGGCCTTCGTCTGGGTGAAGGAGTGGTTTCTGGATCAGAAGTTCTTGAAGCGTCTGCGCCGCGTCGATCTCGACACGACTCTACGTGGAGCGCGCGTTGCGCTGATTCCAGCGCCGGGCAGTCATTGGTCCTGGCATGCGGGCCGCCCATTCAAGGTCTACTTTTACCGAAGCGCTGAAGCCAAGGGAGGATACACGCAGCGCAGAATGGAATCGCTGACCTTTTGTACGGCTGGGCGTAAGCAAGCCTTCCTGCAGGAGTTTGTCGATGGCATCGTCCAGAGCCACCAGAGGCGCGAAGTGGCGCATTCGTGGCTCTACATCTACGACGATGGATGGTACCAATCGCAGGGCTACACGCCTCGCTGCCTGGAGTCAGTAATTCTGCAGCCGGGCGACAAGGAGCGTTTGGTCGCGGACATCGCCAAGTTCAGGAGTTCGCGTGCACGTTATCGCAAGCTGGGCGTGCCGTATCACCGAGGCTACTTACTTTACGGGCCGCCGGGTACAGGCAAGACGTCGCTGGTGTCGGCGATTGCGGATCGCTTTGCGATGTCGCTGTATGCGGTGAACCTGACTGCATTCAATGACCGCTCGCTGAGCAGTGCGATCAACGATGTTCCTCCGAACTCGGTGGTTTTGTTCGAGGACATCGATTGCATGAAGACCGGGGAAGCTCGCGCCGGAGTAGATACGCGGGCGGAGAACAAGGACGCTAAGCCGGGGGAGAAAGAAAATACGCCGGCGGGGTTCAACGTGACGCTGTCGGGTCTGCTGAATGTTCTCGATGGTTTCCATGCGCCGGAGAACGTGTTGTTCATGATGACCAGCAACCGCATCGACGCGCTAGAACCGGCTTTGCTTCGTCCCGGGCGCATCGATTATCGGCTCTATCTGGGCGAGGCGACGCGAGGGCAGAAGGTCGAGTTGTACCAGCGATTCTTTTCGCTGGCGTCGGAGATCGACGCAGAATTGTTCGTGGCAACACAGCGCGACGCGGCGACGATGGCCGAGTTCCAGGGACTGTTGTTGAGAATGGAACAAGAAGCCGAGACCGCGGCAGAGCCGGCAGAATTGCTAGCGTGACTTGGCGGAGCTCTTACCGCCATCAGCAGGCAGCGAGAAACCGATTCGCCTGCCGGTGGCGGGCAAAGGCTCCATCAGTTCGCGAATTGCTTCGATCAGGCCCTGAATATTTGCGTCATGATTTTCGACGCGGCCTTCGAGTTCGTCGAGTTTTGTAAGGATTTCGTGGTTCGTGGCAAGGGCTTCGCGCATACGCACAAAAGCGCGCACGACGAAGATGCTCATTTCGACCGCGCGCTCGGAATTCAGCACCGAGGCGGCCATGATGGCACCGTGTTCGGTGAAAGCGTAAGGCAGATAGCGGCGGCCGCCACGGGACGGCTTTGAGGTCGCAATCTGCGACCTCAAAGCTGAGTCCTCTTTACTGGTGAGGTGGATGACAAAGTCGCGAGGGAAGCGCGCTGCGTTGCGTTTGACTTGCTGGTTCAGCCGCTTTAGTTCGACACGGTAGAGCTGAGCCAAGTCAGAATCGAGAATGACTCGCAGACCGCGAATAGTGTGGATCTTCGACTCGACGCGCTTCGTGATAACCGTTAGCTGCTTGCTCATAGGCTTTTTTGAGGTCACAATTTGCAACCTCAAACCTGGGAGATCTTGAGGTGGAAAATTGTGACTTCAAGATGGCGAATAGCCGCCAAAGATGCAGTATAGCCCCTGTTGCAGCGGCCCAAGAATCGCAAGTGCAGGGATCTTCCAGGCGCGTGCCAAAGAGGGAATTATGAACGACGCAACTTACGACGCAATCAAGCCCGATACCGGAGTCCTGATCAAGGCCTGGACCAAGGGTGTGCCGCTCGAAGATGCGGCCCGCGCGCAGCTGCTCAATGTCGCGCGGCTGCCGTTCATTTACAAGTGGGTGGCGGCCATGCCCGACGTGCACTGGGGTATCGGTGCGACCGTGGGCAGCGTGATTCCGACCAAGGGCGCGATCATTCCCGCGGCGGTTGGTGTGGATATTGGTTGCGGCATGATGGCTGTGCGCACGTCGGTGCATGCGAACCAGTTGCCAGATAACCTGTACGGCATGCGCACGGCAATTGAGGCCGCAGTGCCGCACGGTCGGACAGATAACGGTGGCCAGAACGATCGCGGTGCGTGGCGCAGTCCGCCTCCGCGTCACGAAGAGGTTTGGGGCAAGTTGCACGCGGGATACGAGGAGATCGTCACCAAGTATCCGAAGATCGCGCACCCGAACCGTGCGAATCATCTCGGGACGCTGGGCACCGGCAACCACTTCATCGAGGTATGTCTCGACGAAGCGGAGCAGGTGTGGTTCCTGTTGCACTCGGGCTCGCGCGGCTTGGGCAACCGGTTTGGCACGTTCTTCATCGAGCTGGCGAAGCAGGATATGCGCCAGTGGATGATCAACCTGCCGGATCAGGATCTCGCTTACCTGCCGCAGGGCACGGAGCACTTTGACGATTACGTCAAGGCCGTGCACTGGGCGCAGGACTACGCGCTCGCGAATCGCGAGTTGATGATGGAAAACATCATTGCGGCGGTGCGCGCGAGCGGTGAGGTGCCGCCCTTCCGGGCCGATATGGAAGTGGTGAGTTGCCACCACAACTACGTCGCGTGGGAGAACCACTACGGGCAGAACGTGCTCATTACGCGAAAGGGTGCGGTGCGCGCGCGCGAAGGCGACCTGGGAATTATTCCGGGGAGCATGGGAGCGCGTTCGTACATTGTGCGCGGCAAGGGCAATCAGGAGAGCTTCACGAGTTGCAGTCATGGAGCCGGGCGAGCCATGTCGCGTGGCGAAGCCAAGCGCCGCTTCACCGTGGCGGACCACATCCAGGCGACCGCGGGCGTGGAATGCCGTAAGGACGCGGACGTGATCGACGAGACGCCGATGGCGTACAAGTCGATCGACGCGGTGATGGAAGCGCAGAAGGACCTGGTGGACATTGTGCATACGCTGCGCCAGGTTGTGTGCGTGAAGGGGTGAAATGTGGCGCGGACACTCTTGTCCGCGTCACTGCACCCGAATAGACGACCTTACTCCGGCTTTGAGCCGGTCAGAAGAAGCAACTATGCAAACGATCGTAATGAAAAAGGCGGCACTGCGCGAAGGGGAGTCGCTGTGCCGCGCGTGCTACTGGGCGCACATCCAGAAGGGATTTCGCGAGAGCGAGGAGGCACTCTTCTGCTGCTTTCGGCATGTTTCGCACGGTCCCATTCGAGGTGGCGGACTGCACGCACTTCAGCAACCGTACAGTGCCCTCGCGGCAGCAAATGGAGAACATCGCGCTGATCATCCCGACAGAGGCGGCGCGCAAGAGAGCCGGATTCCGAGGGAAGGGTTTCGCCGCGCGATCGCAAGCCCAAGTCGATGAGTCCAGCGAAGAGGATGAGGTCTCCATCGAAGATTGAGAATTCGCCGGTGGCGAAGACGACGGTTCCTTCGACGCGGACGATGCGGGTAACGAGAACATCCGCACGCACTGTCGTCGCTCATTTTCCCCGGCGATAGGACCTCAGGGGCTGAAGCCCCTCGTTTATTGGCTTGTTTCGGCACGGCTAAAGCCGTGCCCTTCCCGAATCAACTCGCAACCAACGGCTAGCAATCGACGGCTGGCAACTTGCAACTTGCAACTGAGGTGTAACTATGGCTCGACTGAACATTACGAAGCTTGCACATCTTGCTGGGCTGAAGACGCATGAGGGCGCGCCCGCGCGCTCCATCTCCCCCGAACTGCAACTGCGGCGTTCGGTGCTGGCCTGTCTCTTGTGGGAGAACCAGTTCTACGAGGACGGCGTCGAGATAGCCGGCCGCATCGCGGAACTCGTCCCGAAGGTGGATGCAGAGAAGGTCGCCGCGCTCGCCGTCGAAGGGCGAGAGCGGATGAAGCTGCGTCATGCGCCGCTGTTACTGGTGCGCGAGATGGCACGTCACAAAACACATCGCGGGCTGGTGGCGGAGACGCTTGAGCGCGTGATTCAGCGTGCTGATGAACTGACGGAGTTCGTGGCTATCTACTGGAAGGATGGCCGCGTGCCGTTGTCGGGGCAGGTGAAGAAGGGACTGGCGGCGGCGTTCCCGAAGTTCGATGAGTACCAGCTTGCCAAGTACGATCGCGGCGGGCCCATCAAGCTACGCGATGTCCTCTTTTTGTGTCACGCGAAGGCGCGTGACGACAAGCAGGGCGGCGTGTGGAAGAAGCTGGTCTGGGGCCGGCTCGCGACTCCCGATACGTGGGAAGTAGCGTTGTCGGCCGCAGGAGCACCCGAGGGTGCTGACAAGTCGCAAGACAAGCGCGCCGCTTGGGAGCGTCTGCTTGCGAAGGAAAAGTTGGGCGCACTCGCGCTACTCCGCAACCTGCGCAACTTCCGCGAGACGGGCGTGGACGAGGCGCTTGTCCTCGGGGCACTGCATGCGATGAACACCCAGCGTGTGTTGCCCTTCCGTTTTCTCGCGGCGACGCGGTATGCGCCGCAGTGGGAAGAGGCGCTCGAGCAGGCCATGCTCGCTTCGCTGGCGACGCAAGCCAACCTGCCGGGCAAGACTGCGTTGTTGATCGACATCTCGGGCTCGATGACGGCGCCGTTGTCGCGCCGTTCGGAGATGCAGCGCACCGATGCGGCCTACGGGTTGGCCGTCTTGCTGCGTGAGATCGCCGAGAAGAGCGCGGTGTACAGCTTCTCGGATGAACTCGTCGAAGTCCCCGCGCGTCGCGGCTTCGCACTGCGCGACGCGATCGATAAGAGTCAGCGCCACAACGGTACGTATCTCGGCAAGGCAGTGGAGGAGTTGCATCGCCGCGCCGAGCGCAATCGCAACGACCGCTACGACCGTCTGATCGTGATCACCGACGAGCAGGCGCATGACACGGTGCCGAGCCCGAAGGGCAAGGGCTATGTCATCAACGTGGCGAGTTACAAGAACGGCGTGGGCTATGGTAAGTGGACGCATATAGACGGCTGGAGCGAGGCGGTTGTCGAGTACGTTCGCGAACTGGAGACGGCGTCGGGCGAGTAGATGCAAATGCGGCCGAGGCAACTTGGTCGCATTTCTCTTCGCCCAGCACGTTTCACCATCACGCACTCAACGATCAAAGCCACAACGCGCACTTGTTATGTAGTGTGACATTTGTCAGATGACACGTGTCATGCGCGCTCAATGACGATCTGCACTGGTGCGCCTTCTCTCCTCCTGCGAACGTAGAACATCGCATGGCACACAAAGCAAGCGATCCAAACGAAGGAGAAGATTATGAAAGCTACGAATTTCGCAAACAACTTGGTTCTTGGAGTGGCGCTGGTTCTGGCGACAAACGCGTTCGCCACTGAGAAGGCATCGATGAAGTTGTTCGATCCAGCAGTGGTGGGCGGCGTGCAATTGGCACCCGGCGACTACAACGTCACGTGGGAAGGCACCGGCCCGAACGTGGAACTCAAAATTGCCAAGGGCAACAAGGTGGTGGCCACAGCGCCCGCGCAAACCATCGAACTGAAGAGCGTTCCGCCGTCCGACGGCACGACCACGAAAGCGAACGCGGAAGGCAAGACGGCAGTCTCTGAAATCTTCTTCCGTGGAAAGACGCGTGCGTTCGAGATCGCGCCCAGCGCTACGCCAACCCAATCGATTGCCCAGAGCAAGTAAATGAATCGCATGCGCTTTGCCGGGATAGTCCGAGGTTACGCTGAAACGCCGACGACTATCCCGGCACGGCAGACGGCCTAACGCAAACAGGATGAATGTTCTTCCGTAACTTGGAGATCTCTCCCCGGGTCCGTACCGTAGATGAGACGGATTCAGGAGGTTTGCCATGGGAATCGGACGAACATTTATCGGATGCGCCACCCTATTCGCGTTGTTCAGTGGGCTGGCAATTGCCGGCGACCACGGTCACGGGAAGCATGGAGATCGGGACGACGACAGCGGCCGCGCTTATTACTCGGATCACGACCGCGATCAAATGCACCGCTGGTATGAGCAACGCGAGGGTGATCACGACGATTTACCGCCAGGACTGGCTCGGCACGATCGCTTGCCTCCGGGACTTGAGAAGCAACTGCGGGTGAAGGGCACGCTGCCGCCAGGCCTGAGAAAGAAGATGTATCCGTGCCCGGAGGAAGTGGAACGCCAACTGCCGCCTCCGCCGCCCGGTTGCGAGCACACGGTGATTGGCGGGCACGTGGTTCTGGTCAATCGAAGCACTTATGTCGTGCTCGATATCATTCACTTTGAGCAGTGAGCCGGAAGTCTGTTACTGAACGGTCAGCGATGCCTGGCTGCTGGTACCGCCGCTGTCACATCCGAGATTGCCTGAGTTGCCGGCAGGCGTGCTGACCCACACCTTGTAGGTCCCCGTACCTTTAACGCTTGCCGGGCCAATGGTCGCTTTGATCGTGGTGCTGGCGGTGACGTCGGTTGCTACCTGCACGTTATTGATCTCGACAACGGATGCGCCCACGAAATGACTTCCCGTCAGATTCAACGTAAAAGTGGACTGGATTTCGGCTTCCGTAGCCGTCGTGGGGCTGATTGACGTGAGAACTGGCGTTGGCCGGGAACTGCCACAAAGCGGGTTAATCGCTGAGCAACCGGGTAGGCCGAGTGCAGCGACCATCAGAGCGGCGAGCGACCAGATGGCTGAACGCGACGGCATAAAGCAACTCCTGGGAGTAAGAATCGAGCATTTCAGGCCTGTCCCGGGTTTCTGCGGAAACGGCCCCTGAGAGAATTGCACCAAGCATCCCACTTCAAGGAGTGCACGTAAAGGTGCGAGTCTGCTGCGGGGTGACATTGGTAACGTTTCTAGCGTGCTTTGTGCTGGAGGCTGAGCTTTGAGCTTGCTATCTTCCGGCATACGGTTCCGGTGCGAAAGTGTATCTAAAACGGTCTATGACTCCGCTCTCTAACAACCCTCGACGCACGCTGCTTCTGTTTCTGGCGATGCTGACTTTCTCTGTTGGACGAAGCCAAGCTCAGAATGAAGATCCGCAGGCAACCAAGCTCATGGTGCTCGAACACTTGTGGAACGAAGCGCAGGTGCAACGCGACTCACGCGCGCTAGAGGGCATGATCGCCGATCACTTCATCGACACGGAGTACGATGGCGAAGTCAGCGACCGGCAGAAGTTTCTGGCGGATATTGCGAGCCCTGAATAT
>Ga0210406_10004327_pt1 | contig 15249 bp, 12 predicted proteins | sample IncBWC30MmetaG_FD_155454 | JGI IMG/M metagenome (GOLD analysis project Ga0210406, IMG submission 155454) | Forest soil microbial communities from Barre Woods Harvard Forest LTER site, Petersham, Massachusetts, United States - Inc-BW-C-30-M | ecosystem: Environmental > Terrestrial > Soil >... | reverse complement strand
TCGCGAGGGGCGAACACAGCAGCGCGCTTTCCGGTCGTTAGAACCAGTTAGCTATGGAGTTGTTCATGTTCGCAGAAGGCGACGACGCCGGTCACTGTTCCAACGGATTGACCGCGCAGAAGTTTCGGGAAGCCACCACCGCGGAGCGTGCGGCCTATCGAACATGGATGCGCGGGATCGTCGCATTCTACTGTGCGCTGCTGCTGGTAGCCGGGCTTTCGATTGCGGGTTATTCGAAGGCCGGCCTGACCCAGCTTACAAATCTTTCCGTACGCAACATCACGGCGTCACCCAAAGCGAACTAGGCAACGCCGCAGCGCCGGCGCATGGCCGTGACGCTCGTTGTCGTCACGATTGCCCTCGTTGCGGGCGAGGCTTGCCGCTACGCCAAATGGCGAGAAAAAATTTCCGCGTCATTTCATTGTTTGCTTTTTGTTCAGAACGCATTCGTGCGGGCTCGCCGACGGCAGGACAGCCATGATGTTCCCGGGATCGTCCCGAAAATGCACAAGGCTTTGACGTTTTTGGCCACAATCGAACATGACGATTTGATCATGAAAACACTGGCCGTCATTTCGATTTTGGCGCTGCTCACGATTACCGGGGCGGCCTACACCGACCAGCTTCTGACCAGCGACCAACAGACCGCGCAAAGGGGCAATTGAGCGGGTTTTCTATATTGCTTTGCTTTTGGGGGACGATAGCGATGCTTTCCTTGGACCAATTTCTCAGACTGATAAGCGTACCCGCCGTCTTTGCGGCTTTCCTGATCGCGTCGCAGATTTCGGCCGCGCTTGCGCCGTACCCGGCCTAAGCGATAAGGCTGGCGCTGAACCGGTCCGTGATCTTGCGGACCATCAGGCCTTATTTTGGCCTTGCGTCTCGGTTGGCCTCATTCGTCGCTGACAGCTTGTTTTCGAGTTAGCTGACCCTTTTGCGCAGCTCGAAAATCCAGGCGTTCGCAATCAATAGAATGCCGACGGCGAAACCGGCGAGCTCCCAGCTCGCGCCGCCAATCCTGTTGCTGTGGCTTTGTCCGCAAAACGCCATCATCACGATCCCGACAAGCACCAAAACCATCGCGCTTGCTTTGCGGTTTGCGGCCATTGTGATGCCTTTCCGAGCACGCCGCTTATTCAGCCGCCTGCCAGAACGGCGGACGCATGGCGCCGACGCCGTCGACCTCGGTTGCGGAGATCGTTGTTCGTATCATCAGCCGTGCCTCGTGCGCCGGCCACGGCCGGCCGCGGTGCATGGTGGCGCGGTTGTCCCACATCACGACATCGCCTTTGCGCCATCCATGCAGGTAGGTCGTGCCCGGCGCGGTCGCCGCCGCCGTCAGTTCGTCGATCAGCTTTTTCCCAACTGCTGCTTCCATGCCCTCGACCGCGTAGGCATGGGAAGCAAGATAGAGCGCACCGCGACCATTGACGGGATTGGCCCACACCATGCGCCAGCATTGCGGCGGCAGCGCCGCGCGTTCCTCGGCGCTTGCCAGGCCCGGGGCGATCTGGCCGCGTGAATGCGCATAGTCGTGCCATGCAAAGGAATTTTGCAGTTGGTGGCGCATATCGGTATCGAGCCGCTCGAAGGCGAGGCGAGTCGAGGCGAATTCGGTCTCGCCGCCTTGCGCCGGAATGATGCGCGCCGAAAGGATCGAGGCCAGCGCCGGCACGCGCTTGAACGAGGAGTCGGTGTGCCAAAGCTGATTGGCTTTGGCGCGCATCGCCATGCGGTGGTCGGCCCGCACCACCTTGCCGTCGGGACCGATGGTGGAGAGGATCACAAAATGCGAGCCGGTACCCTGCGAGCCGACCTTGGTTACTTCCGGCGGGCCAAAGCGGCGCGAAAAAGCGAGCTGAATCTCGTCGGTCACGTCCTGATTGCGCAGCACCAGAACGGAATGCCGTTCGAAGGCTGCGCGTGCTGCCGCGTAAGCAGTGTCGTCGGAAGCGACATCTGCGAGCGTCACGCCACGCAATTCGGCCGCGAATCCCGGACCCAACGGGATAGCATCCATCGGTAATTCCTTGCTGTTGTCGTGAGATCTAGCTTACGGCAAGCGCACCGGTCCGGCAACGAGGCTTGGGACCGCTGGCCCTGGTCAGCGGGTCGTTTAGGTGTCGCATTCCAGCGCAATAGTTTATACGAAGGCGATGGGTATCCGATGCCGATGCCACCGCAAGCAGCCCGGATGATTGGCCGATAAATCCAATGCCGCATTGGATCGTACATTGACTGAAACTCCGATATTGACGACTGGCAACACTGTGCGGCAGGGCCCACAAGGCGAGCTGCCAATCCTGGGCTTGTCGGCGCTTGGCATCGTATTCGGCGATATCGGAACCAGCCCGCTCTATACCTTCAAGACCATTCTCGGCGTCGCCGAAAAATCTCCGGATACGGCTACCGCGCTCGGCGCGCTTTCGCTTGTGCTTTGGACGCTCTTCATCATCACGACGGTCAAGTACGTGCTGTTCGCGATGCGCATCGACAATGACGGCGAAGGCGGCATCCTGGCCTTGATGGCCTTGCTCGGCGTGAAGAAGCAGCAGCGACCGACCATCGTAGCCGTCGGTCTGTTCGGCGCGGCATTGATCTACGGCGACGGCGCGATCACACCGGCGATTTCGGTGCTGTCGGCGCTGGAGGGCTTGGATATGGCGACGCCCGCGTTGCAGCCCTATGTCGTTCCGGCGGCGGTTGCGATCCTGCTTGCGTTGTTTGTGATCCAGTCAAAGGGAACGGCGACGATCGGCCACCTGTTTGGCCCGGTCATGCTGATCTGGTTCGTCGCTATCGCCGTGCTGGGGATCTCGGGCATTGTAAGACATCCTTCGGTGTTCGCCGCCCTCAATCCGGTGTACGGCCTGTCCTACCTGTTCTCGCACGGGGCTACCGGCTTTTGGGTGCTCGGCGCGGTGTTTCTGTGCGTCACCGGCGCGGAAGCACTCTACGCCGACATGGGTCATTTTGGCAGGAGGCCGATCTGGCTTGCCTGGTTCGCGATCGTCTTTCCAGGCCTGATCCTTAACTATGCCGGGCAGACGGCGCTCGTGCTCGAAGGCGCCCCGACCGACGGCAATATTTTCTTCCGGCTCTGTCCCGAGCTGCTATTGCTGCCCCTGATCGTGCTGGCGACGGTCGCGACCATCATCGCCAGCCAATCGATCATCACCGGCGCCTTTTCGATGACGCGGCAAGCGATCCAGCTCGGCTGGCTGCCACGGCTGCAGATCAAGCAGACCTCGTCGGAGGGCTACGGACAAATTTATGTCGGCGTCGTCAACTGGCTGCTGATGATCGTGACCGTCGGTCTCACCATCGGATTCGGCAAGTCGGATAATCTCGCGTCGGCGTACGGCATCGCGGTTTCGTTGACGATGTTGATGACGTCGGCCCTCCTATTTATTGCGATGCGCGAGATCTGGGGCTGGAGCATATGGGCCGCCGGCGTCGTCGCAGGCTTTTTTCTGACCATCGATAGCGCGTTCTTTCTCGCCAATCTCACCAAGATCGGCGAGGGCGGCTATGTGCCGGTGACCTTGGCTATCTGCGTCTACGGCCTGATGTGGATATGGCATCGCGGTGCTGCAGCCATCTCGATGCGGGTGCACGAGGCGCTGACGCCAGTCCCCGAATTCATGGCTGCGATTGCCGCCAAGAACGTACCGCGGGTGCCAGGCACGGCAGTGTTCCTGACCCGGACCGTGCGGGATACGCCACCGGTGATGGTCTGGCATGTCAAGCATAACCGTGCGTTGCACGAGCACCTGTTTGTGCTTCGCGTGGAAATCCTGCCGGTGCCGTGGGTCGGGTCCGACAACCGCGTCACGTTCAAGGAAGTCGTGCCGAATTTCTGGCGCGCGGAGGCGCGTTTCGGCTTCATGGAACGTCCTCACATTCCCGACCTGCTGACAGCCAGCAAGTCGCTCGGCTGCACGGTCGACGTTGCCGACATTACCTATTATGTGGGTCATGAGACGGTTGTCGCCCGTGACGACGGTCAGGGCCTGCCGGCCTGGCAGGAGCGGATCTTCGCCGTCATGGAGCGCAACGCGGTCCACGTCAGCGACTTCTTCAGCCTCCCCAACGATCAGGTTGTTGAGATCGGGCGGCAGATTGCGATCTAGGGCTTGAAACCATGCACGAAATGCGAAAGGAGGTTGAGCGTTGGGTAAATATTCGCGACGTCGCGTTGTGGGCTTGGCGGCGGCGACAGCTGCGGCATTTGGCATTTCACAGGTGCGCGTTTTCGCGCAAGGCGCAGGTCCGGGTCGGGTGATGAACGTGCTTTGCACCTATATGGGCACAGCCGCAGCGCGCGCGCTGCCGGAGGAGGTGACGGAGCACGCCAAATACCATCTGCTCGACACCATCGCCGCGATGATTTCCGGATCGGAATTGCCGCCGGGTCAGGCGGGGCAGCGCTACATCCGCGAGCATGGCGGCAACGGCACTACCACCGTCGTCGCATCGACGGTGACCGCGGCGCCGATCGATGCCGCGCTTGCCAATGGCGTGATGGCGCATGCCGATGAAACCGACGATTCCCACAACGAGTCTCGCTCTCATCCTGGCTGCGCGGTGGTGCCGGCGGCGTTGGCATCGGGCGAAATTCACGGCATTGACGGCACCGGTCTGCTTCGCGCGGTGACGCTCGGTTATGACATCGGCCCGCGCGTGGTGATGGCGATGGGAGGTGCTGCCTTCAGCTATGAGAGCAGCCTCGCCACCCACAGCATTGCCGGCACCTTTGGCGCGGCCGCGGCGGCTGCCTGCGCGGCCGGTCTTGATGCACGCCAGATGCGCTGGCTGCTCGACTATGCCGCGCAGCAATCCTCAGGGATCATCGCCTGGCGGCGCGACACCGATCACATCGAGAAGGCCTTTGTGTTCGCCGGCATGCCGGCGCGCAACGGCATCACCGCAGCACTTCTGGTCAAATCGGGCTGGAACGGCGTCGACGATATTTTCTCCGGCGCCGACAATTTCTTCCAGGCCTATGCGCCGAAAGCGCAGCCCGATCGGCTGGTCGAAAAGCTTGGCGAGCGCTACGAGATCACACAAACCGATATCAAGAAGTGGGCGGTCGGCTCGCCCATTCAAGGCCCGCTCGACGGGATCGAGGCGCTTCGCGGCAAGAAGCCGTTCGAGGCCGGCCAGGTGAAGCGGATCACCGTACGGCTGGCGCCTTCGGTCGCAACGGTGGTGGACAACCGCGACATTCCCGATATCTGCCTGCAGCACCTGGTCGCGGTGATGCTGCTCGACAAGACGGTGTCGTTCCACGCGGCGCATGACAAGCCGCGCATGCAGGATCCCGCCGTTCTGAAGGAGCGCGCCAAGGTCAATCTTGTGCGTGACGAAGAGCTCGCGAAACTCTTGCCGGTGCGCGAGACCATCGTCGAAATTGATCTTACCGACGGAACGCATTTGTCGGAGCGCGTCTCGGCGGTCCGCGGTACCCCGCGCAATCCGATGACGCGGAATGAGGTGATCGAAAAGGCCCGCGATCTGACGGCGCCGGTACTGGGTCCGGAGCAGTCGACGCGCCTGATCGAGACCGTATTTGCGATCGAGAGCGTAACGGACGTCCGCAATTTGCGGCGCCTGCTGCAGCGCGGCTGATAGTGCTGCTGTCTTTTCACGGGTCGAGGCTACCGCTCCGGCTCGATCCTCCTTGCCTAGCGGACGAACGAACCGAACAGGGCGAGCACGGCGACCGCCATGATCGCGGTGCCGACCCAGCCCAGGACGACCAGCCACGGTCTCGCTTTGAAACGCCCCATCAGTCTTGAATTGGCGACGATCGCCATCATCATTGCCATGATCGGAACGGCGACGATGCCGTTGAGCACGGCGCTCCATACCAGCATGTGAATGGCGTCTATTCCGGTGAAACCAAGCCCGAAGCCGATCACGGTGGCCGCAGCGATGATCAAGTAGAATCCGACCGCATCCGGCGCCTTGGCCTCCAGCGTCGCGTGCCAGCCGAACGCTTCAGCGACGCCGTAGGCGGCGGAGCCGGCGAGCACCGGTATCGCCAGCATGCCGGTGCCGATGATGCCGAGCGCGAACAGCAGGAAAGTGAAATCGCCCGCCAGCGGTCGCAGCGCTTCGGCCGCTTCCGTGGCCGAGTTGATGTTAGTGACGCCGTGAGCATTCAAGACCGAAGCGGTGGTCAGGATGATAAAGAAGGCAATTGCATTGGAGAAGATCATTCCGACGGTGGTATCGATTTTGATGCGGTCAAGTTCGGGATCGCCGCCCCTTTTAAGTTCGCGAAGCGGACGGTCGATCCTTCCCTGATTCATTTCCTCGACTTCCTGCGAAGCCTGCCAGAAGAACAGATAGGGACTGATCGTCGTGCCGAGGACGGCTACCACCATCAGCAAATAATCGGAATTGATATTTGGCTTTGGCCAGATTGCCGCGAGCAGGGCGTCGGTCCAGGGAATTTTCACGGTCAGCGCGGTCGCGACATACGCGAACAGCGTCAGCGTCATGAATTTCAACACCGGTGCGTAGCGGCGATACGGCACGAAGACCTGTAGCAAGGTCGACGTCGATGCGAAGATCAGGGCGTGTTCGTGATTGAGACCGCCAATGACGAGCGACAGCGATTCCCCCATCGCCGCGATATCGGCGGCGATGTTGAAGGTGTTGGCTCCGACCAAAAGAAAGATCAGTCCCAATACCAGCCATCGCGGCGCGAGCTCCATCACATTGGCGGCGAGGCCCTTGCCGGTGACGCGGCCGATCTGGGCGCTGATGAGCTGGATCGCGATCATGAACGGCGTCGTGAGAAACACCGTCCATAGCAAGCCGTAGCCGAACTGTGCGCCCGCTTGCGAATAGGTGGCGATGCCTGAGGGATCATCGTCGGCGGCGCCGGTCACCAAACCCGGACCGAGCAACCGAAACAGCATCCTTCGAATTTTCCTGGATGCTGGACGTTTGGTCTTGGTCATTTCAGCGCTTTGCTTCAGATCCGGTAGCCCACTTCTATTTCGCAAACGCTTGCGGGATTGAAGCTAAGTCGTTGCCACGGACAAAGTTCCACGGCCGGAACCGGCAAGTCGGACCCAACGTTCGTGCGCGATTTTCGCGCCGCGCCGGCAACCCCCGCGTCGAGTAGACACCGGCCGGCTTAACGCAAGCAAGAAGCGGTTGGGCTGATGCTGGCGGCGAAAAATTTGACACGTCGGGCAAATCACCGAGATGACGATATCATACGGAAATATTTTGAGCCTGCCGAAATGGTTGCAGGCTATTTTGGTATCGCTTCAACGGATGCTGACGAAGGTGCCCCAGACGGTAGCGAGGCCGGCGCCTACCAGGACAAGGTACGGATTGTCGCAGAACATGCCGCCATAGCGGCACATCTCGACGCCCAGCGATCCGATATCGTGATTGCCCGCGGCATAGAACAGGCCCGACAATACGACCAAGACGGCGGCGACGAAATACATCGGATATCTCCTGGCTTGCCGGTCATTGTTCACGCCGTTCCAACGTCCGGCCGGCATTTCGTTAAAAATTCTGCGGGCTCCCGGTCGAGACATCGCGCAGTTGACATGTCGGGCAAATCAGGGGCAGATTGACATGATCGCAAGAACCATAAAGCCCGCGCCGAAAAAATCGGTTAGCGGGCTTTTCGTTTGCGCGGCGATATTTGCCAAGATGGTTTCGCGTCGGTTTCGCTAAAATCTTAACAATCTGTTGAGACGGAAGTCGACACGTCCGGGCAAATCAGCGGCAGAGTGGCGTCATCGCAAGAATTTTCAAAGCCCGTGCCGCAAAACGGCCGCGGGCTTTTTGCTTCCCGAATCGGACGGCGGCCGCACGTCATGGCGCCACATCTTTGAAACGTACCTTTGCCTGAGCGTTGCAAGCGCGCCGCCGTCCGCCTTGACCCTTCATCATCAGCCGGAGCGCGCGAACGCACCGGCACGCGGCGTGGCGTCAGGTCCACGGCCGCGCCCGGCCTCTCATTTTGAGGGAAGAGCGGAAGTCATTGCCGACTTTCAAGATGACCGCTTTGACCCACAACGGACTTCGCCCGGCACCGGTCTGTGATTCAAGATTTCCGCTTGGGCGGGTGCATCCCGGGAGCGGCGCGGCGTAAGCGCTGTGCCCAAGCCGCGCCGTAAATCCGCGAATCAAATCGTTGATGTAGATCATTTTCGAGACTGCTAGGCGTCGTATGCTGCACGCGGACAAATGAGGGAGATCTTACATGACATCGATCTCAACGCCACATCACGAAAAATGCCCTCGGTGCTGTTCCGGGTTAGTCAGTCTTGAGTGGGATGAACGCGTCAACGCGCGGGAAGTCCAGGATCTTTGGCACTGCTGGAACTGCAAAAACAAATTTATCACCACGGACACTTCTGACGAGAAGGAGCCTTCGGTCTCTGAGATCACCGCGCCATTCTTTGCGAGTTTGGTGATGGAATGACGAGTGCGGACCAGGGAGGTGAGATATGAGGTGCGTCGTAACCCTGAAGGACGGCGGTGCGATGGAACGAGCGATGGGAGCACTGGCGAGGTATAGGTACACTGCTAGCGGCGAGCCTGTCGCCCCGAGGGACACCCAAGGAAGTGGAAAAAGTGGCTCCTTGAGATCAATTTGGCAGAAATCGAGGCGATCCGCGACCATGTCGATGATGGGGATATTGTCGCCATCAAGCCCGTTAATGAGCCGGCGAGCTCCAGCGTCCACTGAATCTGCCGCGCGGTAGCTTATCTGAAATTCGCAAGGGAGCAGCTACAGCTGATGCGCCATGCTGCGAAGTTTGATGGCATTGCTGGCCTCAGCTCAACCGAAGAAGAGCTTCTTGCGTGGGTCGCAGATCGGTGGGAACTCGTCGATGTAAGGAGCGAGCTTCACGACTATGGAATATCGATTTGGAAAAATAGGTTGCTGGAAACAGGCTTCGTCAACTCCATTAATTAAGATGAAGAATCGAACGCGTGGCGAGTACAAAGACTCGTGCTTCATATTCGGTTTTGTTCTCGACAGTGAATTTGAAGTTGCGAGAGACCCGGTGGGTTGATTGTAAAGATAGCAATGGGATTGCCCGATACAAAAAATCAAAGGAGTTTTCTAGCAGATGGATTGCTAACTAGACTGCGGTGATTGATACAATCGAAGCTCAAGCGAAGTTGGTGAACATTATTTGATTTGGGGGAGTGTGATGAGGCTCGCACTTGGCGTTGATGTAGATGAGATTTCATTAGGGCTTGTCTCCCGGTCTTCGACGACTGCTCATGGCACCTTTGAGACATGCCGACGGGCGGTGACCTGTCTGTTCCTAGCGGAGGAGCCGAAGTAGTTGGTACGGGATTAAACCGACGCGATTGACCGATGCTGTCGAAAAAGTCCCAAATTGCTTTGCGATTAATTTCCCGCCGAAAGGCGAATCACGCGACGATTGTTCGTCGATATGCCCCCAGGCCAGTTACCGAAGTCACCTGCGAGTTCATCGCTTTATGACGCCTCCCCCCACACATTTGTAAGATCGCCGCGCCCACGGCTCGGAGAATTTGTGTTCAGCGATGCAAAAAGACTTTTTCGACAGCATCGACCCAAGGCAGGTACGCGAAGTCATTCCGCGCGATCGGCACATCTGTGCCGTGTCGGGCCAGCACATCAGGAAGGGCGCAATCCTACCCCCCGGGTACCATGGATAGGCCCCCCGTCTTCGCGCGCGCGAAGAGGTGTGCCACGCATATAGAGCCCCCCAAAAGTAAACGTTAAGAAAGTACTAACGGGGAGCCAAAAGGCTAACGCTGCTGGACCCTCAACAGCCACGCGCATTCTCATGTGCGGCTCCACTCAACGAGACGCCAAAGCAAATAAAGCTCGCTTCCTAGGCTGTGATCGTCTGAGCACACTTGGCGGTCGAGGAAGACGCTTCAAAACTGCCAATTAACCATATGATGCGATACTGGGGCCGTGAATATCGTGCGGATTTAACGGGCGTGGGGATAGCATGGCTTTGCCATCGGGAGTCGGGAAATTACCATCGCGCCCTTTGCGCATCCAGCTGGGTGTCAGGGGCAGCCTCATTGCAGCCTTTGCGGTGATCGGGGGAATGGCCGCCGTCATCAGCATCAGCGCGAGCATGTTGCTCGGCCAGCTCGGCGAGATGATGGAAGATCTCAGTGGACAGGACATTCCAAGGCTGGCTGCAAGCCTGCAACTCGAGAGCGAAAGCGCGAACCTTGCAAGTCAAGGACCTGCGCTTCTGGCGTCCAGTAGCGTCGAGGCTCTGCAGGAGGGTTCCAAAAAAATGCGGGATGCCCAAGAAATCGTGGTCGGAAAGCTCGGCGAGATCATCGAGCTTGGAGCCGAGAAGGATGTGATCTCAGCGCTGAGCCAAACTGTCAAGAATATCGAGGATACTATCAAGGACCTCGGCGCCGCAGCTGGTCAACGGCTCGAAACCTCCGCTCAACACGAGAAACAATACGAAGCGCTCCGCAAGGCCCAGGCCAACTTCGTAGCCGCTGCTAATCCGGCAATGATGGACGCGCAGGCAAGGACAAATGGCATCCTAGGGTCCGCCAATCTGTCGCAGGATGACGCAGCGGAAGCAGCAAGGACGATTGAGCAACTCGGCAACGTCATCTCTGGCAGCAACCTGCTCGCGTCCGACATGATGGCAGCGCTCTCTGTGAACAGCAGCGACGCACTTAACCCGATTGAGAGAGCATTCGCGGTCAGTCAACAGCTTGTCAAATCAAACCTTGAGGCGCTAGGCAAGGGCGCATGGACCACTAGGCTCAGGGACGCTTCGCTAAAACTGCTGGCATTGGGGGAGGGTGACAACAGCGTCTTTAGAATCCACCAGAGGGAACTGGACGCTATCGAGGCCGGTCAAGTTATTCTCAAGAATACCGTCAAGCTCAACGCGGCACTTGCGTTCAGCGTGCAGCAACTCGTGGCTGGCGTGCAGACCGGTACCGATGCCTCGACTTGGCAGGCGCGTCAGAAGATTTCATTGGCGACCAAGGTCATGTTGGCGCTTGGCGGCTTGACCATCGTCGGATCGGCATTATTCGTCTGGTTATACGTCGGCCGCAATATTCTGCGGCGGATCGGCAGTCTGCAGCGTTCGATGCAGCTTTTGTCCGACGGCGACCTGGAGACCGAAATCTATCGCAGCCACCATAATGACGAGATCGTCGTGATGGCGAGATCGCTAGAGGTTTTCCGCGAGAACATGATCAACGCTCGTGGGCTGAGGTCCGACCAGGACAAGGACCGTGCCGTCAAAGCCGAGCGCGCCTTGAGGGTGGAGGCACGGATCATCGAGTTTGAAGCGACCGTACGTGCGGCGCTGGAGGGACTGCGGACATCCGCCAATTCCATGCAGACCACCGCAGAAAGCATGTCGGTGACCGCCGATCGCTCCAGCGCGCTGGTCACCGCGGTAGCGTCCGCCGCGGAGGAGACTTCGGTGAATGTGCAAACCGTGTCGTCCGGCACCGAGCAATTATCGTCATCTATTTCCGAAATCGCCCGCCAGGTGATCAACTCGGCGCAGATTGCTAGCAAGGCTGTCGGTGAAGCCGGCGAAACCGACGCTACGATGCAAGGCCTTACAGAAAGCGCTAGTCGCATCAGCGTCGTAATCGACCTAATCCAGACCATCGCTTCCCAAACCAACCTGCTGGCGCTCAATGCCACTATCGAGGCCGCGCGCGCTGGCGAAGCCGGTAGGGGGTTTGCGGTGGTTGCGTCCGAGGTGAAGAGCCTCGCAAATCAAACCGCGAAAGCCACCGACGAAATCCGGTCGCAGATCGCCAATATGCAGCAAGTCACTTCATCCGCGGTCGGCGCCATCAGAAACATCGGTCACACCATTGGCGAGATCAACGACGTGACCACCGCGATTTCCGCCGCCGTCAATGAACAAGGCATTGCGACGCGCGAAATCGAACGCAACATTAAAGACGCCGTGGGCGGAACTAGCCAGGTGTCCAGCAATATCGCCGGTGTCAGTGCGGCATCGGCAGCGGCCGGAGCAGCCGCCAACAAAGTGCTCGGTGCATCCGGTGCTCTTCGCCACGAGGCCGACGTTCTGCGTGATGAAATTCACGCGTTCCTCGCCAACATCCGGGCTGCGTGAATAGCACAAGTTCAAAGCGGGTTCGGCCTTGTGGTGCAAGGGGACAAGGTAAGACCGTCGAACCCTCCTCGAGCACTAAGTGCGTCGATTGCGTAAGACGCTCGGCAGGTCGGTTCTGGTGTTCGCCGATCAGGCAACGCCCGACCAGGAATAGGCCGAAATCGCCCCCCAATAGCAAAGCCAACTATGGCGCGGCTTTTTTCGACAGCATCGACCCGGACCGGACGTCTGCTGCCAAACGGGCACATGCGTAACGACCTCGTCAGCTGAGAGAAATTCGCTATCGATTTGTGCAAAGCACAACATACCGCAACCTGCCAAGCTGACAATCGCTTGCTGCCCCATGCAAACTATGCAAACTATGATTGAGTATTTGTATAATATCGCAATTTTAAAGTGAGGACGAACATGAAGTCTTTTATCGTCAATCGGGGGTCAATTTCATTCGCTTTTGTTTTTCTTATCACACAATTTGCCTGTGCTGCCCCTTCTCATGCACAGATCGTTGCACTCGGCGCAAGCGTGGTTCAGGGCCGTGGCGTCAACTCCGGTGAGGCTTTTCCGGAGCAATTGCAGGCGATGCTCCACGCCAAGGGCAAGCAGTATTCGGTCAGCAATCAAGGCGTCTCCGGAGACACGACCGCAGGTGTGCTGAGCCGGCTCGACAGCGCCGTGCCCGAGGGCACGCGTGTCGTCATCCTCATGATCGGTGGTAACGACGTTCGCCGCGGCGGTAGCGTCGCCGACGCAAGGGCAGGCGTGGGTCAAATCATGTCGCGATTGAAAGCACGCAAGATTCGCGTGATTAACGCGATGCCGCTTTATATGGCCGCGCGAAGCAAGGGAATGGTTGTTGCGGACGGAATTCACTTGAACGCCGCAGGGCAGAAATATGTGGCCAGCGCGTTGCTGTCGTCGATCAACTGAACGCCGCGTCGGTCACGGGAGGCTGATTGAGCAGAAACAGGCGGTCGCGAAGAAGGCTAGAAAAAGATCCCTCGGACCTTAGCGGATTTCATGACGTAAAATGCTTATCGTCCCTCGCGTAACGCCAGGACGCATTGATATGCAGGACATGAGCGATAGCGCTCAATTCGCCAAACGCGTCTCGCCACGCGTTAAAATAGCATCCGTCATTTTTGCGGTTCCCCGGCGTATTCACTCCCATGTATCGAGCCGGTCGACCTCGGAACTCTATGGGGTGGCTAAAACGACGATTGTGATCATGGCGGCTGTCCTGCCGACCGTGATTGGCTTTGTGATCGTCCTGCAGGCGATGTTGAATTCGCCGATCCGGATGGATCCAATCAGCGTGCCTGAATCCTACGAGAAAAATGGATATTCGAGCGAAGCCGCGACCCAACGCCTTCTCGACGAGATCGCCAACATCAACAGCATTTCGGTGGGAGGCAAGCCGAAGACGGACGTCGGAGACACCAGCTTTCTCGGCGATGTCGCTGCCACCCAGGTTCGATCTGGACTGATCGATGCTCGATCGGTGCAAACGCTGATAAGGCGATTCTTCGGCAAGGATATCATTCAGCTCTCGGGCGAAATCACCCTGCGAAAGCAGGATGACAAGGAAGTTGCCCGGCTTCGCCTCAGGCGCTCGCCGGGACGAGAAACGCTTATCGATGTGGAGTCGTCGGGAGGCCCTGAAGCGCTCTTCGCCAAAGGCGGCATGAACCTGCTCGAACGCCTCGACCCGGAAATAGCTGCGGGCGTCTATTGGCGGGAGTATGGCGATGTCGAGACGGCAAAACGCCTGCTCTCGGTAGCGCTGGTAAGCCCGAGCCTGACCTCGCAAAAATTTGCCTGGAACCTGAAGTCGTACATGTTTGCCGTCGACGGCCACATCGATGACGCGCTTGCCGCTTCGGAGCGGGTCAGATCTTTTGGCGGCGTCATGTTTGCCGCTGACAACTCGAAGGCGATTGCGCTGATGCTCGGCAAGAGGTTTGATGACGCGCTTTCCGTTCAATTGGGGAACGTCGAGCGTTACCCCAACGAACAAAGCACACATTTTGTCCTCGGCCAAATCTATCAAGCGAGCGGGAAGAATGCCGAGGCCATCGTATCCTATCGAAAGAGCATCGAATTGTTTCCGAAAAACGCCGCCGCATACCGGCGGCTCGCAACAGTGCTTCGTGCGACAGGCGACACGGAGGGCGCAACCGAAGTACTGCAGACGGGCATGATGCAGACTCCGAACAATCCTGGGGTACTATTAGATTATGCCGAAGATCTGCGCCGGCGAAAGGAAATGCACTCCGCCAGCCAGCTTCTCCAGAAGGCGGCAACCATACTCCCGGACAATTGGCCGATCATCGTTTCGCTCGTCGAAGTAGAACAGGGGCTGGGCCATAACCCCGAGGCGACGCGCGGGGTAAGTGTCATTCGCAGCCGATTGGCGAACGGGGAAAAACCACCCGCCAATCTTCAGGGGCGTGTCGACAACATTCTGAAGCAGACGCAATAGCTTGGATGCGAGTATTTCAAGAAATAGGACTTCCGGTTGGCACGAAACGGACATGCCGAAGCAGTCGTCACATGTCCGTTGTTGAGGGATATGGGACCACACCTCGGAATCGATCAAGTCGCTGGAGGGATTCCGCATCGCCTGGATCGACGAGGCGGCGGGCGGGAAGTTTCAACCGGCTGATCCAAAATATAAAGAGCAGGGTGGGTGTGAAAGTTCAACCATATCTTCATTTTAAGGTATTATGATACGGCAAAAATTGCTCTCACTTGACAAATATCTGTACAATGTACAAATATATGTACGGGATGGAGAGTTCCAATGGCACACGTTTCTTATAGTCAATTACGCAACAATCTGGCGTCTTACATGGACGAAGTGTGCGACGACCGTGCGCCTCTGATTGTAACTCGTCAGAATGCTCGCAGCGTCGTCCTCATGTCGGAGGAAGACTACGAAGGCCTGATGGAGACCGTTCACCTCCTGAAGAGCCCAGCCAACGCTGCTCGCCTGTTGCGTTCCATCAATGATGCGGAGCAGGGTAAACTCACAGAGCGTGAACTGGTCGAACCAGCGAAAACCGGTTCAGCCCCGGCATGAAAACCGCATGGACCGAGGACTCCTGGC
>Ga0210406_10004323_pt1 | contig 15255 bp, 8 predicted proteins | sample IncBWC30MmetaG_FD_155454 | JGI IMG/M metagenome (GOLD analysis project Ga0210406, IMG submission 155454) | Forest soil microbial communities from Barre Woods Harvard Forest LTER site, Petersham, Massachusetts, United States - Inc-BW-C-30-M | ecosystem: Environmental > Terrestrial > Soil >... | reverse complement strand
TCTCTCGGAACCAGAACCAGGAAGTAATCCATTTTGTCGCCCTTCACAAAATCATACTGTTCGAGCAACCGGTAGCCCGCCTGCGTGGCCTCTCGGAGGACAACCTCGCGGCCCACACCATGGTTCTCGCCATTTCCGTTGCGGTCGATGATTCCAACCCTCGCCCCGGGACGCAGCGACGCCCGCAGATTCCGCAAGAGAGCAACCGGCTCTGCAACTTCGTGATACGTCTTCAGCAGCAGAACGGAATCGACCGCGCTCGGGGGAAGAAGAGGATCGTCGGCTTTGCCGAGGATTGTCTTCACATTATGCAGCTTCTCCTTCTGCGCGCGATCGTCGACATAACGAATCGATTCCGGGTTGATGTCCACCGCATATACAACGCCCGCTTCGCCCACCCGCCGCGCCGCCCGCACCGTGAACCAGCCCGACCCCGCTCCGATATCGGCTACGGTTTTGCCGGCAGTGATGCCCAGAATATCCATGACGCGATTAATTTGCAGCCGCCCGTCCCGCCCGGGAGAATCGAAAATCGAGAGGTCTCCCGTGTAGGGCTCGCTGGTCTTGCGATGCTCGCCCGGCGCGGTAGCCGGAGCCTGCCCGTGAGCGGAGACGTATGAAAAAGTCTGGCACGAAACGAGTACCGCGAGCATGAGAACGCGAAGTCTTGAGATCACCACTCCTCCAGGAAACTGTGCTATCTAAACTTGTCCTATTTAAAGATAGACTTTAGGAAGACGCCTAGGTGAGCACTGGCCAGTTCTGATGTAGTAAGGATCAATTGCAGCAACCCCGCTCTTTGACTCCGAACTTGCCGTGGCCTAGACTTTTCGCAGGGACTTCGGGCCCCCTGCGCCGCATTCGCCGGGATTGTCTGAATGCCCCGTGGAGGAGCTATGGGTGAGTTTTCGGTCTGGCATTGGCTGTTAGTGATAGCAATCGCCCTTCTGCTCTTCGGGACTAGCAAGTTTTCTGCTGTCGGCAAAGGGATCGGCGAAGGCATCCGTAACTTCAAGTCCGCCATGAAAGAAGGGGAACAACCGAAGAAGGAAAAAGAAGAAGAAAAGAAGTCCTAGCTAAAGCACTCTGCCAAGGGAGTCCTGGCCTGAGTCCCGGCCGGAGTCAGCCTAAAGAAGTGCCCGCAATTCAGAGCGCTCCTCGCTCCCGCAACATGCGATAAACCAGCGCCACCGGCAGCCCCACCACATTGCTGTAGTCGCCGTCAATGCGTGGAATCCAGCGCGAAGCAATACCCTGGATCGCATAAGCCCCCGCCTTGTCCATAGGCTCACCGGATGCGACGTAGTCGCGGATCTCGTCATCGGTCAAACCACACATCGTCACCAAAGTAGTCTCGGAAGCGGTCGTGGTCTTACTGTCCACTGACCACTGGCCACTGACCACTGGCCCCACAAGACAGACTCCAGTAATCACTGCATGCACACGCCCGGAGAGCAATCGCAACATGCGGGCCGCATCAACCGCATCGCGAGGTTTGCCGAGAATCGCATCGCCGACTACGACAATCGTGTCTGCGCCTAGCACGTAGTCCTGAGGTCGGCTCTGAAAAACGGCCATCGCCTTCTCCCGCGCCAGTCGCTCGGCGCAATCTCGCGGAGCTTCACCGGCAAGCGGCGTTTCGTTGATGTCGGCGGCCTGCACCGTGAAGGGAATCCCGGCGTTGCGCAGCAACTCCTGACGGCGAGGCGAAGCCGAGGCAAGAACAAGCATGCGAACCAGATTCTAGCTGAAACGATTCACTCCGTCGGAGCCGCTAACCCATCCCGAACAGGCGCCCGCCCTGGAAGGTTTTCACTGGCCACTGGCCACTGACCACTGGCCACTGCAGTTCACCGGCTCCCGACCACCCCGCGCACCGATTCAATCAGCTTCGCCGAATCGTAGCCGATACCGTCCTTGAACACGGTCTCGACATTCTCAATGTCCTCGATCTTCTTCGACGGATCGCCTTTGATCACAACCAAATCCGCCTGCTTGCCGGCAGCGATCGTGCCAATCTTGTCCCCCTCGCCGAGATATTGAGCTCCGTTGAAAGTGGCAATGTGAATTGCCTCCACCGGAGTGAACCCGGCTTCCACCAGCAGTTCCACCTCGCGCTGGTCGCCAAATCCCGCGATCACGCCTCCCATGCCCGTAGGGTCCAGCCCGGCGAGTAGCAGGCCGCCGGCTTGCGCGAAAGCATGCTCGAATTCCATCTCCTTCCTGAAGGCGGCTGGCCAGGGCGAGACGCTGCTGTGATAACGCTGCTGGATCAAACTCGCATCGCCGGCGCGCACTTTGTTGTTAAGCACTGCGCTCCGGGCTTCAGACGATAGAGCATCGAGAATTCGCTGCTGGATCGTGGGCCGTCCGGGCACCCCCATCTCGAACACGGGCAGGGTCGACGTGACCGCCACGTGGTGTTGAACCAGATCCAGGAGCGTGTCGTGCACCGGGCCGCTTTGCGCGTCCAGCTTGGAAAGGAACTCATAGTCAAGTTTCTCGGGACACTCGCCGGGCTTTTTCCAGGGATAGAATTCCGTGTCCACGAGCAAGCCGTGTTCCAGGTCGTCAATGCCAATGGAGGCAGCTTCCCGAAATCCGATGGAACAAAGATGTCCGGTAACTTTCGCGCCCCGCTTGTGGGCCGCCGCCACCGCAGCGGAAAGTTCCGCCGGAGTAATAAACATGTAAGCCTTGAAATTGTCGACGCCCTGGTCTAACCAGAAATTGACGGTCTTCGTTGCGTCTTCTGCCCCGGCAAGTTGGTGCATCTGCAGCGCCCAACTGCCAGCTCCCTCCAGGTAAGGTCCGGTGACGTGGATCTTCGGGCCCGGCGTCTCGCCCTTATCGATCTGCTTCTTAAGTTCGAGGTCCGTGTAGGGCTCGAGCGAACCTGTCGTGCGGATCGTGGTCACACCGCCGGCAAGGTACAAACGCGGAAAGCTGAACGCCATCTCACCGAAGATTCCGTTCCCCATGGGATAAAACATGTGGTCGTGCATCCCCACCAAACCTGGGATAACGCTGTAACCGTGCAGGTCGAGCACCTGTGCATCTTTGGGGACACTTGCAGACGCGGCGTCGGAAACCAACTCGATCTTTCCTTTAGAGATCACAACCGTCTGGTCCTCCCGCGCAGCCGCACCCGTGCCATCAATCACGCGCACGTGAGCCAGGGCAACCACAGGAGCGTCCACTTTCACAAAGCCGCGCACCTGGGGCGAGAGTGTTTGTCCCAGGGCGAGATCCGCCAGAACAAGACAACAGACGACGAGAGAACCAAGCTTCCGCATACGTGCCACCTCAACAGGTAGGAATCCGCGCGGGGAGATTGTAACGGATTGAGATGTTGTCAGCGAAACTAGGTTCGGGCCGCTGACAACGATCTTAATATCGATTTTCTCGATCTGCCCGGAGAACGCATTCCGCTATAAGTGTGCACGGCGAGGGCGGCACCGGGAGAAGGAGTGGAAACACAAGCACGTGTGACGATGGTCACAGCGGACATTTGGGGCGGCGTGGAAAAATCCACCCAGCGAGGTTGGTATTGGTCGGAGAGATGCCGAAGATATTACATAAACATGACAACTCGAGCTCTTCGGTGAGGGATACTCCGCCGTGTCGCATGGCTCAGGTGTTGGGCGAAAGAATTAGGAGAAACCCTCTAGAAAAACCACTCCATCCTCGCATCGGTCGAATTCGACAGACCGTAGTCCAAATCCTAACAAAATTTCAGTCCCAGGAGATTTGAAACCATGTACAAGAAGTTAGCTTTTGTGCGAAAACTCTTTCCGCGTTTAACTATTTGCATTCTCGCTGTCGCATTCGGAACCTCGTCAATTGCAGCGATTGGCCAGTCTTTCACCACCTTCGACCCGCCGGGCGGGAACACTACCACCCCCCTGAGCATCAACTCGGCTGGACTGGTCACCGGATGGTACCAGGACGCGAACGGTTTGCACGGTTTCATGCGCACCGCTACGGGTGCGATCACCACTTTCGATGTGATGAGCGGATTGCTCGGTACCACCCCCACCAGCGTCAACTCGGGTGGAGTGATCACCGGATATTACCGAGACGCGCAATCTCAGGATCACGGTTTCATTCGCGATGGTACAGGTGTGTTCACTACTTTCGATCCGCCAAGCTCGATCTCAACCGTACCCTTCAGCATCAACCCGGCTGGAGCGGTCGCAGGACGCTACACCTTTGCGGACCAGACATCTCACGGATTCGTGCGCTCTGCTGACGGTCACTTGGTCACTTTCGACGCGCCGCGCTCGTTGGATACGACCCCTACGAGTATCAACCGGGCTGGAGTGATCACGGGATTCTATACGCCCGCGAACGGTGGATTTCCTCTCGGTTTCGTTCGTACTGCCACGGGTGCGTTCACCACTTTCGGCTCGATTAATACCAGTACCTTCCCCTTAAGCATCAACCTGGCTGGAGCGATCACGGGATGGTACCGCGACACGAGCACTCACGGATTCGTGCGCTCTGCTAACGGTCACGTGAGCACGTTCGACCCGCCGGGTTCGATCAGTACGACCCCCACGAGTATCAACCAGGCTGGAGTGATCTCGGGATTCTATATAGACGCGACCAGACTCATTCACGGTTTCGTTCGCGCTGCTACGGGTGGGATCACCACTTTCGACGTGCCGAACTCAAACGACACCGTCCCTTTCAGCATCAATCAGGCCGGAGTGATCACGGGATACAACGTAGACGCGAGTGGACAGCACGGTTTTGTGGGGATGCCGTAGAAACAGAGTCCCAATCAACACTCCGCCGGGGGGGCTGCCAGCCCCCCATCCGTGAAAAGCAGTTGTTCCGCGTTGTTCAGGTGTTGGGCGAAAGAACGCAGTGACATGCCGAAGCGTGCGTTGCGCCGTCAGAAGATAAGTTCTCTGGCTCTTGCTAGTTCTTGAGCGCGTCTGCGTACTTCTTCCACGTGCAGTTTCTGTAAGCCTCTAAGTTCTTCTAAAAGCTTAATCACTTGTTCTTCAGCCACGGTTCTCCTCCAGGGGTTTCATGCTGTCAGCAATTCTCGCATCGTCCATATCGTGTGTCTGCCAGCGGCCATGCACGGCGTCATCCTTATGGCGGTGTTCACTCTGACGGAGTTATACACGCAACCCAGCTAGACCCGTACTGGCCACTGACCACTGACCACTGCATTCCCCTGCTAAAATCAAAGCTTAGCCCGCATCCTATGGACGCCGCTTTCCTCCGCAACTTTGCGATCATCGCGCATATCGACCACGGTAAATCCACGCTGGCCGACCGCCTGCTGGAGCTCACCGGATCGCTTACCATGCGCGAGATGCAGGCCCAGGTCCTCGACACCATGGACCTCGAGCGCGAGCGCGGCATCACCATCAAGGCCCACGCCGTCCGCATGATGTACACCGCCCACGACGGCCAGACCTACCAGCTCAACCTCATCGACACTCCCGGCCACGTCGATTTCTCCTATGAGGTCTCGCGCTCGCTGGCCTCCTGCGAAGGCGCTCTCCTCATCGTCGACGCCTCCCAGGGCGTGGAAGCGCAAACCCTCGCCAACGCCTACCTCGCCATCAATCACGGCCTCGAAATCATTCCCGTCATCAACAAGATCGATCTGCAAAGCGCCGACATCCCGCGCACCCAGGAAATGATCGAAAACACTGTCGGGCTTGACGCTTCCGACGCGGTGCTCATCAGCGCGAAGACAGGCCAGGGCGTGCCCGACGTGCTCGAAGCCATCGTGAAGCGCATTCCACCGCCGAAGGGCAATCCGGACAGCCGCCTGCAGGCGCTCATCTTCGATTCCTGGTTTGACGCCTATCGCGGCGTGGTGATACTCACCCGCGTTTTTCAAGGCACGCTGCGCAAGGGCCAGAGAATTCGCCTGTGGTCAAACGGCACAACCTTCGACGCCGAAACTCTCGGCGTGCTCACTCCCAAGCCCGTGGAGATTGAAGAACTGAAAGCCGGCGAAGTCGGTTTCCTCATCGCCAATATTAAGAATGTCGCCGATACAAAAATCGGCGACACCATCACCGACGACGCCAACCCCGCCTTCGAGGCGCTCCCCGGCTTTGAAGAGATCAAGCCCATGGTCTTCGCCGGACTCTACACCGTGGACGCCCACGAGCACACCCGGCTGCGCGAAGCTCTGGAAAAACTCCGGCTGAACGATTCATCATTCTTCTTCGAACCGGAGAGTTCGGTCGCTCTGGGCTTCGGCTTCCGTTGTGGCTTCCTCGGCCTGCTGCACATGGAGATTATCCAGGAGCGCCTGGAGCGCGAGTTCGCTCTCGAACTCATCACCACCGCGCCGGGTGTCCGCTACAAAATCACCAGGACCGACGGCGTGATGATCGAAGTCGATAACCCCTCGCGCTGGCCCGATCCCAGCGAGATCGCAAAGGTGGAAGAGCCAGTAATCCTGGCGACGATCCTAACCAACGAAGAATACGTCGGCGGAATCCTGAAGCTGGTCGAGGACAAGCGCGGCAAGCAGAAGACCTTCGAGTACGTCAGCTCGTCGCGCGTGATGTTGCATTATGAGTTACCTCTGAATGAAATCGTTCTCGATTTCTACGATCGACTGAAGTCAGTCTCGCGCGGCTACGCTTCGCTCGACTATCACCTCGCCGATTATTGGGAGTCTCCCATGGTCAAGCTCGACATCCTGGTCGCCGGCGAGCCCGTGGACGCACTCTCCATCATCGTGCATCGCGATTTTGCCTACGACCGCGGCAAACTCCTGGTCTCGAAGATGAGGCAGCTCATCCCCCGGCAGATGTTCGAAGTGGCCATCCAGGCCTCCATCGGAGCGAAAATCATCGCCCGCGAGACCGTTTCCGCCATTCGCAAGAACGTGATCGCCAAGTGCTACGGCGGCGACATTTCACGCAAACGCAAGCTCCTCGAGAAACAGAAGGAAGGCAAAAAACGAATGAAGCGGATCGGTCGCGTCGATATCCCTCAGGAGGCTTTCCTGGCCGTACTAAAGGTCGGCGAGGACAGCAATTGAGCGGGGTTTTGTGCGCTAGCGGACACAAAATCGAAAGGTCAGGAACCGCAGAATGTGCAAATCTCCAAAGTGGGAATAAGCTGACTTTCCGCCGGTCCGCACTATGTTAATGCCGAGTGAATTGCCTAACTGGTTACTATTCAGGGCCTTAGCGTTGAAAAACTTGCCTCCGGGAATTGCATGACAAATCTTTACCTGTCAGAAATGTCTATGGCGGCCAGCAATTCCACAAGCTTTTCCACAGCGCGCCCGCGGCCCGCAACCCAAAGCGCCTAAGGTACTTACCCGGTAAAACTACAGGCTTTCCTGTACCCCGGAATCACTCGTCCGGCGCCATGCCGCCCTCAGCCATCATCTCAAATCTGGTGCAGTTCTTGCGGAACGCAAGCATCAGCTTGCCCGTCGGCCCATTGCGCTGTTTGGAGATAATGATCTCCGCTTTGCCCTGCAAGTCCGGATCGTCCTGTTTGTAAACTTCTTCACGGAAAATGAACATCACCAGGTCGGCGTCCTGCTCGATCGATCCCGACTCGCGCAGATCGGAAAGCTGCGGACGATGGTCGCCGCCCCGGCTCTCTGGAGCGCGACTTAACTGCGAGAGAGCAACCACCGGTACGGTCAGTTCCTTGGCCAGCGCCTTCAATCCCCGCGAAATCGCCGACACTTCCTGCGTGCGGTTTTCGTAACGCTTGCTGCCACCCGACATAAGCTGAAGATAATCCACGATAATCAGGTCAAGCCTGCCCTGCGATTGCTTCAGCCGCCGCGCCTTGGCACGCATCTCGCTCAGCGCGATTCCGGGCGTGTCATCGATGAAAATCGGCGCGTGCGCCAATTGCTCCATGGCCCGCACCAGCTTCTTGGTGTCGTCCTGCCACAGCGACCCGGTGCGCATCTTATGCGCGTCCACTTCTGCCGTGGAGCAGAGCAGGCGCAACAAGAGTGCCTCACGCGACATTTCCAGCGAAAACACTCCCACCACCTGCTGATCTTTGATCGCCGCATTCTCTGCGATGTTCATGGCAAATGCGGTCTTGCCCATCGAAGGCCGCGCCGCAATGATGACCAGATCCGAGCGCTGCAGTCCGCTCGTCATCTCGTCGAGATTTTCGTAGTGCGTGGCCAGTCCTGTGATGCGCTGCCCGCGTTGCAGCAGCGCATCCACCGAGCCGAACGACTCGCGGACGATTTCCTGCACCCCCATGAAGCCGCGCCCAATGCGCTTCTCCGAGAGTTGAAAGATCGCGGCCTCGGCATCGCCCAGCACCTCCTCCGCGCTGTCGGATTGATCCGCCGCCCGCGCAATCGCCGTATTCGCCGCATGAATCAGCCCGCGCAGCAGCGCCTTGTCGCGCACGATCTTGACGTAGTGCTCAATGCTCGGCCGGTCCGGAACTCCATCCAGCAGGCTCGACACGTAGCCCACATCCCCAATCGCCTGCAGATCTTTGTGCCGGTCCAGCTCCTCGATCAGCGTAATCATGTCGATCGGACGCGAGGATTCCTGCAAATCGACCATCCGCGAATAAATCCGCCGGTGCGAGTCCAGCGAAAAATCTTCAATCCGAAGATGCTCCGCCGCCTGGTTATAAGCAAAGTTGTCCAGCAGGATCGCGCCCAGTATCGAGCGCTCCGCCTCTACATTCGCGGGCAGCGTGCTGATGCTGTAGTCAGTGGTTGCCATATTTCCCTACAACGCTCCGTGCAACACTCTGTCGCATTCTCCCGCCTAGGATAAGCGAACACAAAGCGAAACGCCAAATGAATTGTGGAGAAGCTGTGAAGGCCAGCCAATATGCTGTGGAAGCCCCGAGAAAACAGGTCCCTAAAAAAATCCGCGCCCAGATTCCGAAAGACTTGGTTTATCCGCGCCGGTCCGTGAAAATCCGTGGCAAGAATTTGTAATGGTCAGCAAAAACAAATGCGGCCCGGACCAGCCATCCGAGCCGCATCGTTCGTGGATCTCTAGTCTTGCCTTCCCGCCGCTAGGAGCAACGGGACAACGGTACTGGTCCGACAGCGCCCACCAGGGGTGCCACTTTTACCAGTACTGGCTGCAGCACTTGATTCTTAGAATTATGATTCCGAGAATCACGTCTCTGCAACCCCTGCGGCGGCCAGCGGCCCAGCCTGCTCCAGGAGCAGACTGTAGAGGAGGCCGCAATGCCCGGGCAACCGGTTCGCACTCGCGCGCGTTTCCGAATTTCCCCCGGCAACTCACCCTCGAGAATTGCCGGCTGCCACCAGCGTCACCGCAATCATCATTTGGCAAGTTTTGAGATTTGCCACGTTTTCGCTGAACTCACTCTCGTGCAGAATGTTGCGTCCCGCAACAGAAAAACGTTTCGCCGTTGTGCAGAAACTGTGGACGGTGAGACTTCCTTGTGGAAGCCTGAGGAAAACCGCGCACGAATCCCGGCAGCAAAAATGTTTGCCCAAACCTTTCAATAACTTAGACGCTGTGAAGAAATAACCGCCTCATTCATTCGCTCGACTCTGCCGGGAATTCTTCGGCGGAGCCTTGAATACTGTCGATGTGGCCGGCGACGGGATCGGGCAGGTGCCGCTACGACTGGGCACCACGAACGCAAAAGACTTACCCAGGGCTTGCGCCCTGGGCTGCATTCTTTCGCCGCTTCGCGGCTACGGACGGCCGAGGCGGCCGTCTCCACATCGGTATTTTTCTAGTCTCTCACTCCATCCATAAACGCCCGCAACTTCCGCGACCTCGACGGATGCCTTAGCTTGCGCAGAGCCTTGGCTTCGATCTGGCGGATGCGTTCGCGGGTTACTGCGAACGACTGGCCGACTTCTTCCAGGGTGTGCTCGCTGCCGTCTTCGAGGCCGAAGCGCATTTTGATCACTTTTTCTTCCCGCGGGGTCAGCGTGCGCAAGACCTGTCCGGTCTGGTCCTTGAGGTTCACGTTGATCACGGCTTCGGCCGGCGAGACTACGGCGCGGTCTTCGATGAAGTCACCGAGATGCGAATCTTCCTCTTCGCCAATCGGCGTTTCAAGAGAGATGGGCTCCTGCGCGATCTTGAGCACCTTGCGCACTTTCGCCACGGGAATATCCATGCGCTTGGCGATTTCTTCGCTGGTAGGCTCGCGTCCCAGCTCCTGCACCAGCTGCCGCGAAGTGCGGATCAGCTTGTTAATGGTCTCGATCATGTGGACCGGGATTCGAATCGTACGCGCCTGATCAGCAATTGCACGAGTAATTGCCTGCCGAATCCACCACGTGGCATAAGTCGAAAACTTATACCCGCGGCGGTATTCGAACTTGTCGACGGCCTTCATCAGGCCGATGTTGCCTTCCTGGATCAGGTCGAGGAACTGCAAGCCGCGGTTGGTGTACTTCTTCGCGATCGAAACCACGAGACGCAGGTTGGCCTCAATCAGCTCGCGCTTGGCCTGTTCCGCATCCATGTCTCCCTGGATGATTTCGCGTTGGGTGCGCTTGATCTCCTGGAACAACAGTCCGGCTTCGACTTCGAGCTTCTCAATCTCGCTTCTGACGGCGCGGGCCTGACGTCGATATTCTTTTTTTTGGTCTTCGCTGCGGGTGGCGTCGGCTTTGCGCTCCAGATGGCCGGCCTGCCGGTCAAGCGAACGCATGCTGTCGACCGTCTTATTGACGCGCTCGATCAGCCGTTTGCGTTCGTTGTTGGTAAAGCCCAGCTTGCGCACGGCGAGTGAAACCCGCACGATGGCGCGGGCCAGGTTGCGGCGGGCGCGGCGATGGTCCTTGGGCCGCTTCTTCTGCGACATCGTGGCGTACTTCTCCTGCAGAACGCCGGCCTTCTTGTACAGCTTGGCCATGGCGTCGATCTTCCCGGTAAATTCGTTCAACCGGTTCTGCAGGATTTCGTCGGTGATCTCCTCCTCGTCGAAGGTGACAACCTCCTTGATGGAGCGCACGCCCTTCTTCAGGTCTTCGCCCATGGCGAGCAGATCGTGAATCACAATCGGGGAGCGGGAGAGCGCCTTGAGCACGCGCAACTGGCCGCGCTCAATGCGCTTGGCGATTTCCACTTCGCCTTCGCGCGTAAGCAGGGGGACGGTGCCCATCTCGCGCAAATACATGCGGACGGGGTCGTTGGTTTTTTCCAGAGCGCCGGGGGTGAGGTCGAGTTCGACGTCGTCGCCCTCTTCGCCTTCATCGAACTTCTTATCGAGCGCGGCGGAAGGCAGCTTGGGACCTTCCAGCACGTCGATGCCTTGCGTGCCGATGGTCGTGAGCAGGTCGTCCAGGTCTTCGGGACTAACCACATCGTGAGGGATGAGTTCGTTGACCTGGTCATAGGTCAGGTATCCCTTCTCTTTACCGGCATCGACCAGCTTTTTTATGTCGTCGTACTTGTCTTCAAGAGCCAAGAGGTGTCCTCAAATTCATCAATTCGCTCGCGCGGAGCGTATGGTACGGTTTGAAAGGTGGGAATCTGGGGTAGCGCGGAGTTGTGCACCTAGCACAAACTTTCAGAGTTTACCACATAAGTGTTGCGCCGTCTATCACTTGCCCCGCAGAAGTTCCCGTCGCCCGCCGCTATCTGTAACTCCGCTAAATACTTAGATGATTTTAACCACTGTTTTGTTTCACGCACTTTTCTTGTTTCTTGGACTGGTTCTCAGCCCATCCTCGGCCAAGCTGGGATCCCTGAGAGCGCGGCTTAGCCGGTCTTTTTCAATGAGCAATTCGTTCCTGAGTGCCTTATCGTCGCCGACGCCGGGCTTGATGAGTTCGCGCTGTACTTGCTCCAGCCGGCGCCGCAAGTGAATCCGCCGCAAAGCGCGCACGGCGCCCTCAAGACGCTCGGCGCTGAGTTCTTCGTCCTCTTTCAAGAGGATGGAAGCCAGCATCCGGCGCTCACTTTCGGAGCAAGGCACCTCCATTACATCGGCAAGTTCGGTGCCGGCATTGAGCAGGGCGTCGACCAGCGATTCGGTGGCCAGGCCGCGATGCAGGGCTTCGGTCTGGAGCACGTACTGCGCCTGCCGCGATGGATCGAACTCCTCCTCGGCGCCATCGCGCGCAGAGAGATGCCCGGCTCCCGGTTGCATCTGCCGCGCAGAAGCCAGGGCGCGGATGAGAATGCGCTCGGCATCAGTAGCTTGCCCTTCCACCGGAGATTTTACCGTCGCCGCCGAACGCTCCGAGGCGACATGCCGCAGTTCCTGTCGCAAGACGGCAGAGTCGATGCCCAGCTTTTGCGCGATCTCCTGGCCCAACTCGTCGCGGACGATGCGGCTGGGGATGCGTTGGATATGCGGCAGCAGATAGTTCACCGCCTTCACTTTGCCTTCGGGGCTGCGGATCGGAAAATGACTACGCGCGCGGTCGATCAGATAATCGAAGTATTTTTGTGAGCTTCGCAGAGCCTCGCCGTACGCGTCTTTGCCTTTGCGGCGGATGTAGAGATCGGGGTCGAAGCCCTGCTCCAGGGTCAGAACCTTGATCTGAAATTCTTCTTCGACCAGCAATCCCAGCGTGCGCTCGGTGGCTTTGGCTCCGGCCGTGTCAGGATCGAAGTTGACGACGGCATTCTTGCTGAAGCGCCCCAGCAGCTTTGCCTGGATCTCGGTGAACGCCGTGCCTGAGCTGGCAATCACATTGTGAAATCCGGCGGCGTAGACGGAAATGCAATCCATTTGGCCTTCGACCAGGATGGCGTAATCCAGCTTGCGGATCGCTTCTTTGGCTTTGTCAAGGTTGAACAAAACCCGACCCTTGGAATAAATCCCGGTCTCGGGTGAGTTCAGATACTTCGGCCCAGATTTTTCGTCGGTGGCGAGGGTTCGCCCGGTGAAGGCGATGATTCTTCCCGCGTCGTTGGCGATGGGAAACATTACGCGGTTGCGGAACTTGGAGTAAACCGTTGTTGGTCCCTTCGCCCCGCTAAGGGCAGGCTGAGAACGGTCGTTGGTCGTTGGCCTAATGCTCTCGGTTTCAGCGGCAACGCTCTGATTTGGCTGACGGCTGATGGCTGATGGCTGACGGCTCTCCTCCTGTTTCCACGAGAACAAGCCGCTCTCGCGCAGCACTTCTTCTGTGAACTCGGCTGCTAGGCGGTCGCGCAGCAGGAAGCCGGAATCCGGGGCGTAGCCGATGCGAAAGCGGGCAATCGTCTCCGCGTCCAGACCGCGACCCTGCAGATACTCTCGCGCCCGCGCTCCCTCGGGACGCTTCAGGCATTCCTGAAAAAATGCGGTAGCGCGCTCCTGAGCGTCGAGCAACTGCGCGCGCAGCTTGGCATCCCTGGCCTCTCCCGGACTCGAATACGTCGCCTTGGGCAACGGAATGCCCAGCTTCTGCGCCACCAGCCGGACGGCCTCAGGAAAAGTGATGTTCTCGATCTTCTGCACGAAGCTGAACACATCCCCCGAAACGCCGCAGCCAAAGCAATGATAAAACTGCCGCGTGGCGTGCACCGAAAACGACGGTGTTTTCTCCCCATGAAACGGACACAGCCCTGAATAGTTCTGCGCCCCGGCCTTCTTCAGCTTGATGTAGTCGCCGATGATGCGGACAATATCCGCCTGCTGCTTCACCGTCTCTTTGAAATCTTCAGCGGGCATGGATGGATTGACACTACTCCCCTTGGAATTGTGAGCCAGAATGCGCCTGATCGGACTATACCGGAGCAGGATTGCTGTGGAGAAGCTGTGGAATAAGCGGGCATCCCGTTGGCAGAGTAGGAAAAGGCGGCGGAAATGTCTCGCGCGGCGCATTCCTGCAAGGAGCGGGGAAGGAGGTAAGGATGCTTCGACCGCAGCTCTGCGTGACAAGGATGACGGGTTCTTGCGAGAACAAAGGTGTGAGACCGGTCAGAAACAAACCGCAACGGTGCAAGATTGGAACCGCCTGCACTTACCATGAAATGCGAAGGAGCAAGAACGGGGGGTAGGGATGCTTCGACTTCGGAGAGTCGTCCCGCGGACGACTCTCCTCTGCATGACAAACCTAAACCCTCAACTCCACGACCGTTGCCCCGCCCCCACCCTCATTTTGCGGAGGCTCGGCTACCGACTCCACGTGCGGATGCTGCTGCAGGGCCTGGCGCAGGGCTTTGCGCAGGATGCCCATGCCGCTGCCGTGGACTACGCGTACGCGCGGCAGTCCGGCTAGAAATGCGTGGTCGACAAACTTTTCCACGGCGCGCGTGGCGTCGTCCACGTTGAAGCCAATCACGTTGATTTCAGACGGCGCGTTCTGGCCTTCGTTCTCGTTGTTCAAGGACACGGAAATTCCCCGCGCCCGCGCCGCCTTTACTGGAGAATCCCCTGCCCGCGCGTTACCCAGGGCGCTACTCTGCACCTCGGCGATATCGTCGCGCGCGATCTTCATCTTCATGGCGCCCATGGCTACTTCAAAGTGAGAATCGTCCACTTTGCGCAAGACCGTGGCCGGGCGCCCGGTTGATTTCAGCTTGACGGTGTCGCCTTCGGAGACGTACTTCACTACCTGCGGCTGCGCATGCGGATCGTCCTCGTCGGCGCCGCTGGCGTGGGCCACCACGGTGGAATCGAACTGCTCGCGAAATTCACGCCGCAGCTTCGCGATCTTCCTCTCCGCTTCTTTCGAGACCTTCTGCGCCGCCGCCTTATCCTGGACCGCGTTCACGGCTTCGCGCGCATGGTATTCGAAGTCGCGCAGCACGCTCTCGAGTTTCTTTTCCATCTCGCGGATCTTTGCCTGCTGCTCTTTCCTGCCCTCGGAAGCCAGTCGCGCCTTCTCTTGCTCCAGTTCCTGCTCGCGCGTCTTCAGCCTCAGCCGCTCGCTTTCCATCTCGCGCAATCCGGCGTGAAGTTTGTCGAGAAATTCGCCTACGTCACGAGCCTGCGTGCCCAGCCGCGCCCGCGCCCCTTCGATGATCGCCGGATTCAGCCCCAACCGCTGCGCGATGTTGATTCCCGCCGACGCTCCCGGAACTCCCATCTTCAATTCGTAAGTGGGTTGCAGCGTGGTCTCGTTGAAGCCCACCGACGCGTTGATCACGCCCGGAGTATTCGCCCCATAGACTTTCAAAGACGTGTGATGCGTGGAAATCACGGTCATGCAGCCGAGGCGGCCAAAGTATCCGGCGATCGCCACCGCCAGCGCGGCGCCCTCCTCCGGATCGGTGGCCGATCCCAGTTCATCCAGCAGGACCAGCGACTGCGCAGTCGCGGTCCGCGAAAGGAAATCGATGTTGGTGACGTGCGCGGAAAAGGTGGAGAGGTTCTGCT
>Ga0210406_10004321_pt1 | contig 15263 bp, 15 predicted proteins | sample IncBWC30MmetaG_FD_155454 | JGI IMG/M metagenome (GOLD analysis project Ga0210406, IMG submission 155454) | Forest soil microbial communities from Barre Woods Harvard Forest LTER site, Petersham, Massachusetts, United States - Inc-BW-C-30-M | ecosystem: Environmental > Terrestrial > Soil >... | reverse complement strand
TTCGAAGAGTCATGTTCGTGCATGATCCCAACGCGGACAGCAGCAGCTCATAGGGATCTGGCCCAGCATCGCTGCCCCCTGATGTCTTTGGTTCATCCGCAATCAAGTGGTGCGGACCCACTGAAATAGCTTGGCGCAGAACAGAGGGACCACCGATTACCGTTACCGCTCTCGACATGTCTTAGCCTCCCGACTGGTACAGGGCCCGCGAATTTCTTACGGTTGAGAAGGCGTGGCCGAAGCATCTGTGCGCAGCGCCGCAATCAGCATCGCAATCCCTGTAACCCGTCCTCCGATCTCGGCATCCTGAGGATAGCGAAGCGACCGGATGGGCACCGGCGACATGGGGGCCGGGACAAGGAGTAAGCGGCTTTCTTCGTAGTCGCACCAACTGCAGGCGTAGCGATGGTCGCGAAGCTCGACAAAGTAGACGGAACGTTCGTGTTCGCTCGGCCCCGCGTTCTTGACGACCTTGTTTTGATGCGGATCAATCTGAACGAATGCACCGGGACGGATCAGCGGAGCGAGCGTGTCGTCCTCGGTCCCGATGTACCCATAAAGTACGTCCCGTACGCCAGCGTGTTGCACCAGGAACAAAGGCATTTCGCCCTGACCCTGAAACATTCGATGCACGAGATTCGTCTGTTCCACAAGAACTCTGTCTTGCAATTTCGAAGGAGTCGTCACAATCGGCTCTGCTCACGAGATAGCTCGGCCCCTGAGGTGCGTGTACGACAGCGCGATCAAGCCTTGTTCTTTGTCCAGGTCGCCGATATTAAGCCCGAACAGGGCCAAGATCTCACTGCTATCGCATTTGTAGATAAGGCTCAGGTTGTGGAACTTCTCTAGGCGTGGCTTGGACTTCCCGTTTTCGAGATCGCTTACCCAATTGTGAGGCACATAGTAGCCGGGTTTCTCTTTTCCTCTACAATCCGTTGGCTAAATCGCTCGACATCGCGAATGGATTCCGGCCGGGGTCATTTCTTCCCCCGGCAACTTCATCCCGAAGGTCGCAACCCGGACCAAGCCCAATGCTCCAACGGCCAAAATACGGGTGTGCGCCCAAGCCAGGTGCGCTACCAGGCCGCGCTATGCCCCGACTCTATCGCTTCACTGATTCTAAATCACTTCCACGAACGGCTCCATCCGGTGCGTGTTTACGAACTGTTTTCGGTTTCTCCACACCCTCACACCGACTCAAGGGCGAAGGTCATTTTTGCTCAGGAGGTCAGAAGCTGCGCATGAGGAAATCTCTTGTGCTCGCGAGCACTTTCTCTCGCATCGCGGGGTCTGGTAGCATGCGAGCGATTTCAATCGCACCGATTATCGTTGAAAAAATCGCAAAGAAAGCGCGCTCTTTGTCCGAGGTTCGCCGGCCAGGCATGAACGGCATTTGGTTTTTGTAGTTCACGAGCTCCGCAAGGATCTTTGGCTTCATCCGCTTGTCTACCCGCGCCAATTCGGGCGCAAGTGCCGCCAGGGGGCATCCGTGCTCGGGATGTTCGCAGTGTTCCGGACTCAAGTAGGCCTTCACAATCGCCTTCCACGCCTCCCCGGGTGACCCCTGTGCGGCGGCATGGACTAAGGTATCCGCGATTTCCCGGAAGCCCTCGCTAAGAGATTCCACAAGCAGGTCGTCCTTGCTCCCGAAATGCTTGTAAAAGCCTCCGTGAGTCAGGCCGGTGTCCCGCATCACGGCTGTAACAGCCGCGCCATTTAAGCCTTCGGTGCGGACACGCTGCGCAGCGTTTCAAAATCATCTGATGGATTGCCGCTTTATGCCCCGGCTGGTAACGCATGCCTATAGGATGCTGCGAATCATCCAAGGTGCAACCTGGCAGTCGCTGTGCGCCCAAGGCAGGTGCGCGAACAGGCCGCGCCACGCCCCGACTTTGCTCATTATAAATGAGATGCGCTGCGCGCCCCCTTTGCGCGGCACGCCCGGCTCTTCTGCGAAAACCAATTTTCCTGGCGAATGCTCTCAGAGGAGGGATCTGCGTTGATAACCGATGTCTTGGCGCTCAACGGGGAGGTATAATTTTCGACCAGTATGCAGAAACCCCGTTACGCGTTGGTGGCGTATCTGAAAAATCCCGCGGGAGAGTTCGTGGAGAGCCTTCGCCGCGAGTTGCATCCCGACCTTCCGCACCTGGCAGCACACTTATCGATCTTGCCGCCGCGACCTCTGCAGGGAATCGAGAGTTCGGCATTACAGGTTCTTGAGCGCATTTGCGGAAGTGAGGAGCCGTTCGAGGTAACGCTGGGAGAGGTGGAGACCTTCATCCCGATAACACCCACCGTTTACATTCGGGTGCAAGCTGGAGCCACGCGCATGATCGATTTACACAGCAAGCTGAATACCGAAGCATTGGCATACAAGGAAGAATGGCCTTACATCCCGCATCTCACCATCGTAAAGATGAGCGCCGAGCAACCGGCAAAGGCAGCCTTTGAGATCGCGCGCCAGCGCTGGCTCCACTATGCGGGAAGCCAGCGCATCTTATTGGAAAGGCTGACCTTTGTGCGGGAAGACGTTGAGAATCACTGGGTCGATCTGGCCCCCGTCCCCCTCGGTCGTCGCCTGGTTTCGCATTGAACTGCCGTAATCCGCGTTCCGATTACTCGATCTAGTTACTCCCGACAGACCACTACGGCGCTGGTACATCTCCCTCCCGTGCATTGAAAAGTCCGCAACGCGGCTGTAGATAAGGAGTAGGGAAAAGATCCGCTAACTCGGTTGAACGCCAGTTGCATGCGGGTTTCCGGCAAGGAAACGGGGAGAATACATGCAGATCGGGGTTTACGGTTCGGGATACCTGGGAACGGTGATTTCGGCCTGCCTGGCAGATTTTGGTACTCCCGTTTCTTGCTGCCATCCTGATCGATCGCGCATGGTGGAGATGGCGCAAGGCAACATTCCCTTCTTCGAAAAAAACCTGAAAGAAATCATCCGGCGCAACGTGCGAGCTGGCCGGCTGACTTACTCAACCGACATCGAAACCTTTGCCCGAAAAACACAAGTCATTTTCCTGGCCGAAGACAAGGCGGAGAGCTTGGGCGATGTGGCCATGCGCATTGCACGGCTGGCGTCCAAGCCTCCGATTCTCACGATTGTCACCCCGGTTCCAGTGGGTACCGCGAACAAGCTTGAAAAGAGCCTTAAAGATGCCGGACTGCAGGCCACCATCGTGTCGCAACCGATGTTCTTCACTGATGGCTGCGCTGTCGAGGATTTCAACTGGCCCGACCGGCTGATTATGGGATCGACCTCGCTCGAAGCGGTTCACGTGCTGAAGCAGATTTTTCATCCGCTGGTGATGCGCGGCGTCCCGGTGATTGTAACGAACCAGTCGACAGCGGAACTGGTGCGCGAAGCTGCGACCGCATTTGTAGCGACGAAAATTTCGTTCATTAACGAAGTAGCCGCACTATGCGAACGCGTTGATGCAGATGCCGTCAGTCTCGCTCTAGCCCTCGGCTTGGACAAGAAAATCGCACCGCGCTGCCTGCAGCCTGGAGCCGGCATGGGTGGCGTGTTCGCCGAAACGGACATGGACTCGCTTGTAGAACTGGCGCAGTCGCATGGCGTACCGCTAAAAGTGCTGAGCGCAGCGCGCGACGTAAATCATTGTCTGGCGGATCGCCTGGTGGATAAGATTTCCCTGGTGCTGAATTCCGTCGAGAATAAAGAAGTCGGGATTCTGGGCCTTGCCTTCAAGCCGAACACAAATTCGGTGGCTGGGTCTTCGTCGGTGCGGCTGGCGGAATCGCTGGTTTCGAAAGGTGCCCATGTTCGGGCCTACGATCCGGTCGCGATCCCCGAAGCCAAGACCAGGCTCAACGGAACCGTTCGCTACTGCGAGTCGGCCTATGCTGCGGCGGAAGGTTCCGATGCGCTTGTGGTGGGCACTGGCTGGCCGGAGTTCCGCGCCCTGGATTTCGATCGCATCAAGCAGCTTCTGAAGAAGCCGATCATTGTCGATACCAAGAACCTGCTGGACTCAACGCGCCTCCGAGCCTTGGGATTCGAGTACGTGGGCGTCGGCCGTATCTAGCGGGCTTTCCTCTTTCGAGCTCCGATTCAACCCTTCTCCTACCGCCGCTTAGGCTTAGGCGCTTGCCCCATGGGGCGCATTTCCCACGCAAGCGAGAGCAAGATTCCGGCGCTACATCGGGAACCCGCAATTGCTATAATCAGACTCAGTGGTGGGAATAGCTCAACTGGTAGAGCACCGGACTGTGGCTCCGACGGTTGCGGGTTCGATTCCCGTTTCCCACCCCATATTTTCGAAACGTTTTCCCGGCCGATGCCAATTGTGGCATGATTCCTTGCGGCGCGGCGATCCGTTCCGCGACACTCACATCACGGCCCCGTAGCTCAATTGGATAGAGCAGTGGTCTTCGGAACCAAAGGTTGGGGGTTCAAGTCCCTCCGGGGCCGCCATTTTGTGACGAGATCGCCCAAAACCCTCGTAGCGCGCGCCTTCCGCATGGGTTAGAATTCAGCTCAGCTTTTTGCGCATGCAACCCCTGTTTCATTTCCGCACATCATCCTCCCAACTGGGTCCGCTGGAGGAGCGCCTGCTTGAGATTCTCTGGAAGCGGGGGAGTGCGACCGTCCGCGATCTGGTGGAGGGCGACTGCCAGGACCTGGCTTACACGACGGTAATGACCACACTCGACCGTCTCTTTAAGAAGAAGCTATTAGCGCGGCAACCGGAAGGTCGCGCATTCCGCTACGTTCCGCGACTCAGCAGGGAAGATATGCATCGTCAAGTCGCGGGCGCGGCGTTCCGGCAATGGATGGATGCGAGCCCGGCTTCGTCACTGCCGCTCTCGTATCTGGTGGAAATTGTGACGGAGCGCGATGCGCAGTTGCTCGATGAACTGCGCCAGGTGGTCGAGGCCAAGCGCCGCGAGTTGCGCAGGGGCGAATCGCGAACCGACTCCAAAGATAAAGATAAAGATAAAGATAAGGATAAAGCCTGATGTTTGCCGCCCGCGGCATCGCCGTCTCGTTCTCTGTTTTCGTGATGGTGTACTGCGTCCTCTCGCTCGCCGTGAGTCTCTGCTGGCGCCCAGTCTGGCTGCACACCACGCGGCATCCGACTCACCGGATCGCTGACTTGCTCTTTGCCTTGCGCATGTTTCCGCTGCTCGTAGCGGCTGCTGTCACCGCAGCGTTCACGATACCTTCTTTTCTTCTGTTGGAGCCACGCGCGATCGATGAGCCCATGGGCAGTATTCCGTTGATTTTGGGTATCGGCGGCGCGGTACTGGGAATTTTTGGAATAGCGAATGCCGGTCTGGCGCTCCGCCGCGCTGCCCGCACAGTTTCCACATGGAGCAGCGGGGCGCAGCCGGTTGAATCCTGCGCTCTGGTTCCGGTTCTGCGAATTTCGGGAGCCGGCCAAACCGGTGCATTCCCGGCGATGACCGCAGCAGGTATCGTTCGCCCTAAAGTTCTCGTCTCGGGCTTCGCAGAGTCCTTGCTTACCGCCGGCGAGTTGCAGTCTGCTTTGAATCATGAAGTCGCGCACGTATGCCACCGCGACAATCTGAAGAAGCTTCTGCTGCGCTTTGTTGCCTTCCCCGGAATGGCTGGACTGGAGGCCGCCTGGCTCGAATCCACCGAGATGGCGGCCGACGATGCTGCGGTCGCAAATGCCGGCGAGGCGCTTGACCTGGCTGCGGCGCTGATCAAACTTTCGCGGCTGGCACCGTCGGAACCTCCTGCGGATTTGACTGCGGCGCTGGTGCATAGCCTCCCTTGTGTCATGAACGCTCGCGTCGAGCGCTTGATTGCATGGAGCGACGAGCGCTTGGTATCGACGCGGAGATTTTCGCCGTGGTATCGACTGGGTGCCGCTGCGGCCACCGCAGCGTTGTTTGCCGTAACTTACAGCCAGCTGCTGGTACGAGTACACACAGCGACTGAGTGGTTGGTGCGGTAGTTCGCTGGTTTTATCGGGCCCTCTGCTATCGAGACACCCTCAGAAATTCACCCGCACGCCCAACTGCGCCGCGAATGGAATTCCCACGGTTGTGCCTGGGCCGAAGAAGTCTCCCAAGCCGCCGGCGGGCATTTCCAGTTGCTTGAGGCTGGTGATGGACTTGAGTTGGTTACAGGCCGGGAAGTCGAGGCAAATGCTGGTGGCATCCCCCGAGGCAATGTCGCTCGGCGGAAGCGGTAGCAGGCTGATGTTTCCCACAAAGTTCGCACCGGGATTGTTTCTGTTGAAGAGGTTGAAGAACTCGGCGAAGGGACGAACCTCCAGGCGGTCGCCGAACTTGAACGGTCGCGTGATGCGCAGATCCATCTGGATGTAGGGAGTGCCCCGGAAAGCGTCGAGAGCGGTGGGCTTGCCATCCACAGAAATGCGCTGGCTGTTGTCTGCCGTCGTGATCGTGAAGGGCCGGGCGGACTCGGCCTGGGTCATCGTCGTCAGTTCAAAGCCGCCGGGGATGTAGACCGTGCCCGCGAGCACAAATCGGTGGCGCACATCTTCGCCCGACGGCCCGTAATCGCCGGGGCCGAACGGGTTCAGCGGATCGCAAACTCCATTGACATAATCAAACAGTTCACCCAGCACGCATCCCCAGGTCTCGGCCTTCGACAACGTGTAATTCGCAACCAGGTTGAAACGCTTCGACACGTTGCCCTGGAGGTGAAGCATTAGTGCGTTGTAGCTGGAGCGATTGTCGGATCGGAACACGCTTGCCGACGCGAAAGGATAAGCGCGATAGCTGTGATTTCCTTCTTCGTGGGTGTAGTCGGCGCTGGCGGTCCAATTGGAATTGAAGGCGTGCTGTACGCCACCGGTCGCGTGGAGTGCGTAAGGAGTCTTGTAAGTGGGATCGATGAGTGCGGCCGGAGGGTTCGGGCCTCCGTTGACAGCCTGAAATGCAGCCGCCCAGCCGTTCTGCGCGAGATCGTTATAGAAGAGTCCAAAGCCAGCGCGCAAGACTGTGTGGCCGCTGGCGCCCGGCGAATAGGCAAGTCCCAGGCGCGGCCCGAATTGGTGGCGATCGTCCTGAGGCGCTCGCGCGGGAAGTCCGAAGGAGGGCAGCAGCGAAAACGATGGATTTGCCATCTGGTCGCGCCCCGAAGCGATGAATAGACCGAAAGTAGTTTGCCACCGCAGTCCGTAGTTCACCGTGAGATGACGCGAAAGTCGCCACGAATCTTGAGCATAGAGACCGAGGCGCTGCACGCTTTGCGAAAAACTCCCGTCGGTGGCGGGAGTTGTGGAAGCGCCGTTCGCGTAGTCGAAGGCAAACTGCGCCGGATTCGCCGTGTAGAAAGTCGGATCGTTCGGGAACGAGTACAGCGTCTCCTGATTCCCCGGGAACGCTCCGCCCAGCACAGGCTCGTGGATGAAATTCACTCCGAACTTGAAAGAATGGTCGCCCGTTGCATGGCCAAGGTCGTAGCGGAATTGATACTTCTGCTGGTTCCGAAGCGATGGGAACAGCGTGATCGGCGTGGCGAACTGATTGTCGCCGTAGGTCTCGAAGCCAGAGACCGTCAGCGTCGTAGAACTGAAAGGGAACGCAAGCGCGAAGCCCAACGTGGAATTCCGCGTCTGGATCAGGTGCAACAAGCTGGCGTCGAACACAAATGTTCCCAGCCACGTCGGACTGAAGGCGTAGGTGTTGCTGAGGACGGTGTTCCAGTAGTTATTGTGCGTGGTCAATCCCGTCGAGGGCAGAGTCGCCTGCTGCACCAGCGCGTTGTGCGTAATGTAACTGTCTTCCGAGGTGCGGAGGAACCATTGCGACTTCGCCGACTCCGACCAGTCGAATCGGAGCGAGCCGATGTAGTCGCGAAACGGGATCGGCACATTCTGCGGAACCCTGATGGATGGTACTGCCGGAATTAGGCCATCGGCAGCCAGTTGTGCCAAGGCGTTGAACTGCGTCAGGCTGGTTGGACTGTAAGCAATGCTGGCGTTCTCGTGGACGTACTCCAAAGACGAGAAGAACCAGATCTTATTGCGGTCGATTGGGCCGCCCAATGTTCCAATATAGTTCTGGCGCGAGAAAGGCTGCTTGGGATTCGGCGGGGGATTCTCAATCGGAAATCGGGCATTCAGCGCCGCGGCGCGTTCGTAGAATGCTCCGCTGCCGTGCCACTGGTTAGTCCCTCGCTTAGTGGTAATGACCACCGATCCGGCCGTGGTCCCGCCGGTATCGGCGTCTTCGTTGGCCGTGCGCACGGCGAATTCCTGAATTGCGTCGGCTGAGAAATTCTGCAGAAATCCGCCAATCCAATCGTCGGAATTGTCGCCGCCATCTACGGAAAGATCATTGTTCAGCCCCGAACTGCCTCCCGTGGAAACTGCGGTGATGCGCGCCTTGGTCGGATCGGAAGGTTCCACCGGCTCGGTGCCGGGCGCAAGGTAGGCAATGTTGGCAAAGCTGCGCGCGGCCAGAGGAAGAGTCTGCAAATCCTGATTGGTGACAATCCCCTGATGCACCACGCTGACCAGGTCAATCGGTTGCGTAGTGATCGACGAATTTTGGCCTTCGACCGAGACAGTCTCGGCCGGCGCGGCAAGCTTCAACGTCACCGTGACTTCGCGCACCGAACTGACCGCAATGGATACATGGGCCTCGGCGGACGCAAATCCGGAAGCGCTCACAGTAATGTCATAGGCACCCGGAAGAAGGTCATCGAGCCGGAACTCTCCGCGGTCTTCGCTGGTGGCCTCTCGTTGCAACGGCGAATCCAACGACTTCACCACGATCGTGGCCGAGGGTAGACGAGCGCCAGTCGCGTCCTGCACCGTTCCGCGGAGAGAACCTCTAGGATTCTGGGCCCGCAGCGCCGGCACCAAGGTGGCTAAGGCTAGCGCGACGAGAAGCGATTTTCGAAGCAAGCCTTTTCTCTCTCGCAAACGGAACTCACTAGCATTCGGGGAGCATGATAAGGAACTGGACGGGCGAGGACATCGCGCGCTTGGAGAGGAGGTTAACTTGAGCCCGAGATCTACTACCAGCGATGGTACAGATTGTGGAAGAAAGGTCTGAGTTTCGTTCTCGGTTTATTCCGTAAATTCCCGTCTTAGGATCGCGAGCACCGAACGGGCGTCTTCGAGGGCCTGCCATTCTGAGGATGCTCTTTCATCCTGCTGCGTTAACTCGTTTACTCGTCCCTCGATTGCCGCTTGGGCAGACTCAACCCGTTCTTTGAGTTTCTCAGGATCCAACTCCACCAGCGCGCCGCTGTAGAGTTGCTTCCAACCCGAGATTGGCTCCCAAACCGCCGCCAGGCAGCCATCCGGAAAAGCGAAAGAATGGTAGCGGATCAACACGGGCTTCCCCGTCTTGTGCCGCAGGATGTATTCTCCGTCCTGCCCGCCGCGCTTCACAAACTTCTCAAATAAGTCCGCTACGTTCTCAGGAATGTAGCTCACGTCATCGATCGTCATCCCCATCAATTCCATTCGATCGTATCCGAGCAACCGGGAAACGCCATCGGAACAATCCAGGTAGCGTCGTGAGGCATCGGCGAAAACTACGTATTCCTCTTCCAACTCCGGGTGGGAATGACTGCGAACCGTGATAAGGGAATCCAGCCTGTTAAGCAGACTTTTCGGGTCTTCGGTTTCCTTCGGGATGAAGACATCCACCGTCTTGGCCACCGTTTTCTCGGAGGGCGGGATTGCGCTCAGAAGTATGACCGGCAAACGCGGCTTCATCTGTTTAATCGGTACGAGAACGCTCTCGCAATCCGGATCTGAAGCGGAGCAGTCCAGGACGACTGCATCCACGGCGTGCGAGGTGAGCACCGCCAGGGCATCGTTTCCGCTGGAAGCGGTCAGGACGGAAAATCCTGACGACTCGAGAACTTGTTTGCGGTTGTCAAGAAGGGATTTTTCATCAGCCACGCAGAGAACGGTCTTGCTAGCCATAGCGCCCCTCACGACTGGCAGGAGAGACTTGATTCTAACAGCTCTGACTATCGCCGGCGTTCGCCGCTAGTCGGACCAGGGCTGGGGCGCGCGATCCCAGCGATGTTTCTTCAATTCGGCTAGCAGGCTCTTGTCGAGCGGCCCTCGGTCACTCACGGCGATGTCCTGCCTCACGTGTTCCGGCTTCCGCATGCCGGCGATTGTCGTGCTCACTGCAGTGTGGGACAGGATGAAACGCAGGGCCATCTCCGGCAGCGACATCCCAGCAGGCAGAACTTCTTTCAGTTTGTCGACACGCTTGATCGTCTGGGCCAGATTCTCGGGACCGAAGTATCCTGCGCGCCAATCGTCTTTCGGGAAGCGGGTTTCCAGCGTCATCTTGCCGCCAAGGCTGCCTTCGTCCAGAGGAACCCGAGCGATCACGCCGACATTCAGCTCCTGGCAAACCGGAAACAGTTCATCCTCCGGCGCCTGATCAAAGATGTTGTAGATCACCTGCACTACATCAACCAATCCCGTGCGCAATGCCTTGATGCCATTCTCCGGTTGCCAACGGTTAATGCTCAGACCGAAGAATCGAATCCACTTGTCGCGCTTCAGCTTTTCGACGGTGGAGCGAAACTCAGGCTCACTGGTCCAGCTGTCGTCCCAAACATGAAACTGCAGCAGATCGATGGTATCCACCCGCAATTGCTTGCGAATCATGTCGGCATACTGGAAGACGTGTTGGGCGGAAAAGACATCCCTGTACTTGTATTCGGGCAGGGCAGGCCACCGCTCATTGCCCGGAGGGATCTTCGACGCCGCATAGAGCCGCTTTCCCGAGTTGCGCGCCATGATTTCACCAAGCAGACCGTCGCTTTTACCCTCGCCATAGGCCCAGGCTGTGTCGAAAAAGTTGCAGCCCAGGTCCACGGCCAACTGCATCGCGCTCAGAGACTCCTTGTCGTCCGAGCCGCTCCACCCGCTCATCCCCCACAACCCATGGGCAATGTCGCTAACGTCGAAACCGGTACGGCCGAGCTTGCGGTATTTCATAAGGGCCTCCGTTATGAAGGAATATCCGTTCCGGTAACAGGTTCAGAAGCGGACTGATCAGCATATATCGAAGCACAGATTTCCGCCCATCGGGTGTGCCGCCGATCTGCCAAAGCAAGGGCCTCTGCTGGTTTTTCGATAGGACCGATCAAAATTTTGCCGACGCGGGGCAGGGCCTCGAGGTGTTTAATGGCGTTAGATCATTTAGAGATGAGGTATGCGAAATGAAGTCGGAATATCCTTATAATCCAACACCCGGGAAGAGAGACGAACTGGTGGCGCCGCCGCCATCCCGCTTTATCGACGAGAAGATCTCGGACGAGTCGGGTGCGGAAACCAAATCGGATAGCGCGCTCGCGCCAGCGGGTCTCAACAATCCCTTCTGGAATTAACTAGGGGTAGCGCCGGTCGCAAACGCAGAGTTACCGCGACGACCGGCGCCCTTTTTGCCCCGAAACTGCTAAACCTACCGCAGAATTGGCAAACACAGGCACGGACGGATCGCGAACTCCAGCCCCGCCATCTCTTGCAGAGCCGGGTGCAGCAGGGAATCGCGACAAGGCTCCAGCGTGATCACAAAGGGCAGCGAGGCTTTATCAAACCCCGGCTTCTGCAATAGAGAGTCGATGTTCAGATGATGGGCTGCCATGATTTGCGCCAGCCGGGCGACGATGCCCGGCTGGTCCCGCACAAAAAACCGCAAGTACCACGGAGTCTCGAAATCATTGCTGATTTCGGGAGTAGAGACTGGGCTCGCCGGGTCTGTTTTTGCTCCGCCTCTGGAAAGTCGTTCCGCGACGAACATCAAGTCGGAAACCACGGCAACCGCTGTAGGGTCCCCTCCCGCACCGGCGCCGAGAAACGCAATGTCTCCGCCATACTGTCCGGAAGTCAGCACCAGGTTCAGGTTTCTCTGCACGCGCCCGAAGGGCGATTCCGTCGGCACAAGGCACGGGCCAACTTCCGCGAATAAAGTTCTTTCTTTCAGGTCAGCGCGCGAAATCTGGCGGATCGTGCAACCCAGCTCGGCGGCGTAGTCGAAGTCGATCGCGTCGATGGGACGAATCGTGCGGGCTCTCACCGACTCGGGAGCAACTCGAGTGTGAAGTCCGGCCAGCGCAAGAATCGCTAATTTGGCTCGGGCATCGCCGCCATCAAGATCTTCGGAGGCATCCGCCTCCGCATATCCCCGAGCCTGCGCTTCTTCCAGGGCTTCGCTAAAAGGAATTCTGGCGTTTTCGATTCGGCTCAAAATGTAGTTGCAGGTTCCGTTCAGAATCCCCGCGATCCCATGCAGGCGGTCACCGCACAAGCCCGTGCGCAGTGCCGGCAGAACCGGAACTCCGCCAGCGACCGAAGCTCCAAACTCGATCTGGCATCCCTTGCTGCGAGCCAGTTGCAACAGATCTGAGCCGTGGCGCGCAATCAGTTGCTTGTTTGCCGTGACCACCGACTTTCCCGACCCGAGCGCGGTTCGCACAATCTGCTCGGCCGGGTTGAGGCCGCCGATCAGTTCGATCACGATGTCGACATCCGAATTCAACACCGACTCGACGTCGTCGGTCCAAACCACATCGCTCGGAACCCAGGCCTGCTTCTTTCTTTCCAAGTTGCGGTTGCAGATGTGAGTAAGGCGCAGAGCGCTCTCGCCGTTCTCGCACAAGATTTTCGCCACCGCGCGGCCCACATTTCCAAAGCCGATTAGGGCGACTCGGCAAATATGGGTCTGTTCCTGACTCTGATGTCTGGGCGCTTTCGCGGTTTGTTTGGAAACAGTTTTCGGCAATGAATCACTCTCGTTCAAAAAAGGATGCCTTATCATACGTGCGAGCTGCGCTTCTCGGAAACCGCAAACCTCGATGCTCAAGAGTCTCGCGGCTTTGGTGTTGACCAAGCGAGAACTCCCTGTTTTCGGTGGTCACCTTGGGCTATGATCGCTGCCACGGTGCGGGCCATTTGTTATCGTCGCGTTGCCAATGGGACTCTGAGTATCATTCTGCTTCTGTCGCTAGGCTGCAGGAAACAGGCGTCGCAGCAAGTTGACCACCCCCGACTCACCTCGAACGTAGTCCTTCGGGACGTTACTTTCCACAGCGCCGCTCTCAATCGGGACATGCAATATCGAGTGATCTCGCCGTCAAGCGTACCTGCAGGACAGAAGTTGCAGGCTGTCTACTTGCTGCACGGCGGAGGAGGCGGTTTTCGGGATTGGTCAAACTACTCTGACGTAGCGCGCTTGGCTGAAACCGGGCTGCTTCTCGTGATGCCCGAGGGCGATTCATCCTACTACACGAACTCCGCCGACGCCGCGCAGGATCGCTACGAAGACTACATCGTCCAGGACTTGATTTCGGACGTCGAGGGCAAATTCACGCTGGCAACGGGTCGCGCAAACCGAGCGCTTGTGGGTATCTCCATGGGTGGGTTCGGAGCGGTGAAGCTGGCGCTGAGGTACCCCGAACGGTTCGTTTTTGTGGGTGGGATCAGTCCAGCTATCGACGTTCCCCGTCGCGCCTTTACGATGAAGCGCCTGCAGCAGTCACGGCACTTTAACGCGATCTTCGGTTCCTCCGGAAGCAAGACCCGGCGTGACAACGATCCTTTTGTCTTGATCCGGACTGCGAATCCCGAGGCGGTTCCATATTTTTTTCTGACGTGCGGAGAGCAGGAAGGCCTGCTGCCCGCAAATCGCGAATTCGCTTCGCAACTCGCGCAGCGTCATTTTCGATTCGAGTTCCACACGGTTCCAGGTCATCACGACTGGAACCAGTGGAATGCATGGCTGCCCAACCTGTTTCGAAGCCTTGCGGACCAAATGCATCCCAAAGTCTGATCATCGGACAAAACTAGATCCGGTGTGGTGGGGCGTCGTGGGGCGGCATCGCGCGCAGAATCAGCATCAAAGTTGATAAGATGGTGCCTGCCTGCTGCGTGCAATCCCGGCGGGAGCATCGCGGACACGTTCTTTGCAGAAGCGCCTCTCGTTGCCGAGGTAAGGGCCGAGCGCTACGGTCCGCAACCACGCCCGGCAGCGGGAGGAGAATGAATGAGTCGAATGTTCGCGACGGTTTCCGGAGTCAGAGTCGCCTTTGTGTTGATCTTGATGACGATTCTGGCGGGAGCCTTAGATGTCCATGCCCAACAAGTTCCGGCTCAGCAGCCCCCGGCGCAACCGCCGGCAGAACAGCAGCAGCCGGCCGCGCAACCGGCAGAACCGCAGCAGCCTGCGGGGGAGTCCAGCAGCCAACAAGCTTCACCGGAAGAGATAGGTTCGGCGCGTAAGCCGAAAGTGAAAGAGTACAAGAACTTGGCCTTCAACGTGGGCGGAGGCGGCAGCCTCACCAACGGCCAGACGGCACAATTTGTGCGCGGCGGGGGCGGCATCGTAGCGGCTGGTGTTGCTCGCAACTACAGCAAGTATTTAGGGCTGCGCTTCGACTTTCAGTGGGACAATTTGCCTCTGCGCACCTCGGCCCTGCAACAGGCGCAGACGCTGAGCGCGACCGACCATGTTTATTCTTTCCTATTCGGTCCCATCATCAACATTCCGGTCACGAAAGTGTGGAGCGGCTATATTGTGGCAGGCGGCGGCTTTTTTCATCGATCCGGAAAGCTGTCGTCCTCGACTGCCATTCCGGGTTCGGCTTGCAGCCCGTTTTTCACCTGGTGGGGCAATTGCTTTAATTCCAGCCTTCCGGTCAACAAGGGTTTTCTGGCTACCAGCCAAAACCAATGGGGTGAAAATTTCGGAGGCGGCGTGGCTCGCAAGATCCGCCCGAATATCGAAATCTACGGCGAGTTTCGTTATTTGCACGGTACGCATTCCGGCATCACCACAGATCTGCGCCCGATTACGGTCGGCGTTCGCTGGTAACGCGGGCCGACAGCGACTGAGTGTCCGCGGCCTTGCAGTTCAAACTCCGGGGCCTGTCATCCTCGACAAAAGACTTGCGTCTGGACAGGGCCTGATCCCACTGCTGGGAGACGAAATCCAGGTATTCCCGAATGCCTTCAATTGGCTCAGGATTGAATTGGAACCGACTCTCGCGACCTTTTCGGACGCAGCGCACGATCCCGACCCTCTCCAATACTCGAAGGTGCTTGCTGATCGCCTGCCGGCTTAGATTCGAGCCCTCCGTCAGTTGAGTGATCGAACCATGCTGAACCGCACAAAGCTTCGCAACCAGCGAAAGCCGCGTCTCGTCGCCCAGCGCGGCGAATACCGGAGAACGCCCGCGGGTCGCGACAATATTGCTATGGCGTTTCGGAGACATGAGCTTCGCTATTCTTCATTTGCTCGACCCAGCC
>Ga0210406_10004319_pt1 | contig 15273 bp, 15 predicted proteins | sample IncBWC30MmetaG_FD_155454 | JGI IMG/M metagenome (GOLD analysis project Ga0210406, IMG submission 155454) | Forest soil microbial communities from Barre Woods Harvard Forest LTER site, Petersham, Massachusetts, United States - Inc-BW-C-30-M | ecosystem: Environmental > Terrestrial > Soil >... | reverse complement strand
CTTCACGTACAACGATCCGGTTTTCGGATGCGGCACCGGAAGCGCGGATCCTAGAAAGCCATCCGGTACCTTCACCGATTGGGCGAACTTCGGATCATCGGAGACTGAATCGATCAAGAAAAGATTCGAGCCGGATAATTTGCAGGCAAGCTCCGGTGTGGCGGGGCACTTCAAATCTTTGAGCATCGGCAGACGCACGAGGTTGGCCAGCGGTTGCCAATCACCCGCGACGCCTTTGGAGTTGATCCGGAATTGCAGGGGACCGAATGCGGCGCCGCCGAATACTTTCGCCGGATTGAGCGTGACCACCGCGACCTGCGAATTCTCCAGCATCACGCCGCCGTTGCTGAAGCTCAAGGTGGCCGTGGACGATTCATCGCTGGTGGCGACTTCGACATTCTCATCGTGGGCAAACGCCGCGGGTGACTGTGTGCGCAATGAAAACGTCAGTATCGCGTCTTGAGGCAATTCGCTCGGCTCAGCCAACTGGATGTTGCTGTCGTGGCTCGATGCGGATGACTGAACGTTCATTCCCAGCAAGGTCACGGCCGGCCGTGGTGTATCGACGTTGCCGAGCAGCGGAAACACGCGGCCGTCCACCAAGGTCACTTTCACCGCAACGCCGCGCTCAGGTTTCAGCCCGATCACCGACTGCGGGTCCTGGGCAACCATCGGCAATTCGTCGATTCCATGCTTCGAGGTGAGCTCCCCCGGTTTGAATACGTTGCCCTTGAACGTCATGCTGGCGACCTCGTCGAGGCGGTTGCCCTTGAGGATGCCGACGATATCGCCGGAATGAATGGCAAAGCCGTCGATCCGCCCGGCATCGGCGAAGGTATGAATCTGGATGGGATCGGGTTGATTGTTGCCGTACTGGGTCACCAACAGGGTCATCGCGCCGGGCGTTGCGTCTTGAAGAGGCAGCTTGATCTCGACTTCGTCAGGCCGGGTCGTCTTCCAATCCACCTTCAGTTGTTTGCCACCAGGATCCTTCAACATGATGCCGTCGACACAGCTCACGCTGTCGGCTTGCAGATGAATGGTGTCCTGGCGTCCGACGATCAGTGCGGCTTCATCGCCGGCCGCCAATTCCCACGATTTAGCGTGAACATTGATCAGGCGAAAAGTGGGGCCCTCGTACGGCTCGAATCCCCAATATCCCTTGAGCGATGCATGAATGCTGTCGCCAAGAACGGCACTTCCCAAGGCGGTGGTATCGATCACATAGCCGCCTTGGATCGGATCGGCCTTTGCCGGCAACGCTATGGCCTTGCCATCTCTGCCGGTCACGGTGAGCGTGAGGCCGTGTGCATACCCTGTGGAAAATGCCAATGGCGCGCCGTCGACAGGCAGCACCAGCGTCGAACGACGAAGGCAGAAAATCTCCTTGGGGTCGACGGCGTGCAATGGAGGCAACTGCGCCGATTCGACCGCGGGGAGCGCAATCACCAACACCGACTTCGGATTGTGGAAGGAAGGCGCCGCATTGAGCGTCAAGGCCAGCTTATCTTCGCGCTGCGAGGCCAGCGCGGGAATGTATTGATATTGCGCCGTGCGAAACGAATCCAAGATGCGCGCAATGTCCAGCACCGAGGCTATGTAAGGACTGTAGAAGCCGTAGCTCAGCTGCGGGGTATAGCTCGCCTCCATGGCCAAATCGCTGCCAGGCCCCGTGGTCAATGCTTCGACAATCGATGTGCTGTGGCCGTCGTTCAAAATCAGCGATTCTTGTCCCTGCATGAGACAGGGCGCCTGCAGCTCGGGAATCCTATCCAAGCACTTGTCCTCGACCCTGATGGCGAGGCTGCGGGCCAACAACGGTGCTGCTTCCTTCAGTTTCGAAGGATCGCCGTTGTTGAGAAGATGAACGGCCGACAAAAATCGCTCCAGCCGCGAGCGATCGAGCGCCGCCTGGTTCAGGTCCTGCGAGGTACGAACGAACGCGCCGGGCCGCCCGCGCACAGCTCCCATCAATGTTCGCAGATCTCCGCCGGTGTGCGGAGCGAGGAATAGGAGAACCTGTTGCGCTCCCTGCGGCACCGTGACGGTAAGGCCGTCCTTGCCGCATTTCGCCGACCAAATCTTGCAGGCGAAGAACCACTTCTCGGGGGGCGGGTTGGTCGAACCGCTCAAGAACGCCGCCACCATTAAGTATTCGACAGACTGCGACTCCGGCAGATCGGCCTTTATCCACACCTGATCGCCGGGCGCAAGATTCGGCACTTGGGAAGCGGGGAGCGTTACGCCGGCACGGGTCACCTTGACCTCCAGCGTGGGCCCGGCGAGGTCGAATGGCGCCGGGACCGCTGTCGCAAGGGACGTAAAGGCACTGGCCACCAGCAGGAAAACACATTTTTTAAGCATCAGTCTATACAACCTGTTGGGTCAGTAAGGCGTTCCTTAGAGTGTACGCCGTTGCAAGAGTTCGCCCCGAGATGCAGTTAGCGGCAGAGAATCAAGGTGTCCTACATGCTTATTGGGTTTTTGCATATGCACGATTGTAATTTGAAGTCCTTAGGCCCAGCCCTCATGTCGCTTGAAGTAGACAGGGTCAACCGGAGGTCTCGTGAGCAATTCCGTGAGCAATTCTGAAGTCATTCATACGAGCGATGCAGGGTTCGAGAACGAGGTGCTGAAGTCAGATGTGCCGGTGCTGGTGGACTTTTGGGCTGATTGGTGCGGCCCCTGCAAGATGATTGCGCCAATCCTTGAAGACGTGGCTCGTTCCCAACAAGGCAAAATTCGAGTCGCGAAGCTCAATGTCGATGACAATTCGGCGACGGCGGCCAAATTCAACATTCGCAGCATTCCGACCCTGCTTTTATTCAAGAAGGGAGCGCTCATCGCCCAAAAAGTGGGAGCTGTGTCCCAATCCCACCTGCTCGCATTTCTGGAGGGCCACTTGCGAGACACCGCGGCGTGACCGGCACAGGGCGCCTATCGTTGCCGCGCCGAGCTCTTCACCTCATCTGGCGAGAAATCAGTTCGTGGGGATCGGGGATCGATTTCTCTTTCTATGACCACTTGCAAGATCGCATCGAGCAGCTTGAACAAGAACTTGCCCGCGCGAAAGGGCTGCCGAGCGCTGCCCCGAGCAATTTGCCATCAGACCCCTGCATGGAAGGGTCTCCTCAATGCTACTGACGACTGGCTCCATCAACGCTAAACTGCGCGCGGGCGCCCGTAGCTCAGCTGGATAGAGCACCTGGCTTCGAACCAGGTGGTCGGCGGTTCGAATCCGTCCGGGCGCGCTCTCAAATTTTTGTCAGATCAGCAACTTAGCGCCTCCGTCGCTAGCCCGTTTTGCGCCGAAGCCAGGTGGTTGCGGGACTTTTGCAGGACTCTGTGTCGCACACTTTCTCAGAAGCCTCGATCAGACTCGTGAGCTCTGCCTGAGAGTAGTGCGTCGTGATGCGACCACTGCGATGCCCAAGCAAGTCCTGACGATCCTCGAACGACACACCCGCCGCGCGCAGCCGCCGACCAAAGGTGTGTTTAAGATCGTGAACGCGAATGTTTCGAAACCCCGCCGGCGCCGATTCACCTCGCTCTTTAGTCCAAGCATCCGCCGCGCGCTCGCGCGCCGCCTTCCAGGCCGTGTTGTTCATCTTGGTCACCGGCCGCGACTCGCCGACTTTCTTGTGCGCGCGCACGAATACATTGACTGGATGCAGCCCGCGAACGCTCTCGACGACCGACTTCGCAACCCGGTTGAGCACGACGAGACGTTCCTCGCCATTTTTGATGTGCTCGCCAGGAATGATGAAAACAGAAGTGTCCAGCTCCGGCACCTTCACCTCATAGTCCCACTTGAGTCTGCAAACTTCCTTCTCCCGCAATCCCGTGTTCACTTTGAAAAGCGCCATGCGTGCAAGATGATCAGGTAACTCTTGAAACAAGAGCGCCTGTTCCTCGCGCGTGAGCGGGTAGGGCGACCGAGCATCTTTGACCGGAAACAGCTTGATTTTCGGTGCCACCTCCAGCCAAGTCTTGCCCTGTCGATCCATCCACTCGGAGGAAGCGAGATTTAAAACCCTGCGCACGACCGCGAGCGCCATGTTCAGAGTCTTCGTCTTGACGCCATCCTGCCGCCGCTTCGCGATGAAATCTTGCAGGCTCCCCATGTGCACCTGTTTCAGCTCTAGGCCTCCGATAAATGGATCGAGCTGTTTCAGTTGCAGCGCGTCGTCCTTGATGCGCCTTTTGTGGTTGTAGTCCTGCAGGTATTTCGTCGCCGCTGACCGAAACGAGCGCAGCTCGCGCGTGCCATAGAGCCTGGTTTCGCGAAGCTCGACTACGCGCTTCGCGAGATACTCTTTGGCTTGCCCGATGTCGCCTGTTCCAGTGCTTTCGCAAACGCGTGCTCCTCGGAACTGCTTATCGATGTGCCAGATCCCACCCCGTTTGGTGAGACCCGACGTTCTTTGGTTTCCCATAGCTTTTCCCTTTCAGGTTGAGCCGCGGGATGCCCGTTGCGGCTCTTATAGTCGTCGGCCCAGGAATCGAGGTCAAGCCGGTCGAAAGCGATTCCCTGCGTGCCGATGGGGATCACATCCAGCAGCGGACGAACGTCGCGATTGAAGCGATTTTTGTCCATGCCAAGGTACGAAGGAGCGTCGCGCAGGCGAATGAAGCGCGGCACCAATCGAGGTGGCGTGGGGAAGAGGCTCATTTGCTCTGGGAGCGAATGCGCTTCGAAGGAATCTTCGATCATCGACGACCTTGACGAACCTGTGGTTCCGGCCGTTCAGGGACAAGTTGCCACGCATGGAAATTATCCACGCGATGTACAAGAAAGTCAGTTTGGGTTTCGCGCTATTTTCAGCGGAACTCAAGCAGCGGAGCGTCCGTAAGCATGCTGCGATACAGCATCCTTTTAGATGATTTCGGTATGACTTCTTGCTACTATTGCTTACCAGATGGGAGGGACCATGGCTAATGTAGAGAAAATCAGCATTGCGTTGCCGGCCGACATGGCGACTTTAGTGCGCAGCGCCGTTGAAACCGGCGATTACGCATCAAGTAGCGAGGTGATCCGTGAAGCGCTACGCGAGTGGAAGGCTCGGCGCGCCGCACGGTCCGACGCAATCAGTGAAATTCGCCGGCTTTGGGACGAAGGTATTAAGAGCGGGCCGAGTAGGGATCTCGATATTGCCGCAATCAAAAAGCGCGGGCGCCAGCGCCTTCAGACTGATCGTAAGAGATAATCGCCGCAGGACAGGGATATGTCGCACATCCGGATTACACCTCTTGCCGACCAGGACTTGCTGGAGATTTGGTATTTCATTGCGCAAGACGACCCTGCAGCAGCTGACCGCCTCCTTGACTTGCTAGAGGAGAAATACAGACTCCTCGCCGATAATCCGCAGATGGGACCAGCACGCCCTGATATCGCTAAAGAACTCCGTTATCACCCAGTGGGCAACTATCTGCTGCTGTATCGCGTTATTCCCAAAGGGATTGAGCTGGTTCGCGTAGTGCATGGCGCCCGCGACTTGCAACAGTTGTTCTAGTCCTGACGATGATCAGTTAAGTGAAAGCAAAAGAGATCCTGAAAGGATTTGAATATGGCAAGTAGTCGTCAACATGCATGAAATCGCTGACACATTCGGCTTGTCTAGCGGTCAGTCGTGCACCTTGTACCGGATTCGCCGGGACATGATCCCGGATTACTACCTCCTCAGTTTCCCTCGCGACGCGGGAGAGCCTTCTCCGGCAGATCTTTCAGAAATGCTCGTGCTTGGCATGACACGCGCCCAGGCCCTGGCCCGTGAACGCGTCGGTGACCCGGGCGCCTACAGCGTGCTCTATAGCGGCTACAGCGCACGACGTGAGCAGGGCTGGCACGTCCATATTGTCCTTCTAACCGGTCGCTGGAAGAAAGCGTGGCTGTATCTCGTACTCGCCGGAAAGAACGCGCTGCAGGCCATAGGCCTCCGACGCGACGACGCACCCCGTTTCGCGCGATGAACTGCGAACGTTGGCAGGCGATGCTTCGCGGGCTCGGCGTCCCGCCCGAGAGGGACACATATTCTCGACTGGAATCTGCGTATGCGCAGAAGCACCGTGCATACCACACGCCGCGACACATCGATGAGTGTCTCTCGCTACTCGACGAATTCAATCACCTCGCCGCATATCCGGCCGAAGTGGAATGCGCGCTCTGGTTTCACGACGCGATCTACGAACCAATGTCGAATTCAAACGAGGAGCGGAGCGCGAACTGGGCGGCGGAATTTGGCAGCCGTGTCGGTGTGCCATCAGAGTCGCTGACCCGAATCCGTGCGCACATCATGGCGACGCGCCACGTGGCATTGCCCGTGGATGATGACTCCAGGCTGGTGGTCGATATTGATTTGGCGATTCTCGGTGCTGACCCGAGTCGCTATGACGAATTCGAGCACGACGTGAGACGGGAATACCGGTGGGTGCCGGGGATCGTATACCGGTCAAAACGAGCGGCGATACTTCAGTCGTTCTTGGATCGACCACGGATCTATCACTCGGAGCCCGCCTACGAGCGTTTTGAGGGGAACGCTCGAACCAATCTGAGTGGAGCTATCCGAACTCTTGTCGGTGGATGATGCTAGTGCCGTCTCATTTGTCGCCATACCGGCCAAAATCGGAACTTCATCACATAAGGATGCATCCCCCAAAGCGGCCGTTCGCCGTGTGCTATAAGCTTGGGCCGAGGTCTATGAGCCCCGCCGGATTGCAAGGAGTGCACCAATGCCGCGGATGCGACAACTGATAACTTTGATCGCAATCGCGGGGATCCTGACGGTAAATGCGCGCGCGCAGTCTGCGTCGAGACCGACGGTCCAAATACACTTTTCTGCACATCAGACCTGCATAGTTGCCGACTCCGACGTATCGTGCGACCAAGTTGGTAACAAGTTACTCGCGCTGCGGATTCCGCTTGATGCGGATATACACTTGAACGCTGACACCAACTCCAAGGCATCGATGCTATTACCCATGCTCAAGAGCGCGAGAGAGTCGTTGGAGCGGGCCGGGTATAAAGTCAAGCGGGCGCTCGTTACTAGTGGAGCGCCCTGATTGAGTACCGGTGGAGACGGCACTGATCTAACTTGCGTTGGGGCTCACCAGAATGAATAACACCCAAGCGGCGTTGTTCTTGTTATTAATTTTTGGTCTAGTTTATTCAGGCCGCACGATTCGCCGAATCATTCGAGCGGCGCGATATCTTTGGTGGGCTTGTGTTTCTTCTTCTCATCGCTTTCGAATCCGCGGCAACTTGGAATCACTTCCTACCTGTCATATACGTCTGCTGACGGAAGGAGATTACGGAAGCTGCAAGGCGATCTATGAGCTAAATGAAGCCGGACACTTTCCAGTGGGCTACGACGGCTTATTTGCTGAATGGCTGAGGAGTGGAAAATCTCTCTTCGTAATCATCGAGGCGGAAGGTCGAGTCGTAGCCTTCGGCGGCATCAATGCGATGCAAAGAAAGTGGCTCAATCTCGCCTCGCTAACATTTGGCATGGTTCACCCTGACCATCACCGCAAGGGCTTTGGAACTATCTTGTTGTTTGCCAGGCTGGCATTGCTGCCAAGAACGCTGCTGCCGTGGCAGGTACTTCTCTCGCCAGGACTGACCTCTGGGTCTTTCTACAGTCAGTTCGGCTTCCGCTTTTTAAGTCGAGATCCGGACCACTCCGGGAGACAGGTAGATACGTTCGCCGCAGTGCTACGGACCGCTCAGCGCGCAGAGTTCGACAGGAAGCTCTCAACAATCTCTATTTCACAGGAGGTGCGCCGCGCGGTAATCCCGCCGATGACTGCTTTGGCAACTGAGCCGAAAACCATCGAGATACCGGAGGACAGCAATCCTAGCCAGGAGACACATTTTTAACTCCGGCATTTCACGGCAGATTTCGGATCTACAGAGGCAAGTTTGGTGGCTGCAGGATTCCCATCGGCAGAAGTCGGCCCAACTGCAGTCATCGAGGGCCGTGTTTAGATTGCCGCTTAGCTGCCATTCGGGGGCTGCGGTAAGCTTCGAAGCATCATCAATCGTCCTCTCGTTGTGCGCATAAAATGACCGCGTGGCCTAAGACCGAATTTGTCTTCCTGCGTTGGACAGTGGCTGCAATGGTCGTCCTATGTGCGTGGCTTGCGATCCTCGGCGTTCGGGAAGCAATTTCTGGATCACTCATCGGAGGGCTAATAGGACTCGTGATTTGGCTGACTATCGCGGTCGGATTGTATCGTCTGATGCAATGGGGACGGTGGCTCGCGCTGGCTGTCCTCTGGTTAATGGTGTTTTTCACCCTTAGTCCATTTGGCGAGATGAGCACTCTTGCCATGATTAATGGCGAGGCTCCTCCGTTGCCGATTTGGCATGAGCTGGTCAGATACATTGCGCCGGCCGGCATTACATCTCTCTTCTTCATTGAAGTACTCTATGCGTACCGGAACGAGTTCAAGTTTTCACGTCACACGCAAGTGGCGGGAGACCTTGTGGCCTCTCAACCCGCGCCGCCGCGCTCGTGGACCTTCTGGAGTCTCGCGGTTGTAGCAATACCGACGCTGATCGTTTTCCTATCGACATGGGATATCCAACTAGCGGGTGGATGTATCAAATTTTACGATTCGCATGACGCTAGGGTCGATCCCCCGACTTTTCGATTAATCCCGGTGTTGTTTGTGATAGTCCTAGGATCACTGATCTTTCTACGGGCAGCGCCGACAAACGCAAGCCGACGACACTTGATCGTGCGAGTGATCGTTTACGCCACAATTATGCTCATGTTCTACGGCGGCATAAGAAATTATCTCTGGTACAACAACCTCTGCTCCCCCTAACCTTCGATTGGAGCGAGACGCAGTTCTGAGCCGCAAAGCCGAAGGTGGTCAGAGGCCGGAGTGGGTCGTTGAGGGTCGCTCTCTGTCTCGGACCGCAGGACACGGGCGCTCTGCCGGTCAAACGTCCGGCCAGGGGTCGAGCGGCGTTCTTAGTATCAATTCGAGATGACTTCAGCCCCAGTTCAATGCTGTGGCACACAAGCTGTGCGAACGGAACGATGGGATGGAATCGATCTCCCGCGAGGACCCAGGCGGCGCGGCAGTATTCGCAAGCCCCCATAAAGAGTGTTGTATGTAACAGGGTAGTCACCGCCCTGTACATAGGACTGAATCGGAGTGCGCGGCGGCTTTCGTGGCGGTGTCACAGCGGCGTGAGTATGTCTCAGTTCAGATCGTCCAGTCTCTTACGGCCGGACTAATTCCATGCTCATAGACGGAAGGGTTGCTAGCAGCGCTTCAAAATGATTACCCCTCTGGCGGCGTCGCAAAGCCGACACTAGCCACCGGCGGGTCCGGGGTCGATAGCACCCTCTCGTTTGTTTGTTTGTTTGAGGCTTGCTTGAGTTCCGCTGAATTTAGTGCGAAACGCAGGATTGCCTTACGGCTGCTATTTGCTACAACTATCGCTCACGATGAGCGATGGAACCCATCTCACAACTTGGGTGACGCGCGAAACGAAAGAGCGTTTCGCGGCGGTTGCGCGTCACCAAGGATTGTCGGACTCAGCACTCTTAAAGCGCCTCGTCGATCTCATGTTACAGAGCGCCAGTGCCGCGGAAGAGGGGACACCAGGGGGTGCAGACCGGACCTCTCGGGACTCACGCTTGACGGTGCGAATCCGCCCGGACGATCAGCTGCTACTGCGTGAACGTGCGGCGGCGCGGGGGATGGCGGCGGCAACCTACGTGTCGGTCCTGACCCGCTCCCACCTGAGATCTCTTGCGCCTCTTCCGAAGGCTGAGTGGCTGATGCTGGAGAAAATCGTGACGGAGCTCGGCAAGCTCGGCAGAAACATCAATCAGATCACCCGGGCCGCCAACCGGGGAGAGCGGGTAAGTGATCCGGGGTCGACCCAGTTTCGGGCAATGCTAACGATTTGCGAAGCACTGCGCGTCAACACAAAGAAATTGCTTCATGCCAACGCGAAGAGTTGGGAACAAGGGTATGAGGACCAAAAGTGATTGACGACGAGCTCGAACCGCTTTTCGATTTTGTCGCCCACGGGCGCGCCCTTCCAGAGCACGAGCGCCCGCTGTCGATCAGCCAAATCAATCTCATTACGCGCACCGTGGGGCGCACCCCCGAAGTCATGGTCAAGGTCGTCAACAAAGGCTCAAGTAGCCTGACCGGGGTCGGGGGGCATATAGGCTATATCGGCCGGCAGGGCGACGTGGCGCTTGAAACCGATGAGGGAGAAATCTTGCAAGGCCAAGAGGTCAGGAACGCCCTGCTTGAGGATTGGAATCTTGATCTGATTCAGCGACGCGGCAAGATCAATCTGACCCCCAATAAGCCAAAGCAGCCGCCAAGACTGGTCTATAAACTCATATTTTCCATGCCCGCAGGGACCCCGCCCGAGAAGGTCCAGGCGGCGGTGCGGAATTTCGCCAGGGAGGAGTTCGCACTTAAGCACCGCTATGTGATGGCTCTGCATACCGACGAACCCCATCCGCATGTCCACCTGGTTCTCAAGGCCACCAGCGATGAGGGTCAGCGGCTGTACCTTCGCAAAGCCACGCTCCGGCAATGGCGCGAGGGGTTCGCAAGCCATCTTCGGGCATTGGGAGTAGCCGCAAACGCGACGCCGCGGTACGTCCGAGGTGTGACAAGCTATCAGAAGCCGGATGAGATTTACCGGCCGAAATCACGAGGCGAGTCGACCCATTTTCAAAGGCGCGTCAAAGCTGTTGCACAGGAGCTAAAGGAAGGCAAATTCCCAGTCGAGTCGGGGAAAGCGAAACTGCTCCAAACGCGCGATGAAGTCCGACGTGGGTGGCTGGCCGTGAGCGATGAGCTTATTCGCGAAGGACACCCGGAGATCGCTGCGCGGGTGAGGCGTCATGTGGAGCAGATGCCGAGGCCGCTAACGGAGAAGGAGTACATCGCCACGAAACTGTTAGAGCACGCTCGCAAACCGCGTGTTCGTCAAATCGAAATGGCGCGCTAAGAATTCCTCAATTTGGGAAGGATTCGATCGGGAGCTTCCCCCACGGCAGTCTTTCCCCTTCTCCCACGGTATAGGCGTGCGAATCTGATACCAAGCGCTACCAAAGACCGGGGGAATACAGGCGGATATCGATGGTAGAGCAAGATAACTGGACGACCCAATGCCCCGGTCGGGTGTCTAGCGTAATGTTATACTTACAGATCACATATGCTCACTCCAGATCAACTCCATGAGGTCTTGCATTCGACCGAAACGGACCGGATCGAACGCACCATATCTACTACCAATACGAGCAAATTTCGCGAGGCGATTTGCTCCTTCTCCAACGACATGGCCGGCCACGGCCTTCCTGGTTATCTGCTGATCGGCCTGAACGATGATGGATCTCTAAATGCAGACACAGTTATCAGCGACAAATTGCAACAGCAATTTGCGTCGTACCGTGACGATGGGCAAATTCTTCCGCAACCAACGCTGTCTGTCTTTAAACAGACCCACCCGAATGGCGGAGAGTTCCTGGTGGTCAAAGTGCTACCAAGCGACCTTCCGCCCGTACGCTATAGCGGTCGCGTACACATCAGGGTTGGGCCACGAAAGGCTACTGCTAATGAGTCCGAGGAAAGACGTCTGATCGAACGGCGCTCCGGACATTTTCGTTCATTCGATATCACGCCTTGCACGGCGGCCACACTGGACGGACTCGATGTGGACGCGTTTCAAAACACCTATCGCCGGGAAGCCATTGACCCAGATGTCATACGCGACAATCGACGGGATCTGCCCCAACAATTGGCCGCGCTGCGCTTCTATAGCCTCGCAAACGTGTGCCCTACCAACGCTGGGGAGTTGGTTTTCGGCACGGATCCGCTGAGCTACTTCCCTGGAGCGTACATTCAGTACGTGCGATACGACGGCAGCAGTCTCGCTGACGTAGTCTTGGAACAAAAGCAGTTCACAGGAAATCTCATGGTAGTGCTTCGAGAACTGGATAGCTTTGTGAAGGGGAGATTCATACAGCAACCCATTAAAGACTCGGCGTTGCGCGAGAAGCTAGTGTGGGATTACCCGGAAGACGCTATGCGTGAGTTGCTTGTAAACGCTGTGGTGCATCGCGACTACCAATCGAATCAACCAATCCGGTTTTATCAATTCGCCGATCGTATCGAGATACAGAATCCTGGCGGGCTGTATGGTGACGCGCGGCCTGAGAATTTTCCTCTGGTAAACGACTATCGGAATCCAGTTCTGGCGGAGGCGATTGCCGTGCTGGGCTACGCTAATCGCTTTGGACGAGGAGTGACACGAGCACTCGGCCTACTCGAGGCCAACGGGAGTCAGCCTCCTAATTTCTCGTACGAGTCTACTCATTTTTTGGTCATTGTATTTAAGTCAACCTAGTGATGAAAACGCTGGCATTTTTCAACAATAAAGGAGGTGTTGGCAAGACGACGCTAACCTATCACCTATGTTGGATGCTCGCGAGAATGGGTAAGCGAGTGGTCGCGGCTGATCTTGATCCTCAGGCGAACTTGACTTCAATGTTTTTGCGGGAGGAAAAGTTAGAAGAAATCTGGGGCGACCGTGATACATCTACCTTGAGCATTATGGCGGCGTTGTCTCCGATCATTCGAGGAACCGGAGACATCGCAAAAGCTCCTGTGCAAACAATTTGCGACTCGCTGTGGTTGATTCCGGGCGATCTCGGCCTTGCTCAGTTCGAGGGAGAGCTTTCTGAGGCCTGGGGTAAGTGTCTCGATCGTCGTGAGCCGGCTTTTCGAACGAGTAGCGCATTCTATCGGATCATTCAAGCTACGGCGACTAATGCCAAGGCGGATATTGTTCTCATCGATGTCGGTCCCAATTTTGGTGCGATCAATCGAGCGGCCCTTATTTGTGCCGACGCAATTGTAGTACCTCTCGCACCCGACTTGTTCTCCTTGCAGGGACTGCGCAATCTCGGGCCTACCTTAAAGAGGTGGCGAGGTGAGTGGCAGACGCGCCTCGATTTGAATCCCGCTCGGGATCTCGCGCTGCCACGAGGCGCCTTGACGGTGATGGGCTACGTATTGCTGCAGTTCGGCATTCGGGATTCACGTCCGGTGCAAGCGTACGACCGCTGGGCGAAAAGGATTCCAAAGACCTACGCCGAGGATGTGCTTGGGCAGATCGGACTCGAGTCTTTGGATGAAACGGTCGACAGTCAGTGCCTGGCGATGCTCAAGCATTACCGATCGCTTATTCCGATGGCTATGGAAGCGCACAAACCGGTATTCGATTTGAAAGCAGCCGACGGCGCAATCGGCGCGCACACTTATGCAGTGCAGAGTGCTGGCGCGGATTTTAGACGCCTCGCGACAAAAATTTTGGAGAAGCTGGGCTCGCTTTAGCTCGTCGGAATGCGGATTTGACAAAGATGGTCAGTATGAAGGAAAGAACTCGATCACTTGTCATTGTGTACTTCGCACTCTGGACGCTTTGGTGGTGGCAGCCGGCTCGACGTCGCCGGAGTCGCCCCCGACGCAGCCTCACGTTATGCGGAACCGACGGCGCGAAATCTCTTCCTTCAACACTTGCATTACGTTCGCAACTGCGTATAGCGCTTTAAAGTCCCGACCACCTAGCTTTTCAAATGTGATTGGCCTCGTCTAGGAAGAGTAGGTGGTTGCGGGACTTTTGCGTGATTCAGTGGTGCTTTGTCGTGCTCTTGGGAGAATTTGCAACGGACATCCCGCGAGCGTGGTTGTTAAAAATCAATAACTTCCAAACACCAAAATTTCCAATTTTTCTGTCCCTTCGAGCTTCGAACCAGGGGGTCGGGAGTTCGAATCTCTCCGGGCGCGCCACCGATTTTTTGCATGAGAACCGTCGGCCGCGTCAAGCTGTCAGGCGTGTCAATTCGAACTCCCGACAGACAACAAGGCGAGTTCGACAACTTGGCCGGCTTCGGCCAAGTTGGACGCTGCCGCGCAGCGGCGGCGGTCCGGAGCGAAGCGGAGGACGAGGGGCCGCAGGTCCCGAAGCAATCTCTCCGGGCGCGCTCTGAATATTTGGTCCTAACCGGGCGATCGGCACCCGGTTCCATGCCTTCGTCCTCCGGGCGGCAAACAAAGGGCCCATTGCAGGACGCAATGGGCCCTCGTCTTTAGCTGCCGATTTGAATGCGGCGCGGCATTGCCTTGGGCTGTTTGGGAATCGTGACGGTTAACACCCCGTTGCTGCCGGTTGCGTTGACCTTTTCGCTGTCCACCGTGTCGGGCAGCACAAAGCGACGGTGAAACTGCCCGTATCCGCGCTCCAGACGCCGGCCTTGAGCGTCCTCGCCTAGCTTGGCTGGCGGCTGCGGCCGTTCTCCCGACAACGTTAAAATGCCCCCGTCAAGGGTCAAGTCCACTTTCGCAGCATCGATCCCGGGCAGATCCACATACAGCTCAAATCGATCCGCATACTCATGTATGTCGACCAGGGGAATCCACATCGCTGTGGCCGAACTACTGTCGTTTTCACGGGCATTACCGAACAAACGATTGATCTCATCCTGCAGGCGCGGCATCACGCCCCATGGATCTTGTCGCATCACAGTACTCATGGCACCACTCCTTATACAATTCAATGGACGATTGACTTAAAGCTCTCACCTTGGGCAACGGCCCGGCGATTCTCGCGAAAACTAGGGTTGGGCATTTATTTTTCAAGAGCGCTGCCGAGTTTTTTCAGATGCACCCGCCCGGACGAGTACCTGTATCGGACCTTGTCCGGCTTCCTCAGGGTGACACCCAGTCTTCCGTGGGCGAAAGATCGAGCGTCTTGTCCGAGAGTCGAGTGTGGGCAACCGCCTGCTCGGTTCGATCAGCGGGACATGGTGCAGTTCTCACTGCATCAGCCCGTTGAGGCGCACCCGACGCATCTCGCTTGCTACACACAAGCTGCCATGACTTGCAGATTTCGATCGCCTCCCCGAGAGAGTTCACTGTGGATTCCGGATGATCGCCACTGTTGCTCGACTGAGGCAGACTTGCGATCCCGGGACAAAAGATCCTGATGAGATTGGCTTGCGGCAGCAGCTCATGAAGCCGCAGGCTGATCGAGTCGGCGCGCTCGCGTTCCGGGCTGGGGTACGCGCTTACCAGAAAAGCGATGGCAACACCGTCCGGGTCCGCACCAGGTGGAAGGCCGGCGTCAACTTCTCCGGTCGAGAAATGCCGCGCATCTATTCTCTCGCTGCGCAGCAATCGCACAAGGAGCTCACTCGAAAGGTCATCGGCTGCTGAGCCCAAGGC
>Ga0210406_10004318_pt1 | contig 15274 bp, 17 predicted proteins | sample IncBWC30MmetaG_FD_155454 | JGI IMG/M metagenome (GOLD analysis project Ga0210406, IMG submission 155454) | Forest soil microbial communities from Barre Woods Harvard Forest LTER site, Petersham, Massachusetts, United States - Inc-BW-C-30-M | ecosystem: Environmental > Terrestrial > Soil >... | reverse complement strand
CGCGCCATGCAGAATGGCCTAAGCAGATCCCTCATCACGCTTGAACAAGACGCGACGGTGATCGCCGTGATCGAGATCGGCCAGTCGAGTTGGCTGGTCGCCGGTATTGTGCCTGAGCCCAGACCACGATGCGCTTCTGCAGCTTCCGCATCGTTGGCGGAAGGAAGCAGTGCAGGCTGGACGCACGATCAAACGGATCGTCGTCGCCTATGAGGCCGGCCGCGACGGCTTCTGGTTAGCACGCTGGCTGCGCGCCCGAGAGATCGAGGCCTACGTGATCCACCCGTCGAGCGTCCCCGTGTCGCGCGAGCACCGGCGGGCGAAGACAGATCGGCTCGACACTGAGCTGCTCAAACGCGCCTTTCTCGGCTGGCTGCGTGGCGAACCGAAGCATTGCAGCATGCCGGCGATCCCCACCCTCGCGGATGAGGATGCAAAACGGCCTGGCTGCGCATTCCAGAGCTTGGTCGGGGAACGCACACGCATTATCAATCGCCTGAAGGCCAATCCCGCCCACCTAGGCATTCGCGGCTTCCGGCTGTATTCGCGTGTGGAGCTCTCGGGTTGGCAGGAGTGGTCAACAAGCGGCGGCCTTTCACTGTCTGGAAAAGCGCACAGGCCAGGGTGGGACGTCCGGCAACCCCAGTGAGCGTCGCGGGCGTTGCGCGGTGATTGCACCGCCATTTGAGACATGGAAGGCGGCACATCTGCGCGCTGCGATAGTCCGTGACCGGGAGCGGTACGCCGTCCTGGTCAGGCAAGCTGCATCGTCAGATGTATGACCTGAGGCTCTCGTTTGGAGCCGGGCCGGAAGCCGAATTTGCTGAAGACTTTCAGCATCGCGGTATTCTCGGGCAAGACCTCGGCGACCAGTTCCTTCAGCCCTGCATCGCGCGCCAGGCGAGCCAGATGACGCATAAGGGTCGCTCCGATCCCCTGTCCCTGATACGCATCGACCACGACGAAGGCTATTTCGGCCTGACCAGGCTGGACAACGATGTAGCGTCCGCCTCCGACGATCGACGACTGCCCATCCTCGTCGATTTGCGCGACGAGTGCGACGTGATTGTCGAAATCGATGTTCATGAAAAAAGCGAGCTCGGTTTCCGAGAAACCGCGCTTCGGCACAAAAAAGCGTCGTCGGAGCGATTGAGGGCTGGTCCGGCCGATCGCCGCGAGCATGTCCTCCCTATCATCCGGTCGAAGTGCGCGTATTTGGATCGTGCGCCCGTCGCGGAGACGCTCCAAGGCAGAATAGTCGGCAGCCTTCTGCATGATCGAGATACCTCGCGTCGAAACAAGGATGACGGTAGCTCTGGGAACGATCGTGGGAAAGCAGCAGCAGTCCGTAGCCAAGGCTTGATCTGGATCAAGCGAGAGGCTCGAAGATCACCCGTACCTTGACCTTGCCCTCCCGGCTGAAGAAGACCGAATCCGCCGGGTCGCCCTGCGAAAAGACCTTCTGATCCTTGCGGTATGTCGCAACAGTCCTTCCGCCGTCAACGGTGTTGAGGAAAACCTTCACGTTGAATGGACGCTTCTTCGCCTTGGCCACGACGCATAGCATCTCCTGTTCGGTGACTGACACTCTAACGCGGGCCGTACGCCGGGAAAATCCCTGATTTGATCGACGGCGGCCGGTCCTGGCGAGACGTTTCGACAAGCCAGGCAGCGACGGGCTCGACCGCAAAAAATAACCGGGGTGTATAAAAAAGAACATCCTGCGCGACTTTTTCGTGCGCTATGCCGCGCGCTTGGGAAATGCTAGGGACCCGGACGAACCCTCTTCGCAAGAGGTTCTTTTGAACAGTCAATTTCCAGGCTGGCGGTGTAAGGGGCACTTAAAACCGAGGCCACCCATGTGCGATCAGTGCGACAAACTCAAAGAGAAAATCTCGCACTATCGCGCATTTCTAAATCAACGGTTCGATGCGCTCACCGAAGAGCGGATAAAGGCGCTGATCGCTGATTTGGAGCGGTAAGAGACGATGCACTCTTAGGCGGCTTTGTTCTCTCTGCCGGAACAAGGTTCCTAAGGCCGCCTCAGCTGGCGGCCGACCGCAGAATTTTGCGGACTTCTTGCATGTCAGGCCGTCAGGGTTTGTTGAGGGATCCATGTTTGTCAACGTCGACGCCCATCCCGGCAGCGGACGAGGGCTCTCGGAGAGCTTGGCGAGCTTCCGGCCTTTGCATTGGCCACGTCCCCAGTTGGCACATTTGAGACGTCCCGACGGTGGCCGAGGATGTCTGTTTGCGGTGGCAGACGGGAAGTGATCGGCAGATCGTCAAAACGACGCACCCAGGGCGGACGTACGCGCGACCCAACAATACAAAAAGTCCCACGATCTCGCACCGAATTGACCGATTGATCTACATCAATGCCCGGATCGGCTTCTTGGGATCGGCTGGAGACCCTCTGAGCGGAGGAGGTCCAAATGAAGCTCTCAATCGCGTTCGCAGCTGCCTGCTGATGACCGGGTTCATAGCCGCAAGCACCAACGCCGCCGTCGTGTACTGCCAATACGTGGATTATCCCACCGGTTGTGTTGCGAGAGCCGGCGTGGTGTTGCGACCGCGGCCGGTTGCGCGAGCTGCGGCGAGAGAAGCGGTCCGGCCTGGAACGCCGATGAATCGTGGTGGTCCAGTCGATCGCGTCGGCAGATGCTGACGAATCGCTACAGCTCTCTGCGCCCTTAACTAGAAGTTCCTTAACTATCGGACGAAGTTAAGGGCGTGTCTGATCAGTTGAGGTCAAACGGGGACGGCTCATTCGACATCTACTTCCAGAATGCTCACTTGCTGCGGACAAAGGGCCAACGGTCGTCGTACGAACCTTGATCCTTCTCAAGCCTTCGAGCGACCAGCGCCGGAAGTCTGCAGCAGGCACTGCTTGAACACGAGAGCCGGACCATCCCCCCTGCTGCGAGAGGTCGGAGTGATTGGACGGATTAAAGGAGGAGCAGAACGATCAGGTTGATTGCTGTTGCTGGCTTCGCCTTGTTGGTTGCAACATCGGCGCAAGCTATGACGCCTGCGCCGATTCCTCAGCCGGACGGCATGATCACGCAAATCGCTGCCGCCTGCGGCGCTGGCAGGACACGAGTTAACGGTGTGTGCGTGGCAAGAACCACCATGCGCCAGACCCGCCGGGCCGTCCGTAGGTGTGCGGTCGGAGTGACTTGTTAGCGCTGATGCTTTCGAACTGCCGGCGGTTGGAGGCGGTGGCGGTTTGAGCGCATGCAAGGCTGCCAGAGGTGATGGCGGCGTGCGGCGCGTGGTGTGCATCAGCGGCTCGGCCCGCAATGTGCGCAAAGGGGGGCGTGGAGCGATAAATGCCCCTGGCGCGCTATTTTCTGTATGTCAGCGGAGTCTTGCTCGCGCTGATCTTCATTGTGGATTCATGTCTGCCCAAATTGCCAACCGCTGAAAGAGCAGATTCGCATCTTCCCACCATCCGCATTCACTCCGATCAGAAATGGCCGGAGCGTGTTGTTTACGATACCAGTATTCCGACCATCATTCCTGCAGCGCCCGCGAATGCGCTAGCCAACATCCCAGCCGCGGAAACCGTCACTGAGAGGCCGGCCAAGGCTCGGGAAGCATTTGCGCAGCTGCAACGATCCGATGCAAACAAGCCAGAACCGAAGCTGCAGCGGAAACGCAAAATTGCAAGGAGACATCTCACATCGCCCATGCGCCTCGTGGCGAGGCAACCGCAGTTTGGCTGGTTCGGCATGGGATTTTGGTGATCAGAACGGGTTTGCTGATTGCCCTTTTGGATCTGGAGCGGCTTCGGCATCGGCGCCTCGACCCGCTAGGCCTGCTGCAATGGCGCCACCACCGAAGGCATGATTTCAATGGGCAGGCAGTAATGGAGAAAGGCCATGAAGCAGATGAGTCTGAGAACAGTTGCAATCGCTTCTTTCGATTTCGCGATCGAGCGAAGCAGCGCTGCTTGGCGCTGCGCCGGCAGCGTCTGCATTAGGTTGTCGATCATCGCCCGCAGCCTTCTGACAATCTGCAGATTGTTCGAACCGCAGGCGCGGATCTCGCTGAAAGCCAGGTGAACACATGACGGATACGACTGAACACCAGAAGGCAGCGACGTGGCTTTGGTGGTTTCCACCGACCCTTTGGCTGGCCTGCTCCCCTATCTTAATTGCCTCCCTTTTTGGGTGCGGTCTTCGACGCTTCGAATGCGTCCCTGTAGCCGCGGGCAATCGCCCGTACACCGCGCCCGATGTCTTCGTATGCTTCGTCCGGCAGGTTCGCCAAGGACACGCGCAGCGACCAGTCAGGCGCCTCGAAGCCGCCGCCGTTCAGCAGCACGATTCCGTGTGCCTCGGCCAGCCGAAAAGCAAGATCGAGCGGGTGGACGTTCTTCTTCAGATATTCAACCGCTGCGTCGCCGATATTTTTGCGAGCCCAGAATTCGAAATCGATCAGGCCATAATAAGCATCGTAGTTCGGGTTCGGCGTGAGCTGAAGACCCAAGCTTTCAATCATGGCCCAGACGCGCCGATTAACAATCTCCTTACAGGCGGCCTGGTAACGCTTTTCTCCATCCATCATCTCGCTTAGGGAAAATAGGCTCATCATCACCTGCTGTGGCAACGACAGCCCCGCCGTATGGTTGAGGGCCACATCGCGGCTGTCCGCGACAATGCGATCGATGAATTTGGTCTTGCGCGGCTCAAGCGTCAGCGCGCCGTAACGCTTATCCAGGGCTTTCACGTCGGCGTCCGGCAACTTGGCAATCATCTTGTCGAAGATGTTGTCCTCATGGATGGCGATGACGCCAAGCCGCCACCCGGTGCAGCCGAAGTATTTGGAGTATGAGTAGACGCCGATCGTGTTTTGGGGAAGTTCGCCGAGCAGGGAACGGAAATCATCGATGAATGTGCCGTACACGTCGTCCGTTAACAGCATCAGATCCGGGCGCTTGCTCTTCACCAGGTTCGTAAGCTTGGCGATGGTCTCCTTGCTCAATGCCATGCCGGTCGGATTGCCGGGGTTGACGATGAAGAACGCCTTGATCTTCGGATCTTCGAGTTTCTTGATCTCCTCGTCGGTGAACTGGAACTTGTTTTCTTGTGGTGCTTTGACATGTACGACCTTGAGGTCGTAATCCTCTAAATGCGTCATTTCGAGATAAGGCGTGAAAATGGGAGTTCCTAGCGCAATGGTGTCTCCGGGATGCAGCAACCGATTGGCCTTTAGCGATTTGAAGATGTAGCACATCGCAGCGGTACCACCCTCGACCGCGTAAAGATCGAACTTGCCGGAAGGTCGCGGCTTGCCGCACATCGCCCACATCAGATATTCGTGCACAATTCGTTCGTTATGGACCAACATTCGATCCGGCACTGGATAGTTGTCGCCGATGATTGAATCGACGAGTTCGTGGACGAAAGCATCAGGGTCAAACGCGAACGTCTTGGTCGCAAATTGCACCATCGAGGAAAGGAAGCCGGCACCGGGCATGTCCGTTTGCTTTGCCAGCCATGCATCGAATCGCGTTGCGATACCGTTTGCCTGTGGCATTCCGCCGATCCCGGCAGGATGTTCCATCACGCGCTTGCTCTCGGTGACAGCGAACTGGCCAAGCAGGAAAAAGCCCTCACGCGGCGTGGTGGCAACCCAATTGGGATTGCCACGGCCGGCATTCAGGAACGCGGATTGCGTGGTCCTGGAGGTCTTCTTGGCCAGATGGATCAACTCATCTTTGATCTCGAAAGGGCTCAGAGCCTCGAATTTGCGCAAGGTAAGTTCGTCAGCCATGACTAGCTCCCGTCGTAAATGTGTCCAAACGAACACGATGTTGCCGATGGCGTGAGACGTTCCAAGGCGATGTTCCGCCTTTTGCGTCTATGTCAACAAAATCACGAGGATCATTCCCCAGGTCGTGAGCAATACGTTCCCGACCGCGTACGTAACGGTGTAGCCAAGCCCTGGAATTTGACTCTTGGCGCGGTCGTTCACCATGCCAAGTGCGGCCGTTGTCGTTCGCGCACCAGAGCAGCACCCTAGCAGAATCGCGTCATCGAAGCGGAACAGGTATTTCCCCATATACATCGCCAGTATCAGCGGCAACGTTGTTACAAAAACACCCCAGAGGAATAGGCTGAAGCCGAGCTGCTGCAGGCCGGCGACAAAACCTGGCCCGGACGAGATGCCGACCACGGCGATGAACACATTCAGGCCGACCGAATTCATGAACCAGACTGTGGATGACGGAATCCGGCCGAATGTCGGGCGCACCGAGCGCAGCCAACCGAAGAAGAGGCCGGCGAACAATGCGCCGCCGGAGGTGGATAGCGTGAGAGGCACACTCCCGACCTTGTAAACCAATGCGCCGAGCAGAGCGCCGATGGTGATTGCGGCGCCAATGAACGCCACATCCGCCACGTCGGTCGCGCGGTCCGGAAAGCCCAATATCTTGGTCGCTGCTGTAATGTCCTGGGTTCGTCCGACGAGGGTAACGATATCGCCCCGCTGCAATTGAGTGTCTGCCAGAATCGGAATATCGGTCGCAGTCGCTCCCCGGGTGATCTTCCGCAGAAACACGCCGCGCGTTCCCTGAGATTTCGCCAACTCAGCCAGCGTCATTCCGTCGACTTCTTTGCTGGTCACGTAAACATCGACACCTTCTACCGGCACCGCTAGCAGTTCGCGATCGTCAACTTCTTCCGCTGCCGTACCGATCAGATTTACCAGCACCTCGCGCCGGCCAGCTATCGCCACGACGTCCCCCGCCTGGATCACCAAGTCGGTGGTTGCATCAATAAGCTGTTCGCCACGTCGTACGCGTTGGACGAACACTCGCTGCCCGGGAAGCAGTGCCTCGGCGTCCTGCACCGTCTTGCCTACAATCCGTGCCCCCTCCCGGGCGCGGAACGCTCGCAAGGCGAACCGGCTCCAAGCTGTGCCAGGACCGCCCAATTCCTTCTTACCCCCGTGCTCCTCCTCGTAGCGCTTGCACGCGGTCTCGAGATCGATACCGAGAAGCGCCGGACCGACCATGGCAAGAATGATCGCAGATCCCATCGTGCCGAAGATGTAGGTGACGGCATAGGCGACCGGCATCGCATTCAGAAGCGTCTTGGTTTCTTCGGCCGACAGACCGAGGCGGTTGATCGCGTCGGTCGCAAGCCCCATCGATGCCGAGATCGTTGTCGAACCTGCATAGAGCCCCGCCGCGGAGCCGATGCTATAGCCGGCCAACTTCGCGCCAATATAGGCGGCGCCCAGACAGAACAAGCAGACCACCGCCGCAAACAACGCCTGCGGAATTCCATCCTGCGAGATGCCGCGCACAAATTGCGGCCCAACCCCGTATCCGATTGCGAAGAGGAACATCAGGAAAAAGGTCGGCTTGAGCGGTCCCGAAACCGTGATTCCAAGCTGGCCGATGATCACCGCGGCAATCAGCGTCGCGGTCACAGCCCCAAGGCCAAGACCTTTGTAGGTGAAGGAGCCGAAGTAATACCCGAGAGCCAACGACAGGAAGATGGCGATTTCCGGATAGTTTCGAAGCGTATGGACGAACCAATCGATCATAACGTCACCCCCCTCATGCGATAGCAATCGATTTTCGTTGCGAGGTGTTCACGCGGCACGCTTCGCCGGCGTGTCGGCGCGCTTCGCCAGCGCTTCGGCACGCACCAGCTTCAGCCCTTCGCCGGCGTCGTAGCCGTGGATCTCCTTCACATCGAGCTTGCGCATGAAGTCGATCGTTTCCTGCGTGATGACCTGGCCCGGCACCATGATCGGAAAACCTGGAGGGTAGGGAATGACGAAATTCGCGGAGACGAGATCAGGACCCTCTTTCAGCCGCCGGTCGATCTCGGGATCCGCAAGCCGGATATGCTCGCATGCGTCGGCATCATACGCGGTGTAGAAACCGCCCCGGATGTCGCCTTCGTTCGTCCGCCGGCCGGCATCCTTCCGGAAGGCATCATGGAAGTGAGAAAAATTCGGCAGGTCTGGCACGTCGGTTATCAGGCTCTTCACCCGCGCATCGAATGCCTGCCGGACGTTGGGTCCGCTCTGGACCAGGCGCCGATCGATCTCGTTGCTGATTTCCACCAGCACACGGATCAGATGTGCGACGTCGCTGCGCGTGTTGTTGATGTTGGATTGCAGAAGGACGGAATTTCGGGAAGTCTTGTTGAGCTGGATGTTGTAGCGGTTCGCCATGAGTCCCTTAAACTGAGTGCCGTCGAATCCGGCGGTGCCGCAAACAAGCGTCATGCGCGTAGGGTCGAGACAAAATTCATCCTCCTGGAAGCTACGCCGCGCGGCCACCCAGTTCGACTTGGGATCCAGATAGTCGGTGAAGTTGCTCTCGCGATACAGCGCCGGTACCATCTTATCCGCACCGAGAATATGGAAATACTTGGAGATCAGAGGGTGCTGAGTGACCGCCTGGCGGATTTCTAATGCGATATCGATCGCGTTATGCACAAGGCCATAGCCCTCCAATTCCATCTGACGCCGCGCGACGTCCAGGCTGGCAATCAATTGCTGGTTCGGGCTGGTTGAGGCATGCGTAAACACCGCCTCGTGAAACTGCGCTTCCACGCTGTGGAACTCAACGTCCTTCACCAATAGCATCGAGCCCTGCCGCAGGGCAGACATCGACTTGTGGGTGGAATTCGTCTGATAGACGCGCAGCTTGACCTTGCGCGGGTCGGGGATCAAACGAGTGTTCAGTAGAGTGTCGTCTGATGGGTCCGGGCCGAGCTCGGCCTGTTGCTTTTCATATTCAGAAACCGACTTCGGATCGTACAACCAGGCCTCGATGTCGCTGGCGGCGCCCATCGCCGTGCGCGGGCGCAGGAACGGGGAGAACCGGGCAAATCCGAACCACGCCTCATCCCAAAGGAAAATCAGATCCGGCTTGATCGCCAGACATTCTTCCATCACTCGTCGCGTGTTGTAGATGTGACCGTCGAATGTGCAGTTCGTCAGGTCCACCATCTTGGCGCGGTGCAGCCTGCCGTCCGCCTTCAGATTCAAGAGTGCCTGCTTAATTGTACGAAGAGGCACGGCGCCGTACATCGAGTATTCCGTCATGGGGAATGCCTCAACGTAGAGCGGCTGCGCACCCGCCAGCACCATTCCATAATGGTGGGACTTGTGGCAGTTGCGATCTACGATCGCGATATCGCCCGGTGCCAATAGCGCCTGAACGGCCATCTTGTTCGATGTGGACGTACCATTGGTGACGAAGAAAACGTGATCAGCGCCGAAGGCGCGCGCTGCCATGTCCTGCGCCTTTTTGATATTACCGGTCGGCTCCAGCAGACTATCGAGTCCGCCCGTGGTGGCGCTGCTCTCGGCCAGGAAAAGGGTGGGCCCGTAAAACTCACCCATGTCGCGGATCCAATCGGATTTGAAAATTGATTTGCCGCGTGCGATCGGCAGCGCGTGAAAGGTACCAATCGGCCGCTGCGCGTATTTCTTCAAATTGTTGAAGAATGGCGTTTCATATCGATCCTGCACGCCTTCGAGGATTGCAAGATGCAATTCCAGCAACTCCTCGACCGCATAGAAGACGCGGCGCAGCGCCTTCGCTTTTGAACTTCCTGCGATCTCCTCCACTTTCCCATTGGAAAGAAGATATAGGTCGAGTTCGGGTCGTACTCGCTTCATAACCTGCGCCAAGTGTAGTGCCGATTGTTCCGAACTCTCATGCTGGTCTTTGGCCTCGTCCAGCATCCGCAGTATTGGTACATCATGTCGTGATCGAAAAACAAAACCTTCATGGATAACAACGGCGGCAACATCGGGGTTGAGCATGGTCGCGCAGAACGCGTCCTCGAAACTTCCAACAAAGACCGGTTCATAGACGAATGCATCAAGCGGCCGGCGAAGGCGGCGCCACTCAACACCAAGAGCCGGCCAACGCGTGGCCGGCGAACCCGTGACAATCAAGACCTCGAAATAAGGCCGATGTGCATCCATGCGCCCTAGGGTTGGCGGCAGCAAATCCGCTGTTACTTCCTCACCGTCCTCATGCACCTCCCAATCGTCTGTGTTCCGACGGAAGGATCGTGTCAGCAAGGCGCGAGTGACACGGCGGGCAAGCGCCGCAGTTGCATGCGCGTCGTTCGCCTCGACATGGTCCCGCAGTGCGGCGATCAGCTGAGATCCAGGATAAGCGTGGAATCCTTCGGTGACGGCTACCTCGGCGAACGCAGCCTCGAACTTGGTGCGGCTGCCCGAACCGTCGGACCATGCCTCAGCCAGTTCCACCAGATTCCGCCACCGGTCGCCGCGCGCTCCAGGACCTGCAAAAAACCTATCAATCTGAACGGGACGGCTCATAGATGCCTTCGTCATGGCGTCTCTCCTCCGCTGAATCGTACTTTTTTTCTAAAATGGGCACGCGTGCCGCTAGGCCGGTTGATATAGATCAACAAATGGACCTACCTGTATATGGCGGCATCGAGGGAGGTAGGCGTGAGGCAGTTCGCACGGTGATAGGACCGGAACCATGGAGGCGGCGCGTCCCTTATCCACCTGCTCAATCACAAACTCGCGCAGATCCGGCGTGGCTTTACGTCCGGCGATTAGCGTGTCGATTCATTCGAGCAAAAACGTGAAAATGCTCCAATGACTCGAAATATCGCGATCGGAGCAAACCTGGGATATCGCTAGTACCCACTTTTCTTAGAGCGTGAGTCGTGATTCAAGGTCGGGATGATACCCGAAGCGAGAGAAAGTCCACCTTTCGAGGAAAGATCGCAACTGGCGGCTCGTGGAGTCGATACACGAACGCTGCAGGCCTTTATGGGCCATCGCTCGATCGCCAACACCGTTGTCTACACTGCGGTCGCCGATAAGCGCATCCGCAACATCTGGGGCAAGTGAGCAACGTAGATCGGTTCAAGGATTTCTGGAGGGGCAAATGAATTTCGACAAGCGTTCGTTCGGTCTGGCTCTTCTATGGCTCGCTGCTTTGGCGGTGGCGACCGTCGTGCTCTATGCCGTAGTCCATCACTGACGCGGAGAGGCCGCCTGCATGACTCTAGGAAGAGTCACAATCCGTTTTCGACAGTGAAATCAATGTTGCTCAGTCGGTCTTTCCAGATGGCTTTTCGGTATGGGCCAACGCGCACAGTTGCCCCAACCGAATCTAAGGGCCATTGCAGAGGCCCTGAATGAATTGGGCATGCCTCTCAGTGACTCAGAATTCGCCCGTCATCGGACATGTGCGCCAATTTCTCGGATCGGCGTTGTCTCTGCTGAGAGACACGCGGCAAAGGTCCGTTTCTGAGACTGATGACTGGGTGGTTTGCAGATCCATCCTGTCCCCACCATCCAGGCCCTCCGAACCGGGTATTTTCCGGTCAAGTTCAGATAGGCCGTTTGTGCCGGGATTTGCGCGACCGGTTCGGTCTCTGTGGGCGGCAAGTTGTCTCCGGCGGCGATTTCGCTGGCCCTGTCTCGGCATCCAAAGCGCTGTGTCCACTCGCTGCGGTCGGGCTTCCTGACATCGGCAGCGGCCAAGGGCGCTTCGATCTTCAAGATGATGGAAGTCTCTCGTCACAAGTCAGTGGACACCTCGCGGGGTTACGTCCGCGACGCAGAGTTGTTCAAGGACTATGCAGGCGCCGGACTACTTTGAACAAAACCCCGCCTTGGTGAGTGTCTAGCGGACGCGATCGGAGTAAAATTGGCGGCCTTGCTTACTGCGTCCCCGAAGGTTCCTTCAACTTGGCAAGAACCTCATCCAAGTTAAAGCTGGCCGCCTTCTGCCGTTGTGGATAGTCGCGGAACGTCGCCAAGAACTGACCTACGTAATCCTGCGCGGGGACGGCAAGGAAGCTGTGGTCAGCAGTCGTAATAGGTGTTTGAGGTGATGTCCGCGCGCTCGTATGGATCGGTCCGTAAGTTATAGAATTTTGGCACCCGCAGGTTCGTGAACGGGTTAGCCCACACCAGCAGTGTCCCCGGTGCGCGCTGCTCCAAAAAAACGGCTTTCCAGTTATCGTAGCGAAGGGCAGTCAATTGCTGATCATCGTTGACGTAAAAGAACGATACCCGCGGGCTCTTATCGACCTGCCCAGTCAGGTAGGGCACGAGATTATCGCCGTCGAGGTGAACCTTGTAGGTCATATCGCCGATCTTGTAGCCCGCCAGCAATTTGTCCTTTACCTGCGTATCGCCCGCAATGGCCAGAAGCGTTGGCAGCATGTCGAGGTGGGCGACTATGTCGTTGGACACCTGATCCGGCTTTGTCTTGCCCGGCCGGCGGAACATTGCCGGTACTCGATAGGCCCCTTCCCAGTTCGTGTTCTTCTCGCTCCGGAAGGGCGTCATCGCTCCATCCGGCCAGCTGTTCATGTGCGGACCGTTGTCGGTCGAGTACATCACGAAGGTGTTGTCTGAGATGCCCAGATCATCCAATGCCTTGAGGACCCTGCCCGACATTCTTGTCATGGTCGATCATGGTGTCGTGGTAGGGGCTCTGCCAACGTCCGGACTGTCCGATGCTTTCCGGCTTGGTGTGGGTGCGGAAGTGCATGTGAGTGGTATTCACCCAAACGAAGAACGGCTTGTTGGCGGCCTTCTGCCGCTGGATGAAGTCCACGGCGCGGTTGGTGATATCATCATCAATCCCCACCATCCGCGCCTTGGTAATACGGCGTAGTAGTGGTCAACGTTACCGGCCTCCCAATGCCGACGGTTTGCTTGGTCTGCTTTCTTGAGCGCACCGTCGGCCCCGATCGCGGCGAGGCGCTCGTCCACCGCGGGACCCGCCACCTGGCGGCAGGGTCGGTCGTTCTTGAGGCGCGAAAAAGTGCCCGGTTTTGTTGGGTTTCTTGATGCGTCGAGCACGTGAGAGCTAGGGTGGTAGCGCCCCAGCAAAAAACCGGCATTCAGGGCGGCAAATTGGCTCCACCTGAGCTAACCCTGTTTTCGGGATCCTGCGACAGTACCTTGATCATTCTGAATGATTGTTGATCGTCCAGCAATTTGAAATACGGCGTAGTAGTGGTCAACGCCGTCAAGGGGAACATCCCTTTGCGACCGCTCGCAACGGCGAACATTGTTGCTGATATCCGATGCATTAGGATTTGTGCGAACCGCCAAGATACGCGCGCGTTGGCAGCTCGCAATTTTTGTATAGACCACGAAAATTGTATAGCCAATTGCTCGCCTCATGCAGTGCTTGCAGTCATATCGATTGCGTCATTACAATCGACAAGAGCGCGTGGGCGCAAAATTGAAGCTTACAATTGCAAGCACGCGGCGAATTGTACAAGGCGAAAAATTGGACTTTTGGTATCTCGCGGCGAAAATCGTACAAGCCACGATCAATTGTACTACGACTACAGAGGCTCGTTTGTAAATTCATCCAGTCATCGATTTTATAAATGCGAGAATTGTTTTGCCAGCGCTCGCACGCGTTAGCTCTTTGAGGCTAGGCGAATTGTATAAACCGCAGCTGGACTCGAAGCGAGAGAATTGTACTAAGCCGACGAAAATCATAATAGGTGATTGTAATAGCTGATTGCTCGCCCCAAGCCCTGGGGAATCGTTGACGGCGGTCTTTATCTTTTGGCTCGCATCAATGACCAGGGACCCAATATCCTGACGCTGCGCGCGATACGGTAGGCGCCAGATCCTGAAACAGCGCGACGCGTCGTCGCCGACGCGTTGCCGCCGGGATACCCACCGCCGCAATATGGAATCGCGCAGATCAAGTTCCTTGGCCACCGATCCGATCGAGCGACCACTCGATGCGACCAGATCAACCCCTTCCGCTTGTAGTCGTCCGTAAACGACCGACGTTGACGTCCTTCCATCCGACACCACCTGGCTCTTCGAGCCTACTACAGGTGTCCATCAATTCGGGGGAGGTTCATTGCGTACGTCGAGCGGCGAGTTCTCCGCCGCCGTCGGCCTACACCCGGTCAAGTTCAAGTCGAGGTGTTCGCTTGCTTCTTTACGATCTGGAAGCCACTGGCTTCCAATTCTCGTATCACCACTCTGGTTAGATGCGCGCATTCCTCCGGCATGATCCAGTTCGGGCTTCTCCAATCCGGATCACCTTCCTTTGGGTAGCTCTCAAAGGCCGAATGAATGGCGGTCATAATAACGTCTGTAGGGTCCGACATGGTGACCTCCCGCGCTGGCATCTAAAGCAATGGCCGCAACCAGCGGCTTGATCTAGGTCAACAAAGTCATACCGTCGCATCCGCCAGCCGTATTTTTCCCGCTCAAACCGATGCCTTCAACGGCAATACCGGAATCGAAGGGCGAACGCGAGACAGGCGATAATCCTGAACTGGCCCGGTGGTCCAAACGTTGACGTATGTCGCCGCGCCGCGCACGATTGCCGAGTTCGATATCGACGGCTTGGTACGCCTGGGACAGCAGGCAGGCGGCATCATCGTGATGGCATGCGAGGTCGGCGACACCCTCGTCGAGAATACGGTGCTATTGCAGGTCCATGGTGCGAAAGCTGCACTGCCCGAAAGCGACCTCATGCGGGCCGTCCACTTTGCGTTCGAACGAACGTCCGAACAGGACCCAAAATATCCTATTCGGCTTCTGGTTGACGTCGCCATCAAGGCGCTGTCGCCAGCGATCAATGATCCGACTACGGCGGTCCAGGCTATCGACCAGATCGATGACTTGTTGCGTCGGCTGGGAGGGCATGATTTGGACGCCGGATATGCCCACGACGCGGATGGCGTTTTGCGTCTCATCTTCCCGATGCCGACATGGGAGGACTATCTGGCGTTGGCATTCGACGAGATTCGCCAGTACGGCTCTGATTCGGTGCAAGTCATGCGGCGCCTGAGGTCGGCGCTCGTCAGGTTGGCCGATTCGATGACAGACGATGCGCGGATCGGCGCGGTGGAGCGATATCTCAAGCAACTCGATGCGTCTGTCGATCGCTCGCATCTCACTGCGGAGGATCAGCAAACGGCGCGGCAGGAGGATCGGCAAGGCCTCGGCCTGTCGCGCCGACATGCGCAAACCAAAAGACTTCCGCCTTGATCAGAGTTCGACCGAACACAGGGGCACGACGCCCTTAACCGTGCTCGCTACTTGATATATGAAGCAATTCGCTCTGATTGAACAACTGCATTGCCAAGGTCGGCAAATCCGGCGAGGTCGCGGGGTGCCGCGGCCAGCCCAATCCCTTTCGCATTACTTTGGGTGCGCCGGGAGACCGGCAAGGAGTAGATGGTGAAAGTCCATTGCGATGAAGGTGTAGCGAACCACATCGGCCCCGAGCCGTGCGCAGGCC
>Ga0210406_10004316_pt1 | contig 15279 bp, 11 predicted proteins | sample IncBWC30MmetaG_FD_155454 | JGI IMG/M metagenome (GOLD analysis project Ga0210406, IMG submission 155454) | Forest soil microbial communities from Barre Woods Harvard Forest LTER site, Petersham, Massachusetts, United States - Inc-BW-C-30-M | ecosystem: Environmental > Terrestrial > Soil >... | reverse complement strand
TCATGTCACCTGCCTTTCATTTCTTCTTCCGATTCGAAGCGAGCCCTTGAATTCGCGCTACAGTGGTTAAGAATCTGATTGTGGCTCTAGGATTTCGGCGAATGCTACTTCCCTTCCGCAGTGATTTTTTGCCCGAAGGAAGGTACCGCCGGTCCGCACATGATTTTGCCAGAGACAGACTCCACAACATCCAATCGAGAGTCGCTTCAGGATAGGAGAGAGGTATGATTATGAGAACCAGCAGTTCAACGACTTGGGGCGGGCCCGAATCAACTGAGAAGGACGTTATACAAGGAGGCTCGATTTCGATGTCAACAGACACCGTCCTGGTGGTGGAAGACAGCCGCGCGATGCAGCGCACGCTGCAACGACTCTTCGAATCCGACTCTCTTCAGGTGCAAATTGCGTCCGACGGCCCCAGCGGGCTCGAACTTTTCCGCAAGCAACTTCCCTGCGCCGTGGTCCTGGATCTGAAGCTGCCCGGTATCTCCGGCAAGGAACTCTGCCGGGAGTTCAAAGCACTGGCCGCATCCGTCCCCATTGTTGTCCTCAGCGCGAATTCCGAGGTCGAAGACAAGGTTCTTTTGCTGGAACTGGGCGCCGATGATTATGTAACAAAACCTTTCAGTCCCAAGGAGCTGCTCGCGCGGGTTCGCCGCGCCATGCGCCGGACGGGCGCCGGCGCACCGTCGGTAACGCAACTTGCCGCAAAGTCCGTTCAACACGAAATCCTGACCTTTGGCGATGCACGCATTGATTTCACCAGTATGGAAGCCACGCGCGCGGGCAGGCCTATCACCCTGACTTCGCAGGAATTCAAGTTACTGAAATATCTGGCGGCGTCTGCGGGCCGCGTCGTGTCCCGCGAAGAATTGCTCAACGAAGTGTGGGGCTATCAGAACTATCCCTCCACTCGGACGGTCGACAATCATGTCCTCCGCCTCCGCCAGAAACTTGAACCGGATCCCGCCGCTCCGCGTTTTCTGATGACCATGCACGGCGCCGGGTACAAATTCTCCCCCGGCGGCGCGACTGCCGGCTCCGTCGTATAGGTTTTTTCGCTGGCGCTCCATGACCACGTTTCGACTACGATCTCAGCTCTTCGTCACTGCCCTGTTAATCATTCTCGGACTCACGGGGTCGCTGCTCTTTTTCATTCGTCATACCGTTGACGCCGAGATTCGCAAGCAGGTAAAGGACGGAACCGACGAGTCCGTCCGCGCTTTTGAAAGCGTGCAGCGGCAGCGAGAATTGCAGCTTTCGCGAATGGGAGCAATGCTTGCCGACCTCCCCACGATGAAAGCGTTGATGTCCACGCAGCACGCCCCAACCATTCAGGATGGCTCCGGATCCTTCTGGAAGCTCGCGGAGAGCGATTTACTCGTCCTGGCAAAGCCGAACGGGACCGTCGTTGCCTTGCACATGACCAAACCCGGATGGTCGCCTCAGTCCGCCGAGCGCGACCTGAAGCGCTCCACCGATGCGGGCGAAGATGCCTCCTGGTGGTACGACGACGGACGCCTTTACTGGGTTTTCGTTCATCCGATCACTTCCGGCGCCGGCCCCACCATTCAGCCTGTGGGATTCCTTGCGGTGGGCTATCAAGTGGATTCCGCCGTGGCTCAACAACTCTCAGTAGCCACGAACAATCAGGTTGCCTTAACCACCGGCGGCACCGTCATCGCGTCCACCCTCCCCGAGCGGGATTCCGCGGAGCTACAACGGCGCATTCAGTCGGGCGTGTTCTCCGCTGCCAACAGTTCAGGTGAAATCGCGTTGGAAACCGACAAGTACGCTTATTCTTCCGTGCTGCTCCACGGCTCGTCGCCTTCACCGGTGCGCTGTTATGTGATGATGCCCCTGGTCCCCGTAAGCACGTTCATCCGCCGGCTGAATTACTCGATTTACATCGCCGGCGGTCTTGCCGTGCTCTTCGGCATGATCCTGTTTGGTTTCGTTGCCCGCACCATCACGCACCCCCTCGACAATCTTGTTGCCGGCGTCAAAGCCCTCGCGGCCGGCGATTTCACCTATTCGATTACGCCGCGGGGAAGCACCGAACTACGCGAACTGAGCAACTCCTTCGCCCAGATGCGCGGCCAATTGCTGGCCTTGCAGAAGAATCGCATCGAATCGGAACGTATCGCCGCACTGGCGCGCGCCGCCGGCTCGATTTCTCATGACCTGCGCCACTATCTCGCCGCGGTCGTGGCGAATGCGGAGTTTCTGTACGAGGCCGATGAACTCAAACTCAAGAAGGACGAGATCTACGAAGAGATCAAGACCGCCGCCAACCAGATGACCGACTTGATCGACTCGCTGCGCGAACTCTCCTACCAGCGCAGCGCGATCACTCCCACGCGTACCCGCATCGATCAGGTAATTCGCCGCGCCATCGAAGCGATCCACTCAAAACCTGAATTCCGGGAGAAACGCATCGCGCTGTCGACATCCGGCGAGATGGAAGGCTTGTTCGACGCCCGCAAGCTGGAGCGCGTTTTCTTCAATCTGATCCTGAACGCCTGTGAAGCCGCGGCCGAGTTCGAAGGTTCCGTCGTGGTGGATGCCAGGAGCACTTCCTCAGGGTTTGAGATCCGTGTCCAGGACACTGGTCACGGCATTCCCAGCGGCATCCGCGATTCCCTGTTTGATCCGTTTGTGAGTTCTGGCAAACCCAACGGGACTGGATTGGGCCTTGCCATCGTCAGCAAAATTGTCCAGGACCACTCGGGAACCGTCTCCATCGAACAAACCTCGGAGTCAGGAACAACCGTTCTGGTTCGTCTCCCCGCGGCCGAACAAAGCGTGGCGGCCAACGCGATCTCGCCAACTCGATAGATTCTTTGCAAACTGGCTTAACCTGCAACCGCTCAAGACATTTTCATGGATGCGAGTAGCTTGGAGTGGGAGGCGGTGTGTAATCCTGCCCATATTTGTTTTTGTGCGCGGAGGTGAAACTGGGATTTTCGGGAACGTTGATCGTGCCCAGATCCCTGGAAGCGGAAGAAATCGTCACGGTTCGTGTAAGGTTTTTCACGTCTTCCGGAAGGCTTCGCTCATACCAGACGTGCAGTTCATACTTTCCGTCGGGCACATTCTGAATTGTCAGGTTTCCTTTTCGATCCGACAAGCCGTAATACGGAGTATCCACGGCCACCACCACGGCGCTCATCTCCGGATGAATATTGCAAAACAGGAAGCTCACGCCAAGCCGGTCGAACCGCACAGAGTTGCTCGCCCCGGCTTCATATAGGCCCAGATCAAACCGTTTCCCGTCGAACAGTGAAAACACATTGTGAAAAAAGGGATCGCGATTCGGAAAGTCCACCACCGTGCCGACCGGCACCACCAGCACATGTGGCTGGAAAGTCTTGTTATGCTGCACAAGCTGAACTTTCCTATGGCTGGAAGCATCCGCGGCGTCGCTCATGGCGCCAGGGTCGAGGGGTTTCAGCCACACCACGATTCCCGACGGATCTGGCGCGGGTTTAGCCGATTTTTCGGCTTTCGTCGCAGCCTGTCTCTGGACCGCCATATGAATCGTTACGGCGTTGTCCTGTCCCCATACTGGAAATCCCCCACAGGCGAGTGCCACCAGCGCGGCGACGGCTAGCCCAGGATTTCGAGGAGTGGGGATCATTCCCACTAGAATAGGTAACCCACACTGAAGTTGGCAATGTTCGCCACGTTCGCGCCCTGATCCAGGGTGAATGTCTTGATTCGCCTGTATTCCATCGAGAACACAATATCGGATCGCGGTTGATAAATGAAGTTCACAAACCCGCTCTCATTTTTCGACAGTGGCACCGGATAATATGTCGTATTGCCTCCGTGCTTGCGCAGCTCGCCCGCATACGGATTGTCTAGGCCATACGCGCCATTGAGCTGCAGCTTGGAGGTCGCTTTGTATTTCAGCTGCGTCCATCCGCCCAGGGCATTTAATCCATAGACTTCCGTTGTAGGATCCGTCAGCGGCGTGTTCCAAAGCACGCTCTGCCCGATCCCGCCTCCCAGCCCGCCGATTGCGCGTCCGCGGAAGAACTCTGCAGTCAGCTCCACTTTTTTCCCCATCGGCAACGTGGCGTCCACCGCGCCTGCCCATCCATCCACATGCCGACCGAAACCCCATGCCTGCCGGCCATAATAGCCGCCGCCGCCCAGGATAAAGTTCTGCCCATGGATGTCCTGCGTCCACGATACTCGCGCCGCATAGGCAGGCTGTCCGGAACTCTCTCCCCAGGTCGGTTGGCGAAAGTAGGGTGTCGCCGGCGTATCTCCGGAGAACGAATCGAGAATTCCCCCCTGGACCAGTACCGAACCAGACTCCGACACCGTGAATTTGTGTTCCACGCGAACCTGCGGCGCCCAGTTCCAAAGCGTCCCGGAATAGGCTAAGGCCGGAACCGCGAGTGTCCCCAGCGATGTCGGATTGTTTGGTACGAAAAACAAAGTGTCCTGTCCAGCCACAAGCGAAGTATTCGGCCAGTCGAGCCGGACCGTGCCGGTCCGTAATCGCATGATTCCGAAACTCGCTCCGTTCGGAACTTCCGGGAATCCCCCGGCAAAATCAAACTGGACCCTGGCACTGGTCTGCGCTCCGGCGATCGTGGGCCCGAACACCTCGATACCGATCTGCGACTGGCGGAGCGATCCTCCGAAGGAAGCGCCGGATGACAGAGTCTGGAGTTGCGGGTTAACGGCCAGCAGGGGAAAGTCCGTGTTATCAACCGTGCCCCGATTCTCAAACATATTCAGCAGCACAATTCCCGTGAAGCGCAGCCGGTATTTCGATCCGCTCTCCACTTTCGTTTGGCTCTGCTCGGCAATTTTTGAATCCGCAAGTTGCTGGTTTTCCTCCAGCCTGCTTAAACGCTCCTCCGCCGTAGAAGGTTTGCCAGATGCCAGGGACACTGCCGGCGCAGACGGGGCGTTGCCTGGGGTAACGCTCATCGCCAACAGTTGCGATTTCGCCTGGTCCAGCTCCTTGCGCAGCGCTTCCGATTCCGCCTTCGTCGATAGCTGCTGCGCCTTCAGGTCGCTCACTTGGGCATGCAAGTCCTGCACCTGCGCCTGCAGCTTCTGCAGCAGCACGCCAACCGTCGCGAGGTCTACTTGCTGGTTGGCAGTTTGCTCAGATCCCTGCCCCAGTGCCGAGCTCCCCAGAGCCAGCAGCACGCTTGCAAGCGCCGCTGCCCCCACCATCCGCTTCGCCCACACTTTGCCTCGCATAACTGCCTCCTCTTCAAGCAGCACTTCGCCTAGTAATGATGCAAAATTGTCTAACCCGCCTCGTCTAGCTATCGGGTCATTTCGCCTGGGGTTGTTCGATCGGCAGGGTTACAGTGAGCCATGCGCATGGCGGCCTGCGCGATTCAAGCAGAGTAATTCGAGCGAATGTATTTTGTAAAATAAGTCTTCTGCGTGCTCCCATCCAGGGTTGTCTCATGGCCATGGAAACTCAGATGCCGCTGCGCGTGCGCCAGTTCCTGATGTCACCCTCAATTATGGTCCCGTTTCGGCTGGCACCAGACATTATCCTGAGGGCTCAAACTGCTGCCTGAGTATTCCAATCGGCTTCCACAGATGTGTCCAAATGAAGATGTCGCCCAGAACTTGGACACACCCGCACTGTGTCACCCAGCGCGACTATAGGTGGCATCGGCAAATCCCGTAAGCAATCTCCAGTAGTTTGATCCAATTGAAACGTGAGAGTTAGGCCGCGATACCGTCAGGACTGTCGGGCGCTCTAATTCGTTTCACTAGTGAAGCAGATTCAAGGTATTCGTGGCGTCGTCCACGAAAACTACGCCATTTTCCGGGTCAAAAATTATGCCGAACAATGCGCCGGCACCCGGCGGATTGCCATTGTTGTCGAGCAACTTGCTGGCAATCTGCACTCCCCTCGAAGTAATTTCCGTCACGAACCCGTCGTTCCCGTTTACGACAAGTATGTGTCCGTTGGGTGCAACGGTCAGTCCCAAAGGATCATTTAGGCTTCCGCCCCTGCTGAGCACCATACCCGGCCCGGATGGTCTTGTCCGTGTCAGTGGATCGGTTATGACCACTATCCGGTTATTTAGGCTGTCGGCTACATAGAGAACTGGCTCATCTCCACGTGAGTGCGACTCGCATTCCTCTTCCCCGTGCCGGCAAGCGGGAGACAACCCCAGCCCAGTCGGCCCGATGACCAGTGCGGCCGGATCAGTGCGTTCGGAAAACCCGGCGCCGACCACGGTTAGCGATTCCAGGAACGGCATGGCGGTCTCGGAAACGCGCAGATTCACCCTGACCACCGTCCCTTGATTCACCACGCTGCCATTCGCCGGCAGCGTTCCGTTCAAGACGTTGGTGACAAACAGCGCCGCCTGCTGCTCGTCGTCGAGCCAGGTCATATCCCAGGGCCCGTTGATCAGCGAACCCTGAATGGTTTCCACGGCATTGCCCATATTATCGAGCACGATCAGGCACCCCGCCTGAGCGGTCGCAGACGTGCCATCCGACGTTGGCAGACTTCCGACAATCACCCACCCTGTCTGCAATACCGCCAGGGCCGTCGTCAGGCCGACTCCGCCGGGGCAAAGGCCTGGTAGAGGGCTCGCGTCGAGTTGGGCGAACACCGAAAGCGCCCCGCTCGGTGATACATCGACGATCGTCGTCCCCGTACCCTGCAAATTCGTGCTCGCGTTGAAGTTGCTTACCAAATAATGTCCTTCACGGAGATTCCCAATGCTCCTCGGAATGCGGACCAGTCCGTATGGATTGATATCGCCATTTGCCGGCACTGTCGACGAAATCGTGTCTATCGTGTTCCGCTTCTTCAGAATCGAATCGTTGTCGTTTCCTCGCACGGGGACTGTCATGAGCGCCAACGCCGCCAAGAGCCCAACTAGCTCGTTCAATCGATTTGTGGAATGCGTCTTCATCGCACCCTCCTTCCAGGAGACCCTAGTGCCCAGGCGGGCAACTCCGAGGCTGACCCCTCTTCGAATTGCCGCTCGGGCGTGGAAATTTATACGGCTGAATGCTAATCCCCGGCGATGTTCAAGACATCAAAAGTGCGCCGATTTTGCAAATTTTTGACACAACCGCGACGAAAACAAGACACCAGTGCCGCTTGCCCCCCTTGCATCTGCCTTCCCGGTGGTCCGGGCCCCATTCTTGGAGGTGCCAGGTTCCCGGAGTCTGCCAATCACGACGCACACGCATCGCCGTCCAAGTGCTTTGATTTAATTCGGCTTACTTTGAGCTGGCCGCTGCTGCTTCAACACCCGCTAAAAGCTTGTCCAGATCCGCTCTCGAAAAATATCGTCCGGCCAGCACTACACTTTCGATTTTGCGGGTGTTCCTGATATCCGCCAGCGGATTGGCGTTCAACAAGACAAGATCCGCGCGCTTTCCCTTCTCGATCGTCCCCGTGTCCACAAGTTCCAGATATTTCCCCGCGTTCCGTGTCGCCGCCTGCAATGCTTCCATCGACGTCAGCCCCGCCTGCACCAGCAATTCCAATTCCTCGTGCAAACTGAACCCGGGATACACGCGAACCCCTGCCGCTGTATCCGTTCCAGCAAGAATCGGTACGCCCGCCCGATTCATCTCTCCCACCATTTTCAATTCCGCCTGAAAAAATTTTTCCCGGTCCGCAAACGGATCTGTCGACCAGTCTTTTTCAATCCCCGTCGTAAACATCGGCCAGGCCCGTACTCTCCATGCCACCGGCGCGTACTTAGTCAGAGGGTCCGGCCCCGCGCTTGTCTGCTCGATCAGCCACTCGCCGCGCTCCCAATAAAGCGTTGGCACCTGCCAGGTCTGATTCTTCACGAACAGCGCAATCAACGCTTTCGCCCGCGCCGGATCATACGTCGAAAGAAACTTGCCTCTGCCCGGTCCGCGCGGCGCCGCCATCAATTCGTCTTCAGCGGTCGAACATCCCTCGAAAACGCCCGTCAAATGCTCGATGCTTTTCTGCCCGGCGTTCGAAGCCTCCGTCGCCCGCACCTTATCCGGCACATGCCCGGCAAACACAATGCCGTCCTTCTTCGCCTCCTCGGCCGCCGCAAAATAGCCTTCGCGCGGAACCAGCGATTGAATCTTGATGAAGTCCGCTCTGTTCTTCTGTAGTTCATCCACAATACGGCGGCCCTCCGCAGCATCTTTAACCGGCGCGGAACCCGGAAACTGCGGCACCGGCCCATCCAGCATGGGTCCGGAAATCACCATCCTCGGCCCCAGCAGCTTCCCTTCCGCAATCCTGCTCCTCCAGCTTTTCAGCGTCTCCAGATCCCCGCCCATATCGCGTACCCCGGTCACGCCATTCGCAACAAACAATACGGGAGTTATCTTTTCGTCCGCGGGAATCCATTCGCCGAATACCTCATGCACATGCATGTCCCATAGTCCGGGAATCAAAAACTTTCCGGTGCCGTCCACGACTCTCGCCCCCTTCGGCAAGGGAGTAGCATCGCTTTTCCCAATCTGCGAAATTCGCTTACCCTCAACCATCACCGTCATATCCGCCAGAACGGGTGATCCGGTAGCGTCGATCAAGTTGACGTGAGTAATCGCCAACGCAGGCTCTTGCGCGCTAAGGCGCGCAGCATGGCAACCTAGACCAATAAGAAACATGGAAACATGCAGAATTTTCTTCAGCATCAATCTCCTCGCAAGGCCGCCGATTCTACCCGCCCATCCATAGAATCACAAATCTAGCGCGGGCCAATGAACTTTATCGAGGGGAGCGCACACGAATTGCCAGGAAGGAAAACGTTCGATAGATAAATCCTGAAATACCTCCAGGCCAACGGAAAAACCGAAGGTAGCATTGCTGGGAACTCTTCAGGCAATAAACGCGAAAATCGATCACCTTGATCTTACGCCTTTAGGATTTGTCTGGCAGCGTCGTAGCCGGTTTCCACCGCCCCTTCCATGAAACCCTGCCACTCAGCAATGTGCTCGCCGGCAAAAAACACTTTCCGGAACCTCTTCGCCAGAGCGTCCCTTACAGTGAACCACTGCCCCGGGCGATAGAAAGCGTAGGCACCTCGAGTGAATCGGTCCGCTTGCCACACCTGCTGTTGCAGAGCCAGAGCGACTTTCATGCTTTCTTTGCGATTCCAGTTCTTCCCACTGGCGTTGGCGACGTCTTCCACGATCCAGTACTTAAGTTCGTCCTCCGGCGACGATGCAATGTCTGCCGCCTTGTCGCCCACGGCATAACTGCAAAGAATGCCTTTTGTGCCTTTCTGGCCGAAGGTGCTGTCAAAGCAAAAATCGGAAGCCAGGCTCGTGCAAACGGAGTAGCCGCCTTCGAGGGGCTTCGGCCAGAACCTGCGTGAGCACAACACGGCAGTCTTCGTGATGCGGGCGTACTGCAATTGCGCCGCGGCTTCCAGATGTTTCTTCGGGGGCTCCTTTCCCCAATCGATATCGAGCAAGCAGTGCGCCGGAATCGCGCAAACGCAATAATCGGCTTTGATCTCATTGCTGGAACCTTCTACCTGGACATGCACACGATTTTTAATATGTTGAATTCCGACCACCACCTGCTCTGTTCTAATGTTTTTGAGCCCGATTTCTCGGGCCAGCGCATTGATCAGGCGCGAGTTTCCGCCGCGAACCTTGAAATCCATTTCGTCGGTGTCATCTACCTGTTGATCTTTGCTGGTCAAATATTCCGTAGCGGCGGTGAATGCGGAATTCATCCGGATTGTTTCCCCAAAATCCGTGCTGTCCATCAGGTCGCGCCGAAGCAAATCGTCCTGCCCGAAACCCAGCTGTTTGAGTTGTGTCCACCAGTCGATCTTGTCCATTTCCTTCCAACGGCCGGGGCCAAAATCAAAAAAGTCCTTCTGAAACTGCTCCCAAATAGCTTTCGCCTCCGCGGACATGCACCACTCGCCTGGCCGGATCAACTTTGCGGGGCTCACCTGGTTCCAGAAAGAATTTGCATATTGGTGCTTTTGCAGCCCAAGTTTCAGATCATGGCAAAGGTCCTTCATCTTTTCGTGATTCTTACCAATCCATTCCCCGCCCAGTTCGCAATTAAGGTCCGGCGCCTCGCAGAAGTGGTGCGTCAATACGCGTCCGCCAAGCCGATCGCGCGCCTCCAGCACCGTTACTTGGCAATGTGCATTGGTCAAGTGGTAAGCCGCGGCCAGGCCGGCCAGGCCAGCGCCAATCACAACACATTCCTTTTTTTTCTTCATGTCGATCCCTCCGAGAGCCGGGTCCGGCGACTATCTGTGTGTAGAGGTGCTCTTTGTGGTTTTCGCCGCGCCTCGCTTGGTGGACTTCGCAGCTGCCGCCTGGACGGCTTTGGGCGCAAAAGGCTTCAGCTTATTCCAGTCGGAAAGGAAGATCGGTTCGAAGTATTGGGCGATCTCTGGGCTTTCAATAACTACCCCCGCGTCCCGGTTGGTCTGCACTCCCGCGGGCGAAAAGTTCTGGCTGCTCACGACTACAATTTTCGAGTCGATGACAAAACCCTTGTTGTGCACGCTTGGCTGCGGCTGCAACCGGATATTGGCCGTAAGATCGACTCCCGCGGATTTCATCTTTTCCGCCCACTTCTCACCGTTCTGTTGGTCCTCGATAAGCCGCACATCCACCCCCGCCTTCACGCGAGCCGCGATGGTCTGCAGCAGCGCATCGTAGTCTCCCGTTCCCTTGGACGCCTCGATGTACTGAAGTTGAACGAACAAGGTTTTTTTCGCGTTGGAAATGAACTTGGTCATCGTGCTCAGATACTGCCCCGTGGTTGAATTTGACAAAGTATCCGGCGTCAACACCGGCGTGATGGTCACAGGGAGATTGAGAAACGTTTTTGCGGCCACACCTTTCGCCGCGGCTGCTACCGGAGGCGGAGGCGGCGGGTTCGTAACCAGCGCAAGCTCTGCATTCGCATCGGACAACGCGCCAGCGATCGCGCTCGACCCGGCTGCTTGATTGGCCACAGCGGAAGCGAAATCTTGATTCAAGTAGGCCTCGAAGATCTGTGCAAGCTGCGGCTCCTCAATGATCACGTGCCAGTCCCGGTCTTCGTGTGAAGGTGGCGACGCAAGATCGGGCTGGTTGCTGTTGTTCAAATTGCCGCTGGAGAGCCAGAACGCGGTGCTGTCGCGAACAATCACTTTAATGTGGTAAGCGAAGGGAAACATCCAGCCCGACGCAAACTGGTTCGAGCGCACAAGGGCCCAGGCAATCTTTGCACGCGCCCCCAGCGACTGCCGGAGATCGGCCACGGTTACGGGATCGGTCTGATCCCTCGTTGGGTTCGGCGGCAACGCATTGTCCAGCACCATTTGCAGAGTCCTCGGACTTTTCAAAATGCCCTCGAAGTCCTTCAGGATGGTGCCTGACGTGAAATCGTACATTCCGATGGTCAGCGATTTCTTTGCTCCCGCCAAAAAATCTTCAAGGGTCGCCAGCGCTGCATCCGGGCTTACGCAAACTGTTATCGTGGCATTGGCGGTGACCGGAGTCAGAGGGCTGTTCGGAGCAGGCTTGTAGGGCAAGGGCGTCTTTGCCGCATGCGCGGCGAGGGCCTGCTGCATCGCGGGCTGGCTCGCGGTGGACTTCACCAACGACTTTGGCGACATCGACCAAAACTGTTTCAGCGGTTTGCCGCTTGGCATTTCCCTTTCAAGCGGCCACGTAGGTTCCTTATTTTCCTGGCGCCCGAACACCTGGGTAACCGCCGCCGCCGGCCAGTTCCGCGCGCACAATCGTTGGAACGGGCTCGCCTCACGGACATCCACCGGCACGCCCGAAATCGAGTTCGGGAGCGCATCATTTTTCGGCACGTTCTTTAGCTTGGTATGAACCGTGGCAACAATGGCCGATTTGCCGGTCAGCTGGTGCTTCGTGATTTCGAACCCCGGCCGCACCGTTAGCACACCCCGCTTGCGGAGCTTGTTTAAGTTCTTCTGAATCGTCCGATCGATCGCCTTAGCCGTCTTATTTGCCACGGTGCGAACCTCTCCTCCGCGCTGCGGATGCATACTTGCCGAGCCCTATACCCGCAACCCGAACGTCGAAACCATCTGCCATTTCCAATAAATGCAAGCACCCAGCCCGGGCCGGATTTGATAAGTCTTCCGCAAGGAGCCGCTCCGCGGTCGTGGCGAGTTCCCGGAATCGTTCGCGGCAGAGCAAGTAGGCATTGTTTCCGCTCGGCGGAAGGTTTGTGTGCCGGGTGAGCCCGAAACCCGCCCCGGCGGTTTTTCCTGGATATTTCTTCCCCGCAGGCATTAGCGTCAAACCCTCGCCCAGCGGAAGCAAGACGCGGGGCATCAGGTCAATCGCCGCGCTGCAAAAACTCTTCAATTGTTGTTCCGCCCCAGCGGCGTCAAATTCAAAACTCCAGGCCAGCATCCGCAGCATCAAGCTGTAAACGGAATCAAAAAGAGCCGCCACTTCTCCGGCAAGCGGATCATCAATCGGGTTGGCATTCGCGCTATATCCTCGCTCCTTGCCGGCGGACGGATTCCGCATGACGGATCGCGCCGGCGCGAATTTTGGCCCGCCCGCGCCTGATTCGAGAAGTTCCTTGAGAATGCCCACAAACGTTTCGAAGTGGGAGTTCTCACGATGGTGAATTCTTCCTTCCCCCTGTTCGGTGATCTCTTCGATGGCGCTGAGTGCGGAACTTCTCCCCGTGACCGCGACAAGATCGGGAAAATGCACCAGATCCTCGGTCATTTGCTGAGGCGGCGAACCAATGAAAAGTTCTTTCTCGTCGAGATTGCGAAACCCGGACGCAATCAGGCCGTATAACTCGCCCACGGATCCAAACGCAATCTCCTCTTCGTCGTCTCCCTCGAATTTCAGCAGCGTCTTCAGATCATGCGAAGGCGATTGCTGTTGCGGATGCTCATAGAGAATAAATCGCCGCAGGCTGCGGCACCCGAACGGTTCGAGTTCAATGGGGAGGTTCAGCGGGTAGTATTTCGTGCCTTGCGGAAAGTTCGGACGCAAGTAATACGGCGTCCCGCCGATCGCCGTGGTCATGTTCCAGACCAGAGCCAGATGCAGCATTTCCTGGGAGGCAATGAAATAAAGCTGGGCGGCCCAACGCCGGACCTTTTGCTGCTCCTCCCAGGTCATCCCACCTTCGGAAATGTCCCGCTTCAGCGAAAAGGCCGAGTACAGGTAGGAGCACGCGATCCCATGCTCCAACTCGGCGGCTTCGCAAAGTAGCTTCAGTAGTTCAGACCGCGTGCGAATTGTTCCGGAATCGCTCATGGAATGGTTTGTCATCGGCCGCTGTTGCCAAGCTGCCGCTTGATCTCGTGCGCAGCTCTCAACGCCAACGCGGCAATCGTCAGTGTCGGATTCGGACTGCCAACGGTGGGGAAAACGGCCGAGCCGACGATAAACAGGTTCTGGTGATCGTGTGACCGGCAATGACCATCCACGACGGACGACTTCGCATTATTTCCCATCCGGCAGGTACCCATGATGTGCCCCGCGCCGTCGTAGGCTCTTGGTTTCCCCAAGTCGATTTCCGTTGCACCGATCAGTTTGAAAATATTTCCAAGCGTTTTGTTCGCGTGCAGCAGTCCCCGATAGCTGTATTCGGGCGGCGTAAACGTAATTTTGGGACGAGGGAGGCCAAGCGCATCAGTAAGCGTCGAAAGTTCAACTCGATTATTCGGATCGGGTGCCACTTCCACCGAGCAACTTAGGCGAATCTGCCGCGTCACCCGTTTGAATACCGCCGCTTGCAGTTCCCTTCCAATCAGATTCTTCTGCATCACGGACTCGACGATCTCCGTATAAGGCGCGCCCTTGCGCGACCATCCATCGTTGTTCAGCGAAACCCGGAAACCCGCCTGTTTTTTCCGGAACTCACCGTCGCGAAACGATTCGATTCCTGAGGTCGATGGTGGCCCCCGAAATGGAAACAGCGGTTCTGGCGCAATGCCAAACGTACTCTTCGACAAATGGTCCATCAAATATCGCCCTACTGTGTCGCTGGAATTGGCGAGTCCCGACATCAGCAGGAGCTTCGGCGTCTCGATGGCGTGCGCCGCGATTACCACAATCTCAGAGGTCACGGTCTCGCGCGCTCCCCCAAACGTGACAAAGTTCACTCTGTGCACCGAGCCATCCTTGTCCTTTTCGAGCCGGGTCACCACGCATTCTTCTCTGAGCGACGCTCCCGCAGTCTTGGCTTTCGCTACATGGACGGATGCGTCGTACTTCGCGCCAATCGGGCACAGCGGTACGCAGATTGAATTTCCCGCGCACGCGGGGCGGCCGTCATATGTCGTCGAGTTTCGTGCCGCAGGCGTGGATTTCACGCAGTACTTGATGTGATCAAAAAGTTTTCCATTGATGCGGACTGCAATCCAGTTGTCCGAGTAGCTAGGCCAGATATTGCTCATCGGAAATGGTTTGCTCCGCGGCGAGTCGAACAAATCGTTCCATTCTTCATCCGAGCCGGCCACTCCCATTTCTTTTTCCGCCTCGCAATACCACGGCTCCAGGTCGTCGTAGCTGATCGGCCAATCCACAAATCCGGCCGGGAAACCTGCTCCCTTGCCATACGTCTTTCGCATGCGGAAATCTGAGCGCAGCAAGCGGGGCGTATGCCCGAGCCAATGCCACGTCGAACCACCGGTTCTCCGTTCGTACGTGCTCAGGTACTGTGTGTGCGTCGCGGGATCTGGCTGGACGTAGTAATCGGCCGGCCCATCTGGGCTCGGCGCTTTAAGGTCGCTCTCCCGTTCCACGTACGGGCTATGGGGCGTTTTTGGAAACGCGGTTGCGTATTTCCCCACCATCTGCGCGCGGGATGGATTCCGGCTGCCGGCCTCCAGAATAAGGACTCGCGCACCCGTTTGGGCAAGCCGGTAGGCCAACATGGAGCCGGCCACACCTGCTCCCACCACCACGACATCGAAGTCGTGCTCCTTCACTTGGCCCTCTTCGGTTCGTTTTCTGGCGCATACCGCCAATGGCCAAAATAGCCGCCAGAGAGCCCCGGTACATGGGCGCCGATCAACGTCCACACGATTCCATTGAAGTACTCCTCCTGATTTCCAAAGTGCAGCTTGATCGGTGGAATTTCGCTCTCGAACGTCGCTGACGTAAACCAGAGAAGGATCACTTGGCAGACTGCGGGCCGAAGCTTTGCGTCCCCCACAATCTCTCTTTTCACACGTTCCGCAACAGATTCGCCCGCCTTCAACTTTCGAAAGCGATCGAGAATTTGCTGGATCAACGGTTGCTCGGGACCTCCGGTTAGTCGCTCCAGATACTGATTGCCGAGTTCCCGAT
>Ga0210406_10004315_pt1 | contig 15280 bp, 10 predicted proteins | sample IncBWC30MmetaG_FD_155454 | JGI IMG/M metagenome (GOLD analysis project Ga0210406, IMG submission 155454) | Forest soil microbial communities from Barre Woods Harvard Forest LTER site, Petersham, Massachusetts, United States - Inc-BW-C-30-M | ecosystem: Environmental > Terrestrial > Soil >... | reverse complement strand
ACGAAGCCTATCTCTCTTTTATGGCCTACGATGAAGTTGGCAGCGGTTGTCCTGCTTCTCTGGCTGCTGCCGTTGCCGCTGTTCTACTTCTTTGTTGGGGACTTCCATTTTTGGCGGGGCCTGGCGCTGTTCTTTACCAAGACCGCGTTCGTGACGATTGGCGGCTCATATACGGTAATTCCTTATGTAGCGCAGGTTGCCGTGTTGAAACTTCATTGGCTGAGCAGGCTCCAAATGATGGACGGCTTCGCACTCGCCGAGACAACACCGGGCCCTCTGATCATCGTGGTAGCCTTCGTCGGGTTCCTGGCCGCGTACAACCACTTCCACGGTTCATTGTGGATGGGAACCTTGGGTCTGCTGGCGACGACGTTCTATACGTTTCTGCCGTGTTTTTTCTTCGTATTTGCGGGTGCACCGCTGGTGGAAAGATCCCAAGACAACCCGGTGATCGGAGGCGTCCTGGAACTGATCACCGCAGTCGTGGTCGGCGCGATTTTGGATCTAACGTTATTTCTAGGGAAAACAGTGATCTTCCCATCAGGAGTAGCAGGTCTCAAGCAACTCAATGTGATCTCGTTGAGCGGGGTGATCTTGTCGCTCTTCCTACTCCGTAAATTCAACCTGAAGGTGATTCCCCTGATCCTGCTGGGCATTGGGTTCGGTGCTATTCGTTATTTCCTGGGCTTTTGAGGGCGATTCGACGAAATTTGTAGCTGGTCGGCCATACGGAAAGTATCCCTCGCGTTCGCCATCATGTGAGATTTACGCAGCGCAACGGACTATTTCGCATCGCGGATTCCTGCGGCGTAATTCACGCTCCAACCACGGATTCCTCCGGGTCAATAAGAAACGTCCAGATCATCGCTCCTGTTAGCAGGACACCGGCAGTAATAAAGAACGGGGCAATCCAGTGTCCTCGTTGGACCAAAGCTCCGAAGATGATCGGGGAAAAGGATGCGGCCAGACTTCCAGCCATATTCATGACGCCAGAGACTGTACCGCTGTACTCGCCGCCCACGTCCATGGGAACCGCCCACGCGGGACTGATGACCAACTCCAGAAAGAATAGCGAGGCGGTCAAGCAGAGGATTGCCGTCCCGGCGGAGGGTGCGGTCGCTGCTGGGAGCAAGCAGATGCCGGAGGCCAGCATGGCAGGCGCGGCGACAATCCGGCGGGAGAATTTGAGCCGCCCGGTTTTGCGATAGATTTTGTCGGTAAGTGTCCCTCCGACTATGTCTCCGACCATGCCCGCAAATAACGGCAAAGAAGCCAGGATGCCGACCGCCTTCAACGACAGATGGCGGTAATCGAGCAAGTAGGTAGGAAACCACGTCATGAAGAAATAGGTTCCGTAATAAAACGAGCAGTATCCTGCAGCGATGTACCACATGTTGGGAGAACGGAAGATTTTTTTCCATGGCGCCGCTGGTCGTCCGCGCAGGTTCGACGCGGCTTTGATGGAACCGTCAGGATGACAGCCGCGAATGTATGCCAGTTCTGCGCCATTGACTTTCGGATGCTGCTCGGGAAGATTGCGATAGAGAAGGAAAAAACTAAGAGACCATAGCAGTCCGGCTAATCCGAAAACGTAGAAAATCCAACGCCAGCCAAAGGCGGCCATGATGCTGACCGCGATAAACGGCACAATCGCCACCGCGAGCCGACTGAAGCTGTGGGTAACACCGTGAACGATGCCACGTTCGTGTTTGGGGAACCAGAGTTGCATGGCTCGCGTGGCAGTTGGAAAAGCACCTGCCTCCGCCAGACCAAACACGAAACGAACGCCCAGGAGAGAGGCGAGGCCAGTGGCGCTCGCGGTGAGCGCAGTCATGAATGACCAAACCGGAACGATCACCAGCAGCACGAGTCTCGGGCCAAAGCGGTCGGCGCTCCATCCGCCGGGAATCTGCCCCAGAGCGTAGGCCCACAGAAAAGCGCTGAACACCACGCCCATTGTGGTCTGGCTGAGTCCAAATTCTCTTGACATGGCGGGCGCGGCGATGGAAATGCCAGTTCTATCCATGTAGGTGATCATGTACATCAAACTGATCAGGAGGAGAACCAGCCAACGGGTTCGGCTCGGTCGGGAGTGGGCGTCGGGCGAGAAAGCTTCTGCGTCCGGAATGCGGGTAGTTTCCGGCATTCCTCAGGTAAGGTCGGCCGTAGCGCTGTTGATGGATTCAGCGTGACTGGGCGGATGCGGGCCGACTAGCTGGCCGGAAACTATCTCGACGGGGCGGCCTTCTTCTGCCGACTTGTCTGCGGCTTGGTACACCTGCATGACCATCCTTGCGTGCTCTGCGGTAACCAGCGGCTGCTGGCCCTTTGCAACGCACTCCAGAAAGTGAATGGTTTCGGCCTCCATGGGGCCGGCATACACGTGAGCAACTTTTTCTCCGGGCATGGTCGAGATGGGAAACTCGATACCACGTTTCATGGTGTTGAGACTGACGTCACGATGCGTATCGTCCACCATGATCGAGCCTTCCGTGCCAACCATCTCAATCCAGGTGGAAGAGAAGTTCGGATAGGCTGGGGGGAGAACCCATCCTGCGCCTATCGTGAATACGCACCCGTCGTCGAGGGTGACGATGATCCAGACGCAATCCGGAACGTTGTGAGTGGACTGCATGATTTTTCGGACTTCTTGCGCGTAGACACGAATTGGTCTTCGGGGGGCAAAACACCAGAGGACAAAGTCGATGTCGTGCGTCGCCTCCATAGCCGCCGGCGAAAGCTTGATACGGCCTCCAATCTTATTGCCGAGATTGCGGGTGATGTGCCGGCTGACCAGTGCGCTCACCGGCTGGCCGATGGTTCCGTCGTCGATCGAGCGTTTTACATATGCAAACTTAGGGTTGAAGCGTTGAGAATAACCGATAGTGAATAGCAGATTATTTGAGTGGGCTAAGGCGATTAGTTCGTCGGCTTCGGAAAGTTCAAGAGCGATCGGCTTCTCGAGAAACACGTGTTTGCCGGCCATCAAGCTATCGTGCGCCATGGGATAGTGGGTTGTCTCGGGCGTCGCCGAAATGACGATGGCATCAATGGTCGGGTTGTCCAGGAGTGTGCGGTAATCTGACGTGGTAGTGGCCGGGTTCGTCTTGCCGGCCACTTCTTTCAGCCGCTCTGGGCGGATTTCGGCGAGGTGCAGAGCGCTTACGTACGGACTCCCCGCGCAAGTTTCCGCACGGATGCCACCGCACCAACCGGTTCCGATGATTCCGATGCCTACTTGCTTCATAAGTGCCCTCCTTCTCCCGGTTGGTGCCGAACGTTGAACTGAGCGTCGAGCGAACAAACATTGATTGTGAACTCTTTACTTCCCGACAAGCAAGACTTCGAACGAGTTGGGTTTCATCGGAGGCTCTTCCTCACCTTTGGGAGCCACCGGTTCGAACTCAGCAACGGGAAGAAAAATATTGTGGGTCTTCAGATCGATCGCCATGGTGCGGGCGTATTTCTTGGTGGGGACAGTTTCCATCACCGTGTATTTATCCGCCGAATCCTCATGAATCACAGTTAGGTCTCCGGATTCCCCGTTCGAGCTGAACACGAGTTGCGTGCCTGGGTCGAAACCAGCCGCATCAGGATCTTCGCCAATGGCGATGGTTGTAACGATCTTGCCGGTCTCCGAATTCACTACCATCATCTTCTTGTTGCCGCAGACTGAGAAAAGACGATGATTCTTTTGATCGAACGCCAGGCCGGAAGGCTCCTTGCAACCCGTGAGCGGCCAGCGATGCAAAACCGCCAGCTTTTGAGCGTCGATTTCGAGCAGCAGAGATTTATCTTCGACATTGACGAACACATGACCTTGATCGTCTCCGGCGGCGAACTCTGGCTTGCCGCCTACCGGAATCATTCCGGCAACCTTGCCGCTGGCGGCATCAATCGCCGTCGCATTCGAACTCTTGCCATTGAAGGCGAACACGCGTTTCGTCCCGGCGTCGTAAAAGATCGCGTCGGGGTTCAGTCCCCCGGTCTTGACCGTGTCAATGGTTTTAAATGTTTTCAAGTCAAAAATGGTTACGGTGTTTGCCTTGCCGTTGCTCGTGAAGCCGCGACCGAGGTCGGATGCCAGCGCGATTCCGTGGACGCCAGACGTATCGGCGATGTCGCCGACCGTGGCACCGGAGTCCGCGTCCAGAACGACGACGTGCGTGGAGTGAGAGACGTACACGCGGCGAGCCTCACTATCGACGATGTCATAATCCCATTTGCCTGGGCCGCCAATCGGAATTGTTTTTACGACGTGATAGCCGGACGAACCGGGCGGAACTGCGTTGGCAACATCGGTGAGAAGCAAAGTGGCGGCAAGACTGACAATCGCTGCGGCGACTACTGCCGGGTTTCGATGACGCATGAGTGATCTCCTCTAGTATTTATTAAATTTTAAAACTATCGCGGACTTGATCCAGCCCGCGATAGTGAAATTCACGACTGCTTGAATGGCAAAGACGGAACCATGTCAGACTCTTAATCCATTCGGCACCAACGGTAGCGAACGTAAGCGAACTCCGCTGGCATCGAAAATGGCATTCGCGAGCGCGGGCGCCACGCCCACCAGCGAACTCTCGCCCGCTCCGGCCGAGGGAATATCTTTGCGGTCGATCAAAATTGTCTCTAACACCGGGACATCGCTGAACCGCGGAAGGCGATAATCCGAGAAGCGGCCATTGAGAATCCTTCCATTCTCAAATTCGATAGCCTCAAAAAGAGCGCCACCGAGCGCCATGATATTTGCACCTTCAAGCTGGTTGCGCAGGCCATCGGGATTGACGATGGCACCGCATTCAAAAGCTGTCACCAGCCGCACAACTTTGACCTCGCGGGATGACCGATCCAGTGATACGTCGGCAAAGGTGGCGACATTCCCACCTTTTTCGAAACCACCACCCATGCCAAAACCGCGGCCAGGCGGTTTTGGCTGGCCCCATCCGAACTTCTTAGCGGCTGCTTCAAACACGGAGCGTAGGCGTTCGTTCTTCAAATTCTTCAGGCGGAACTCCAGCGGATCGATCTTCAAAAGGTGCGCCAGTTCGTCCATGTGAGATTCCCGCGCGAAGTGATTCGCCGTTGCCGCGAGTGCGCGATACGAACCTTGACGCAGAACTTGACGTACCGGATGGAACTGGATTCGCTGGTTTTCAACTTCGTAAGGCGTGGGAATGCCCATCGCACCGGAATTGTAGTTGTGGAACTCCCAGGTCACGATTTTTCCATCTTTGCGTATGCCGCTATTTACATCGATCACGCCGGCAGGACGAAAGTATGCCCAAGTGAATTCTTCCTCGCGGGTCCACGTTACCTTGACCGCCCGCTTCGCTGCCCGTGCCAGGCGCGCCGCTTCGACTGCAGTTTCCCCCGTGTGCTTGCCTCCGTAGCCCGAGCCTGTATCCGGCATCAGAACCCTGACATGCTCTTCCGGCATTCGAAACGCTTCGGCGAGTTCGCTGCGCACACCGAACGGACGCTGCGTGCCGGTCCACACGGTTAAATGATCGCCGGACCACTGCGCCAGCGCGGCCCGTGGTTCGAGCGGCGCATGCGCTATGAAATTGACCGTATAAGACTGTTCCAATCTGAAGTCAGCGGATCCTACCGCCTTTTCGACCGAGCCACTCTCATACTTGAACGGGGATTCCAGGGGACCACTACCCTCGGCTGGATTTTTTTTCAGATAATCAAAAAGGTCTTTGTTGGAAATCTGCGGCGGAGAGTGCCATTCGGCTTGAATCGCAGACACCGCGCGTGAGGCCAGCTCAGGGCTAGGCGCAGCGACGCCGACAAAATCACCGTCGTGCACAACCGTCACACCTGGAATTTGTTCCGCTTCACGAAGGTTGACGGATGCTAGCGTCGCACCGAAAGAAGTTGGACGCACGATCTTGCCAAAAAGCATCTCCGGAAGTCTTTGATCGCAAGGATAACGATGGTTGCCCGTGACAAAATCGCGCCCGTTGATCTTGGGGAGCGGCTGGCCCGCGACGGTCCACTGCGCCGGGGGAATTAATGGTTCATTGGCGGGCAGAGTTGCAGTGAGTTGTATGCCTTTTGCAAGCGCTGCGTACGGAATGGATCGCATTCCGACTGAATCCACGATCTTTCCGTCGAGGGCGCTGAGTTGTTTCCGATCGACTTGCCATTGAGCTGCGGCCAGGCCAATCAAAGTGTCTCGAGCGGCTGCGGACACTTTACGCAACTGCAGATTCATCTCAGGAGTGGTGCGGCTGCCAAGTGTGCCGCGGTCATACGGAACCAATTGCGTGTCGCCCATTACCATATGGATTTTGCCAACCGGCACGCGTAATTCCTCGGCGACGCCCTGCGTAAGAGAGGTTCGAATGTTCTGGCCCATCTCGACCTTGCCCGTGTATACCGTTACGATGCCATCTTCACCAATGTGCATCCACGACGCGATGTCCTTGGGCAGTGAAGCTGCTTGAGCGCGCTTGTCGTCGCCAGATTCCTGGGCATGCGCATCCTTCAAAACGGAAATGATCAAAACTCCCGCGCCCAGGAATTTAAAAAACTCCCGCCGGTCGACTGCAAAGCGATAGGCGGGCGGCGCGCTGAGTTCGTAGCGTTCCGGTTCCAGCGCAGTCATGAAATCCGGCGCGTTACTCATGGTGTGAACTCGTTCATCATTTTTGCCGCCCTCTGTATCGCCAGCACGATTCGAGGTTGAGTTCCGCAGCGACAGATGTTGCCTTCCATGAAACGGGCGATTTCAGAAGCGCTGGAGTTGCGCGTTGTGTTCAAAAAAGACACGGCTGTCATGATCATTCCCGAAGTGCAATACGCGCATTGCATCGCCCCTTCCTCCAGAAACGCCTGCTGCACAGGATGCAACTGCTCGCCTCGGGCAAGGCCCTCGATCGTTGTAATCTTTCTTTCCGACACATCCCCCACACGAGTGATGCAGGAGCGCCGCGACTTGCCATCGATCAGAACCGTACACGCTCCGCACTGACCTTCGCCGCAACCGTATTTACTCCCCGTAAGGTCGAGATGATCGCGCAACACCATCAACAAACTTGCCTCTGAATCTGCTTCGATCGCGTAAGCATGCCCGTTGACAGTGAGTTGTCGAGTTTTGGCCATTGGAAAAGCTTCAAAAGCATTCTTCAAACGCGATTACGACGAAGTGACGCGACCGCATTGCGGCTAGAGCAATCCATTCGATGTCCGCCGGTCACCGATCAGCGTTGTTTCCCTCGTTGATTTCAGGGCTTCAGGATTAACTGGATTTCGAGGCGCTTGACCTGTAAGAACGCGCACCACTTCCTCCGCCGCTTTGATCTGCAATTCCACCAGCGATTCCTCGGAATAAAAGCTGGTATGCGGCGTAAGGATCACATTGTCACGCCCAAACAAAGGTGAATTTGACGGCGGTGGTTCCAACGACAGTACATCCAGGGCAGCTCCGGCAAGCTGTCCGGCGTCGAGCGCCCGCGCGAGGGCACCTTCATCCACGACGGGACCGCGCGCCGTGTTAATGAGATATGCGGTCGGCTTCATCCGAGCAAAGGTGTCCGCACCAAACAGAAAGTTCGTTTCCGGCATTAGCGGAACATGAATCGAGATGTAATCGGAGGCCTTCACTAGTGCGTCGAATTCAACCTTGTCGACTGACGCTTTGGCGGTTTCTTCTCGCGAAACGTATGGATCGTAGGTCAGAACCTCTAGACCAAAAGCCTGCGCTTTGGGTGCAACCATCCGCGGAATTCGGCCAAAACCAACCAGCCCTAGTACTCTCCCGCGCAATCGATGGATAGGCGTCACGGCGGCCATCTCCCATCGCCCGGCGTGGGCACGAGAATTCGCGAACGGTATCTTTCGGGCTAATGCAAGAAGCAACGCCAAAGTGTGATCGGAAACTTCATCCATGCAGTAATCAGGTACCCGCGTGACAACGATACTCGCGTTCGTTGCTGCCGCGATGTCGACATTGTCTACGCCGATTCCAAAGCGAGAGATGATCCGGCACTTTGTCATCTTGTGGATGATGTCAGAGGTGATTTTCGCGTAGGTGACCAGCGCCGCATCCGCGTCTCGTGCGACTTGCAAGATGGCTAGCGGCGTGGGATCTGCAGCAACTCGCAGCTCCGCTCCAACCTTCGCCAGCACTTCACGTGCTGGATCAAGGTTCGGAAATACCGAGTCGGAAACTGCGACCAGAAATGACGCCATAATCTAGCGCTGCATCGCTTCTTCCATGTGCTCCATCAGCGTAAATACAACCGGCCCGTTCCCTGAGACCAGCACATTCTCTTCGAGGCGCGTAGTCTGCTCGAGTCCGGAATGCCCAGCGAACGTTTCGATCGCGAAATACATGTTCTCTTTAATTTCAGCCGGATACTTGAGCGAATAGGCGCGAGAAATCCACATGCCCTCGTAGAGCGTCAGGCCTATGCTGTGGGCAAATTGCTGCAATGTGACGGTTCCGAATTTATCGTCATCGTAGACCGGGAATGCTGCCGCCACATCCGCAGTCGTGTTGCCGGGTCGCAACTTCTCCAGACCGGCATACATGGAATCGTAAACTTCGCGATACAGGTCGATTTCCTTCTGGTTCATCTTCCCCGCACACTTGAAGCAGCGCACGAAATCAATGAAATACCCGGAAGGTCCAACCGCGTTGATATCAACAATTACCAAATCTCCCTGGCGGATGAGCTTATCGGTCGCCCATCGACGATACGGGCTTGTATTTCCTCCGGAAGCCACGATGATGTCGTAGATAATTTCGCATCCGCGCTCGAGCATGAACTCGTGCACCTTGGCCTCGATCTCGCGCTCACGCACGCCGGGCTTCAACCACTCATACTTGATCTTCCACATGGCCGCATCGCCGATGCTGGCTGACTGCTTTAGGAGCTCAATTTCATCCCGAGTCTTGATTACACGCGCTGCCGACACCGCAGGCCACGCGTCGGTGATGTTCAAACCACAGTCTTGAAATGCCTTTAGAGCCGGCCAATCGAAATTGTCGATTCCCACGCGCTCCTTGCGAAGTCCTTTCGCTTCCAGCACGTCGACAACGCTTTGGGCCATCCTGCCAGCCATGACCGGAACCGCACCCTCTGCCCACTGCCACGTAATGGCAGGATTGATGCGCCCTTCCATCCAGGGAAGATCGATCTCGGCGCAATGCAGGTCAGAACCCGCTGTCTCGAAAAGAATGGGTTCGCTTCCGTGGGGCACCACGGCGTAGCGAATGTTGATGTTGTACTTCCAATTGCCCTGATAGGAGGCCGTCACATAGCGGATGTTTGCGCCGGCAAACAGGACCAAGGCACCGAGGTCGCGTTCGCTCATCTGGTCTTTCAGTCGTTGCAAACGGTCTTTGCGTAAGCGATCGAAGTCAACGCGGTACTGCCAGTCCGCACCGGTTTGACTATAGACTCGCCGCGGATCCCACTCATGCGGCTTACCGATAAAGCGTGTGTCCATGACGCAGTCTCCCCTGTGCAGAGTGGAGTTGGGAATGATCAACGAAAACAGAACAAGTTCATAAAACGATTTCGCCCACTATACATCCGCGCAAGCCCAATCGTCCAGAACCGCCATTTCTTCGTCCACAAAACGGTTGGAACAAACTATTCACCGCCGCTCAGACCAACTCGAACCTCAATTCACCCAGCTTCTCCACTCTACATACGAGCTTGTCGCCCGGCCTCAGCCAAATTTGCTGGTCCTTAGGTCGGCCCATGATCACACCCTCTGGAGTTCCAGTGAAAATAATATCGCCCGGCTTCAGAGTCATATGCCGGGAAATGTAACTGACCATTTGCGCGGCGTTGAAGATGAAATCATCGGTATTGGAAGACTGACGGAGTTCCCCGTTGACCCAACAGTCGATTTTCAGTCTGTCGGGATTGATTTGATCGGCGGTCACAAGGTAAGGCCCGAGAGGGGCAAACTGGTCCGGCGTCTTTCCAATCATCCACTGGCCGCCGCGGTCGAATTGGAGGTCCCGAGCGGAGAAGTCATTCCCCGTGCAATAACCTGCTACGTGCGAAAGCGCAGCAGACTCGCCAACGTTTTTGGTCCGCTTACCGATGACGATCACCAGTTCGGTTTCGTAGTCGAATTTATTAGCGACCCCGACTGGAAGAGTGATAGCGCGATTGTGCGCGCTCAGCGCATTGTTGAATTTGCTGAAAAGTACGGGCTGATTCGGAATGGGTAAATTGACTTCTTTCGCGTGACGGCGGTAGTTGAGGCCGACGCAAACGATCTTCTCAGGACGAGTGACGACTGGTCCGTATTCAACCTGTCCTTCATCCAAGAACATAGCCCCAGCATCACTGGATCGGAGAGCCTCATCCACTAAGGCGTTCAAGCTGGGCCCGTCTTCATTCTGCAGCAAATCATCCATGGTTGCGGGGGCGTGCATGCGCAGTAATCGCGCCGCCTCCGGTACATCCAAAATGCCTTTGTCGGTTTTTACGCCGAGCCGGAACTCTGCGTTTCGGCACAAGGTAAGCAATGTCAATCCATGGGCCATGCCGCGAGGAGCTGGCGATTCGCTTTCGGCGTTTCGGTGCATGGAGTTTCTCAATAAACACCAGTGTACTGGACTCGCCTGAAGCGAATCTGAATTTATAAGGAATACCGAAGAGGCCGAACGGAATAAGCACAAAAGTGAAACCGTTCAATTTGACAGCTCGCGACGAGTTGTATAGCTTGACGGCGTGTCTTCTGAGAAATCACTTTCGTCGTCTGCTGCTAACGGAACAGGAATGTTGATTGATCGAACAGCCGATGTGCTCACTTTCACGATTAACAATCCCGAGCAGGGTAATCGCTTTACCGGCGCGATGTTCGATGCTGTGTTGGCCGAGCTTAGGAAAGAGTCGGAGCGTCCCCGGGCGCGGGTTTTACGCATTCGCGCCAACGGGAAGGTCTTCTGCACTGGTAGAGAGCGGAAGGGCCGTGACATCGACTCACTCCATGAGGAAATTGCACGCATCCTTGAATGCAAGCGCAGGTTGCGCTCTACCCCATTGATCAGTGTCGCCGAGGTGCAGGGGGACGCGCTTGGATTTGGCTTCGGCCTGGCGATTTTGTGCGATTTCGTGTTGGTAGCGGAGGACGCGCAACTCGGATTTCCCGAGATGCGCGGTGGGCTGCCGCCTGCGGCAATCATGGCGTACCTTGGCGAATATGCTTTACCTCGTTTCGCCTTTCCCCTCGTCTTATTTGGCGACCCAATCAATCCACAACAAGCCCGGGACATCGGTTTGATTTCGCAAGTTTGTGCGACGGACCGTTTGACGAAGGATGCAGATGCTTTGGTCGAGCGCATTTTGCGTCTTGATCCGACTGCTGCGCGGCGCTGCAAGGAATTCTTTCTGACTGCGCAGCAGAATGGCTTCGATCAGAATTGCCGACTGGCGCTTGACACACTGATTGTGAGCAGCCTCAACGTCCTTGCCCGGGAGAAGTGAACTGCCAACCAAGGTGAATGCGGGCGCACGTCTGGATCGCCTTCCCATTTCTTCGTTCCATCGCCGAATACTTTGGTTGATTGGCATTGGAATGTTTTTCGACGGCTTCGATATTTACGTCGCTGGCGCCGTTCTCGGCGCAACCCTGAAGAGTGGGTTTTCGACGATGGGCCAGAATGCACAGTTCGTCTCGGTCACATTCTTAGGAATGATGTTGGGAGCATTTTTTACGGGCTTCCTCGGTGACCGCTATGGCCGGCGCTTTACCTACCAGGCGAACCTTGCCATTTTCGGTGTGGCTTCCATCGCATCGGCTTTTGCACCGTCGATGCCGGTGCTAATACTTCTTCGATTCGCTATGGGCGCGGGTTTGGGAGCGGAAAATGTGGTGGGATACGCGACCATGACGGAGTTCGTTCCGCCACAATCACGGGGGAAATGGCTGGGAATCGTCTCCGTTTTCGTTGTCAGCGGCTTGCCGGTCACAGGACTTCTGGGGACTCTCCTCATCCCCCATTTCGGCTGGCGGATCATGTTCGTGCTGGGCGGAGTGGGAGCGATGGTGGTTTGGTATTTGCGGAAGGCCTTGCCTGAGTCGCCGCGCTGGCTGGAGTCCATTGGCCGGGAAGAAGAGGCGGATGCGATACTTCGAAATATCGAGATGGAGGTGTCGACCGAGCGCGGCCCGCTCCGTGATCCACTGCCTGCTCCCCCTGCTCAGCACTCGCGTTCCATCGGATCCCTTGTTAACCCGGTTCTCTTGCCGCGCATGATCGTAGGCGGCGTTACGCTCATCGTAGTCAACACTTTGATCTTCGGATTTGTCACCTGGCTGCCGACGTTCTTTGTCCAGCAGGGCCGCAGCATTGTATCGTCGCTCGGTTATTCCCTGATCATTTCATTGGGAGCCCCCCTGGGTACTGCGCTTGGCGCGTTCACTGCGGATTCATGGGGCCGCAAACCGACTATTATCGGCGCTTCTGTGGCAACGATTGTCGTGGGCAGCGTCTATCCTTTTGTCGATAATCCAGCAATATTGTTGACAGTTGGATTCTTCTTGATGATCCCTATTTATGTGCTGGTTGCAGTTCTTTTCGCAATCTACATTCCGGAACTGTTTCCGACGGAGGTTCGCATGCGTGCCGCCGGAATCTGCAATACGTTCGGGCGGGGGGCGACGATTCTGACTCCATTCATTGTCGTCGCGTTGTTTCGGACGTACAGAGTTATGGGCGTTGTAGGCTTCCTGATTGCTCTTTTGATCGTGCAAATCTTCGTTGTGCTCAGGTTCGGAGTCGAACCCCGGAAGAAGCGACTTGAGGAGCTTGATTCTGGCGCCGGTAGTTCGTTCTAACGGGATCGTTCTTCCGTGCGTCAACTGGTCGCCATCTCTCTCGCCTCTGTCAGTCCTCTTTCCCGTCACGCTCTTTCGGCTAACAGCAATATGGAACGCGTTCATTATTTGTGTTGCATCCCGAATATTTCGTTCTATACTGCATCGCGAGCAAGATTCACCCGTCCATTTCATTTCTTGCCGGCGACCGTGCGGGGGTTAACCCATGGGTTCTGCACCAGCATCAGCGAAGTTTACAACTTCTCTTGCAACAGTTCTGGCACTGCTGCTCACGCTTAATCCCTTCACTCTCCGGGCGCAGGTCGTCGGAGGAACGATTTCTGGAAAGATTACCGACGCCTCGGGCGCCGCAATTTCCGGAGCCAAGGTGTCCATTCGGAACGTTGCGACCGATGTCTCCACCACGACGACGACGAACGCGCAGGGCATCTACAGTGTTCCTAACCTGCTGCCAGGAGATTACGAGGCCAGAATCTCGATGACGGGATTTGAGACCTCGGTGCAGAAGGAAATTACAGTGGCGGTCGGCTCGCAGATGGCGCTGAACTTCACCATGAAGGTGGGATCGATTAACGAGACTGTGGAGGTCCAGTCGACTGTGTCCGATCTGCAACTGGCGACCTCAACCATCAGCGGCGTTACGGATACGAAAACCATGGTTGAACTGCCGCTGAATGCGCGATCCTGGACCGATTTGGCGACTCTGCAGCCTGGCGTTTCAACGATACGGGCCATGGCGCCGGTTTCCAGCACTGACCGGCTGGGCCGCGGATACGGAGTCGAGCTTTCGGTGAGCGGCGGACGGCCGCAGCAGAATAATTACTTATTGAACGGGATCAGCATCAACGATTACACCAATCAGGCGCCCGGCAGCATTCTAGGCGGCAACCTCGGCGTCGACGCTGTTTCCGAGTTTACGGTCTTGACCTCGAACCAGGGGGCAGAGTACGGGAGGACTTCAGGCGGCGTTATCAGCGCCATTAACCGCTCTGGCACCAATCATCTCCATGGAAGCGCTTATGAGTTTCTGCGCAACAGTGCGCTGGATGCGCGGAATTATTTCGATCCCCCCAGTATTGCTCCTTTCCGACGAAATCAGTTCGGTGTCTCCGCCGGCGGCCCCATTCAAAAGGATAAGACCTTTATTTTCGGAGACTACGAAGGGCTGCGTCAGTCGTTGGGTCTGAGTATGGTCGACAATGTACCTTCGCTCAACGCCCGTAAAGGACTGCTGTGCGGGAATCCCACTTGCACGACTCTCAACAATGTAGGAGTGGATCCATTGGTCGTGCCCTACTTGGCTTTCTACCCCCTCCCCAATGGTGCGGTCAGCGGGGATACCGCAATCTACAGCTTTTCCGGTTCCGCAATCACCACCGAAAACTATTTTACGAGCCGGGTTGACCACAAGTTCTCCGACAAAGATAACCTGGACGGCAGCTACATGTATGACAATTCGCCTTCGTCCCAGAACGACGAATTTAACAACAAGCTCATCTTCACTAAGACCAAACGGCAGCTAGTTAGTCTGGAAGAGAACCATGTATTCAATTCCTCCTTGATGAATTCATTTCGCCTGGGTTATCACCGCGAGTATGCAGCTGCGCCGTCTGGCAGCAAGGCCGTCAATCCGCTTGCGGCCGACACCAGCCTGGGATACGTGCCCGGAGATACAGTAGGATTTATCGGCGTACCGGGTCTGACTTTCTTCAGCGGTGGGCTAAGCACGCAACAGCCAGCGGAGTACAACTGGAATTCGTGGCAGCTCTATGACAATGTGTTTCTCACCAAGGGCATTCATAGCTTGAAATTCGGCGGAAATGTGGAGCGAATCATCGACAATCAATCCACTCCTTCCCAACCTGGTGGAGACTTCGAGTTTAGCTCTCTTCAGGACTTTCTCACCAACGACAGACCGGCCAATCCCAACACTCCTCCGGATCTAATGACCCTGATCGGCGACGCGCCCGGTATAGTTTCGCGCCGAAGGATGCGAGAGACGGTCGTAGGCGCCTACTTCCAGGACGACATGCACGTTCGCTCCACTCTGACATTAAACCTCGGGTTGCGCTATGAGATGGCCACCGTACCGTCGGAAACCCATGGAGAACTGGCCAGCCTGCAGAGTCTCACGGCCCCTACAGTGGTCGTGCATTCACCTTTGTTCGCGAATCCAACGCTGCGTAATTTTGAACCGCGCGTCGGCTTCGCATGGGATCCCTTTGGCAAGGCCAAGACCGCCGTCCGCGGCGGGTTCGGGATGTTCGATGTATTGGCTTTTCCCGCAAACTTGCGGCACACGGTTGACGGAACAGTACCCTTTTACCAGTCGGTGAACGGCTCAGTACCAGTCGGATCGTTTGGGCCTTTTTCTTTGACCCCGCAGCCAGCGTACACAACCCTCTCGGCCAGTGGCACGGCGCAGCGTGCGGCATACATCGATCAACACCCCAAACGCAATTAT
>Ga0210406_10004314_pt1 | contig 15283 bp, 13 predicted proteins | sample IncBWC30MmetaG_FD_155454 | JGI IMG/M metagenome (GOLD analysis project Ga0210406, IMG submission 155454) | Forest soil microbial communities from Barre Woods Harvard Forest LTER site, Petersham, Massachusetts, United States - Inc-BW-C-30-M | ecosystem: Environmental > Terrestrial > Soil >... | reverse complement strand
GTCCATCGCTGGGTCGAGCGCGCCGGTCTCGCCAGCTCGGCTTACGGGACTCACTCGCTGCGCCGAACCAAGGCGGCACAGATTTACAAGAAGACCGGCAACTTGAGGGCGGTGCAGCTACTACTCGGGCACACGAAGCTCGAAAGCACGGTCCGCTATCTCGGTATCGAGGTCGACGATGCGCTCAGCATCTCGGAGCAAGTCGAGCTCTGATTCAGCACAAGTGCGGCCCTGTCTCTGGCGGGGCCGCTATCAGTTCATTTAGAAGACCTTCGTCGGCGCGCACGGAAATTGGCGAGAAGCGCCGATTCCGGTCGTTCGCGGGACCACGATCGAACAGCTGGGTTCGGACCCATACCCAGTCCTTCAGGATCCCGGGAGCAGGGCGGTTCATTTCTCCGGTAGGCCGGCAAGGCGCAGGCCGGTGACGTAGAGTTCGAGAACCTCCGAAGCCATAAAGTGAGCGTAGGCGAGGTACCCAGCGATCGTCAGTTTGGGGTCGATGGCAAGCAGTCGACTGAGCTCGGCGCGCGCCGCGTCGAGCCGGCCGAGATGGGCCAACCCGACGACTTTGACCCGCATCGCTGGGACCACGCGCGGCTGGTCGTGCAAGGTGCGGTCGGCCCATTCGATTGCTTGTTCGAAGCGTCGCGCGGCGAGATGAGCGATAGCCACATTACTGGCGTAGAAAGAGGTATACGGATCGAACGGGCTCAAGCGGTGCGCACGTTCACTGGCTTCGATCGCCGCCTCGGGCTGGTTGCGCACCGCGTGGATATTCCCTCTGACCCGCCAGGCGAGAGCTGCGTTCGGGTTGAGCGCCAGGGCGCGGTCGAGGGCCGCCGCCGCCATCGCCGCCTCGCCGGCGAATAAAAACAGCGTAAAGGCGGCCAGCGAAATCGTGTCGGCGTCATCGCGCCCGGCTTCGAGCGCCTGGCGGGCCAAGCGGCAGGCGTCGCCGATGTCCTCATCCGACAGCGCTCCCCATCCCTGAGCCCGCTGATGCCCCCGGCACCGGCCGACCAAAGCCGCGGCCGGCGCGTATGACGGATCGATCGCCAATGCCTGCCGGGCGAGGACAACCGCCTCGGCAACGCCCTCTTCGGTATAGCGATGGTGTTGCGCCAATGCGCGCAGGTAGAGGTCGTAAGCGGTCAGGCTCGCGGCCGGCTTGCGGCTGGCGCGCTCGATCTCGGATTGGCGCAGTTTTGGTTCGATCGCGCCGGCGACGCTGGACGCGACCTGATCTTGCAACTCGAAAATGTCGTCGAGCGTGCCGTCGAAGCGGTCGGCCCAGATGTGAGCACCGGTTGTCGTGTCGATCAATTGCCCGGTGATGCGCACCCGATTGCCCGCTTTGCGCAGGCTCCCTTCGAGCACGTAGCGCACGCCCAGCTCCTGCGCCACCCGCTTCACGTCGACCGGCTTGCCCTTGTAGGTGAAGGCGGAGTTGCGGGCGATGACGAAGAGCCACGGCAGCCGCGCGATCGCCGTCGTGATCTCCTCGACCATACCGTCGACGAAATACTCCTGCTCCGGGTCGCCCGACATGTTCTGAAAGGGTAAGACCGCGAGCGACGGCTTGTCAGGGAGCGGCAGTGGAGCTCCGACCGGCAGCACCGCGCGGGACGATGCGCCGAGAGCGATACGATAGGTGCGCACAGGTCTTGTGATGTTCTTGACTTGCTGCTCGCCGAGATCGTCGAGGGCGATATCGAGGCGGTCGCGTACCTGCTCGTGCGCCGCGGCGCTAAGGAGAATCCCGCCCGGCTCGGCCAGCGCTTCGAGCCTGGCTGCAATGTTGACGCCATCGCCGAAGATGTCGCCATCCTCGATGATCACGTCGCCGAGATTGATGCCCATGCGAAATTCGATGCGCCGCTGTGCAGGTGCTGCGGCGTTGCGGGCGATCATCTCCCGCTGCAGCTCGACCGCACAGCGCACCGCGTCGACGACGCTGGCGAACTCGACCAGGAGGCCGTCGCCGGTCGTTTTGACGATGCGGCCCCGATGCTCGGCGATTTTGGGATCGCCGAGTTCGCGGCGAACCGCACGCAGCGCTGCGAGCGTGCCCTCTTCGTCCTCGCCCATCAGCCGCGAATAACCGGCGACATCGGCTGCCAGAATGGCCGCCAATCGTCGCTCGACCCGTCCTTCGCTCATCTCGGCCGCGCCGGTCCCACAGGAAGGTCCGCGGCTGAGGATATGATGGAACTCAGGCTGACGCGAGGCACCACTTCAGCGCGGATCTGATGCTGAACCGCGTGAGGGATCTTCAAATCAGTCCTCGCGATTGCCTCTAGGCACCGGCAGCAATGGGGCATGGGCTGCCGGTCCCATCAACGGCCCGGAGGGTCCGCAGTGGGATCAGTGAGCGGACCGTCGCTGAAACACGCAGCAACGGGGAAGACGCGCTGATACCGGCCATTCCCGGGTCTCAGTGGGGCCAAGAGTTTCGACGCCAATCGGTCATTTCCTGAACGTGACGAGTGATCTAGGAGCGTGCTCTTACAGGGCACACCTCAGCGCGACGGCTCGGCCAGCCGCCTCAACCACAGGCAACGGCAACGGCCGTTCCGGCACCCTCGGGCAGCGCGACTTCCCGCCAGCTCTGCCCACCGTCCGTGGTGCTGAAACTCTGGTCCCTGCGGGCGACACAGTGGAGCCGATCCGGATCGTTGCGATCGACGGCAACAGCCATCATGGTGCTGCGCACCTCGATCCCCCGATCGATCTGAGCCCAGTGGGCGCCAGTGTCCTCACTTTTGTAGAGCCGGCCGGCGACACCGCGCGAGGAATCGGCGACGCAGGCGAACAGCGTCGCGGAATCCCATGGCGCCACCACCACGTCCCGTCCGTAGCGCAAATGCGTGGCGTGCTGCCCGATATTCAGATCCTTCCAGGTCTCTCCGCGGTTCTCCCCGCGAAACAGCCCCATCCGCAGTGCCAGGAACGGGGAGTCAGGCGCCGACGGGGAGACGCAGATGGCGTGTACGTCCAGCATCCCCTCCGCAGGGTCCTTGGTCAGGATCGCGCTTTGTAGTTCCGGCTGTTTCGACAAGTTCACGAGCTCGTCGCTCAGGTCAATCCAGCTTTCGCCGCCGTCGTCGCTGCGCATCGCGCCGTTCACTTCCATGCCGGCCCAGATCGTATCGGGCTTTGCCGGAGCGATCGCCATGCGCATGATGCGAGACGGAAAAGCACCCACCATGCGCTCGGCGATGGCCGGACGCGGCATGCGTTCCCAGGTCTCCCCGCCATCATCGCTGCGGTAGAGACCAAGCGGCGCGGTCCCGGCGAGGATCGTTCCGGGGTTGGACGGGTGGATCAGGACCGACCAGAACTGCTCCCGCCCATCCGGTTCAATCAGCGGTCGCCAGGTTTTACCGCGATCCCGGCTGCGGTAGAGGCCCGAGCTGGCGGCCGCATAGACGACCGCCGGATCAGAGGGATCGACTGTGACGGCGTGCACATGCGTGCCAGATGGCAGGTCGCACAGCGTCCATCGATCGCTTTCCGCGGCGCGACGATACAGGCCACTGACATCGCCGCCGGTGCGGTTCGAAACGCCGATGTAAAGATTGGTTTGCATGGATGAGGTTACCTTCCGAATGGCCGCCTGCCGGGAGGTCACCACGCGGCCCACGTGCGGTCAAGCGCCAAGCGCGGTGTCGTTGGCATAACCTCCGCGTGCATCAAATTATCATCGTCGGGTCGACAACGAGGCGCCGACAGAGGATTGGGCATCCGGCCGGTGCCGACTACTGCTCTGCCACCCCCGATGGAGCGGCGTCCCTCGCCCGCGTGCGGAACGGCACGCATGCGCCTTTGGCACTGCCGAACAATGGTAATGCGAGGGATTGCATAAGAGTGCCGTCAATCTCCAAGCGCACCCCGCCGCACAGGAAGCTGCTGCGCAGCGCCGTCATTCCGCCGCGTCCTGGGCCTGGTCGCCCAACACGTTATAGGTGCGCGCTTGATAGCCGATCATGTAATCGGTGTAATAAGTCGTCTCGTATCGGGGCGGGCGGCCGGCGCCGACGCAGGTCGGTACGGCGGCGATCGGCCAATCGATCTGCGCGTCGCAGAAGAATGCCAGCGCGTAGCGCTCGTCGCCGGTGCGATTGACCGCGCGGTGCGGCGTTGCGAGGAAACAATCGTTCGTCCAGCGCAGCAGCAACTGCCCGCCATTGACGATGAACGCGTCGGGCACGGTCGGGACGTCGATCCAGTCGCCGGCCTGGGTGCGGAAGGCGAGGCCGGGCACGTCGTTCGGTGCAAGCAGGGTCAGGAAACTCGTGTCGGTGTGCGGCGCGATGCCGAATTCGTCGTCGGGTGCCTTCGGCTGCGACGGGTAATGGGTCGCGCGCAGCTTGTACTGGAAGTCGGTGAAGGGCCCATCGAAGTAGGTGGCGGGCAAGTCGAGCGCGCGGGCATAAACACGCACCAAGCGTTGCACCAGCCCCTCCAGCACGCCGCAGTATTCGACCAGCGGTTCGCGAAAGCCGGGCAGTCCCTCGGGCCACTGATTGGCGCTCCGGAAACGTCGGCCGGATACGACGTCAGGGTGGTCGGGCGCCAGATCGCGCGCCATAAAGAACGCCTCATTCATGTTGGGCTTGGTGACGTTCGCCACGACCGAGGTGCGCAGCGTGTCGCCCATCATTGGCAGATAGCCGACATTGTGCTTGTCGAGCTTGATTTTGAGCTTGTCGTCGAGCGGCCAGGCATGAAACCGGGCGACTTGGCGGTAGACTTCGCGTACCACCGCCGAGGGCACGCCGTGATTGATGATCGAGTAGAACCCGATCTCGGTCAGTGCGTGGCGCAACTCGGTCGCGGCGCGGTCGAGCGCCCCAGCCTCGCCCACGAGGTAGGGCCCGAGATCGATGACTGGGATCGCGTTAACATCTGGCATGTTTGAGCTGCCCCCAGAATCCGATGGTTTGGGGGCCAGAATTGCGTCTCTGAACGGGTTGAGCAACGGCAAATCGCCGTCGCCGCAAGCGAACGATGAGCGACCCATGCGGGCCGGCTGTCGCGCTCGGACCGCTTTGTAAGTCGACTGCGGCTGCACTACCCAGCGAGCTGAAACGTCGCGCCCATCCCCCGCCTGACCGCGACCGATCCGCTTCGTCCCGATTACTTCAAACCCGAATTCTTCAACGGTATCGCAGATTCAGCGGTTCCCGACGCCTAGGCTCAACGGCCGGTGTCGGATTCGAAAGCGGCCCGTTGCGGCCGATGATTGACGACGGGGACTTTTGAGGCAGGCACTTAGATTAGGCGCGGGAGGCCGTCATGGCCAAAGTTCACAGATGGGTGGGAAACCGCCGGGGCTCGGCTGATAGAGGCCAATTCGGGCTCGGCTGATAGAGAAAGACGCTTGCACGTCTGCCTGGCGAAGGATCAACAATTAGCGATCACGGTGCGGGCCATTACGCCCCACCGAACGCGCTCGGCGATTGGTTTGCGGGCCTGATCCAGCCGCCGCGATCAGCGTTGATGTCGGGCCTCGCACGCAGCGCGAAACGGAAGGACGCTTGGCTAGTCATGCTCGCACCGAACGGGGATCGGGAGGGCTGAAATGGGGACCGAAGAGCGCGCGGAGGGCCCTACGGCCGAGGCGGCCGCAGGATCGCGCAAGATCATCCATATCGACATGGATGCGTTCTATGCATCGGTCGAACAGCGCGACAATCCGGAGCTGCGCGGGAAGCCGGTCGCGGTCGGCGGATCGCGGGAACGCGGCGTCGTCGCGGCCGCGAGCTAGAAGCGCGCAAGTTCGGCGTGCATTCCGCCATGCCGTCGATCACAGCCAAGCGAAAATGCCCGGATCTGATTTTCGTACAGCCGCGGTTCGACGCCTATAAGGCGATATCTCTCCAAATTCGGGAAGTCTTCGCCGATTACACGCCGATCATCGAGCCCTTGTCGCTCGACGAGGCGTATCTTGATGTCACCGAAAACCTCAAGGGCATCATCTCGGCGACAAGGATCGCGGAAGAAATCCGGGCAAGGATCCACGCCGAAACCGAGCTCACGGCCTCGGCTGGCGTCTCCTACAACAAGTTCCTCGCCAAGCTTGCCTCGGATCACCGCAAGCCTGACGGGCTCTTCGTCATCACTCCCGAAATGGGGCCGAGATTCGTCGAAACCCTGCCGGTCAGGAAGTTTCACGGCGTCGGACCTGCGACAGCCAAGGAGATGAAGCGGCTCGGGATCGAAACCGGGCTCGACCTCAGGGCGCGGACCTCGGCCTTCCTGCATCAACATTTCGGGAAAGCGGGCTCCTACTATTACTGGGCTGCGCGGGGCATCGACGAGCGGCCCGTCCGCGCCGATCGGATCAGGAAATCCGTCGGCGCCGAGAACACTTTTCCCACCGATCTCTTCACCTACGAAGCCGCGCGTGACGCGCTCCGAGAGATCATCGACAAGGTCTGGGGGTACTCCGAGCGCTCCCGTATTCGTGGGCGCACAGTCACGCTCAAGGTCAAGTTCGCGAACTTCCGGCAGATCACGCGAAGCCCCACCGGTCAGACGCAGATCAAGACCCGAAGCGAACTCGAACAGCTCGGCAACGCACTGCTCGAACCTGTCTTTCCTGCCACCAAAGGCGTTCGGCTCCTCGGGCTCTCACTATCTTCACTCGCGGCAGAGGATGCTGAACGTGAGCGCCAGGTCAGCCTGTCCCTCTGAGTACGCCGTGCATCAAGGAGTTTCTGGTGCCCATCCTGCCGATGTGCGCGCCGCCGCTATTGCTGCGCGCTGCACCGTTGGCGGCAGATGAACGGTTCCGTTCGAGCCCAGGGCGGTCGGCCCCGCGCCATTTGCATCGGACGGTTCGTCCGCGCCGGCCATGCCCATCTAGATTACCCCAGGCACGCATTCGATGCGGCGGAAGGCGACGCTGATCTATAAGAAGAATGCGGTCGATTACCGACGGAGAGACGGACGATGGCGAAGGAGATCCTGTGCGGGTTCGGGGTCGATGTCGATGCGGTCGCAGGCTGGCTCGGCTCTTACGGTGGCGAGGACTCCCCCGACGATATTTCGCGCGGTCTCTTTGCCGGGGAGGTGGGCAGTCCTCGTCTGCTGAAGCTGTTTGCGCGGCTCGGCATCAAGACCACATGGTTCATCCCCGGCCATTCCATTGAGACATTTCCCAATGAGATGAAGGCCGTCGCGGACGCCGAGCACGAGATCGGGGTCCACGGCTATTCGCACGAGAACCCGATCGCGATGACGCGCGAGCAGGAAATGGCGGTGCTCGCCAAATGTATTGAGCTGGTGACGCAGCTTTCGGGCAGGCGTCCGACCGGATACGTCGCGCCGTGGTGGGAGTTCTCGACGGTCACCAACGAGCTGCTGTTGGAGCGCGGCATCAAATACGACCACTCGCTGATGCATCACGATCATCAGCCCTATTACGTGCGGGTCGGCGACAGCTGGACCAAGATCGACTATTCGAAGCAGCCGTCGGAATGGATGGTGCCGTTGAGGCGCGGTCGCGAAACCGATCTCATCGAAATCCCGGCCAGCTGGTACTTGGACGATCTCCCGCCAATGATGTTCATCAAGAAGTCGCCGAACAGCCACGGCTTCGTCAGCCCGCGCGATATCGAGCAGATGTGGCGCGATCAGTTCGACTGGGTCTACCGCGAATACGACTATGCGGTGTTCGCAATGACCATTCACCCGGACGTATCCGGCCGGCCGCATGTGCTGATGATGCTGGAGCGGCTGTATCACCACATGATCGGCCATCCAGGCGTCCGGTTCGTCACAATGAACGAGATGGCGGATGATTTTGCCGGCCGCTCGCCTCGCAAACGCTGAGCAAAACGGCAGAACGGTTATGTGCGCATTGTGCGGCGTTCTCGGCGCGACGGAGCACTGGACCGACGCCGTTGCCCGACCCGGCGTTTTCACGCGTAACACCGATGCGGCGTCGCGCCGCCGTGAGAGGATGAATCGCGCAGCGGCGGCTAACCGGGTTCTCAAACACTATGCGATGAACCTCGCCGACTGGCAGGGCAGCGCGTTCGTCCTGTCGACCGCGACCGGCAAGACTGAGATCGTCGACAACCTCGCGCATCTGTGGATGGCCGCCGAGCGGCTCCTCGGCCGGCCCTGCGATCCGCTCGATGAGGAACTTGTCGCCCTCATGGAGCGCGAGCTTGGGTAATAAGCCGCCCGATTTCACGCCGGTCACGTTGATCACCGGTTGTCTCGGCTCGGGCAAGACGACGCTGCTGCAGCGGCTGCTGCTCGATCCAGCCCTGTCTGACACCGCCGTGTTGATCAACGAATTCGGTGAAATCGGCCTCGACCATCACCTGCTAGAGCGCATCGACGAGGCGATGGTGATGCTCCAATCGGGCTGCGTTTGCTGCACGATCCGCGGCGAGCTTTCGAGCGCAATCAAGGATCTGCACTCGCGACGCGAACGCGGTCTGCTGCCGCCATTCCGCCGCCTCGTTATCGAAAGCACGGGCCTCGCCGATCCGTTCCCGATCCTGTCGACGGTGCGATCCGATCCGGTGCTGCGGCACCATTTCTGCCTCGGCAACGTGATCACGACGGTCGACGCGGTGAACGGCGCGCGGCAGCTCGACGCGCAACCCGAAGGCATCAAGCAGGTCGCGGTGGCCGATCGGCTGGTTCTGACCAAGACCGATCTCGCGACCGCCGAAGTTGCCGACTGCCTGACGCAGCGGCTTCGCCACATCAATCCGGGCGCGCCGGTCTGGCGTGGCGCCGAAGACGATTTCGATGCAGACGCGCTGCTTTCAGCCGACGGTGACGGCGTGGAGCACTGGCAGCAGGCGGATCGCCTTGGCGATACCGGCCATACGCCTGACGATCATCACCGCCACGCCGATGATATCCGCACTTTAGCGCTCAGCTTTGACGAGCCGGTCGATTGGACGCGGTTCGGCATTTGGCTGACGATGCTGCTTCACCGCCACGGTGATACGTTGCTGCGGGTCAAGGGCATCCTCAACGTCGCCGACGCGGAAACGCCGGTGGCGGTGCATGCGGTGCAGCATCTCGTGCATCCGCCGCGGCATCTGGGCGCGTGGCCCGATGGGGATCGGCGCTCGCGCCTCGTTTTCATCGCCCGCGGGCTCGATCCGGTGGTGATCGAGCGATCGTTTCGCGCCTTTAGCGGCGTTCCGCAAACCGCCGATGGCTCGCGAGGGATGGGGCTATGACGACTGTCGACGTATTCCTGACAAATTGCCGCCTCGCCGATGGCCGTCTTGTCGATATCGGCGTCGCCGACAGGAAGATCGTTATTGTCGGCGAAGGCGCTGCGCCGGCATCGTCGAACAGCGCTCCGGCACTCGATATCGGCGGCGACCTCGTATTGCCGGGGCTGGTCGATGGCCACATGCATCTCGACAAGACGCTGACGGGCCTGCCGTGGATGGGGCATGCAGCGGGCCCAACGCGCATAAGCCGCATCGAGACCGACAAGACGATCCTGCCGCACTTGCCGCTGTCGACCGAAGAACGCGCCGGCAATCTGATCCGCGTGTGCGTCGCGGGCGGCACCAGCCATCTGCGCACCCACGTCGACATCGATCTCGAAAGCGGCATCACGAAGCTCGAAGGGGTGATTGCGGCACGCGAGTGCTATCGCGATCGGGTGACGGTGCAGATCGTTGCGTTCCCGCAAAGCGGTGTGATGCGTTACCCGGGCGTCCTCGACCTGCTTGATGAGGCGGTTCGCAACGGCGCCGATCTGGTCGGCGGCATCGATCCGCTGGAGATTGACCGCGACCCGAAGGGGCAGCTCGACGGTATCTTTGCGATCGCGGCGCGGCACGGCGTTGGGCTCGATATTCACCTGCACGAGCCGGGCGAGATGGGCCTGTTCAACGTCCAGGAGATCTGCGACCGCACCAAGGCGCTCGGTCTCGTCGGCAAGGTGACGATCAGCCATGGCTTCTGCCTCGGCGGCGTCACCGAGCGGAAAGCGGCCGAGGCCGCAGCGACGATGGCCGAGGCCGGCGTCTCGCTCGTCACCCACGGAGCCGGCGGGCTGACCATGCCGCCGGTCGAGATGCTGCGCGCCGCCGGGGTGCTGGTGTTCGCCGGCAACGACGCCATCCGCGACACCTGGTCCCCCTACGGCACCGGCGACCTGCTGGAGCGTGCGGCGATGATCGGCTGGAAGGCCGATTTCCGCCGCGATAACCAAGTGGAAGTCGCCTTCGACCTGGTCAGCGCCGCCGGCGCACGAGCGCTCGGCATCGGCGATTACGGCATAGCGGTTGGCGCCGCAGCCAATCTCTTCACGATCACCGCCAGCTGCGTCGCCGAAGCTGTCGCCGCTCATCCGTCGCGCAAGCTCGTGCTATTCGAAGGCAAGATCGTGGCTCGCGACGGCGCGTTTCTGGCTGCACCGATACGGATCGCGAGCGACTTCGTGGCCTAGACCGGTCCTGGTACTCTGTCTTCCCGCGCTGCTTAGCCGGCCAGATTTTCGCGCAAGGTGCGGCCGGTATAGGCGGTGCGGAAGCGGCCGCGCCGCTGCAATTCGGGCACCAGCAGATCGACTATGTTCTGCAGCAGGAGAGCCAGGCCGTCGCCCACAGCTTTCGACTGCCACCCGCTGTCCGCAACGACGCTCTGCGGCAATATGGCAACGACGCCGTTTCACACCACTCGCTGCGGCGCCGTAGGTGCGTCGGTGGGACTGGGTCGCTCGGTGAGAATGCCAGCGAATGACGAGGTAAGGGTCGACTCCTGCCGGTGGCGAGTGGCGGCGGCTCTCTTGTGTGATGAGCCCGTTATCGACGATCATTTGTGGGTGGATTCCGGCCCTTCAGGTCTGATGAGCCAACGGCGGGGTAGCGCCTTAAGCCGTCATTGCTCGACGGCTACAGCGGACTAGCAAGAACACGTGCATTGCCACGCACCGGGCATCTGGTTCGCGACCTTGGCGATGGCCAACCCACTATGACCGACCGCGTCGCGGCGAGGGTCCGTCGGATTGGATCGGCGCGCGCACCCTCGCCTCCGGAGCGGAAGTGACCGTAACGCTCGCCTCCAGTGGCTAGTGTGAGGTTGACTTGCGCCCAGGTATCTTAGATGCTTTTAGTAGCAAGCTGTGTTCTTCTTTTGGAACCTCGCCTCCGTCGGCGCATCGATAAAAATCCTTGCTCTGGCATACGCCGATCGTGTCGAAGTAAATGATTCGTTTGCCCGCTTTTATTCTCGTCGCGTGCGTGGTCTGCGCAGGGCTGATCCTTATCGAATTCGTTTCCATCAGTGGCCACCGCCCTTCGCCCGCGGCCCGCTTGCCACCGGCGGAAATTCGGAAGCTCGCCGATCCGCTGTTCAGCCCGACACAGCGCCGTCCGGAAACCGCGTCCTCGGCTAATGATGCTGATTCACCATTGCGCGATGTGAGGCTGACTGGCGTCGTGATCGGACCGGATTTGCGCATCGCGATCTTCGCGGTGACCGGCACTAACTCGCGCGTGCTGTCGGAGGGCGAAGCGCTGAAGGGCTGGCGACTCGAGAGCATCTCACCGGAAGGAGTCATGCTCAGCGGTCCGGCCGGTAACATAGTGCTCGAGCCTCAGCGGGATGCGAATCTGGTTCGACCGCCTCCGCCTGTTGCGGTCCAGTCCGGCCAGCCCGGCGCGGCGATGGCTGGTGCGCCAGGGCAACCAATCGCGGTGACGCCTATTGCTGTCGGCAACTTATCGGCAGCCACCCCCGTTCAGACGCAAGACTATGCTTATTATTCTCCAGAGTATTACCCGGGTTATTCTCCAGAGTATTATCCCGGGTATGACCCGTATTATCCATGGGGCTGGGGTTGGGGTAACCCATGGGGCTGGGGATGGCCTGTCGGAGTTTCCGTCGGATTTGGCGGATGCCGGAACTGCGGGTTCCGCGGCGGCTCTTTCCGTCCAGGCTTCCGACGCTTCGGCTTTGGTCACCCTGGCTCCTTGCATCCGGGGTTCGGACGCTTCGGCTTTGCGCATGCGAGTTTTGGTGGCGGTTTCCGCGGCGGCGGTCGCAGATAGCATAATCAAGCCGGCTGCCTTTCGGAGCGACGGTCAGGTGAAAAAGTCGCGTGCCGCCTTCCGCAAAATCGGCCGCTTGGGCATCGCCCACCGACAGAACGGGTAGCCTAGCGATGGATGATGCCGGCGGTCGACGGTCACACCTTCAAAGGCGTGATCGGCCGCTTAGAGCGTGCCCCGAAAGTTTGGTTGTGAGAGGTGCGGCACCGTGATGCATGGACCGGGACCATCCGTGATGGCGAACAACGATGTGGACGCGCCCGGGGCGTCCATCCCATCACCCAACATCGCCGGTTGCTTCCGGCCAACGTCAAGGTCGGCTGTGGCACGAAGAGCGGTTCCCGCCGCCAAGGCTGAGCGGCCGTTGTGGGTTTCGAAAGCGGCCCTTTGCTCCTGATGATTAGGGTACGTAGGCTTTTGGGTCAGGCTCTTCCAGATCGCAAGGTAAAGGCTTGTTGTAGGGCCTGCAGAGCTTGGTACAGCAAGCTGATCTGGTGCGGGAGATTTCGCTCGCGAAGCGGAAATTAAAGTAAGAGTGCCGACGCCTGGGTATTTTCCAAAAATAGGAGAGTACGAAATCTCATGCAGTCTGCCATATAGATGCCACAAGTGCATGATAAACTGCGACGTTTTCTCGGAAGCATGAGAATGCGGCTTACAGTAATAAAAAATTCGGAGCCTTACTATCGGTCGAATCCAAGGGTCTGTTCTGCGTCTGCGACAAATGTCGAGTACTCCGGATGAGATCCTGGGGGATATTTTGAGTCGTTAGAATATTTGATAACCCATGAAGAAGCTAGAACCACTTTTTACCGTCGCAGACACAGCAAAGATTTTAAACGTCTCCGAAAAGACGGTGCGCCGACTGATAAAGGATGAAATCCTAAGGGCGATCGATTTCCGCCGTGAAGACGGCCGCCGGGGGGCAGTGCGGGTCGCTCCAACTGATCTTGAGGACTTTATCCGCGACCATCGGAGTCGCTAATTGACCAATCTTGTCCAACACTTACAAAGCAATCGGGAAAACTATTCAGAATAATAGGCGACAAATTTATTTGCAAAGTATTCCCGAATGTCCCATTATGGCCACGTAAGCCTCTACATGTCCATTCTAGACCTAGAACCGAAGGCAGATATGGTGCCTATTTCTACCGAGCCAACTCTGGCCGATGTGATCGCCCGCCATGAGCAGGACGCCTCCCTTACGCCCAGCAGACGACGCGATCTGAAATCCGCGGTACTCCGCATGAGCGAGATAACCGGTGTCGACCCGAGGATTACCCCAGCGTCTCTGCGGTTCATGCGGCCCCGCATCAACGCCGTGCGGCCAGCCAAATACCATCTGACCCCGAAAACCTGGAGCAATTTGCGGTCAAATTTCCGGGCCGCGGTTGTGCAGCCCGCTCCGCGGCAGCCAAGGCGGCCCGACATCGAATGGGCGCGGCTCCGCGCCGCGTTGCCTACCAGACGGATAAAAAAAGGCCTCAGCCGAATCATCGGCTTCTGTGAGATCAACTCCATTCCACCAACGGCGGTCTCCGATGCGGTATCCGATCGCTTTCGCGCCCATATTGAGGCCGATACGAACATGCCAAGCCCACCTGACCGCCATCGGCTCACGTGCCGATTGTGGAACGAGGCTGCGGCGAGGGCAACGCACGCCGCGGCGCGGCGGCGGTCAAGGTCGAGCGGCTTTTCGCAAAACACCGCCTTGCCGGCGCGCGAAAGGTAAGGACCCGTGCCGGCGCTCGCGAGCCCGATCACCCCGCGGCGGGACAGTGTGTTTCTCCGAAGCCGGTCGAAACCGCTTTTGGTCATGAGAGCCCGTCCCAGCTGTGCCGATGTTAAGGTTAGACCTCTGGCCGACCCCGGCGAAACCCTTAACAGGAAGTGTTCAGACTAGGTCCTCGGTTAGCGCTACAGTGTCAGCGCCTGGGACCCAGCATGTCCGAGTGGCGACCACAGCAATAAGCGCTCCAGTTGGCACGCGCTGATCGAGCCCCATATTGATCGCTTGCAGCCCGTGACGCTCGGTATCGAAAAGAGTTATGACGCCAGCGATTTTGTCTTCGAGCTGCGCGAGAAGGCGGTCTCCCCGCACAACGCATAGAATATCAACGGCCGCCGTTCGACGATCGACGACCGCACCACCGGCCATCCCGGATATGCGATCTCGCCGGGGTCTGTACTCGTTGGGAGATGGTTCCGCTCCCGCGTGTCGGGGCGACAGAGGAGCCATGAGTGCACTCCCCGTGCAACCGCTACTTCCTCACCCTTTTGGCGATTTCGACGATCGCTTCGCACGAAATTCCTGGACAGCAGCGCGTTGCGGACATGCTATCGTTCCGCGTCGCGCGCTGTTTTGGGAGGAGCAGTCATGACCATTGCGACGACCTCGTCCACCACTCGACGATCTCTGCTGCAGCGCGTTCCGGAACTGGCATTAGCGTTAGCTGGGACGGCCATAGTATTGCTGGCGCTGGGCCCGATCGGCTGGCGCGCCGGGTGGTGGCATTTCCGTTTCTCGTTGCTGACCTTGATGCCGTGGGCGGCGTATTTCGGCCTTGCCGCTGTCGTCGTCGCCGTACTCGCACTTGTTATCGGCCTCTCGCGGCTCGACTGGCGTGGCATCGCGCTCGCGCTCGTGGCGCTCATCGGGGGCGGTCTGATTGCTTATGTGCCGTGGCATTACGATCAAATCAGGCAGACAGTGCCGCCAATCCACGACATCACGACCGATCCGGACAATCCGCCGCCGTTTGTCGCGGTCGTGCCGCTGCGGCAAGGCGAAGGCATCAATTCGGTGGCCTATGTGGGCGCTAAGGTTGCGGAACAGCAACGGCAAGCTTATCCGGACGTTGTCCCGCTGACTATCGGGCTGGCGCCAGATGTGGCATTCGCGCGAGCGCTTGATACGGCCCAGCGGATGGGTTGGACAGTCGTCGCGTTGGACAAGGCGGCAGGCCGGATCGAGGCGAGCCAAAGAAGCCGCTGGATGGGCTTTACCGACGATATTATCGTCCGCGTCACTCCGGCAAGCTCGGGCAGCCGCATCGACCTACGCTCGTCTTCGCGCTATGGGCGCAGTGATTTCGGCGTTAATGCCGCCCGCATTAGCGATTACCTCACGGCGTTGCGTGCGGCCACAACCAGCCAAGGTTAGCGCCCGGCCCTCTTCCCTGGCCGTTCTCGTACCGGATGCCCGCGATTGTCGGTGGCAGAATTATTGG
>Ga0210406_10004312_pt1 | contig 15292 bp, 14 predicted proteins | sample IncBWC30MmetaG_FD_155454 | JGI IMG/M metagenome (GOLD analysis project Ga0210406, IMG submission 155454) | Forest soil microbial communities from Barre Woods Harvard Forest LTER site, Petersham, Massachusetts, United States - Inc-BW-C-30-M | ecosystem: Environmental > Terrestrial > Soil >... | reverse complement strand
CAGAGCGTCCCCGAAAGCGCGGATTGAGTTCGATGATCTGTTCATTCGACATCGCCATGAGATGGGTAACGCATGAGGCTGGCGCAAGTTGCCTTTCGGACCGCGATCAAGTCAGGTGTGAGCTTTAAGGCGCATGATGCACGAGGTCATGCCATTTTCGGCCTATCGATGACCCTGTGCGCAAGCCATGACGATACCGCGCCAGGAATGAAGCCGACCAGGCCGTAAAGGACGAACTGGAGCAGGCCACTGTCCTGCCCGCGCGAGCCGTAGAGAAATTCCGTTGCCGCAAAGGCGATCGCCCCCACGATCAGCATGCGGACGACGGGACCAATTCGTTTGATGTGGGAAAGGATATCGTCGACCGCGCCGATCATCAGCGCGGGCAAGAGACCGAACAGGTAGCTGTACTGCAACGTGGTTGCGAACACCGCGAGAAGCTTCTCGGCTTCCGAGAAGCTCGGAGGATGGCTCCAGTAGCCGGACATCACGGTCGTCGCCAGCAGAAGCCAGAACCCGCCAAGCAGAGGCCCCAGCACCGCAAAGATGACATACCGCTTCATCCCGCCCCTCGCATGGCGAACCCCCAGAGCCATTCCGGTTCTGATTGAATCAGAACCGAGGCTCTAATCTTTTGCTTTGACGCGTTTTCTTCACGCGAACCGCTACATACTTCGCTCGAAAACGCTAAAACCCTCCGCCAGCCCGATACTCGCGGGCAAGCGGAAAGATTAACAGCTCGTCGAAGGCTTTTTCAGGCCACCGGGCCGAATATTGACCGTCCTGGCCAGCGCCCTATTCGCCCCATGCCGCAAAAGCGTCGTTGAAGGCGCGTTCGCCCGGGGGACCCTTCTCGATAGCGATGATGGCGCGGCGCTGGTTGGTATAGACCAGCGGAACGTCGAACCACGAGCGTTCCTTCAATAGCTGCAAGTTGCGCACGCGATCCGCCTCGACGTTCGAAAGACCCACCAGGAAGAAGCCATCGGTGACCTTGACCGCGAGGCCCGCCAACGGCGTGCCGCGCGACTGCTCGTTGGACTTCATCAGGATGCCCGGCACATTGCTCACGCCGCCGCCCGGGAAATCCGGCGGCAGGATGAAGGTCAGTTCGGCGGTATGGCTCGCCGGCAGCGAGGTGTCGGTGTTACGGCGGAACGACATCGTCATCTTGAACTTGCGGTCGGGGATTTCGATGTCGGCACGCACGGCAAGATCCGCCTTTTGATTGCCCGTCGCCTTGATCGGTTCGGTGCGCCAGACCACCGAGCCGACATATTGCTTGACCTTGGGATCGCTTGGATCCTCGTCATACAACACGACGCGTTGCGCGACAGGTGCGACCTGGTCGGTAGACGGCGGCTGGCCGACGCGATCGGCTATCTTCGGCTTGGTCAACGGCGCGCCCGCGTCCTTGGGAGCCTCCACCTGCGACGACGACGACTTGAAGAGACCACTGACGCTTGTGACCAGCGACTTGCCCCAAAGGATCGCGGCGCCTGCCAGGATCAGAACGATGCCGATCGCGATCGCGCTCTTGAACGGGAAAACCGCGCCGGTTCGCGCCGGTTTCGGTTCGCGGCCCCGCTCCTGACCCAGTCGCGGACGCTGCGGGGGCTGCGCGGGCGGCGCATAGCGTTCGGCTTCCTCCATCGCCTCGTCATAGGAATACGGTGCGTCGGGATCGGCACCGCGGTTCTCCATGCTCGGCTCGATTCGGTCGAACTCCGGCGAGGGTGAGGGAACATTGGCATAGGTTTTCCGCGCGGCGCGGCTGGCCTGCGCGGCGGCGCGCCCGAGATCGTCGGCATCGGCCGTGATGTCGCGGAAACCGCGCATGCCAGGAGGGGAGCCGTTGTTGTCCGGACCACGGTTGTCCGGACCACGGTTGTCCGGACCACGGCGTGCCGCGCCCGCCCGCTCGCGCGTTGGCGGCAGGAGCGGGTCCTGCATCGTGACTTGCGGCGGACGCGGCGGCGCGTCGGGACGGCCATTACGCGCCTCCCGCTCATCCTGACCGGGCGGTGGTGGCCGGTCGTTACGCTGCTGCGGGGGCGATGGTGGGCGCGGACGCGGCGGCTGTGGCGCGCCGCCCTGTGCCGATTCCGGTGCTCGCGCGCCGGGCGGACGGGTATTGGCGCGCAACGCATCGCTGGCCCTGCCAGCGGTGCGCGGTGCGTCCACCGGGCGGGCAGCGTCCCGGGCGCGCTGGGCCGCCTCGGACTCTACCTTGCGTACAGCCTCCTCGAGAGACAGCCGCTCGCGGGTGATTTCGGACTCGCTCAAGGGCGGGTCCACGCTGCGCAACTGCGCGATCAGCGCGGCGCGTGCCCGTTCATATAGCGCACGGCGGCTCTCGCCGGGGGCACTGGGGTCCAGTCCGGCGATGGCTCGGGCTATCAGCGGGTAATAGTCAGCCATTTCTACTCAATATTGCAGGTCTTCCGGTAACATCTCGTTAAGCCTCGAAGGGATTCTGTACCAAGATAGTATCTTCCCGTTCGGGGCTGGTGGAAAGCAAGGCAATCGGACAACCCACCAGTTCCTCTACCCGGCGAACATATTTTATCGCTTGCGCCGGCAAATCGGCCCAGGAACGGGCGTTGGCGGTCGGCTCCTTCCAACCCTCGACGATCTCGTAGATCGGCACCACCCGGGCCTGGGCGCCCTCCCCGGCCGGCAGATGGTCGATTTCCCTGCCGTCCAGCATATAGCCCGTGCAGACCTTGATGTCGTCAAAACCGTCGAGGATGTCGAGCTTGGTCAGCGCCAGGCCATTGATGCCGCAGGTCCGCACGGTCTGACGCACCAGCACCGCGTCGAACCAGCCGCAACGTCGTTTGCGCCCGGTGTTGACGCCGAATTCCTTGCCGCGGCGCCCGATCTCCTCCCCGATCTCATCATGAAGTTCTGTCGGAAATGGGCCCTGGCCGACGCGGGTCGTATAGGCCTTGCAGATACCCAGCACGTAGCCCACCGCACCCGGACCCAGGCCGGCGCCGGTGGCCGCCTGGGCTGCAACCGTGTTGGACGAGGTGACATATGGATAGGTGCCGTGGTCGACATCCAGAAGCGCGCCCTGCGCGCCTTCGAACAGGATACGCTTGCCCTCACGCCGCCTGAGATCGAGCAACCGCCACACCGTTTCCGCGTAAGGCAAGAGCTGCGGCGCCAGCGCCGTCAGCTCACGTAAAATAACAGCACCGTCGACTTCATCGAGCTTGAGCCCCCTGCGCAGCGCGTTGTGATGCGCCAGCAGGCGATCAATCTTGTGCGGCAGCGTATCGAGATCGGCGAGATCCATCAGCCTGATCGCGCGGCGGCCGACCTTGTCTTCGTAGGCCGGACCGATGCCGCGCCGCGTGGTGCCGATCGCGGTGATCGCACTTGCAGATTCACGGATCGCATCAAGATCGCGATGCAAGGGCAGGATCAACGTGACGTTCTCCGCGACGCGAAGGTTGCTCGGACTCACCGCAACGCCCTGCGCTTTCAACTTCGCCACTTCATCGAGGAAGGCCTGCGGATCGAACACCACGCCATTGCCGATCACGGCCAGCTTTGAAGGCCGAAGCACGCCCGAGGGCAATAGCGCCAGCTTGTAGGTTTCGCCGTTGATGACGAGCGTGTGTCCGGCATTGTGGCCGCCCTGGAAACGCACGACGATATCGGCCTGCTCCGACAACCAATCGACGATCTTGCCCTTCCCCTCGTCGCCCCACTGGGCACCGACGACGACAACATTGGCCATTTCGCGAGTATTCCCTCTGCAACTGTCTTTGTTCCAGCATGATCCCCGGGCAAACGCTTCGCGTTTGTCCCGAGGAAAGACCTGTCCCCGCCCGCGCAGAAGCCATGGGCATGCATTTTTCCGATCACGCGCCCAGCAGGAATCACGGCCCGGTGCAAACCTTCCGGCGTCGCGACCCATCATGGCATGCAGGGCAGACAACCGGATAAAGGATGCCGGCTACCGACGCAAGCAAGAAGGCCTCTGAAACCATTCAAGTGGTCGGTTCAACCCATTGAATCCTTTTAAAATTCGCATCCGGCCTGGATCGACACGCAAGCCGGCCCCGAATGGCCCCCGTCCGCCCACGGTATCCGGAAGGAAATTGCGCGCACCCGAAGCATCGATTCCCGGGGATTTGCTGCCCCGGTCAGTTCGCCTGACCGGGAGGTTGCGTGAACGTGGAACCGGCGGCGCCGCGGACCAGCGCATGGTCGCGTTGCATCCACCGCCGTTGATGCGGGGAACGAAACCGTGTCTGTGAAGCGGCCGGGCGAGAATCTGCCGGCCAGGTTCCCCGCGACCCGGCCGGGCTGCGGCGTTGTGAACCGGACCCAAGAACGGCTGCCGCATGACTACTTCCGATCAGCCCTCAGAGGCGGCTTCTGCTGCCGGCTGGCTCGCCAACCAACCCTATCTCCTGCTCTCGATCACCGCGCTTTGCTGGGCCGGCAACGCCATCGTCGGCCGCCATGCCGCCGGCCACATTCCTCCGGTAACGCTGTCTTTCTTCCGCTGGGGACTGGCGTTCCTGATCATTCTGCCGTTGGCATGGAAGCATCTCAAGCAAGACTGGAAGACCATCCGTTCCGGACTCGGCACCATGGTATTCCTTTCGCTCACGGGAATTGCTGCCTTCAACAGCCTGCAATATTGGGCGCTGGAGCATACCCAGGCGCTGAACACGCTGTTGCTGCAATCCGCAGGCCCCCTGTTCGTTGCGGTGTGGTCGCTGATCCTCCTGGGCGTCCGGTTGACGCCGGCCCAGGCACTTGGGGTGGCGCTGTCGATGACAGGCGTGCTCGTGATCCTGCTGCATGGCGACCTCACGGCGCTTACAGGTATCGCGTTCAACAAGGGCGACATCATTTTCACGGTTGCGCTTGCGATCTTCGGACTTTATTCGGTGATGTCGCTGAAGCGGCCGAACATACATGGGCTGTCCTTTGTCGGCTTCACTTTCGGCTGCGGCGCCGCGTGCCTGATTCCGCTGTGGATCTTCGAACTGCTCACGCGGCCGGTGATGCAGTTCGATACCGCCAATCTGCTGTCGCTGTTCTATGTCGCGGTATTTCCTTCGACGCTGGCTTACCTTTGCTTCAATCGCGGCGTGCAGTTGATCGGTGCCAACCGCGCCGCGCCCTTCTTTCACGTCGTCCCGGTGTTCGGATCCATCATGGCGATCGCCTTTCTCGGCGAGCAACCGCAGCTGTTTCACATCGTCGGATTCGCTCTGGTGCTGACCGGAGTTTTCGTTGCGTCGAGAAAGCCACGGGCAACCACGGCATGAACGAACAGGCATGGCGTCGCCTGATTTGCTCTACCCGCGCTCGCAGTGACTCCAATTAAAACCTCAGCGCCTTGGCCTGCCTGACCTGCGGCAACGCCTGGACCTTGGCGAGAAGCTCTGCCGGCACGACGCCGTCGACTTCGACCAGCGCGATCGCGTCGCCGCCCTGCCTGGTGCGCCCGAGATGGAAGGTCGCGATATTGATTTTGGCATCGCCGAGCAGGCTTGCGAAGCGGCCGATGAATCCGGGCTTGTCCTCGTTGGTGACATAGATCATCGACTTGCCGAACTCGGCGTCGACGCGAATGCCCTTGATGTCGACGAGCCGCGGCTTTCCGTCGGCATAGACCGTGCCCGACACCGAGCGCTCCTGCCGCTCGGTGGTGATGGTGACCGTGATCAGGCTTTCATAATCGCTGTGCGCCGCGCGCACGATTTCGTCGACCACCATGCCGCGTTCCTTGGCGACGACGGGCGCCGAGACGACGTTGACGTCGCCGAGCATCGGACGCAGCAAGCCAGACAGTACCGCCGAGGTCAGCGCCTTGATCTTCATTTCGGCAACGTGACCTTCGTAGGTGATCTGCACCTTGATGATGCCGGTCTCGGTAAGCTGACCCGCGAACGAGCCAAGCTTTTCCGCAAGCTCGACGAACGGCCGCAGTTTTGGCGCCTCTTCCGCCGTGATCGAGGGAAAGTTGACTGCGTTCGAAATCGCGCCGCTCAACAGGTAGTCCGACATCTGCTCGGCGATCTGAAGGGCGACGTTTTCCTGTGCCTCGGTTGTAGCAGCGCCCAGATGCGGCGTGCAGATCACGTTGGGATGGCCGAACAGCACGTTCGAGGTCGCCGGTTCTTCGACGAACACGTCGAAGGCCGCGCCCGCGACCTGCTTCGAATTCAGGGCTTCAACCAGCGCCTGCTCGTCCACAAGCCCGCCGCGTGCGCAATTGATGATGCGCACGCCCTTCCTCATCTTCGCAAGCGCCGCCGCGCCGATGATGTTCCTTGTGTGGTCCGTCAACGGCGTATGCAGGGTGATGAAATCGGCGCGCCTGAACAATTCCTCAAGGTCGACCTTCTCGACCCCGATATCCCGGGCACGTTCCGGCGACAGGAACGGATCGAACGCAATGACCTTCATGCGCAGGCCGAGCGCGCGGTCGGCGACGATCGAACCGATATTGCCGCACCCGATCACGCCGAGCGTCTTGCCGGTGATCTCGACACCCATGAAGCGGTTCTTCTCCCACTTTCCGGCTTGCGTGGAGGCATCGGCCTGCGGGATTTCGCGCGCCAATGCCAGCATCAACGTGATCGCGTGTTCGGCCGTGGTGATCGAATTGCCGAACGGCGTGTTCATCACGATGATGCCCTTCGCGGTCGCAGCCGGAATCTCCACATTGTCGACGCCGATGCCGGCGCGGCCGATCACCCTCAACCGTGTCGCCTTCTCGATTATCTTGGCGGTTGCCTTGGTCGCCGAACGGATTGCAAGCCCGTCGTAGTTTCCGATGATCTCGGCAAGCTTTTCCTTGTCCTTGCCGAGATTGGGCTGGAAATCCACTTCAACGCCGCGGTCCCTGAATATCTGCACCGCAGCCGGCGACAACGCGTCGGAAATGAGAACTTTGGGTTTGGTCATCTTGGTTTCCTTCGGGGAACTATGAAGCGTCGTCCCGGCCGAGCGCCGCCTGGTGCGAAGAGCCGGGACCCATACTCCGTGGCGGTGGTTATGGATCCCGGGTCGCGCGACGAAGCGCCGCTTGCCCGGAACGACGGAAGTGAAAGATCACGCCGCTTTCGGAAGCGAAGCCTTGGTCTCGGCGAAGGCCCAGTCGATCCACTGCGTCAGAAGCGCAACGTCGCCCGCTTCCACCGTGGCGCCGCACCAGATGCGCAAACCCGCCGGCGCATCGCGATAATGCGCAAAGTCGAAACCGGCGCCTTCCTTTTCCACCAGCGCAACGAGCTTCTTGGCAAACTCTGCCTGCGCGTCCGCCGTCAATGCGACAATTGCGGGATCGACCACTTTCATGCACACCGAGGTGTTGGAGCGGATCGCCTTGTCCTTCGCCAGGAAGTCGATCCACGGCGTTCTTGCCTTCCAGTCGGCAAGTACGCCTGCGTTGGCATCGGCGCGCCCGATCAGCGCCTTGAGACCGCCAACCGACTTCGCCCAGTTCAGCGCGTCGAGATAATCCTCGACGCACAACATCGACGGCGTGTTGATGGTCTCGCCCTCGAAGATGCCTTCGTTGAGCTTGCCGCCCTTGGTCATGCGGAAAATCTTCGGCAGCGGCCATGCCGGCTTGTAGGTCTCGAGCCGCTCGACCGCGCGCGGCGAGAGCACGAGCATGCCATGCGCGGCCTCGCCGCCCAGCGCCTTTTGCCAGGAGAAAGTCACCACATCGAGCTTGGCCCAGTCGAGAGCTTGGGCAAACGCAGCCGAGGTCGCATCGCAAATGGTAAGGCCGGCGCGGTCGGCGCGGATCCAGTCCGCGTTGGGGACGCGAACGCCGGAAGTAGTGCCGTTCCAGGTGAACACGATGTCCGAATCCGGATCGACCTTGCCGAGATCGGGAATTTCACCGTAGGCGGCATGCAGCCGGGTCACGTCCTTGAGCTTCAATTCCTTGACGATATCGCTGACCCACCCCTCGCCGAATGATTCCCACGCAAGCGTGGTCACGGGCCGCGCACCGAGCAGCGACCACAGGGCCATCTCGACGGCTCCGGTATCGGAAGCCGGAACGATACCAATCCGGTAATCGGGCGGAACCTCAAGCACCTCGCGCGTCAATTCGATTGCGAGCTTGAGCCTGGCCCTGCCGATTTTCGCGCGATGCGAACGGCCTAACGCTGCGTCCTTGAGGTTTTGAGCTGTCCAGCCGGGGCGCTTGGCGCAAGGACCGGAAGAAAAATGCGGCACTTTGGGCCGCAAAGCGGGCTTCGCTACAGTCATGATCTACCCTTCCAGATAGCAAGCCTCCCGTTGGGGGGAGGTGTCCCGCGGCGGTGCATAAGGGAATAAGGCGAGATCGTCAAGGAAGTTCGCGATGCCACAGCCGGTGTGATCATGCGCCGGAAATCGGGGGTGGCCCGGGTGCGCCCCTCGAACGCCGGCCCCTCAGCGCACCGGCGGCAAGTTCAGAAATTTCTCGGCGTCAAAAATCCAGCGCCGCAACGACGCATAGGCGCCGAGATCGAAGCCGCCCTGATGTGCAAGCCGCGTATAGGGCAACAGCGCAATATCGGCGAGCGACGGCGTTTCGCCGACCAGAAACCGTGTCGTCGCGAGGTGACGTTCCATCCGCGCCAGCGCCGCGTAGCCGCGCTTGACCTTTTCCGGATCGAGATCGGAGGCGTTTCGTCCGAGATAGACCATCTGGTAGCGGCAGACGGCGATATGAGGCTCGTGACTGTATTGTTCCCAGAACAGCCATTCGTCCATCCTGGCGGCGGCGAAGGCATCGCCCGGAACGAGATCGCTGTCGCGGGCAAGGTAGCGAATGATGGCGTTCGACTGAGCAAGTGTTCGGCCATCGTCGAACTCGATCAGGGGCACCTGTCCGGCGCTGTTGAGTTTGAGAAACTGCGACGTTCGGCTCTCGCCCTTGAGAATATCAATCGCAATCCAGGTGTATGGCAGCGCAAGATGGTCGCAGACCCATTTCACCTTCAGGCAATTACCCGAATTGATGTCGCCGTAGATTTTCACGGTTGCCGTCATCCGACCGAACGACAGAGCAACAGGCGGGACCAGTGATGTCAACCCGTTCGAGCGGGTGGCGACATCACGAAGGCTGCTTCAGAACTTGTAGGCGAGGCCCACGCGCACCGTGTTGATGCTGGTGTCGATGATGTCCGTGAAACGGACATACTCCCACTCCGCGCGCATGAACAGACCGGCGTACAGATTGATGTCGATGCCGAGACCTGCCGTGTAGCCATAGATCAGGTGATTGTGGATGGCACTGTCCGCAGACAGGGGCGCTAGCTGAGTGAACGAACCGAATCGAGTGAGGCTGACGGCGTCCGTGACGAGCACGGATTGCGTGATGTTGGCATTGCCGAGCGCAAACCCTGCGAACGCGTAGGGCAGGAAACAGCCCCAGGCATAGGCCGCGCGGGCCCGAAACGTCGCCATGTCCGAGATCGAGATCGCCGACGATGAGGTCACCGAAACATCGTGAAAGAAGTTGTCGGACAACGGGCCGCCCACGAGTTCCTTGAAGGCGGTGGATTTGCCCCCGAACGAACCGTGCAGGTACGACATTTCAACGCCCGCTACGACATCGTCCCATTGCCAGTTGTATCCGGTGAAGGCGCCGTACCCCGGAGCGCGCGCCGAATCTTTGCCAAGGCCAAGGTTCCACTGCGCGACCCCCATCTGCTGAATAACGTCGTCGGAGATCAGGGCCGCGAGCATGCTCGAATTCGAGCCATTCAGGTTTGCGTCCGACGAGCCGTAGCCGGCCTGGCCGCCGAGATAGAAACCGCGCCAGTTGACCGTCACGGGCCCGTAGCTGCCGCGCAGATAATCGGGCATGTCGGCAGCTTGCGCGCAAGTTGCCGTCCCCAGAATCGCCGCCGCCAGCAGAAGTCGACGCATTGCAACGCTCCCATCAGACCCTCGAAACATGATCCTGATCATCGCTTGTTAACCTTAACCAATCGTTGCCATGGAGGAGTTCGCGCAAAACAAAACGGCGCGGGAAGCTCCCGCGCCGTTAACGATCATCAAATGATCAGGCTTCGATCAGCCCTTGGTGATGAGCGGCGGCGCATAGGGCGGCGGGCTGTAGAGGTCCCATCGCACGCCGAGCTTGAGGTCGTTGGAGGTGATTGTGTTGAACTTGAAAACGTGGTTCGCACTAAAGCCGTCAAATGTGGTGATGACGCCGGTCGTCCCACTACCCAGATTCACGTAGCTGTAGGCCAGTTCAAGCGTGACTCCGGGCGTAACGTTGTAAGCCAGACCGGCATGCACGGCCCAGGCGAAATTCCACTGTGATCCGCTGGCGGCGGACGCAAAACTCGCAACCGGGGGCCCACTAACGACAGCGACACCGAGCGGAGTGAAATTTATATTGGTAACACCGGTGTCGGTAAAATTGGAAATTGAAACGCGCGCAGTTCCCACACCGGCACCGATAAACGGAGTCACACACCACCACGTTCCCAGATCCACATAGGCGTTGGCGAGAAACAACAATTCGGATTTGCTGGCACTATAGTTGTCCTGTCCACTAAATACTTGGCCATTGAGCGGACCGGTGAACACATCCGTACCCTTAAAGTTCGTGTTCCCGCGATATTGCGCGGTGACATCAACGCGAAACCAGTTGTTAAACCGGTAACCTGCGCCGACATCAAAGATGCCGCCTGTATCGAAACTCGTTGTCTCCCCGAAAGAAATGAGCCCGGCATACGCGGCTGGATCGGATTTGCGGATGTTGCTCACACGCTGATTGCTGAAGCCGATATCGCCACGCAGGTACCAGCCGCCGAATTCGACCGGCGGTGCGTAGATCGCGGGAGCTGCGATCGGCAGGTCCGCGGCAAACGCCATCGTCGAGAGTAATGACGCCGCACCAGCGGCCACGAGTAACTTGACGCTACGCATTGCTTTAATCCCTTTGACCGGTGAGGCGGATCGACAGCCCCACAATCCGAAAACCCACGACCGGACGATGCCATTAAATACTTAAACGACAATTAACCTTGATTTTTAAGGTCAATTTATATCAAATAAACGATGGCAAGACCAAATAACGCGAGGCCGCCAGCTTTTAAATTCGTTGCGAAGAACGGCGCCTGAGCGCGATGAAATAAGGTCAAAAAGTTACCACGATCACGGTGCGCTCCCTCGCCCCGCTTGCGGGGAGAGGGTTGGAGCGAGGGGCGCCTTGAAGCGCGCGGTTTGCGGAGAGTCCCCCTCTCACCCGATGCACTTCGTGCATCGACCCCTCCGGGGAGAGATGAAGCGAGCTTGCTGGAAAAACGAGTCGACCAAAAAATCATCTTGCTCTGGGGCCCGAGATGGGGCCAGCGTCAGCGCCCGGCTCTCGGCATCTTGGGCAAAAACACCGCGAGCAGCCCGAGCGCCGGCAGGAACGCGCAGACCTGGTACACGAAAGCGATGCTGGTATGGTCGGCGAGCTTGCCGAGCAGCGCCGCGCCGAGGCCGCCGACGCCGAACGCCACGCCGAAGAAAACCCCGGAGATCATCCCGAAGCGGTGCGGCACCAGTTCCTGCGCAAACACGATGATCGAGGAAGTGGTGGAGGAAATGATCAGTCCGATGAACATGGTCAGCACCGCGCTGGCGTGAAGACCGGCATATGGCAGGGCAAGCGTAAAAGGCAGCGCACCCAGTATCGAGAACCAGATCACTATTCTGCGGCCGAAGCGATCGCTGAGCGGTCCGCCGAGGAACGCCCCGATCGCATTCGCTGCCAGGAAAATGAACAGGTAGATCTGCGCCGCCTGGGTGGTGATGCCGAAACGATCGATCAGATAGAAGATGTAGTAACTCGAAAGGCTCGACACGTAGAGCTGCTTTGAGAGCAGCAGGACCACGAGCAAAGCGATCGCAATCGAGACGCGGCGTGAGCCTGGCGCATCCGGAAGCGGATCGATCGGCGCCGTTTTTCGCGCCGTGATCTGCGGCTTGTACCACTTGCCTATCCGCCACAGCACGACGATGGCGACGAACGCGATCGACGAAAACCAGGCGATGCTGGGCTGGCCGAAGGGCACCACGATCAAGGCCGCAAGCACGGGGCCCATCGAGGTTCCGAAGCTGCCGCCGAGCTGGAAAACCGATTGCGCAAAGCCGTAGCGGCCACCTGAGGCAAGCCGCGCGATGCGGGCCGATTCGGGATGGAACACGGCAGAACCCAGACCCACCAGCGCTGCGGCGATCAGGATGACCGCATATTGCCGGGCAACACTGAGCAAAAGCAGACCGAAGAAGGTCGAGGACATGCCGATCGCCAGCGAAAACGGCTGCGCTTTCTTGTCGGTGAAATGACCGACCAGCGGCTGCAGCAGCGAGGCGGTGAACTGGAAGGCCAGCGTGATCAAACCGATCTGCGTGAAGTCCAGCGCATAGTTGTCCTTCAGGATCGGATACACCGATGCGATCAGCGACTGCATGGTGTCGTTGAGGAAATGCGAAAAGCTGATGGCGATGAGGACGACATAGGCCGGCCCTGCGGCCTTTGCCGTCAGGGACGGCGCTGCGTCCACAACCTCGACCGGCGCGGCCTGCGCTTGCTCGAAGGAGGAAACCGGTTTGTTCAAGAGATGATTCCAGGCGGGTCGGTGCGATGATTTAAAAGCCACTTCCTACGCTGCCCTCGCTCAGCCGACCACCGCCATTTGAAAATGGCTGCGATGCGAATCGGACCGAAGACGGAACGGTGAATGCCGTCATTGCGAGGAGCGTACGCGACGAAGCAATCCAGCTGGCACCTTGTTCGGTCTTGACATGGATTGCTTCGCGGAGCCTGTCGTCGGGCGCGCGTTCGCGCGACCCGTTGGCTCGCAATGACGGAAAGAGGCGGGCGGCATCCGTCATTGCAATGACCTGCTGTCATCCCCTGCAGTAGCGCTTCAGGCGGCAGCCTGACCAAGCGCGGTGACGATGCGGTCGACCACATCCTCGACCAGCAGGCGATCGTCACCCTCGCCCATCACGCGGATGACGGGTTCGGTGCCGGAAGAACGCACCAGCAATCGGCCATGGCCGTTGAGCCGCTTCTCGCCGGCGTCGATCGCCGATTTGACGTCCGCATCATCGAGCGGCTTGCCGCTGCGATAGCGCACGTTCTTCAGGATCTGCGGCAACGGATCGAAACGGCGGCAGACCTCGGAAACCGGCCGGCGCAGTTTCTGCACGACGGCGAGTACCTGCAGTGCCGCGACGAAGCCGTCACCGGTGGTGGCATAGTCTGACAGGATAATGTGGCCGGAGGGCTCGCCACCGAGATTGTATCCGCCACTCAGCATCCGCTCCAGCACGTAGCGGTCGCCGACCGGCGTGCGGATCAGTTCGATGCCCTGTCGCTCGAGGAAGCGTTCCAGTCCGAGATTGGACATGACGGTAGCAACGATGCCCGGCTTGGCAAGCCGGCCGTCTTCCTTCCAGCTTTGCGCGATGACCGCAAGCAACTGGTCGCCGTCGACCAGGTGTCCGCGCTCGTCGACGAGTATGACCCGATCGGCATCGCCATCGAGCGCGACGCCGATATCGGCGCGCATTTCGCGCACCTTGCGGCTCAAGGCCTCGGGCGAGGTCGAGCCGCACTCCTTGTTGATGTTGAAGCCATCGGGATCGACGCCGATCGAAATCACATCGGCGCCCAATTCCCAAAGCGCCTCGGGAACGACCTTGTAGGCGGCGCCGTTGGCGCAATCGACGACTACACGCAGGCCATCAAGACTGAGGTTGCGTGGCAGCGTTCGCTTGGCGAATTCGATGTAGCGGTCATGAACGCCGTCGATGCGGCGGGCGCGGCCCAGGCTTGCGCTCTGCGCCAGACGCCGGTCGAGCGATTCGTCCAGCAATGCTTCGATCTGCTTCTCGACATCGTCGGACAGTTTGAAACCTTCCGGGCCGAACAGCTTGATGCCGTTGTCCTCGAACAGGTTATGGGACGCGGAAATCATCACGCCGAGATCGGCACGCATCGATTTGGTCAGCATCGCAACCGCCGGTGTCGGCATCGGGCCGAGCAGCAGCACGTCCATGCCGACCGAGGTGAAGCCGGCCACCATCGCATATTCGATCATGTAGCCGGAAAGCCGCGTATCCTTGCCAATCACGACTCGATGGCGATGATCGCCGCGCTGAAACACCAGGCCGGCCGCCTGACCCACCTTGAGCGCCAGTTCCGGCGTGATCAGACCGTTGGCAAGGCCCCTAATCCCATCGGTACCGAAATATTTGCGGCTCATATGACCCCCAGTATCGAAGCCGGCTCATTCTGAAGCCAACTCATTCTAGCCTGCAGGCCGTTATAATGCCTTCGAAGCGAAAATGAGTTCAAAAAATATGATTAATCATTTCGCGCGGCGGCCCATGATTTGTTAGCTAAGGCACTGAAAATACGAGCAATCTTCAAGTTCCCGTCATCGTGCGCGGCTCACTCAGTCCTTGCGTTTGACGTTCTTGTCGCCCCGGCTGGGCGGCGGCTGGGTGACGCTGACCGGGTCTGAAGCGGGAAATGTCTCCTCCAACCCCTCCTCCAAGGCCTGCTCCAGCGCCTCGTCGCGGTGGCGTTTACTGGGCTCCTTGGCGACGGTGGGCCTCGGGCGCGGTCGGGTCATTTCGAACCTCCGTGTGCTTGCCGTGAGACAATTTTGCGAGGGGCTCAGGCATGCTAGATGAGTTGACAAAGTTACAAATACAAGAAGGGGCCGGGGAGCGTCCATGAAACACATTACCTGCATCGAGGATTTGCGTCAGCAGCACATGCGAAAGGTGCCGAGGGCATTTTTCGACTATGCCGATCGCGGCTCCTATGCCGAGGAAACGCTGCGGGCCAACCGCGACGATCTTGCGAAGATAAAATTCCGGCAACGCATCCTGGTCGATGTGTCCAAGCGCGATCTTTCGACCACGATTCTCGGCGAGCCTGCCGCGCTGCCCTTGATCCTGGCGCCGGTCGGCCTGACCGGCATGCAATATGGCGACGGCGAAATTCATGCCTGCCGCGCCGCGCAGGCTGCCGGCATTCCCTACACCTTGAGCACGATGTCGATCTGCTCGATCGAGGATGTCGCAGCCAACGTCGACAAGCCGTTCTGGTTCCAGCTGTACGTCATGAAAGACCGCGGCTTCATCAAGGCCCTTATCGAGCGCGCCATCGCCGCCAAATGCAGCGCGCTTGTGCTCACCGTCGATCTCCAGGTGATCGGGCAGCGCCACGCCGACATCAGGAACGGCATGACGGTGCCGCCGGAGTGGACGCTGTCGAAGC
>Ga0210406_10004310_pt1 | contig 15298 bp, 19 predicted proteins | sample IncBWC30MmetaG_FD_155454 | JGI IMG/M metagenome (GOLD analysis project Ga0210406, IMG submission 155454) | Forest soil microbial communities from Barre Woods Harvard Forest LTER site, Petersham, Massachusetts, United States - Inc-BW-C-30-M | ecosystem: Environmental > Terrestrial > Soil >... | reverse complement strand
ATCTCTGTTAGCGTTGCAGTGCCAATGTACTCCTTCACCAATTTTTCACAGTTCTTTCGGACTTCGTCGTACGCCGCGGGATCTTGACCGCGAATCGCGAGCAGTTCCTTGAGCCACCGCTTGCCGTAGCTTGCATGCAGCGTTTCGTCGGCCCAATCGAAATCCATATCATGTTCGCTCACTGCGTCGCCATAGGAATGAAATAGGCGGGCGCGCTCCGGTTTGTGCCGAATATTCTTGGTTTCGAAAAAAAAGAGCATGCCTAGCAGGTTGGTCGGAACGTCGGCCGTATCTCCCGTCGTCGCACTCTCATAGATGTACGTGCCAAGAGGAATCCCCGCGGGATCAAGGCCCCAGTTCATCAGTCGCTCATAACCCATGCGGCAATGACGCGATTCATCATAGGTCCAGCGCGCGGAGTTGTGGATCCAATCCCACGGCAACATGTCCGCAAAAGCGCTCAATATCACACCGCCCGCTTCAATGGCCCAAACTTCGTTTATGTGGCTGATAGCCGCACGCAGCTGTAATTGCACGCCTTCGCCGTAGGGATAAGACGGATCAACAATGTCCGGCCAATAGAATCGGCATGGCCAGAATCGCTGATCTCTTGCAGGATGCACAGGGATGGAATAAGCCTTCGTTCCCGGCAAAGGCCCTGTGGTCCCCAAAACAACGGACGGCTCCACTCCTACTCTGCCCGTTGCAGAAAGCCGCTTTGCGACTTCGTCTGCCCATGCAGACGCTTCAGAGCGGGCTTCAGGGTCCTGCGATAAAGCTGCTTCGATCCACAACTCGAAGGCGCTGATCTGCTCCGCCTTCTCTGCAAGCGCCAACTTCAGGAACCGGTGCGTGGGGCCGTCCGCGATCAAATCAGAAGCGTCCAGATACGATTGGTAGGCATCGCGCAGATTCGGCAACAACACTTTTCCCACGCTTAATAGGAATGCCGGAACCGACGGCGAATCTTTGACCGCATTGAAGAGTTCGATCAGGGCGCCGTCGCTCCCCTCGTCCTCCAGCAAGCGGCTCGGAAAGCGAAGTTCGAAAATGCGCTCCCGCAAGGCGTGGGCAGTTTCAGCGCTTTGCCAGACATAGCGAGCCAGACTGGTCTTGACTTCCAAGGGCGCAATCGCTGGAATCCATTGTGCCTCGCTCACCAAAAGGGAGCGTTCGCAGAAAAAAAAACGTTTAAGGAGCTGCACTGTATCGAATCGCATCCACTGTGCCCGCCGCTGCGGCGTCAATAGGAATTCGGAAGCCTGTGACATGCTTCTCCTGTTTAGAATCAAATCCGGACTGCCGTCTGGCAACATTGGTTCACCTGAAATTCTAAGGCGGACTCGGGACCACGCACGGGCTACCTTCTAAAACAAATTGCTGATGCCCAATATAACGATTGCAATCATTAAGATGCCGAGTCCTTGGTTCAGCAATCGACGCGCATTCGGTGGCGATCCCTTCCACTCTCCTCTCCACAATCCCCAAATGTTGCCCACAACGATGGAGAGAGAAATGAAAAGCGGCCAGCCCATCACGACCCCTGAACGCCCCAGTCTCGCCGCCCCGGCGCCATAGAGATAGAAACTGCCAATCCACATCGCAGCCATCAGCGCGCTTAATCCCAGATCCCGCGGTGTGGCTCGAGTAAAATATTGACCTAACGTCTTTCGGCTGACCATCAGATACAAGCAGTAAGTCACATTCACTATAAATCCCAGTGTAAACAGGAGCGCCCAGACCGTATTCCCGGACGATGATGCTGAAACTCCCAGCTTCGTTGCGGTACTGATTACATTTCCGCCGAACACCACGCCAACGTTCGGCAGGCACGAGAGCACGCCCGCGAGAATCGCTATAACCAGTCCGGCTTGGAAAGAACTTGAGCCGGTTGGTGCAGATTTGTCTCCCGAGAGAGTTCTGCGAGAGCCTCCGATCGAGCACATAACGATGCCAAAGATCACCAGTGCCGTTCCGAGCAAAACCAGTGCTTCTGCCGTGAGCGGAATTTGCCGTGAGAAAACCACTAGTGGAATCAACGCACCCAGACCGGCAATCAATCCCATAATGATTGGATATCCCAACGCCATCCCGAGTTTGTCCATGCCCAGGCCGAACAGGACGGCGCCCAAGCCCCAGCCCATCCCGAACAATGCCAACACGGCAAGATCATGCGCGGGCGAACTCGCATACACTTCGAAGATGTTTGGGACCAGCAGAAGGACAACGATCCAGTTCAAGAGAAACATGCCCAGCAACGAGAAGGTCGCCCAGGTGTGCTCCCACGACCAACTGTTCACCATCGTTATAGGAAGAACAAAAGTCCCTTGGAGAAGGGCTGCCAAGAGCACCAGCGCAAGACCGAGAAACAGTTGCATATTTGCTTGCCCGATTCCTATGACAACCAATTCGGTGGCGTCTGACCTTGTTGCCTATAGAACTGCAAGACTTCATCGTGCCGTGGCAGCGAAGGAATCACCCCTTCACGCGTCACAGCCAGACCTCCAGTGACCACCGCGAATTGTACAGCGGCTTCCAGTCTCGAGCCACATGCCAGGGCCAAAGCCAATCCGGCATTGAATGAGTCCCCCGCTCCCGTCGTGTCCGCAGCCAAAACTCTTATCGCAGGAATATGTAGAGACGACGTCGCTGACACAATCAGTGCTCCTTTTTCCCCCAACGTCATCACGACCTGCTTTACGCCGCTGCGAATCAGCTCTCTGGCCACCGTCTCCGGTTCAATGGCCTGGTCCGGACTTCGCCCAATCAACACCTTGGCTTCGGCCTGATTGGGCGTGAGGACATCGACCAATTGCAACACTGATTGCGGCAAAATCCGAACCGGAGCCGGATTCAAAATCGTTACCGCACCCTTTTCCCGGCCCCGCGCCAGCGCCGCCCCGGCCGCTACGACCGGAATTTCAAGCTGCGTAAGCACCACCGCTTCAGAAGTCAAAGTGTCGAGACATTTAGACACTTCCGCGGCAGTCAATAGTTCGTTCGCGCCCGGATCGATCGTGATGCAATTGTTGCCCTTAGCGTCCACAATAATGAAACCCACCCCCGTGGGTCTGTCAGGAATCTGCATCACCGAAGCAACGTCGATCCCTTCCTCCTGATAAAGTCCCAGCGCCATGTGCCCGAAATTATCCCGTCCAATCTTGGCGATGAAGCATACGTTTGCTCCAAGTCGCGCGCATGCCACAGCCTGATTCGAGCCTTTGCCACCAAAGTCTACGCGATAGCCTCTCGCCAAGACCGTTTCGCCGGGGCTCGGTAGACGATCCACTCTCATGGTCAGACCCGCTGCATAACTTCCTACAACAGCGATTCGGGCGCCAGTCAACGATGGAACTCCGCGATGTGATTGGGATATCTGAAAGTCGTAAGCCTACCACACGGCCGACGGCATGATCGTTCGCCGCGATCGGGAAACTTGGCGTGAAACGGTGACAGATCTTGGGCCAATGGTTCGCACGAATTAGTTTGCTTCTTCGGACGAGCTGCTCGGGCGACGAGCCATTTGCAGACACCGGCAATCCATTCTCACCTGAGGGCAGTGCCTCTAATTTCGGCGAAGTCGGAGCAGCTGAGAGGGACCACCAGATTGTTTAAAACTCGACTTCAGGCAGTGCAACTGGCAGTCAGATCATCCCACCATTCGCGCGTGCGAACCTTCCCCCGGCAGCATATTGTTGACGGGCTTTAATACCTGGCAATGTAATAAGGCCTTTGCACTCGGAACTAATCCGTTATGAGCGCAATAGCGCAATAGGGATGTTACGCCCAATCGACAGTCTAAAGCAGGGCCGGTCAGCTTCGCCAAACAGCGGACAAGTAAGAGAAGAACGTTCCGAGTAGCGCAAGGGGAATGGACGAAGTTGCTGCAGCATAGAGCGATTCGCGAACACGATGGAACTCCGGGTGCCAGCTTCGATAACCTATGAAGTGGAGCCAGAGGAAGACAACAACGTAGAGAAGCACGAAATCCCGAAGAAGACGTCGCCACATTGCTTTACGACTGCGCGGACGTACTGCTGCCGCACCAAAGTCTATAAAACCTACGATGATTCTGCGGATGAGGTTTGAATCGTCTCCTGTTTCGAACAGAGTTCCACCTCCCTCGAAGAGCAATTCAGTCACAATCTAGGGTCAATGAGTGAAATGGCGATATTACGTCAACCACCGCGTAGTTTCCGAAATGCGGCGACCTTGTTCCTGTTACGAAATCCGAACTACGCGTACCGGAACGTGCCGTGTCTGCTGACGGGCTTTAGGATGAAATCAGGGGGACGACAGGCGTTGAATCTAAGCGGAGGGACCACGCCGCAGGGGCATAAGAGCAATGCCAGACGTAGTACACGCCTGTCGCGGCAGATTTCGGTCGCGATTACCAGCCTTGATCCTGCATGCAACTTTGCCGGAAAATACGAGACACTCGTTGTCAATGCACACGGATGCGGCGTTATCGTTGGCCAGCAACTGGAGAGGGAGATGCCGATGACGGTAGAGGTGGTTGCCAATGGCCGAATCAAGGAGGCCAGAGTTGTGGTCGTTCGTCCTCTGACGGAGGGTGTGTCTTGGTTACTGGGACTTGAGTTCGACCATCCGGCGTGCGATTTTTGGGGGATCGAAAATCCCCCGGCGGACTGGCGGACCTAGTCGCAAACGAGCGACAGAAGGCATAGTTGGTGTGATAGGGATGTTTCGCCAGTTGACCAGCTATGATGTGTGACTAGCCAAAACTGTATGGCACATCCCGATCTAACGAACAGCTGAACACGCTTCTTTCTGTGGCTCAGATGTTGCTGACGAAACAGGGCGAGTTTCTACCGATCGGTGCGATTTTGTTGTCGGACGGTGAAATCCGTCACGTCGGCGCACAGATCGAGGGCGAGGACTATCCGGGGTCGCAGCCCTTGATCGACCTTTTGATCGAGAACTTCCAAAGGGAAGCAGCGAAGGGTAAGCTGCGTGCCGTCTGGATATGTTACGACGTTCTAACCGTTCCACCGGGCAAGGGCAAGAAACAGGATGCTATCTGTTGCGGTCTTGAGCATTGTCTCGGTGACCGCCCAGACGTACTGACTTGCCTCATTCACCCCAGGCGCTCCAAGCTGCCATAAGAACCCCAAGCTAACGGCGGCCAGAGCGATAGTTGGGAGAGTTTATCGCAAATTTATGGGTGGAGTCGATGAAGTTGTCTATAGAACACGCAAAATCAACGGACTGCGTGACAAAGCCGTCCCTGTTGTAATTAGATGGGATGAGAAGGCCGGTCGCCGCACGGGATGCGGAGTACGCTCCCAAGTTATCGACGTGCTCGAAGCACAGATAAAAAGGAGATCGGCAATGAAGAGGGTTAACATCGCAGCAGCGTAGCCGAGCAGGAAGATCGCTCCTATTGTTACGCCAGCTAAGCCACGAGTGGTCGCTTTGAGATGCCATCGCCGCACCTTGCTTGGCCTCGGCCAGCCCCTCCACAGGCTCTTCAGGCGGTTTTTGCCGGTCGTGAAGCTTGGTAAAGCTGCCAAGCAAGAGCTCCCAAACCTAGGGAAACCATACCCAAGTGGACCAGTCCGCCAAGATACGGGATGAACCCAACAATGCTGAGGATCAACAGGCCAACCAGTAGCCCCAGCAGCCAGTCGTGCTTCGTCGCCCCGGCGGGCTTCAGAAGCGCCCGCCCAAGGAACGCTCCCACCCAAATCTTCGCCAGGTAGATCGCAGCCAGATACGCCGCGAACAACATTAGCGAGAGCGGGATGCCAACCAGAGTGATCGCTGTCACAACTATGGCCACCGGCACGCCCACCAGAACTCCAACCCCCAGCCCGAGGCTGCGCCAGCCTGAGCCCACTGCCTGAGTGCTGGCCTGGACGAAGCCAGGAGACAGAACCAGTCCCAGCCATCCCACCAGCATGGCCGCGGCGAGCCAGACCGCTTGGTAGAAGTAGAATCTCGGTCGCGTGAACTGGCTCTTCCTTACGCGCACTTGGACGTCACGTTTGCCCGCAACGGTCGCGCCGTCGGCGATGCGCACATCTTTCATCTGGCGCACGCGAGCCCTCAGGTTGCCGCCGACCCGGGCAGTGTTCGTCAGCGTAAGGCTACCTCCGGCCATCGTCAGATCGCGGCCGATACTGCCGCTCACATCCCCATTGCTAGTGAAGATGTTCACGCTGCGCTTCACCACGCCCTCGAGGCTGACGTCGCCGGTGCCAACCACGATACCCTCGCCCACATGGCCCCGGTCACTCACACGCAAGGATTGCACCAAGCCGTAGATGCTGTGACCCAACTGCCCGTCCAAGTCGAGCGAGTGCGACAAGGTGTAGATGTGGCCTTCCACGGTTCCGCTGACCTCGGTTCTCTGGGCACAACTCACCAGGTCGCCTTTAACGGTACCGCGCACTTCGACGGTCCGGCCAAACGCCAGCAAGTCTCCGTTGACCACGCCTTCCACGCGTACAGTGTTACCGGCGGCCAAAAGAGTGTCGTCCACAGTTTCGTTCGCCACCACGGTGACGAACTCCCCGTGACGCCGCTCCAGGGCAAAGCTGGGCAACGACAAGGCAAGCAGCACGATCAGCAGGCGCAGGCCAGGCTGGCGTAGCCGCCCACGGCGTCCCAGCAGCAGTGCGCCGCCACCCAACAGCAACAGCAAAGAAATCCACCCGACGACAGCAGCATAATCGGCTACCATGGCAGTACCCCCGTTCGCAATGTAGTAAAAAAGGTATGAGATCAGGTTCGCGCGGCCGCTTGGGCTGAAGGGATTGAACCATTCCAGCGCTGTCGGAATACTTAGCTCATCGAACCAAACCGAAATGATTGAACCCAGGGCTAGCACTGCGGCCATGATCGCGAGGTTGCCCCACGCCCAGGACCAGCGCGGACGGGAGAACCCCGCCGGGCTGACCGCTTCATCCGGAAGCTCATGCAAACTTTCGCTCAGAACGCGGTTCTCAGCACGCAGTGCGTCCACTAGCGCCCGGCAGCGCCCGCACGTTGTTAGGTGGTCTCGCAGGCGCTGCGCCTTGTCCGACGCCAGTTCGCCGTCCACCGCCAGGGCGCAGTCCTGTTCCGAATAACATTCCATAATCACCTGCTCCTATCCGCCAGTCGCCGGCGCAGCTCCTGCTTGGCCCGAAATAGCAGAGCTGCTACGTAGTTCCTCTCCAGGTCCAACTTCTGCGCGATTTCGTCATAGCTCAGTTCGCTGTAATAGCGGAGAACCAGCGGGACGCGGTAGTTCTCCGGCAGACGTGCGATGGTATCCCGTACCTGAGTCCTCTCTTCCATGCTGATGACGGCACCCAGCGGCGACGGCTCCGAACTGGTCGCCTCGACGACCGCGGCTCCGTCTTCAACTTCCACAATCACGCGCCGTCCACGCTGCCGGCGCCGCAAAGCGTCAATGCATTGGTTGACAGCCACCCGTAGCAGCCACTTGGGGAACGGTGTCGAACCGTCGTAGCTCTCGATGGAGCGCTGCAGCTTGAGGAAGACTTCGCTGGTGGCATCCTCTGCGCTCTCCCGTGAGTCCAGCATGTAACGGCACAATCCGAATACGCGCCGGACATAACGGCGATAGATCTCCCCCAAGGCCTCGGAATCCTGACCCCGTGCTCGCTCTACCACCCTCTCCAGATCCAGCTCCTCCATCTGCCTAGTTTCGCCCTCGCGGAGCTGCGGTCCTTTCGCCATGTTCCTCTTGGCGTCCATTAAGCAGTACGCTGCAGATCGAAGGAAGTTACAGACATTTTAGGGGGACTAGGGAACCCCGATTCTGGACTCCCAGCCATGGTTTTTGCAAAGTTCGAGTTGCCCACTAACCAGCGGGGAAAGCTGTGAACTAGTGACTTTCCGGGTTGCCAGTTCCATGTTGTCGGGGATAGCTGTCGCAAGCAGCGATTTCACCAACTACGCGGCCCAGCAGAGAGTCTGGGCGGAAGACTAGCTGATCGCGTCGTCGGGCTTGAGCGCGGCGCTATTCCTAGCTGGGAGCCTGCTTACCGCTAACTACTCTGCCTGATGGGCATCCGCAAGGTTGGGGGCGTAGGCTAGAAGTGTAGTTCACAACCTCTCTGCCGTGCTCCCACAGCGAGGCCCTTGTGAATCGTCCGATTCCACAGGAGGCCAGAAATGGCAGGTCAGTTGGAGCGCGCGCTTTTAGTCGCTGAAATCACTGTATTACAGCAACAGCAATCTGAAGCCCACATTCGTGACATTTACGTCGGATTGACGCTCGATGGGCAGGCTGCGTGGCAGAAGCTTGACGCGCGTATCACCTCCCTACGGCTTCAATTGGCCGAGATCAACGCAAGCCCGGGGCTTATCGGCGGGGCACCTCAGGCAGGGGCACCGCGTAGTCGAGAGTAGTGGTTACGTTCAGCGCCGCATCGTGACCGAGGCTTGATCACCCGGGATTGATTGTCGGACCTATTGAGGCGGCAGCTACTTGCATGGAAATGCTTCTTTCATGGCTGAGCCGAAGAGCGCCGCAGTTGATAGATGGGCTGTTGCGGGATTTGCTCGAATGTACTTCAGCATGATTCGAGCCACCTGTGCGTTGCTTACATCCCCACTCACACAGTACGGAAATAGCTCCACGTGCCCCGGAGAGCGCGACAAAGAAATTTGCAACAAAACGCCATCGAGTAGTCCCTTCACGTACGAAAGGCAGACGTTGGCAGCTAGCAACTGACTGCTTTTCAAATCATTGACCGGCTTATCTACCACCGAGCAGTCTTGAAGAAAAGCATTCCCTGACCTTGAGGGCGCTTCTGGAATCTCTTGGGCGAAGAGTGGCACGGCTGCTAAACAGACCAGCCCCACTAAGAGAGGGCAAGGATTTCGCATCGGGGTTCTCCTTCACAAATGTCACTGCTGGCCGTGTGAACCGGCGGAAGCAACGCAAACGCAGTCCCGCCGTCCATTCCCTCAACGTAATTCTACGCCTACGCAAACCCCTTACTCCGGGCAGGCTCTATCTCCCTCCAGCCCTGCTTACGACTCGTCGCCGCCCCAAACCTGAGCAATTGTGAGCAGACACGAAAAGGCCGACGTCGTAACTTGTATGCATTCATTGGGACGGTAAGGAACGCGATTCACCAGATCGCCCCGTTTCTCTCAAATGTGTCGCATCCAGAGCGAGCAAGTTTCTAAACTTGCAACCCTGATCCTACCTCTCGCTTGCGCCACATCTTTCTCAACCTCCTCCTCCGCCCAGTGATGGAGTCGCTTTATGTCAGTCTGGATAAAGATTGCAAACGTTTTTGTGGAGCCTTGGGCGATGAGCGTGGTTCATAACCGAGGAGAGGCTGCTGAGATTAGTTCTGCAAATGCCCGTCAAGCCGCGGAAGGCGCACAGATAAAATTTGAGGAATACCAATGGGCACCTGTTCACGTTTATGAGGACAAGTGCGTGGTGGAGGGGCAGGTAAAGCCCGGCAAGAAGTAGCCATCGAACCACTACTGAATCGAACTAGCCGCCTGAGAGAAGACACTGTTGGCGTTGGACCGATCAGTCGTATTGTGCCTACGACAATAACAAGGATCACAGCCAGCATCACCGCGTACTCAGCGATATCCTGACCTTGATCGTCGGCCCACGGTTTAACAATGAACGAAAACATAAATCACCTTCCATGCTCACACCACCCAACGCTCTGACGTTGGCGCCGCCTTGGTCGGGCGCAACCGCGATTCAATCATCAGCAAGAGGGCTTCGACGCTGGCTCCAGTCTGGAGCAACCGAATCATTTGTTCCACAGTGAATCCAGCCTGCTCGCCGGCAAGGACTAGCTTCTCGACGGCGGCCATTATTGTCGGTTGTTCCACGGCTCACCCCCAATGGCGACTAGATTATGAGATGTGGACAGCAAGGTCTGTGATCTGGATCACGTTGCTTCCGAAAGCCGGAAGTCTTAATTTGCGGCCAGTAGTGATTCGCGCCTTGACTCTTCTTTACACTTAGTTAGGCCAAATCCTCGTCCCTCGTCCTTTACTGCGAACGAGACTTCATCAGGTTTACAGCGGAAACGGACATAGACGCGTTTTTGGGAATTCTCATGATTTCCGTGAATGATCGCGTTTGCGAGAGCCTCGCGCAGTGCGATCTCAACGTCGCTCTCGCCCTCAGCAGCACAGCCGCACTTCCTGATCAGAAGCATAAGTTTATCCACGAAGGGAGAAATCGCAGCGACTTCGCCTGGCAAAGAGCGTTCCAGTTCGTGGCAAGGGCCACCTTGACTTTGGGAGACAGGCATTCGTAAACCTACTCATCGAGACTTGTTCTTTTTCCAGCGTAGGTCGGGAATGTAGTTTCAAACATGGGCGCGCCGCTTTTCGACTGCTCTTTCGTGGCCTCATCCTGAATGACATCCCAATGTTCCGCGAGTTTCCCTGCTTCGATACGCACAATATCAGGGGCAATCCAATTGACAGGAGCACCGAAATCGTTAAACCGCCCGTGCACAGTTGCTCAGCAGGTTCGCCTTGGTGGCGCTCAAACAGCCTGCTGAGGAGATCACTTCGATTGCATCGACCCCAGCCGAAGAGCCCGCGACGACTCGGCCACAATTGTTCCGGCGACCGACACACACACTGCCCTCAGCGGGAGAAATTTGTGATGGGATGGTCGGGCCCGGGAATTCAGATCTCCTTGCCTTTGCTCGTTTTAGTCTCGATTGCGTTAGTCTCCATCGGTCCCCCCTAGCCTTAGTTACAGCTTCGAGCCGCCATCGACGGGAATACTGGCACCGGTGATCCAGCGCGCCTTGTCCGAGGCCAGGAATGCGACTACATCTGCCACGTCTTCCGGCTTGCCGATTCGCTTTAATGCCTGCATCCCAAGAGCGACCTCGCGGCCTGCTTCAGTCTTCGTAAAATTCGACATGTCCGTATCGATCACACCGGGCGCCACTGCATTGACGCGAATGCCTTGCGGTCCAAGAATTGCGGCCCAGTTCTTGACCAAAGTCTCTAAGGCTCCCTTGGTCGAGGAATAGGCAAGGATAGAGGGGGTGTCCAGGGCGGGCTTGCCAGGTACGGCGTGGGACCCGAGCGAAGAGATCACGATTATGTTCGAGCCTTCGGCTAGGATCGGCAACAGTTGCTGCACCAGGAAAAACGGACTTCGGACGTTTGTCGCAAAGAGGTTGTCAAAATCCTCTACTGTGTAATCCGCGAGGCGAGCCGCTTTGCTGATTCCGGCGTTGAGCACAAGCACATCCAATCGATCCCCGACGATGGAGCGCACTTGTTTGGCCAACAGTGCAGCGCCGTTCGCAATTCCTAAATCCGCTGAGATTGCATTTGCGAGTCCGCCTTCCGTCTGGATCTCGGAGACTAGGGATTCCGCTTCCCGCGCGGAGCGACCGTAGTGAACCAGGACGTGCGCCCCGTCCTTGGCAAGGGCCGCTGCCGTCGCGCGGCCAATTCCTCTCGATGCGCCTGTCACAAGCGCCGTTTTCTTGTGCTGATCCATTCTCCCCTCCAACCGCAGCATGAACTTCTCTCACGCGCTGCTTCCAGCCAGGTATCGCCGACTCGGTTTACCAGTTCAGCTCGCGAGCACCCGCGCGCCAGGGCTGCTCTTACTAGTAAAGGGTGCGTTCGTTCAGGCATTCATTCCGCCATCCACGGTAAGATTCGCTCCCGTAACGTAGGAGGATTCCGAACCCGCGAGAAACGCCGCCATGGCGGCGATCTCCTCAACATGCCCATAGCGATCGAGCGCGGTGGCGGCCTTCTGCGGTACCGCCCAATCGCCCGAAGCGGGATTTAGATCCGTGTCGATCGGACCCGGCTGGATGTTGTTGACCGTGATACCCCGGTTCCCGACCTCTCTCGATAATGCCTGAGTGAACATCTTGACGGCTCCCTTCGTGGCCGCGTAGGGCACAAGCCCCGGCGCTGCGGCACGCTCGCCCACTGCCGAGCCGATCATGATGATGCGACCACCCTCATTCATGTGTTTCAGCGCCGCCTGCGTCGCTACGAATACGCCGCGGACGTTGATGTCAAGCACGCGATCCATCTCTTCCAAGGTCGTCTCCACGAACGCTTTCGGAATGGCCGTGCCGGCATTGTTCACAAGGACGTCCAACCGGCCGAAAGTCGCCACGGTCTTTTCGACCGCAGCTGCGACGGCATCGGCATCAATGGCGTCCGCCTGTATTGCGACCGCCTTTTGCCCAGCGCGTTCAATTGCTTTGACCACGGCGGAAGCCGCCTTGGCGTCCTTCGCGTACGTAATGGCGACGTTCGCTCCATCTACGGCCAGACGCAGGGCGACCGCTGCGCCGATGCCACGCGAACCACCGGTAACGAGTGCTACTTTGTTGGCTAATTTAGTCATAAAATCTCCTTTGACCGTCTGTTGACAGCTCCCGACTCCGCTTGAAATCTTGCTCGAAACTCTCGGGCTTCCTATCTGATGTGCCTGTACTACGAGCAGATTTGGCACTCTGGGGAATACCATCTATTCCCGACAGGAATGCATCGCGCAGGACGGAAATTGCTTAGCGGCCTGAGCTCTTAACATCAGACAATAAAGCAGAAGAGTCGCCGTTCCTCGCATAGCATCCATTCCATAGAGGAATTGGGAGGCTGGTGTGGACAAATTGGATGCAATGCAGATGTTCGTCCGAGTCATTGAAAAAGGGAGCTTCTCCTCGGTCGCCAAGGAACGTGGAATTGGTCAACCTGCCGTCAGCAAACAGATCTCGGCCCTTGAGGATGAACTCGGCACTGAACTCATTCACCGCACCTCTCGTTCCATTGCACTGACTGAGGCAGGTCGCGACTTTTACGAGTCTGCTTTGCACATCCTCGACGACGTCGAAAATGCGACTTCACGAATCGGTCGCGGCCAAACCGCGCCGAAAGGCCTCATTCGTGTGACCGTTCCTCCCACGTTTGCTCGCCTTCATCTGGTGTCAAAGTTGCCGGCTTTTTTTGCTGCTTACCCCGACATGGCAGTCGAGTTGGCCGCGTCGGAAAGCCCGACCACGATCATCGAAGACGGCTTCGATCTGGCGATCCACTCCGGTGATCTGCCAGACTCCACTCTGGTTGCGCGAAGATTCGCGCAGACGATGATCATCCTCGTCGCCACCCCGCAGTACCTGACCCGACATGGCGCGCCGGAGTCTCCGGACGATCTCCACCGCTTTCGGTCGGTCGTTTTTGTCGAGCGAGGGTCCATACAGCCTTGGAGCTTTGGCTCTGGACGAGACGTGAAGCGTGTTATCCCCACAGGGGTTTTTCGTACCAGCGATATCGAACAGATGAGGATGGGTGTCCTCGAACACCTGGGAATTGCCCAAGCGCCAGCATGGCTTTTTGCCGCAGAACTTAGGGAAGGTACCGTCGTCCGGCTGCTGACTCCCTTTGAGCGAACAGTGCCAATCCTTGCCGTACGGCCTGCAAGCCGCCGGATGTCCACCAAAGTACGGATTTTCATTGAGCACCTTGAGAAGACTTTCGTGCTTTGTTCTCAATTCAATCCGCGACCTACCTAAACTGCGGCTCGGTGTTGGGCCGTCTGTGGCTGGCTTGTCGGAAGCTCTAGTTCACGGCGGAATTCTTCAAAAGTGCTCCCACGTTCTCTAGTATTTCGCGCGAAAGCGCTTCATCCGACACAGCGCGTGCCAGGGACATCGCTCCGACGAGCGCACTAAAAATCAAGATCGCTCTCGATCTTGCCACCCGCTTGTCTCTGCCTGGAAGCAACGTGGCGATCAACTGAACGTCGCTCCGGACCTGTTTGGAGGTAAGCGAACGGGTCTGCTTATCGCTGCGCGCGATCTCCGGCGCCAGAGCACTGAAGGCACAACCCGAGCCTGGATTGTCTCGATGCGTTTCACTGAGATATTCGTCGATCAACTTTGCGAGGGACACCGAGGGTCCGCCAGATTTGGCAGCGTCCAGTCGACGCTGCCACCCGCCGAATGCAGAGTTGACCGCTTCGGCCACTAAGTCCTCCCGAGAACCAAAGTGCTTATAGAATCCCCCCACCGTCAGGCCGGCCTCCTTCATTAACTCAGCGATTCCGAACCCCGCAAGTCCTTTTTCGCGGAATCTCTTTGACGCAATGCTAACGATGCGCTTATGAGTTCTCGTTTTTTGCGCCTTGGAATAGCCCATGTGCTCCTCCCCAAAATAAACTGCGACCAAATCAGGATTACGAATCTAATCCTGTATGTAGATTATAGCAATAATCCAAATGACCAGCTACGGCCAGGATTCGTGTTTTTAACAGAACCGCGAATATCAGGAAACAGTCGATGAATCCGAAAGCAGAATGCTGAGGACACCACGGAAGGGAGGGCAGAATGAGCAAATCAAAGGCAACAACGAACAAGGCCATCGTTCTAGAAGCCTTCGAGACCCTGTTCAATAAGCGCGATTACGCCGCGGCGGAAGAGTTCTGGTCGCCGAATTACATTCAGCACAGTGCCCACATTGCTCCGGGACGCGACGGACTCTTCGAACTGGTTAAGAGTCTGCCGGAAACGCTGAAATACGAGCACGACATGATCGTCGCCGAAGGCAATCTCGTAATCGTGCACGGACGCTTTTCCGGTTTCGGCGCTCCAGCTAGTTGGGTAGCGGCCGACATCCTCGTGATTGAGGAAGGGATGTTAGTCGAGCACTGGGATGTCATTCAAGATGAAGCAACACGTGCACAATCCAGGAGCGGGAATCCCATGTTCGGCAGTTCATTTCCCGGATAGGTACATCCGCCGCTGACTTCCGATGGCGTGGTTAGAGCCTTAAACGTTTGGAACGAAAAGGGGCTTTCTTATGCGGCAGCTGCAACTCATAGCTCACGGCGAACCTTCAGATGTCGTCGAACTCAGCACATTCTCCGAACCGACTCTTGGTCACGAAGACGTTCTCGTCTCGATGGAAGCGGCGCCAATGAATCCGTCGGACTTTTTGTTCATTCGTGGCATATACGGCGTCCGGCCCACCTTCCCATCCTCGGTAGGGGCGGAGGGTGTTGGCCGAGCCGCCAAGATCGGATCGAAGGTGGATCCCGCCTTGCGGGGCAAACGAGTCCTGATTCTTCCTACCTACGAGCAGGGCACCTGGGGGGATGAGGTCGTCGTCCCGGTGCGCAACCTCGTGCCGATGAGCGACGAAGCGGATCCCCTGCAACTGTCGATGATAGGGATTAACCCAGCGACCGCCTACCTCTTGCTGAACCGATACGTTTCCCTGATGCCCGGCGACTGGATCGGTCAAACCGCAGCCAACGCGGCCATGGGGCAGTACATCATTG
>Ga0210406_10004308_pt1 | contig 15303 bp, 12 predicted proteins | sample IncBWC30MmetaG_FD_155454 | JGI IMG/M metagenome (GOLD analysis project Ga0210406, IMG submission 155454) | Forest soil microbial communities from Barre Woods Harvard Forest LTER site, Petersham, Massachusetts, United States - Inc-BW-C-30-M | ecosystem: Environmental > Terrestrial > Soil >... | reverse complement strand
CAACATTGAGATAGCTACCTTTGCCAAATCCGGAGGGCTGGAATTCAATAACGACGATCCACCACCCGCGATCGTCAATCCAGGTCCGTGAGGAGCCCTTTTGGAAGAGTCCGAGAGGCGCCAGTATTTCCTTTGCCACCCTGGTAATTATTTTCGAGTGCTCCATACCGGACGGCGTGGTTTGGTCTTTATTCATAAGGTGGTCGCTCGTATCAGCAGCATCCCGTCACCCCGACGCATACCCACGAGTTCGCGATCCACATCTTCGCCGAATAATTGCGCAACACAGCCCCGCTTGGCAGCAAGCATACCTAAGCTTCTTGGCCGACGTTGCGGTTGCGCCGGATCGTCAAATTCGCGTCGAGGCGCATCCCAACCGCCAGTCGCTTGAGTCTTTTCAGGTCCAGCGCACCAAGATCAAGATCCGAGGGCGGTGTCGACATTCGACTTCGTGGTGAACCCGAAAGGTACAGCCAATGAAGCAGTGCCGCCTCCGGTGTCGCGCGCCGATAGTTGACTCCGGCGATCAGACGGTCATTCTCCGTTCCCGTTTCGAGTACGCGCTCAGGCAGGCCGCGGAATACAAAAGTGCCTGCTCCGGTCTCAACTGTTCCGAGTGACGGCGTCGTGTATCTTGAGGACAGGGGAACGACAGCCGTCACCCACCCTGTGTAGTTGTTCCACACACCTGAATCACCGAGCACCGTTTGCAGAGAGATCACTGCTCCCGGCCGCAGCCAAACAGCCGACTCGCAAAGCTGGGCCGGTGGCGCGATCAACCGATTGAGGAACAGTCCTCGCACGACGCGCTGCAGACGGTTGGCGGCCACTGCCTCCTGGATCCAGCGCTCCACGCTGGGCTTGGAGATGTCTGGGCGCACATTTCTTGCAATTTGGATGATCGACGCGGTATCGAGTACGCGCAGTGCGCTCGACTCAGCTAGCACCAGTTCCAGGCGGGTTGACCAGTGAAGAGCTTTCATGAGTCCGTATCGCTAGCGGTTTTTGTCAGGCACCGCTGGAGCGTCTCCAGGAGTCGTACCTTCATCGCGAGATATTCGTCTTCGTCGATGTGTGCGTGAATTTCCATCGGCAAAGTCGGCAGCACCTCATCCCGGAAAAGCGCCCAGCTCATCAAATCCAGCTTGTCGGCGATACGCTTCATCAACGTCACCGCGCCACCCAGATTCTCAACCGCCCCAGCGCTCGGGACTACCCCGCGCGCCAGCAGTAGCTCCAAGTCGTAGATGTCGCGTGGAGCGGTCCGCCGATCGTCGATCAGTGCTGCAAGCTTGTTGTCTGCCAGCACCTGCTCGTCGTAGACGCTCACATAGACACGCGGCAATGTCCGGTCCGCAATCTGAACAGGAATCTTGAGCACATGGTTTGGGTCGGGCGTCTGTCGCCGTGATACCTCGACCGCGAGATGCAGATTCTCCCCAGTACTCGTTCGACCGGAGATCTTCCAACGTGCGACCGTGTCAGTCTGCTTGGATTCGGAGATAGAGGTGTCGATCAGCCCGCTTCCGTGAATAGCGCGATCGATTGCCGTCCGCACGGTATTTTGAAGACTCGCCAACGAGCGATGCGGGTCGTGATCGAAATCCAGGTCCTGGGTAAAACGTGCGCTTTGGGTAAGGACCCGCATGGCCGCGCCGCCCTTCAAGACGAGGCTCGAGCTCGTGGAGCCGCGATACAGGAATGTCAACAGTCGGAGCTGAAATGCATCGCGAGCTTGGGAGAGAGTGGCCATTCGAATATCTAAGGTTGATACCATCATTATATGATGTTTATAACCTTAATTCAACAGCCATTTTTTCGTGGTTCCTAGGCAAAATACTCGATCGCAACCATCTGTTTTTATTCGTTTTTATAACCCGCTACGTTAGGGACGTAGGAGTCCCTTAATCGCTCCCAACGATCAGCGGGCCCCAGGCGGTCGGCTCCCTGAAACGGCAGCACCCATCCCGGATACTCGGGGGGAAGAGCGCTGACTTGATCCAACTGTTTGAGCTCATCGAGTGTGAGTGTGATTTTGATCGCCGCGAGATTGTCCTGAAGCTGGTCAATGCGCTTCGCCCCAATGATGACCGAGGTTACCACCGGCTGTGCCAAGAGCCACGAGAGCGAGAGACGTGCAGGACTACATCCGTGTGCCTTGGCGATCGAGGCCATGACGTCGAGGATCTTCCAGGTCCGCTCTTTGTCCACGAGAGGAAAATCGTACTGACTGCGGCGCGAATCCGCGGGCTTCTGGTTCGTCCGACTAAACTTGCCGGAAAGCAAGCCGCCGGCAAGCGGACTCCACACGAGCAAACCGACCTTTTCGGATTTCGACAGAGGAACGATTTCCCGCTCGATATCGCGGCCGGCGATAGAATAATAAGCCTGAAGCGTATCGAATCGGGCTAGGTTTCTGAATTGGGAGATGCCGAGGGCTTTGGCGATTTTCCATGCCTGCCAATTGGAGCAGCCGATGTAGCGGACTTTTCCATGCTGCACCAACGTGTCGAGAGCGCGAAGCGTCTCTTCCAGCGGGGTCACGGCATCGTTGCCATGGATCTGGTACAGATCGATATGATCGGTCTGCAGACGGCGGAGACTGGCCTCCACTCCGTCCATGATGTGGCCGCGAGAAGCCCCAACGTCATTTCGTCCTGGGCCGACTCGGCTATAGACTTTCGTCGCGATCACGACTTGCTGCCGCGCAACGTTTAGATTCTTCAGTGATTGTCCGAGAATCTTTTCGCTCGCACCCTCCGTGTAATTGTCCGCCGTGTCAAAGAAATTGATGCCACCGTCAATCGCCGTCTTGACCAGTTCATCGGCCCCGCTCTGGTCAACTGCGCTGATGCCCTTGAAGAGCCCCGCGCCGTCCCCGAATGTCATGGTTCCGAAGCAGAGTTTTGAAACAAGAAGCCCTGTATTGCCGAGTGTTGAGTATTCCAAGATGCCTCCTCAGTTGCAGCCGCTATTGGTTTTGCCTTTAAATTCGAGGCATAGTTGTAACTATGGACCACACTCCACAGTCAAGAGGCGATTATGCTGATCTCAGAATTTGCCCGGGTAACCGGACTCACCCGGGATACGGTGCGCTTCTATGCGCGCCTTGGTCTGCTACAACCCAAGACGAACGGCAAGGGTGGTCGCCATCCTTACAGTGTTTTCACGGATAAGGACATTCAAGCTGCAGAGGTGATCCGGATCGCGCAATCTCTCGGTATGTCGCTCAAGGAAATCGCGGCCTTCATTGAGGAACGCCGTAAGGGCCGCCTCACACGCGAACGCAGGGCTGAGATCATGGGCGCGCAACTTGTCAGCTTAGAGGCTAAAGCGACCGAGCTGGAAATGATGATCAGCTATGTGCGCGCGAAAATCGATTGGCTGACCCTTGGTGAGCAAGGGCCGGAGCCGGATTTTGGTAGTTATGCTCGAGGCCGCTCGCTGGCCACTGGGGACAGAAACGTCAAACCCCTACGTGCTATTCGTTGAGAGCGGCCGCCGAAAGAGACTCAGCCTGAAACAGGCATTCTGCGACAGCAGATTCTGGAACCGTATCTCATGCACGGTCATTCGGAGAGCGGCGCAAGCGCTTCGGTGACATAAGGTACTTTAGTATCTCATTCTTCTATTTTGATATATTATAGTAACTCTTATATTTGAGCTACTATAAGATATCAATAGCTCCTAGAAAGATACTTAAATATATGGCTACCTTGCCCGAACTACTCCACCAAATCGCGACCACACTGACCGCGGCAAGAAACCGTGCGGGCCTGAGCCAGCGCGCTCTGGGCGCCAAACTCGGAATCGCCCAAAGCCACCTCTCCAAGATTGAGCGGGCAGCCGTCGATCCGCAGGTGTCGAGTCTCATGGAAATCGCACGAGTGCTCGGCCTCGAGTTAATGTTTGTGCCGAAGCAACTGGTGCCGGCGGTGCAGGCGCTCCAGCGCGAAGCGGTTCCGGATCCGCGACGCGCGCCCAGCACGGTCGATCACGATCTGACCCGGCTCGCACGCCATGCACGCGAACTGAAGAACCGCTTCACAGACCTTCGAGTGCTCTCCGAAATCGCATCGGCCGCTGACGAGTTGCGCAGCGCGCGTCTCGACGAATCCTCTGCCGCCGAGGCTCGCTTGTCGATCGACGCTGCCGAGACGATCCTCGAGCGCCTGCGAGGTCATCCGCGCGATCGACCGACCATTGAACAAAGAGCAGTGGCTCGGAATGCCGCGGACGCGCTGGCGCCGATTGTTCGCACGATGAGAAATCTTCGCAACGCGTGGACCCACCGAGACACGGGTGCGCCCCAACCCCAAGCCTACCGGCTCGATGACTCCGATGCATAACTTCGCCGTTCTCGAAGTCTTACTCCATGGAAAACCCATTGGCACATTGACACGCCTCCCGGGAGATCGCGTGTTGTTTGCTTTCACGGAAGGCTATATTGCTGATGGAAACCGGCCGACGCTCAGTCTTTCCTTCAAGGATGTACTCGGCAGCCTGATCACGGATGTCCGACCGACACAAACGCGACTGCCCGTATTTTTCGCCAATCTTCTTCCTGAAGGAACGCTGAGGGATTATCTCGCCGCGCGCGCTGGCGTTAGGCCGGAACGGGAATTCTTCCTGATTGCAATATTGGGCCGAGATCTACCCGGCGCCCTTGAGATCCGTCCCGCGGGCGGCGCACTGCCGCTTGATGAGAACATCGATGTGTCCGCCGAAGCAGCAGAAGCAGCTGATTCCGAGCCAGCGCTCCATTTCTCTCTCGCGGGCGTCCAACTCAAATTCTCTGCGGTCAAGGAGGCAACGGGGGGGCTGACTATTCCCGCTGACGGTGTCGGCGGGTCCTGGATTGTGAAGCTCCCATCGACCCAGTTCCACGACGTGCCGGAGAATGAATTCGCCATGATGGAACTCGCCCGTCGGGTCGGTATCTCGGTGCCCGAGACCGCGCTCATGCCAATAAATAAGATCTCCGGCCTCCCCTCTGGGATCAATGCCATCGGCAAGCACGCATACGCGATCAAGCGCTTCGACCGCGCGGCGAGCGGCGAGCGCGTTCACATGGAAGATTTTGCGCAGGTGTTCGGCGTCTATCCGGAGCGAAAGTACGATCGAGCCAGCTATCGCAACATTGCCGAGGTCATCTGGACGGAAGTCGGCGAAGTAGGCATCGTCGAGTTCGTCCGCCGTCTCGTGTTCAATTTCCTGATAGGCAATGCGGATATGCACCTCAAGAATTGGTCTTTGATCTACCCTGATCGACGCAGCGCCGCACTCGCCCCCGCTTATGATTTTGTTTCAACAATTGCCTATCTGCCTGATGATCGGCTCGCATTGACATTCGTCGATTCCAAGCAATTCTCTTCCATCACCAATGATCAATTCGAGCGGTTCGCCGCCAAAGCCCGATTGCCGACGAAGCTCACCCTCGACACCGTGCACGAGACCGTCGCGCGGTTCGCCGAAACGTGGCGAAACCCGCCGGACGCGCTAAATAACGACCAGTTACGGGAAGCCATCGATCGGCATCTCCAATCAGTACCACTCTGGGCAACGGCTGCGCGCAAATCAGCTCAATCATCCAAAGGGAACGCGAATCGCCAATAAAGGGAGGTATACGCGATGTTCTTTCGAGTGCTGGCTGTAGTCGATGTTGGCGATGTTGACGGAAATCGGCCTGAATCGCATGTCAAAACGAAGCCATTGAAGAAAACAACAACGAATACGCGAAGGATCTTAGTTTCAACGCCCATCGATGCTCGGCACGCCCCGGCATGGTTCAATCCCGATCAACCGCGGTGACGCGCCTTCTCGATGGCGAGTTTCGCGATGCCAGCCGCAAGGACTTCTCGCGCTCGTTGGAGTGATTCAGTCATTTCAGCATCCGGCCATTCGTCGGTGTAACCCCGAAAATGCGCAGCTGCATTAACTTCGACGCTGCGAACCATGCCAGGTGGCAGCGGTGGTAGTTTTGCCTCGCAGAGATGTCCATGCGCTTTGGAGCCGCACAGATAGTATTGCGCGCTGCGGACTTTGCTCTTACGCAAACTCACTACGCAGCCGCATTCACCAAAACACTCGACGTTTATTTTCGCGCTACTCACGACTCATGTTCCAACTTCCTCGCGGAACCTGTGATTCGGCGCTTCCGAGACACCTAGACAGTGGCCAGCGTTTTGCAGCAATCCGGCGCTCATACGAGTGTCAGTTACGGCCGCGCCGCAAATCGAGCCTTTCCGGATTTCCCACGCGCCGACCGCTTGCCGAGACGGTTTGCGGACTTGGCCTTACGAGGAGCCACCGACTTCGCTTTTTTGGCGGTCGATTTATGAGATGGCTTCGCGTCCATACCGCCGAAGTCAATCCCGAACACGTCGGCCAGTTTCGACGAGTCCAGAATCCGACCAGCGTCTGGCAGCTTTTGAACCGGTGTCCCGTCCTCTCCAGCGCGAAAGATCAATTCTTTCGCGTCGACCTTTCGCAGGCCGAACAACAGCTCCGGTTCCACGTCGAGCCGGGCGCCGATTCCGTAGAGTGTCGCTGCCACATGCTTGCACATCGCGGCCGAATCCGGACAGCTGCAGCTGAAAGTAATCTCCTTCGGTGACGGGAAAAGGCCGGTTCCCGGCCGTGTGATGCGCTCCATGACCGAGGTCGACAGCTGCCCTTGGAGCAGCTCGACCAATGTGTCGATGGAGCGGGCGCAGTCGCGTGCAATCGCCTGCCAGTGTGCGACGGCCACTTCCCTGATACTAACGGTGATTCGATACAGACTGGATCCCATCACCTGGGCGGTCACCTCGCCCGGACCGATTTTAAGATCGATCACCGAGCCGTTGCGCAAATAGGTGCGGCCGCGCGGCAGACGGTTCGAGTAGTCGCTATAGCGCTCCAGGTTCTGGCACCAAGCCTTACCCCAGAACGATTTCGCAATCGCGCCGCGGCTTGCGGCCACCGGCGAGAGCATCTGACCTTTTCTTTGCATTTGCGCGACCGTCCGGCCCGCCGTCTGTCGACGCGCCGCCGCGCGAACATACGGTTTCCAGCGAAAATACATCAACTTTGCTCCGATGATCGATACAAGTCAGACATTCGCTTGCGCCGAATGAATATCAAGCGCCACGAGATTCAGCAGCTCCTTGTCGCTGAGCTCGGTCAGCTGCAACTCCGCACCTCCTTCAAGCACATCCTTGACGAGCGCCTGCTTCGACTCGATCAGCTGATCGATCTTATCCTCGACAGTGCCCTGACAGACGAACTTGTGCACCAGAACATTCCGCGACTGCCCGATTCGGAACGCCCGATCGGTTGCCTGATTCTCGACGGCAGGATTCCACCAACGATCGAAATGCACCACATGCGAGGCAGCCGTGAGGTTGAGGCCGGCGCCCCCCGCTTTTAGGGATAAAACGAAGAACGGAACCAGCTCGTCATCCTGGAAGCGCCGAACCAGCTCCTTGCGCTTCGATACCGGCGTGCCGCCATGCAGAATCAACCCTTCCCGCCCGAATACATGCCCGAGAAACGCGGCAATCGGCTGAGTCGCCTCGCGGAACTGCGTGAACACGAGCATCTTCTCCTGCTTGGCAGCGATCACTTCCGCGAGTTCTCGCAGGCGCGCGAATTTCCCGCTCTCGGTTTCGACCCACGCACCGTCGCCGAGCCACTGGGATGGATGATTGCAGATCTGCTTGAAGCGCATCAGGAACGACAGTACGACGCCTTTGCGCCCCATACCCTCAGCCCTATTGAGGGCCTCCGCTAGTTCCTCGACCGCCCTCTGGTAAAGCGCCGCTTGCATGGCGCTCAGGTAGCAGAACGCTTTCATCTCGGTCTTGCCGGGCAAATCGGCGATCACCGACTTGTCGGTCTTGAGGCGCCGCAAGATATAAGGGCGCACGAGCTCACGCAGCGGCCGGTAGGTTTTCGCTTCAGCGAGGCGCCGCGCGTAGCGCCCGAACGCCTGACCGGAACCCAACAGACCGGGATGAGTGAAGTCGAAAATCGACCAAAGATCGCCAAGACGATTCTCAACCGGTGTACCGGTGAGCGCGATCCGGGTGTGGGCGATGAGTTTCTTGACGGCACGCGTCTGCTTGGCACCCGGATTCTTGATTGCCTGCGCCTCGTCGATGACCACAACCCGCCACTCGGTGCTCGACAGCCAGTTGTAGCGCAGCAGGGTGCCGTAGCTGGTGATCACGAGATCAACCTCCGCGAGCGTCTCCGATGTCATCGCGTTGAGATCGGCCGTGCTGGATGCCGAGGGATGGGCGATGAGGAATTTCAGCATCGGTGCGAACCGTTCGATCTCGGCAGCCCAATTCGCGAGCAGCGACGCGGGTGCGACCAGCAGGCTCGGGGCTCGCATCGGCGTGGCCATCCGCTGCACCGCCGGTTCGTGCTTCAGAATCAAGAGAAGTGACAATACCTGGATGGTTTTGCCCAATCCCATGTCGTCGGCGAGACAGGCGCCAAGCCCGAGGCGGTGCAGCAGGTAGAGCCAACGGACACCGGCCTGTTGATAAGGGCGCAGTGTCGCCCGAAGCGCCGGACCCGGCTCGATGCGGGCGAGTCCGTCGGGGCTGCGCAGGCCTTTGAGAGTCTCTTCGAGCCACGGCCCGGCGCTCACCGTCGACCAGTCGGGATCCGCGGAGGGGTCGCCCGACTCTTCCTCTACCGCGACGCCGGCCACCAGCCGCATGGCATCGGCAAACGGCAGTCCGCCGTCGGCCGCTGCCGTTTCAATCCGGCGGAATCTGTCGAGGAGTTGCTTGAGCTTGTCCCGATCCACCTCGACCCAGCGCCCGCGCAGAAATTGCAGTCCGTCGGATCCCTTGAGCAGGGCGCGAATTTCGGCCGCGGTGAGTCGCTCCTCTCCGAGCGTCAGCTCCACTTGAAAATCGAGCAGCGCATCCTTGCCGAGAACCGACGGTACTCGTCCACCGATGGTCGCCCGGACTTTGGGGCGAGGCGGTCGGCCCGAGCCCCACGCACTTGGCGCGCGCACCACAATCCCAGCGGCCTCGAGTTTGGGTACATCGGTCAGGAATTGAAATGCCTCGGCTGCGGACCATCTGAGGGGATGGTAAAGCTCCCCGGATTCCACCATAGCCTTGAGCCATGCGCACTCTCTTGCAGCTTCCTGTACCGGTTTTAGAAACGAGAGCAGACGCGCCTTGTTCTTCGAGCCGGCGTATTCGCGCAGCGCCTCGGCAAGCGGCAGGTGCTGCGCGCGAGATTGAGCCGAGAGACGCGTCGTGTAGGTCGCAATGAACGCGAACGGTGCTTCTTCATCGGAGCGGTTCTCGGCCAGATTGAAATGCACGCGGCCGACGAGGTGCCAGGCGGGATTCCGCCCTTTCAGGAACTCCGACAGCGTTTGCTTCGCATCGGCGAGTTCAGTGCGGCAAGCCGTATCAATTTTAGCCCACAGCGCGACGAGCACATCGGCATTCAAATATTCCCCGCCCGGCATCGGCGGTGCGGCGCTCGCCATTTCCGCCAGCACTTCTGTCGGCGGCGTTTCGATGGTGCTTACCGCAGCAGGGCCTGCGACCCCGGCGGGTTGCGCGGACGTGCACAGCGTGGTGACATAGCGGCCGGCAAAATCTCTCCAATATGCAAAATCTGCCGGCAGCGCTGTACCGACCTCGCAAATCCCTAGCTCGAGCAACCAGTGTCCAGCACCGCGCTCAAACGCAGCCTCCAGACGATCCCGCAGATTGTTCGGCAAAATACGTGCTTCATCCGTCGGGGCGAGCATTAGATGTCTCTGCGGCGTGAGCACGGGAATTCGATTCGATGTCGTCATTTCTAGGTCTTGTGGTTTCAATCGGCCGGTATCAGCCTTTCATTTGGCCGATATATTGCCTTACAATTGGCCGACATCAATCATCCGTACTCTTCACAAGGGCACAATAGGGGACGGTAATTGAATCTTCCGGACGCAGGCCGGATGTCAGCATCCGGCCCTCGATTCGCCCGATTGGCCACGAATCTTTAGTGTTGGGGCCGCACGCGCCTAGGCGCATTTTTGATGTCACATTCGATTTGCAGCTGATCGAGCCACTCTTCCGCAGAGAGCTGAGTATCGAGCGCTATGCATTGGCGTTTGACTGTCGCAAAGTCTCCGGGGGTCAAGAGTTTCATGAGCGTGAGTTTCAGCTGCCACCGCTCTTTCGTGGCGGGCGCTATGGTGGCGATTCTCTCGGTCAGGCCCGCTTCGCTCAAGAACATAGACCAACGCTGCGCGACGTCGAGCTCGAGGAACTCCATTTTGAACGTAAAGCGGCGCAGCGCTGCGGCATCGAGGTCTCGAAACAAGTTGGTCGCCATGATCACGATACCGTCGAAGCGCTCCATTTTTTGCAACAGTTCATTGACCCGAGTCACCTCCCAACCAGCGCTCGCATGTTCACGGCTCTGCAAAAAGCTATCAGCCTCATCGAGGAACAAAGCCCCGTCCTCCGCTGCTGCTTCTTCGAACGCGGCGGCGATATTCTTCTCATTATCCCCTACCCACTTGCTCATCAAGTCCGAAGCAGTTTTGGCAATCAAGGGGATGGCGAGCTGCTGGCACAAGTGCTCGGTAAACTGGGACTTGCCCGTGCCTGGCGGCCCGTAGAGAAGTACCGAACCGCGCGGTCGCTTTTTCAAGCACTTCAAGATGTCTTTTGGTGTAAAGCGCCCAGCGGTGTTCAAGTAGTCGAGGGAATACTCGGTCACCGAGGGTTTGTGCTTTTCGGTCAGATCGCGCGACAAGGCTTTTTGGCTGCGCCTGATCGCCTGCACGACCGCCGCATCGTGATCCGCCTTCGAGAGGTTTCCCGCGAGGCGCGCGGCTTTCACGGCCGATTCGAGCTGCGCGCTCGACACGCCGTCGAGTTTCAGAATCTCGGCGGTGGCCGCCTTGGATAACTTCAGCTTCTTCACCCGCAGTTGCACCAAGCGCGCATGTTCTGCGCGATCCGCTTTCTTTAAGGGGGCGTGAAACACAAAGCGAGCAATCGTATCTTCCGGCAAGCTGGCGCTGTCCGAGGCGAGCCAAATGGCCGGAACCGGATTTGTCGCGAGCAAGTTTTCATCGAACGGAAGCGCATCCTCCGCACTGATTTCAACCCCGAAGAGCGCCCGTAGCATCTGCGAGGGGTGGGTCTGGAGCACATCAGCTGGACGCTCGATGATGAGCACCGCCGGATCCTTCCTGGCCGCGAGCAACGAAAAGGCCGCGAATGTCAGGGAGGGCAATACCGCCCGTTCCGGGCTGTCGAAGCGGCGCACGCGGAACGCCTGGCGCCCTGATTTGCCGATGACATCTTGTAGCAACTGGCGTTTTTCGAGGGATGGCGCACCATACAATAGGAGGTTCACCCCTGGTTCAGCGTCATTTTTCAATATCTCGGTGGCGAGAATGCGATCCTCCTCCAGGAGGCGCGCCGGGCGACCGGAGCCGATTTTGTTGTCGAACGGCTCGATCAGTGAATCAAACACGGACTCGCCACCCGCGATCAAGTCGATCCAAAATTCCGATACCCGGGCGATCTGGACTCGCCGGCCGGCGGCCATCAGCATGCCGCTCAAGCGCAGCGGCGAATTGGGGCGCATGGCCTTGCCGAGTTCCTCAGTATTCGTTTTGAACAGCGCAGTCCACAATATTCCGGCAGTCCAGCGGTTCTCGGCGAGATGCTCGAAAATGCCTGCGAGTTCTTGCGACGCAGTTGTTAAGAAGGCGAACGCGATGATGTCCTGCTCGAGAGCCGAGAGGCCGAGTATCCGCCCGAGCTGATGCAGCCGCGCGGCAAACGGGGAAATGGCTTCGCGGGCGAGGTCGGAGATGTCATCCAGCGCCCCGAGGTTCTCCTGCTGATCCGATGCGAGGGCGCGAAATACAAGGGAATTGTCAGAGACCCAATCGTGTACCGCATAGCCTTCGAGGAGGAGTTTCGCCTGCTCGGCACTCGCGCGCCCTGAAAAGGCGTGGTTCATTTGCGCGAGCAACTTCATCACCCGATCGAGCGAGAGCTTTTTCGCGCGCTCGGTCCTTTGGATCGTTTCGACTTCATCCGGCCAGTCGAGCAAGCCGTTCGCTGCCGCGTACCACGCCGCGAAGGCGACCGCGTCTCGGCATAAGTTATCGGAGAGCAGCGGGTGCGCCGCAAGACGTAAAAGCCAGGAGGCGGATTGCGGGATGGAAATCTGCAGTTTGGATGACATGAAACAAGCCTCCGTATTTGTGTGGGAGTACACGGGTATCGCGAGCTGCTTTATCCGATGTGGTTCTTGGAGCGTCCCATCGTCCCCTGGGATTGCAAGACCGTGGGGTGGCGGACCGTGCCGCACGGCTTCGGCCGGAAAAGCTAACTCCAGCGTGTTGGCTACCTCGAGGGCAATCGACAATTGCTCCGGCGTCTGCTACTTATATGTAGTCTATCTATAAAGTGGTAGCGATGGAAGTAGTAGATGAATACCTTGCCTTGAATGAGGGAGGAAAAGCTTCTAACTAGCCTCGGCGCAGCGATTCGCAAGCGTCGAACGGCTCTAAAAGTTAGCCAAGAGGCATTTGCTGATCTAATCGGAATGCACCGCGCGTATTACAGCGCAATTGAGCGCGGCGAAAGAAACCTAACTCTCGGCACCCTCCATAGGGTTGCCAAGGGTCTCGGTGTGCGAATGGCAGATCTTTTGCGAGATTGTAATATCTAACGTCTATCCCGCTCCCGGCGACCGCCGCGGGCAACTACGGCCTAGTTACTGTGCCGCATTTTGTCGATTTATGCTCTAGGTAAGCGACAGGAAGCGCGGATCAGAAGCGCAACAGCCTACTGCTCGCAGCGACAGCAACCATGAGCACTGCGACCAAAAAGAACGCTACCGACAGGCTGCTGTGGTGGGCAATGATGCCGATCCCCGCGGGACCAGTAAGAATGCCCGCGTAGCCCAAGGACGTAATCGCCGGTATCGCTGCTGCCTGCGGCATGCTCGTTTGCCGGCCCACTGCGGTGAATAGCACCGGCACGATGTTGGAGCAGCCAAGACCAACCAGCGCGTAGCCGAGTAACGCAAGCTGCCAGAACGGCATCAGCGCAGTCAGTGCGATGCCACCTGCGGAGAGCAGACCGCCACCAGCGACGATGGCACGCCTGCCGATCCTGGCGACAACGGCATCCCCCGTTAGCCGACCCAATGTCATGGCCAACGAAAAGCTGGCAAAGCCAAAACCAGATTGGGCCGATGGCATGCCGCGATTCTCAGTCAGAAACACTGCGCTCCAGTCCAGCATCGAGCCTTCTACCAGGAAGACGACGAAGCAAAGCAGGCCGAGGAAAAGAACGACGCCATGAGGAATGGCAAATGGTGGTCCTTCGGCGGGGTTGCCATAGGGCAACAACGCGGGGTAAGCAATTAGTAGCGCGATCGCCATCGCAACTACAGCGACGAGCGTGCTACCCAGCACCGATGCGTTCAATGTCAACAAAACGCTGGTGCCTGCGGCACCAACGATGCCGCCCAGGCTGTAGAAGCCATGGAAGCCCGACATCAGCGGCTTACCACTGGCACGCTCTACGATGACCGCCTGTACATTCATCACACAATCAGTCGAGCCCAGAGCGATGCCGAAGATGCAGAGCGTGACGGCCAGCAGTGACACGGACGACACTATCGCCAGCAATGGCAACGCGGCACACAGAAGCAGAGATGACACTGCAAGCACGATCCGACAACCATAGCGCGTGCTCAGCGCGCCTGCGATCGGCATCGAGATGATTGACCCTCCGCCTAGACAGAGCAACACAAGGCCAAGAGTAGCCTCATTCAATCCCGTACGAGTCTTCGCAAATGGAACGAGTGATGCCCACGCCGCCGCAGCGAAACCGGCGATAAGAAAGAGCAACCTTGTCGATCGTTGCTCGGTTCTCGCCGTGATGAGTTGTTCAGTGATTGCGCTCAACGGGGACCCACTATTTCGGATCGGCGCGTTGCAAGGTCAAGCCACGCGCCCCAAAAGCGCGCAGGGTCGCATCCTCAATGTCGTGCTCCACCACCAAGTGCTCAATCTGTTCGATTGGCGCAACGTGATGCGTGCCCGCGGCGCCCAACTTGTCAGCAGTTGCCACCACGACGGCTACAGCGCTGGCTTCGATCATCGCCCGCTTGAGGAGCGCTTCCTCATCATCCATCGACCATAGGCCGGTGTCCGGGTCGATGCCGCATGCGCCGGGAAAGCAGATATCGGCACGAATCCGGCGAATTGCCTCGATTGCCGGTGTCCCGACCGCCGCACCGCTGCGCTTGTCGATGCGACCACCGATCAGCAGGATCTCGAATCCATCGCGGTCAATGAGACTCTGAGCGATATCGGGTGCATTCGTCACCACGGTCAAGCCTTGATTGTTCGGGAGAGCATCTGCTATGGCACTGTTCGTGGAGCCCGCGTCTATCATCACGATCTGATTGCGCGTGACCAACGTCGCTGCCTTTCTTGCTAGAAGCCGCTTGCGATCGGTGTACTGGTCTCGACGACGGCTCAGCGGCGAGAGATCAGGACCGTTCGCCAAGGCGCCTCCGTATACGCGGTGACATAGGCCGCGGGCAGCCAAATCGCGAAGATTGCGGCGAATTGAGTCCTCTGAGACATCGAACTTGATCGCCAACTCAGACGCGATCACGCGACCTGCCACATTCAGTTGCTGCAGAATCGCGCGCTGCCGCTCTTCGGGAAGGACATCTACCGTGGTCTTGCTGCTCAAGGGCGATCTCCGCTACAGGCAAACAGGAGGGCCGAACCCGGCAAGTTCCAGCGTAGCTGCCGAGCATCGCAAGACGGCAAGGTGTCCTCCGGAACCGATCATGCACCAATATGGTAGAACGTGCAAGAACGTGCAAGAACGTGCAAGAACGTGCATTGTATTTGAACGCTACCGAGCGGCGAACCGCTCAACGATTCGGCTGTTCTTCTTCACTGACCTGCAGATCCACTGGATCATCCCTCAAGGCTCCCATCCGCCGCCCAGCGCGAGGAAGACATTCGCTTGATCGTCGGCAAGCGCCTCGTCGGAGGCGGCAACCGCCGTTTCAGCGGTTGCGAGATTTGCCTCGGCATTGAGCACCTCCAGGATTCCAGTTCTACCGAAGTGGAACAGGGTGCTTGCTTGGACGCTCGCCGTAGCGGCGCTGTCGTATGCCTGCCTCAATTTTCCATTGTGATCAATCTCGCGGACATAGCTGTTGAGCGCTGTTTCGGTTTGCTGAAGCGCCGATAACACCGTGCCGTCGAACCGCGCATCTGCCGCC
>Ga0210406_10004307_pt1 | contig 15304 bp, 17 predicted proteins | sample IncBWC30MmetaG_FD_155454 | JGI IMG/M metagenome (GOLD analysis project Ga0210406, IMG submission 155454) | Forest soil microbial communities from Barre Woods Harvard Forest LTER site, Petersham, Massachusetts, United States - Inc-BW-C-30-M | ecosystem: Environmental > Terrestrial > Soil >... | reverse complement strand
CCAGCTATTCGCATGCGTCGGAGATTGCCGTGATCTATGCAGCCCTCGACGATAAGACGCAAGCGATGAGCTGGCTCGAAAAAGGCTATGAAGAACGATTTAATCCGGGCGTTCTCCTGCGACCGGGCTTCGATCCCTTGCGCTCCGATCCGCGGTTCCAGGAGCTTGTACGTCGCATTGGTCTCAATCATTAAACTCGAAATTTGAGGAGCAAAGCTACGAATTTTGGTAGTTCTTTAGCGTGGAGTTTTTCCAGCGCGCAAGTCCAGGCCTCGACATTTTGCCGATTCTTCCGAGGCATTTGATGGGTGACGCATTGGCGGTGAGCCGTGGCTCGCGTGCACTACCTAATCCACGACAATCTGGCCCTTCATTCCCCTATGGCCAAGACCGCAAGTGTGGCAACACCTAAACGTGTACGTGCCAGAGACTTGCGCCAAAAATTCAATTGTCGTTGTCTCTCCCTTTTTAAGCTGCCAGCAGTCTTGCGACGAAGCAAAGACCAATCCATCTTTACCACTCGCTTTATCGCCATCGGCCCTAGCTTCAATTTTGAAGCCATGATCGTGGTCCACAGCGGTGATTTTGAGGCGAACCATGCTCCCTGCCTTCACATGAACGGGCGCGGGCGAATACTCGTACTTCTTTGCCACAAGTTCGATGACCTGCGCCTTTTGGTCCTGTGCCACGACTGGACTGGCCTTCGGAAGACACAAAGCAAGCGCCAACGCAAACACTGATGCAGTGGGCAAAAGAGCGCGGCTCGTAATTCCTTTCATCAAACCTCCTCCTGATCCTTTGAACGCCAGCGTTGGAGTCTCACAGGCTAAAAGACTCTTGTGAGACTCCGTTGAGCGTGTTCATGATGTTTACGTTCTGCCCCATGCTCGCTCAAGATTCGCGTCGGGCCTCATCCGCTTCCGCTGCTAGGTTCAACAAAAATTGCAGGAGCTCTTTCGGCTGGCCGATGAAGAGTCCGTCTTCGATAAAGCCGTTGATAGCTCCGGTCGCATCGAGCTGACCCGCGCCGGTCGGACGAATGATGGAGACTTCCGGCAGGCCTCTTATGAAGTCTGTCGGTTCCGGCATGATCAAGTTTGCCTGGAGCGACTCTGGCTGGCCGACGGCCAAATTGACAAACGTCAGAGTTCCGCCAGGCTGGTTGTCGGTCAGCGCAACCGCGTTGCCGGCCTTATCGTGCCAGACTTGGAAGTGCATGATTTCCGCGCCGCCAATGCTGATGGTTATGCGAAGAACTTCCGGGTTCGATACGCGCTGGCTTAGCGTGGCGTAGAGACTGGTTCCAGCTTGCTCGATGAATCCGAAGTGAAATCCCGCTGTATTGGCAATGGCCTGAGCATGATTCGCGTCGCTCAGATCGGCAAGGGTTGCGGGAATTGCAGGATGCTGGCCCTCATTCAAGCTTGGTACGGCTTGCGGAAAGGCCGGCGCGCCGAGGTCGATGTTTTCCTTGCTTCGGTAGCGAGTCCACCAACTGGTATCCACTTTCAATTGCTTCAGGTTCGTGAGGCGCCCGGTTTGCGGCACCCCTGGAACGCTGCTGGGCGCCAGGTTGTGCGCAAACTTTTCGAGATTGATCGGCTCATGTCCCTTGGATTTCAAATACGCCCCTAGAAAGGCGACGTGGCTGATCTCATCATCAGTGTTGTCGGAGATGTATTGCGGCATGTCTCCGTCGAGCTGGAGGAGCCCATTCACGTAGGGTTGAAAGGTAGGATTATTCGCGACCTCGACTCCACCGAGTTCCTTATATTGCCGCCACAAATCCGTCTCAATAATCTCCGCAGCCAGTAACAGTTGCAGAATCGCCACGTCTCCCTTGCTCAGGCTTCCTCCCTCGTGTTCCTGGGCGAACACGGGCGACCCTTTGGCCAGAAAGCCGGCTCCGATCGCTGCCGCTCCGACGCCCAAGGCTCCCTTCTTCAAGAATGCACGACGCGCTGCGCCCTGCTTCTTTTCAATACCGGATTTGTCCATGGTTTCTCCCTTTCATGGCTATTAGGTCTCAAACCGCTTTCAACTCGAAAGTGGTGGCTGATTTCGCGGACTTCTCCTGAACACAAGCCCCTTGCTTCCGGACTCTCGACGAACCGACTAGCTGCGAATCCGAAAGTTTGGTGGCGTCTTGGCGCAGCAAATCAGGTTCAGTCGCGCTGTTTTCTTCGCGAGATGAAGTAGCAGTCCAGCAAACTATTGCTGCACTCCGACGATAACGACTGCGCTTCCATCATTTTTATTCCTTGGCAGAAAATAAAAAGGGAGAGACCAACGTGATGTAGCTATTTATCTGTTTCGAGAACGAGGTAGTGAAGACTGCCGAGTCGTTCAACCTGCAATGCGATCGCATCGGCCGCTTTGAAGTCGTCCAGTGCGGACCGCAGCGAGTCAACGCTGTCAACGAACGTTCCGTTCACGGAATAGATTACGTCTCCCGGAAGCGGCCCCTCGCCCTGGTAAGCTCCGTACGTCTCTTTGCCCGCTACGACAACTCCAAAGCGGTTGCGCAGCGGAGGAAGCATCGGCACAAGCTTTTCATCAAGAGTAAGAGCCAGAATTCCGAGTTGCGGAATCTTGGCCTGCTCCTTTGTAACTAGGTCGGCGAGACGTTCCTGCACGTCCTGTTTCTCGCTCACTGGCACCCGATAGGAGATAGTCTGTTTGCCACGCTGGATTTCGAGTGTGGCCCTCTCGCCCACGGCCAAAGGATAAAGAGCGAGCGCGAATTGTCGGATGTCTTGAACTCGTTTTTCGTTCACCGATAGAACGATGTCACCGGGCATCAAACCAGCGCCCGCCGCTGGACCGTCTGGAGTTACGTCTTCAATAACGACACCATCTTCGCGTTCGAGACCGAGTCCCGATGCCAAAGCGGGTGTGATATTGCGCGCCGAGGCGCCGATCTGGTGATGATGCACATGGCCTTCATTTCGAACCTGGTTGTAAACGCTGCGCACCACATTGCTGGGAATGGCCAAACCGATCCCTTCGTTGCCACCCGACTGGGTGAGAATTAGCGTATTAATTCCGACCACGCGACCGCTGGTATCCACGAGCGGCCCGCCGCTATTGCCCGGATTGATGGCCGCATCTGTCTGCACATAGATCGTCGGGCTATCTGGATCCGGTTGTCTGGCGACGGAGCTCACAATCCCCATGCTCACTGAATTATCGAGACCCAATGGACTGCCAAAGGCCAGGACCAATTGCCCCTGTCTTAGATCGCTCGAATCCGACAATTCTAGGGTGGGCAGATCGGTTGCATCGATTTTGAGGAGTGCAAGGTCCGTGTCACGGTCAGCCACTATCAGCTTGGCGTCGAATAAGGCGTGGCGTGTTTGATTCTGTATCGTGGATAAGAGGACTTCCTGATTAAGCTGAACGCGTATCCGACGTCCTCCTTGCACGACATGGGCATTTGTTACGATCCAGCCGTCGGAGGCAAGTATGATGCCCGATCCGGAGGTCACGCCGCGCGACAACAGATCCGTATTTCTGTGCTCGCGCTCACTATCCGGTTTGTACCCGGTGCTAAAGATCTGCACAACGCCGCGGCTCACTCGCTTCGAAAGGGCCTCAAGAGACGCGCTCACTTGATGAAGTGGATCAAGACCAGTGTCTACGATTGGAAGTTTGGTCTGCACCGACGTGGATGGCCGGGTGGACTGCGCGCTTGACAGCGGAGGCGCAAAAAGAACTCCGAGGCAAAACGCTCCATGGCTAATCAACTTGATCTGTTTGCAGACCCTTGTGTGAAAGCTGTTCATAACGAATCCTTGTTCCGCGGTGCTCGGTCGAATCATTTAGCCAAACGGACAAGATGACGATCGATCCCGTGCACGGTCAGTTTGCGTTTCTATGGTTCTTCTTTGGAACATGCACGTGCAACAGCCCATTCACGCGATTTACATCAGCCTGCGTTATGTCGATTTCTTCCGGAAAGAGATGGACCGATGCTACGTCTGGCCTGGCCTCAATCTCTCCGTTATGTCGGGCATGGCTGCGAAAAACAATCATGCTACGCGGTGTCATGCTCAGGATCGTGGTCACTTGCGGGTCTCGCGGAGGCTCAATAAAGAGGTCAAATTGCGACGTGTTCCCGTTAAAGTCATTCTGCAGAAGTTCCTTCTCGGCGGTGATCCAGTCCTCCCTGTCAGATCCATGCGCGCACCCACGCTGTTCGAAAAGCTGGTAGGCACGTTTTGCGATTGTTTCGAGGATGATCTCCTGATGTTGTTCGTTTCTGCTTTCGACCGTGATCACCCACCGTTTATTACCCGTTGCGGCCTGCTTCTCCATTCTGTTAGCTCCCTTCGTCTCCATTTGTGACACCCTCCCAGACGTTCGCTTCCACTTTTCGGATCGTGAATGTCCAACTGTCGCCACGCTAAAGAAGCAACCCTAGCGATGTGTTGGCTGGGTTTGTTGGTGCTTCAAGATCGACCGTTCTTCGCTCTGTAGGATAGAAATGGTTCTTTCGGAGCATTTTGATAAGCGATTGGCCAGTCTGCATTTATCAGCGAGGCGAGTCACAAAGGCGACTACATTTAGAGCCAGCACGAGTACCACAAGCCATATCACGATTATTGGTCTGAACATTGTTGATCCCTTCCGCACTTCAATTGCCTTCCTCTGTGAATACCTCCGTCACCAATGTTCTATTCCTTACTGTAAGGAGTGCCGTCGCTTAGCGAATAAGGGCACCGAATGCAGGACTTGCTGATCTCGCACCTGCAGTCCGGACAATCTTGCTGTTCTGAAACGGAGGACACAATTACTCAGGAATTGCCTACGTGGAAGAATCGATTAGCTCGTGGAGCTGCTCGAGATCGGCAACTTTCGTGTCAGAGACGACGCAGAATTCCATTTTTCCTTTTCGCCAATCGACCCACCGAAAGCCTTGCCGCGATCCAGTGCGCGCGGATGTCTCCGGTTCTCGAGTGCGCCACATGAACACATTTATGGGATGACCATCACGTTCGTAGGCGAGAACCGCGACCGAACGGCCTTCAATAACGTCCAGGCGCCCACCCTTCAGGGCGAAACCCTCGTTCACGAAATCGCGAACAGGCACAGCAAACTCAAGCTTGGCCTCGAACCATGATGCGACCATCCGGGCATCGTTGGAGGCGACTCCCATTGTGGAGCCGGGCTGTAAGGAGTGCATATGCGATTCCACGATTTCTCCGGCAAGCTCGGCTTGATAGTCGTCAACCTGGAGCCGCGGACCCAGCTTCCCGAGCACGACCGCAATGATAAGGAGGGCGGCCCCGGCCGCCATCCAGTGCCAAAGCAGCGGCTTCGACGCGGGAGTCTTTGGCCTAATTGGATGGAAACGAGCATTAATCCTCCAACGCAGCGATGCCGTGGCGGGCTCATAGAGCTGAGCGAGGTGCAGCCTGTCACGCAACAGATCCAGGTCCACAAGCTCGGTGGCACAGCGGGCGCAATGCCGGAGGTGACGCTCGAATTCGGCGGCGCTGCGACCACCCAGCTCGCCGTCGAAATACTCTTGAAGTAGAGAATCGGAAAAATCACACCTCACGGACAGGCTCCTTGCGAAGAATTTGTCAGGGCGGAATACAATTGGCGGCGCGCACGGGAGAGCGAAGACATGACCGTGCCAATAGGGATCGACGTGATCGTGGCGATCTCCTTGTAGGAACAGCCCTCGAGCTCTCGAAGTACAAGGACTTCGCGGAATCGTGGCGGCAATGTCTCAAGGGCCAGCGTGAGGCGCTTGTGATCGTCCGCGATAATAGCGAGAGTTTCAGGCGTGGCGCTCGTTTGCTGGTGCAGCTCTTCGTCGAATTCCATGCTTAATTCCATCGGGCGATTCTTCTCCAACCAGGTGTAGCAAGTATTGCGTACGATTTGCAGCAGCCATGCCCGGGCATCGCCGCCGTTAAACCCACCGAAGAAACGGCAGGCGCGGAGCAGAGCTTCTTGAGCGACGTCCTCGGCATCAGAACGCCCGCGCAACAGCCAACGCGCGAGATTGAAAGCGGCATCGACATGGGGCAGCACAAGTTGCTCAAAGCGCTCCCGGTCCTCGACGCTTAGCTCACTCACAATTCACTCCGAACGTGAGACCTCACAAGTAGGAACCGATTTATGCCTGATTTTATTCTCTGTGGACGCTCGCAAATGAATTGCAAATGAAGCACACGGCACTGGCAAGCTTGGAATAAACGGACGGGCGCCTCGGTCCTGATAAGCGAGGACGTTGAATGGCGAACGCAGGCGTATCAAACGTGAACTACGAGCAAGGGCAATACACCCTGGCCACGGTGGATTCCTTGCTGGCGTGAACGTAACGTAGCGAAACTCAAATCGATTCGAACTTAAAAGGGAGTCAAATTATGAGGAGAAGTGTGTTCATTGCAGGTTTAGCAGCGGCACTGGTGCTGGGAATGGGAGTTTTCGGCTCAGGCGCAAAGAGATTCCTGGCCAGCGCGCAGCAAAACCCGTCGAGTGCGGAAATAAAGATCGACAACTTCAGTTTTGGACCGATGGAGCTGACCGTCCCTGTCGGAACTACGGTGACGTGGATCAATCGTGACGACATTCCCCACACGGTGGTTAGCACAGATGACTCGAAGACGTTCAAGTCCAAAGTGCTGGACACAGACGAAAAGTTCTCTTTCACCTTCAGCAAGCCGGGAACTTATCCGTACTTCTGTTCGGTTCATCCGAAGATGACCGCCAAACTCATCGTGCAGTGAGTGAGGAGCGCCCTTGCATCCTTTTGACTTAAAGACGGTACTTTTCGCGAAGCATGCACAGCACGTGGTGCTGATTCATTTTCCGATCGCGCTATTCGTAATCGGCGTGTTGTTTGATTTTCTTGCGCAATGGAAGAAGCAGCGCGTACTAGCGGCGGTCGCCTACTACAACTTGCTTGTGGCGGCGATCGCAACCATACCCGTGGTCATCACCGGAATTGTCGCGTGGCAGTGGGAACTCGAGGGACAGAAGCTAAAAGGCATTCTGTTGATGCATCTGGTGATGGGATGCGTATCGACAGCTCTGATTTGGGCGGTGTGGTTCATCCATCGGCGAACGCGACCGAACCAGGAGGAGACTCTGCCTGGATATCGGTTGCCAATCGAGGCTGTCGCCGTATTCATCGTCGCACTAACGGGACACCTTGGCGGCTTTCTCAGCGGAGTGAATGGGCCGGGATAACCTACTTGGAAACCCGAAATTAGTTCACTAACTCTCAAAGAACAAGAACATTAGAGAGATGGAATAGCGAAAAAGGAGCATGCGAATGAAAACTAAGACTCTGTTGGCGGTAGCAGCGCTAGCATACGCGCCCCTGGGACTGGCGGGCAATAAGGCCGCGTATCCCAAAGAAAAAGTAGCGGCCTTTGTAGCCGAGAAACTGGACTTGACATCGCTACCGTCCACGTTTCGACCCAAGAAAGAAAAAGGGAAAAAGACGATTGCGGACTACGGATTCATCCCGCAGATGGTGAGTGAAAACGAAGTGGTGATCGAAGCGGCAAGTGGAGATAAGAAGTTTGCGATCACAATTCTCGATCAGGCATCGTCAGGAATCTACGCATGCGTTGCGGAGCCCGGAGAAAACGGCGGCAGGGCAAAAGCGCAAAGCGTGATTTTTCTGAAGAGGAAGGACGCGAGCGCGTTGTTGAAGGCGCGCGAATCCTGGCGCGAATTTGCGGCATGCCCTGTAATTGGCGAAAGTGACTCCACAACCAGTGCGTACGGAGATTAAGGAGTCACGTCGCAGCCCGTTTGCATAAACGTTTTTTGGCTTTGGGCGCGGGTCGCGCCGACCGCCCTGTGAAATGTTTACAGGGGTGACGCCCGATGTGCGACCCGCGCCTCCCCCCATCCCCAGGATGAATTCCGCCACTCCGCGAAACGCGACTCTCGTCTGAATATGAACAAAACGCGGGCGGCAGTCTGTGTGGAGACAATCGATTGATGAAAGCATTTCTTGAAACGGCCGCCCCGCTTGGCGCCAATGTGGTTTTTGTCCTCGAAATTGCTATGGGGATGGGTCTTTTGCTCGGCGCGCGACTTGCTCGCAAGGGGCGCTTTCGCCAACACGCCAGGTGCCAATCCACCATCGTGCTTCTGAACCTCGCCGTGGTTGTGGTGATGATGATTCCTTCGTTCCGCGTTCATGTGCTTCCCAGGGTACCGGCCAAGCTGGGGAAGGCTTACTACGCATTGGCAACGACGCACGGTGCGTTCGGAACCGTAACGGAACGCGCGGGACTGTACATCGTGCGGTCCGCTGGAACGAAGGCCTTGCCGGAAAAGTTGCGCATCACCAAATACAAGGCATGGATGCGAAGCGTCCTCGTGCTCTGGTGGGTAGTGCTGTTACTGGGAATGGCAACCTACACGCGCTGGTACGTACCGCACTTATTCAGCAAATAGATTTTCGTGGCGTGTTTTACAGGAGCGACGTTGAAGATCGGCCTGATTTGCTCGCTTTTAATCTTGAGTCTTTCAGCGCAACTCGGTCGAGCACAATCCGGAACGCCGCCCGTTCCAGAGGCTAACCCAGGCCGGCCCACGGTATCGACGCCGGCGACACTCACGCCGGTCGGTTACCTGCAGTTTGAGAACGGCGTGCTTTTCGCGCAAGACTCGACGGAGTTTTCGAAGCGCCTCGGGATCGGCCAGGTTACGAAACTGTCGGTGCTTCCAAGGTTGGAGCTGTTTCTGCAAAGTGAGCCGCTGGCCATCAGTCAGTCAAAGAACCAGACGGCGGTGCATGAAGGAGAGGTCTTCGCGGGTGTGCAGGGCGTGCTATTTGCCGGTGCCGAATCACGGCCAACGATCTCCATCAGCTATGTTCGTCGGGTTCACACAAGTGTCGCCCCGGAACTCGACGTTGGCACTTTTCGACAGTCCACCTCGATTCTCCTGAGTGAAGATGTGCGCGGATTTCACTTCGATACGAACGGGATAGTTGCGGAGCAGGTTCAAGGCGAAGTACGCCGAGCCCAATTCGGACAAACATTATCCATCTCTCATTTCATAGGGAAGTTCACAATCTCCGGCGAGATATGGCATTTCTCACAGCCATTCGAGAAGGGCAACACGGTTGGTAATCTCTGGGCGGTATCCCGCCCCCTACGGAAGAATTTGGTAGTCGACGCAGGATTTAACCGCGGACTAACCAAAACGGGTACGCGCTGGGAAGTGTTCGCGGGATTCACATACCTGCTGCCGCACCGTCTTTGGATGGCTCGTCGAAGACTGCAACTGTGACTTCGCCTCAGTTCTCTCCTTCGTTTTTCTTTACATTACTCGGTGTTCCCTCTCTGGCTTGTGAACTCGGCGCATGTTGCTTCGGGACAACAGCGGAATAAAGCGCGGTCAATTTGGTCTATGTAATTGAACGACGGCAAAACGCAGAGCGAGGACGGCCCATGGCTGAATATCAAATGACACTGGTGGATCGCCAAAGAATTGCCCGGGACACGATGGCTTTCTGGTTTGATACAAATGGTGCCCGCTATGAATTCCGAGCCGGACAGCATGCCGACTTTGTTTTCGGAACTGCAAGTAACAACTCTCATACCTTTTCGCTCGCAAGCTCCCCCCGCGACAGGGAGGCCATCATGATCGCGATGCGCATGCGCCAGACACCCTTCAAGACCGCGTTACGCGCTGCCGATCTCGGTACGAAGTTCACCGTAAGCCGTCCGCGAGGATCCTTCACCCTGCATAGGGATATCACCCGGCCGGCGGTGTTTCTCGCAGGGGGCATTGGGATTGCTCCAATCCGCAGCATCCTTCAGTCTGCCACCCAGGAACGTCTGCCGCACAAACTGTATCTGTTTTATTCCAACCGAGAAGCCGCCGATGCCGCTTTCATGGACGAACTTCAAAGCATGGCTGTGCAGAATCCTAACTTTACTCTCGTGTTGACGGTCACCGGCCATAAAACTCTCGCTTGGCCTTACGAGAAAGGCCACATCACTTGCGAGATGCTTACCCACTACCTCCTCGGACTCAATGGACCTGTCTACTACACAGCGGGTCCGTCGGGAATGGTCACGGGGATGACCGACCTGCTCGTTTCGTCGGGTGTCAGCCCGGACGATATGCGCACAGAGGAATTCGGAGATTACAAACTCTACCAAGATTCCACGCCAGCCGATCAGACGATTGACAACAATCGCTCAAATGCAGCGCCATGACGGCGGTTGCGACGGAGACCCTGTGAAACGTAGTTTGGTTGCGGCTCGTGTCTTTCTTCTGCCGATCATTCCTCTTGTGTTCTTTGGTGTCATCCTCTGGCAATGGCCGGCGCTCGCAGTTGCGCAATCCGGCGTTTCAGACGACGTGAAACATGACACACCGGGCCAGCTCATCAAGCCAGGTCAATCAGTCCATATTGATGTCGACCTGGCGCTTGTGAACGTTACCGTCACTGACCCATATGACCGTCTGGTTACAGGGCTTGAGCCAGACAACTTCCGAATCTTCGAAAACAGCGTCGAGCAGGAAATCCAATATTTCTCTTCCGAGGATGTACCCATTTCGATCGGCGTCATCTTCGATCTTAGCGGCAGCATGGCCAATAAAGTCGATAAAGCCAGGGAAGCCGCCTCGCAGTTTTTCAAGACCGCCAACCCACAAGACGAGTTCTTTCTTGTCAGTTTCAACGAACGCGCAGAACTCATGAGCGGCTTCACCAGTAGTGTCGAAGATCTTCAGAGCCGCATTCTCTCGGCGCCTGCGAGAGGCCGCACTGCGCTCCTCGATGCGATTTATCTAGGTCTCAACCAGATGAGGACGGCTCGAAACGGCAAACGGGCATTGCTGATCATGTCCGACGGGGGAGATAACAATAGCCGCTACACAGAGAAAGACATCAAGCGCCTGGTGCGCGAGGCAGGTACCCAGCTGTACTCGGTCGGCATATTTGACCCCTTTGCGAATCGCAGCCGAACGCCGGAGGAACTGAGTGGCCCCTCACTGCTCTCCGAAGTGACGGAACTGACCGGAGGGCGCGCGTTCTCCGTCGAAAATATCAATGAACTCCCGGACATTGCCGCAAAGATAGGCGCCGAGCTCCGCAACCAATACATTCTGGGATACCGCCCCAGTAATAAATTACACGACGCGCGATGGCGCAAGATCAAAGTCAAGCTGCGCGCCCCCAAGGGGCTTCCGCCCCTCAGCGTCTACGCAAAAACAGGGTACTACGCGCCAAGTCTCTAGCCTCTCGCTGCTGGCACTGTCGAACGACGTTACGACACTCTGGACACAGGGCGCCTCTAAGGCGGAGATTGAGGCGGTCGGACGCTTTCTCCTAGATGCGACGTTGAGAGCGCTCGTTCGCGCCAAGCGTCTCTGAAGTTGTCGTTGTCGATTGCGCACAACGCGACGATCAATTTGGCCGCGCGCAAAACACCGAGTTGGGCTGTCTGGCCGAACAAAGTCTGGAAACACAACCGACTTCGCCGCAGGACGCTCGGCATCTTCTGAGGCGGCCACGCGACGATACTCGATGGCGTAGGTACTCCAATAGGAACTATGCAGGCACTGTTGGGGCACTCCGCAACGGAAATCACGCGCGAAATTTATTTGCACGCGATTCCGGAAGAGCAGCGTCGCGCAGTAGAAAGCGTGGAGAGAGTTGTATTTGGACCCAAATTGGACCCAAGTTTGGTCTCCAACGCTGAAGTGTCAGGGACAGTCCATTGATAATAAAGAAGTAAGTGGTCGGGGCGCCGAGATTTGAACTCGGGACCTCCTGCGCCCAAGGCAGGCGTAATATCTCTTGGAAGTCCTTCCTTTTCAATCTCAGTTTTGAAAACAAACGAGTTAGAAAAATATTTGGTAGTGGCACGATGTATGGGAATGTGGCTCCACATGCGTGGAGTCCGCCGAATTTTCCCCATAGCGAAACAACAGCGAAACTGCTCCGTCGGTTCCCGCCTATCACGGAGACATAAATTCATGAGAGCCACCCGAGTCGGCGGCGATGTTGAAAACCGTCTCACAGGCTGAGCGGCTGCCTGCTGGTTTCTCGGGTTTCTCAATCCGACACCTCAACTGTCCCGGCTTTAACTTCCGGTGCGCAAAGATTAGCAGCAACCTCTTTATTGAATTTAAAATTCGTCGGGGCGGTACCCGCGACAAGCCGCGCTCCACGACTGAACGTCAAGTCCTGGAATGCCCATTGGATGAAAACCGAAAGCCGATTCTGGAACGTGAGGAGATTCATCACGTGGATACAGGCCCACAGTATCCAGGCAAAGAGGCCTGAGAGATGAACCCCGGAGACATTGGCCACTGCCGCCCCGCGTCCGATCACGGCTAGCGAGCCCTTGTCGGAGTACTGAAAGGGAGCGAGTTCCGGCTGACTTTTCACTTTTCGGGAGATTGCCTTGGCCGCATACTGCCCTCCCTGCATGGCCACCTGCGTCAATGCTGGCAAGGGTTTTCCCTGAATATCGACAGAGCAGGCAAGGTCGCCGATGACATAGATATCAGGATAGTTCGGAATCGTAAGGTCAGGTTTTACCTTGACTCTTCCTCTTTTGTCAGTGTCAGCATTCGCGCGACGAGCCAGAATTTCTCCAAGTGAAGAGGCCGAATTGCCACCGGCCCAGATCACTGTTCTGGCTGTTAGGTGATCCAGGTTTTCTCCGCTTTTTATCGTTACTCCTTCTCTATTTATGTCCCTGATTGCGGCACCACACCGTAAAGTAACGCCGAGCCTGGTAAGAGACCGGGTCGCCTTCTCCGCGAGGTCTTCTGGATACGACATGAGCACTCTGGGTGCTCCGTCAAGCAAGACGATTTGGCTTTCTTCCGGACGAATAGAGCGAAAATCATTCTTGAGTGTTTGTCGTGCGATTTCGGCAATCGCTCCAGCAAGTTCAACACCGGTCGGCCCAGCCCCAACAATTACAAACGTAAGCCACGCTCGGCGCTGAACTGCATCCGGGATTCGCTCTGCAACCTCGAATGCATGCAGAATCTTGTCGCGGACGACTGTGGCTTCTTCGACGCTCTTCAAACCAGGCGCCCATTGTTGCCAGTCGTCATTCCCGAAGTAAGAAGGTTGCGAGCCGGTTGCGACAATCAGCGAGTCGTAGGAGACAACTGCGCCATCGGCTAGAAACACCTGCTTTGCGCCAGGGTCAACATCTTCCACTGAACCCAGGAGGACACGGGTATTCTTTTGCTTACCTAGCAGGCTTCTTAGCGGTGCTGATATCTGTCCGGGCGCTAATGAACCGGTGGCAATCTGATTTAGAAGGGGCTGATAAAGATGGTAATCGCGCCGATCGATTAAGGTCACGTCAAACAAATCTGACTTCAGCGCTCGGGCGGCACCAAGCCCGCCAAAACCACCCCCAACTATGATCACTCGCCACGAACTTTTCAAAGATGTTCCTCGTTTCATACTTGTTTACACCCCTGTTGATATCCTCAAAAAATCAAAGGTTGATCCCGAACTCGGTCCGACACCAAAACTGTACGAGCACTCGCCGATAAAACCGTTAATCAACAGCAGTCGCAATCGCCATGCGATCAAGCCCCGGCACGAGCGGCCACGAAATGTAAGTGAGGTCGGCTCGCGAGATTTGCCGCCCGCTGCGGCCGGGGTCATCAGTGACTATCATTCGCTCGCGTCATGATCATGCGGGTTCGAGCTGCCGATGCTTACTGATGGTGGGCACCATGTGGACCGCCCATGGCCTGTTCGTGGAGAGCCTTGAATCTGCGCTCTCTGGCGGAGGCCTCCTCGGGCGTCACGTGCTGCGGTTGGGGCGGCTTTTCATAGCTGTCATATTCGTACCCGAGCTGCCCAGTGCGGTCGCCCGCGCTGACAGGGAGATCGACGCGCTTGCCGCTCCTGTCCCCATATGCAAACGTGCGATTGAGATACTTAGGATCGGTTGGATTCGTGTGGCCGAGCTGATTCCAGCTTTCCCAGATGCGGTCAATGTTGGCGTGGTGGAGATAGAACATTGGGTCACCGCCGACGGTTGCGAAGTCGGCCATATCGCCGCCGAGTGCAAGATGAGTCAAGAAATGAGGGTTGAGGTCGAGTCGCGGATTGAACCCAGTGTTGCCGGTCGGCGAGTCGATGTAAATCGTCTCGTTAAGAGCGTCGAGGTTGATCCAGTCCTTATAAAGTATATCGATCCGTTCGCCCCCATTGACCCAGGGCCAGCGCGTGCCGTTATAGAGCGTGCCGCCGGGAACCCGGAACACGGCAGGCACGACCAAATCAGCGGCGTTTCCGGTGACTGGGTTCCAGTAAGGGAGAGTGAAATCCTCATCGTGCAGCACCTCGCGAATGACTCCTTCGAACTCATAGAGCATGAGCCGATGCCAGGGCAGGAAGTACCACTGTTGGTATTGCTCAGGATTCGACGGGTTGTAGGGGTGGGCTTGGCACCCGTCCCATACGGCTTCGGCATCGGCTTGATACTCTTTCGGGAGTGCGGCGATGACCTCTGTTTTCTTTTTCCTCGAGTAGTCCCATAGGAAAGCCGGGGGGCCCTTGATCCAATGGGTATTCCACCACCAGGTCCAGGAATGAGTATCGTAGTCCGGCAAAGTCCTCATGATCTCGATCGCCTGCGCGTATTTCGCGAGCATCACCTGGCCTTCGGGACTGTTCACGTTGTAACGTATGTACGGCTTCCTCCCTCCAGAAGAAGCCGTGCCTACGCTGTTCGCGCCGTCGGTCGAAATCGCGCTTACGTTCTTCAGACGAGCCGAAGAAGAGGTCGCGCTTAGGTTGTTCACAGCAGAGGAAGAAGGAGCCGCACTCACATTCTTTGCACCCGTGGAAGGCGACGCTTCTTCCTTCTTCGCACTCGTTGGAGGAGTTGGAAAGAAGAAGTTCAGCTCCAGGACGTCATGCTGTCCCGTGTGGGTTTGGAGACGCGGGTCGAGGAACGTCAACGCTCCTGCGGACTGAATCATGCCGCTGACGAGATGAAATTCGTTCCCGATCACCGCGCCGGCGATGCCATGCCGCGGCATCGGCATCGGTGGCAGCGAGATCCATGAATTCGTGGCCGGCTCGTATGCCTCGACGGCTCGGAACGCTCCGACGAGCTCTTTCGTAGTCACCTCGCCACCCGCTACGTAGATCCTGCGGCCATCCGTTCCCCAGGCGCCGCCGCTGCGAGCCGTCGGCATCCGTTCTTTCGGAGCACTCCACATATCACTTACTGGGCTGTACTCCTCCACCACATCCGTGTTGGTAGCGGACAGGATGAAGGCGTGGCCAGTGCGGCCACCAATTACGTAGATTTTG